>Ga0209267_1000371_pt1 | contig 32717 bp, 22 predicted proteins | sample GraSoiAngelo_137_FD_185894 | JGI IMG/M metagenome (GOLD analysis project Ga0209267, IMG submission 185894) | Grasslands soil microbial communities from the Angelo Coastal Reserve, California, USA - 14_0929_09_30cm (SPAdes) (version 2) | ecosystem: Environmental > Terrestrial > Soil > Grasslands ... | reverse complement strand
TCGATGTCGTCGCACGCCACGTGCCGAAGGAAGTGACGATCACCGTCACCGCCTCGCCCCGCCGCGGCCTCCCGGCGACCGTGCAGCTCGCCATCCGGCTCGCTCGGCTCGGCTACACGGTCATCCCTCACCTGTCCGCGAGGCTGATCCGCGACCGCGCCGAGCTGGGCCAGATCCTGGATGCGATCCGGCCGGCCGGAATCCGCGGCATCTTCGTCGTGGCAGGCGATGCTCGCGAGCCCGCCGGTGAATTCCCCGACACGCTCTCGCTGTTGAGCGCTCTGCCGCCGGATCACGGCCTCGCCGAGATCGGCGTCACCGGCTACCCGGAGAGCCATCCGTTCATTCACGACGACGTCACGATCCAGGCGATGTGGGACAAGCGCCGGTTCGCGACCTACATCGTCAGCAACATGAGCTTCGATCCGGAGACCGTCAAGCGCTGGGTGGAAAGAGTTCGGCGGCGCGGCGTCGCGCTGCCGATCTACGTGGGAATGGCCGGTGTGGCCGATCCCGCGCGGCTGCTCCGCCTATCGACGAAGATCGGCGTCGCCGACGCGGCTCGATTTCTGCGCGGTCATCCCAGCTGGTTGGCGCGCATGTTTCGTCCTGGTGGTTATGAGCCGGGACGATTCGTCAGCGCGCTGATGCCCGACCTCACGCAACGGGACCGGCGCGTGGCGGGCCTGCACGTGTTCACGTTCAACGAGATCGAGCCGACCGAGAGGTGGCGCCAGGAGATGCTGGCGCGCCTCCAATAGATGAAGGAGAGGGTGCGATGAAGGTTGAGTTCCCAACCGACCTCGAGATCGCGCGCAAAGCGCGAATGCTCCCGATGCCGGAGATCGCTGCCAAGATGGGGATCGGCCCTCACCTGCTCGAGCCGTACGGCCACGACGTGGCGAAGATCAAGCTCGACGCGATCGACGAGCTGCGCTCCAAGCCCAAGGCAAAGTACGTCGTGGTCTCGGCCATCACGCCCACCCCACTCGGCGAAGGCAAGACCACGACCACGGTCGGTCTCGGTGACGCGCTGGGCCACATCGGCAAACGCGCGGTCATCGCGATCCGCCAGCCCTCGATGGGCCCGACCTTCGGCATCAAGGGGGGCGCGGCGGGCGGCGGCTACAGCCAGGTCGTGCCGATGGAGCGCCTCAACCTGCACCTCACCGGAGACTTCCACGCCGTCACCTCGGCCCACAACCTCCTCGCGGCGATGATCGACAACTACATCCACCACAGCCTGCGCGAGTTCCCGATCGACCTTCACAGCATCACGTGGCGCCGCGTGCTGGATGTCAGCGACAGGGTGCTGCGCAACGTGGTGGTGGGTCTCGGCGCGCCGGAAGACGGTGTCGTGCGCCAGACCGGCTTCGACATCACGGCCGCCTCCGAGGTGATGGCCGTGCTCGCGCTGTCCACCTCGCTCCAGGACATGAGGCAGCGGCTCGGTCGCATGGTGATCGGTCTGGCCAGGGACGGGCGTCCCATCTCCGCGGACTCGCTCCACGCGGGCGGTGCGATGACAGTGATCATGCTCGACGCGATCAAGCCGAACCTCCTCCAGACACTGGAGAACACGCCGGTGCTCGTCCACGCCGGCCCGTTCGGCAACATCGCCAACGGCGCGTCGTCGGTCCTGGCCGACATGGTGGGGATCCACTGTGGCGACTTCGTCGTGACCGAGGCGGGCTTCGGTGCGGACATGGGGGCGGAGCGGTTCTTCAACATCAAATGCCGGACATCGGGCCTCGCCCCAGACGCGGCGGTGATCGTGGCCACGGTGCGGGCGCTGAAAGTTCACTCGGGCAAGTACAGGGTCGTCGCGGGCAAGCCGCTGCCGCCTGATCTGCTGAAGGAGAACCCCGACGACGTGCTTGCGGGCGCGGCCAACCTGCGCAAGCAGGTGGAGAACATCCAGATCCACGGCGTGACCCCGGTCGTCGCCATCAACTCATTTCCGGGCGACCATCCCTCCGAGCATCGCGCCATCCGCGAGCTTGCGGAGCACCTCGGCGTTCGGTCGGCGGTGTGCAACAACTTCGTCGAAGGGGGCAGGGGCGCCACCGAGCTGGCGGAGATGGTGGCAGCGGCGGCCGATGAGCCGAGCACGTTTCAGCTGCTCTACCCCGACGCCGCGACGCTGCGCGAGAAGATCGAGACGATAGCCCTGCGGATCTACGGCGCCCGCGGCGTCGAGTACGACGCGGTCGCTTCGCGCCAGCTTGACGCCTACGAGGCGAGCGGGTTCGGGCGCCTGCCGGTTTGCATCGCCAAGACGCACCTGTCGATCTCGTCGGATCCCAAGCTCAAGGGCGCGCCGACGGGCTGGGTGCTGCCGGTGCGCGAGGTCCGGGCGTCGGTAGGGGCGGGTTTCATCTACCCGATCTGCGGCGAGATGCGCACCATGCCGGGCCTGCCGACGACGCCAATCGCGGCAAGCATTGACATAGACGTGAAGGGAAACATCCTGGGCCTGAGCTAGTTGGTCCTCCCCATTCATGGGGGCCGCGCGCTGCGCGCACGGAGGGGGAGGGGCTCGCCCGAATAGGAAAACCCCCCTTGGGGTAGGAATAGCCGACATGAAGACGCAGTCGATCGCGGCGAAGACCGGGATGGGCGCGGTCGACCTCGCCGTCACCGACGGTGACACCGCGCTGCGCTTTTACCGCGACTACGTCGGGCTGACCCCCCTTCCCTCCGACGGAAACCAGATCCGAATGGGCGCCGGAGGGCGCGAGCTCGTGGTCCTGCATCCCGATGCGGAGCGGGCTGTCGTACCCAAGACCTCCGGCCTCTATCACCTCGCGATCGTCCTGCCCGATCGCCGCGAGCTTGCCCGGGTGATCGCCCGGCTTGGCCGCCTGCGTTGGGACCAGTACCCGACCGACCACGTGATGACCAAGGCGAACTACCTGTGGGACCCCGACGGCAACGGGATCGAGATCTATGTCGAATCGCCTGAGGACGGGACCATGGGGATGGTCAACGGCACATACGGCGCCTGGGACAAGGACGGCCGCCCGCGCTCGGGCCGCGACCCGATCGACCTCGAGGAGATGTTCAGCCACCTGAAACCGGACGACCGGCTCGACGAGCCGATGCCGGCCGGGACGAAGATGGGTCACATTCACCTCCACGTCGCCGACGTCGACGAGGCACTTCGCTTCTACGTCGACCTGGTCGGCTTCGACGTGATGGGTCAGATGCCAGGCGTGGGCTTCATCTCGGCGGGCGGCTACCACCATCACCTTGGGCTGAACGAGTGGGCCGGCCACGGCGCGCGTCCGGCACCGGCGGGTGCCGCGGGCTTGCGCCGCTTCACCATCGAGCTGCCGACCCAGCGCGATCTGGACGACGTCGTGAATCGCCTCGAGCACGGTGAGAACCGATTGAGCGAAGAGGCCGGCGGTATCGCCACGGTCGATCCTTCGGCCAATCACGTCTTGTTTCGAATCGCCGGCGAAAAAGCCTAGTCCTAGTCCGGGCCGCGTCCGAAGGTGATCGTTGGTGCGATGGGCACGATGTCGCGATCGTCGGTCTTGACCAATTGCCAACCGCCCTCATGAACTTTCCAGTGATGCCGGTGACATAGCAGCACCAGGTTGTCCAGGTCGGTCGGACCACCGCGAATCCAATGCACCAGGTGATGGCCGTCACACCACGATGCGGGTCGTTCGCAGCCGGGCCACACGCAGTGTCCGTCGCGCGCGTTTAGAGCCCGCTTCGCCGGTCCGGCGATGACTCGCCGCGAGCGGCCCAGGTCGATGACCACCGACTCCTCGCTCAACAGCACGCGACTCACGCTGCAGTCGCACGCCATGCGCTCGATGGTCGACGATGAAAGTGGAAGCGAGAACTCCATCTCCCCTCCTGCGGCGCCGACCATCCCCTTCAACGTTTCGACTGTGGCCGTGACGTGAAGATTTGCGGGCCTGCCCCCGCAGGCCAGCTCGACCAGCGCGTCGGCATGGCGCCGCTCTAGCTCCCGGTCGTCGCCAGCCCCCGACTTGCGCGCCAGGGGCTCCAATGCGGTCCGCACCGCCGCTCCGCCAACCGGGTCGAGGACTCCGCTGATGAGCAGGCAGCCGTCTTCGGCGGTGCTCAGGGACACCTTCCGGTTCTCGACCAGCTCCGCCTGCTCGTTGCAATAAGCCTTCGCGTCGACAGAATGTCGGAAGTGGAGGCTCTTGTAATAGAACTTTCCGGGCGAAGTGTCCTTGGCCAGCGGAAGCAGCATCGATTCATCGAATGCCGAGCCCACGACGTCAGCTGTCCTCGCAATCACCTTCAGATGCGCATAGCCGATCTGGCCGTCGTAAACCGCCTGCTCTGACTCCGGCATCCGGTGCAGCTCCTCGCCAATCTGGATGCGGTCCCACGCGACCGTGTTGGTGACGTGGCACTTGAATCGCATCCAGTCGCCAGCGCTGCTGTAGCCCTCGCGGTCCCAGACCTTCGTCGTGGACAGCTCCGCAGCCAGCCGGCTCGCCTTCAGCTGGAGAAGGCCGATCAGGTGCTCGGTCTCGATCAGCTCACGAGCGACCTGGTCGTCGGTGCATAGACGCTCCGCGAGGATCATGAAAAGATGATACAAACAAAAGTTCTGTTTGTCAATGCGCCAGAAGCAAAATTTACTTCATCAGGCGCCCTTTTCAGCCGCCAGACGTGGTGTGCCACCCCTTTCCTAGCTCGTCTACCTCGCGTCGGCTGTAGCTAATGCTCATTGGCCGCCAGACCTATGTCCCCATTTCCCTCCCCCGCACCACCGCTTCGTGCAGCAGAGTCGCCAGGTCGAAGACCTGGAGCTTCGCCCCCGTCTCGCGAACCCCGTCATCGAGCATCACCGTGCAGAACGGGCACGCGACTGCGAGCGTCTCGGCGCCCGTCGCCGCGGCCTCGCGGACGCGTTCCTGGTTGATCGGCCGGCCGCGCTTCTCCTCCATCCACATCCGCGCCCCACCCGCGCCGCAGCAGAAAGTGCGCTCGCGGTTGCGCGGCATCTCGACCGGCTTGCCGACGGCGGCGACCAGCTCGCGAGGCTCTGACCGGACGTCGTTGTGCCGCGCGAGATAGCACGAGTCGTGATACGTGATCGTGCGGTCGCTTGGTGCCGGCGTCAGCCGGCCGTCGCGCACCAGCTCCGCCAGGAACTCGGTGTGGTGGACGACTTCGTAGCGCCCTCCGAAATCCGGGTACTCGTTGCCGATCGAGTTGAAGCAGTGCGGGCACGTGGTCACGATCTTCTTCACGCCCGCCCGGTTCAGCGTCGCGACGTTCTCGCCCGCGAGGCGCTGGAACGTGTACTCATCGCCCATCCGGCGGGCGGGGTCGCCCGTGCATGCTTCGCGCGGCCCCAAAACCGCAAAGTCGACGCCCGCCTCCTGCATCAGCTTCGCGGTCGACACCGCGGCTTTTCGCGCGCGCTCGTCGAACGCGGGCGCGCAGCCGACCCAGAAAAGTACCTCGGGCGCGACCTCGCCCGCCTGCAGCACACGAACCCCAAGGCCTTCTGCCCACTGCATGCGGTCGGCCTGCGGCTTGCCCCATGGGTTGGAAGTGCGGTCGACGTCGCGCAGCATCGCGCCCGCCTCTTCTGGAAATCGTGATTCGACCATGACGAGGTTTCGGCGCAGGTCGATGATGTGGTCGATGTGCTCTATGTTCACCGGACACTCACGCACGCATGCGCCGCACGTGACGCAGTCCCAAACGATGTCGTCGGTGACCGCGTTTGGCACGATGGGAGTCGAGGCTCCGCTCAAGAGGTTGTCGCGCATTGCCATGATCAGCAGCTTCGGCGACAGCGCCTTGCCCGTCGCGTAGGCCGGGCACACGTCCTGGCAGCGGCCGCACTCGGTGCAGGAAACCGTGTCGAGCATCTGCTTCCAGGTCATGTCCGGGGCTCGCGCGGTGCCGAAGCGCACGTCTTGTTCGGGAACCTCGAAATCGATCGGCTCCAATCGGCCCCGCTGCCGCGTGCGGCCGAAATAGACGTTGATCGCGGCCACCAGGATGTGCAGGTGCTTCGAGTAGGGCAGGTAGACCAGGAACGAAAGGATGATGAGAACGTGCGCCCACACGGCGACGCGCTCGAGCACCGGTGCGACCGGTCCGACGATGTGAGAGAGCGCGTTGGAGATTGGCGCCCATCCTGCGGGATAGTCGTTGAGCCGGAGCGCGATCTGGGATGCATGCCACATCAAGAGCGAGACGACTATGCCGCCGATCAAAGCCAGAATGAGGTCGGCCTCGCGGAGGTGGCTGCCCTTGAACCGGGCAGGACGCTGCACCTTGCGGATCACGAACGCCGTGATCACGCCGGCCAGGACCATTAGAGCGAAGACATCGACCAGGAGCGCGTACCAGCCCTGCGCGCCAAGCCATGGCAGGGTGGCGTGTGCGTCGACCGCGCCGATCATCGCGATGAGGATCGTGGGGAAGAGGACGAGAAAGCCCCAGAAGATCGCAGCGTGCATCAGGCCCGGAAGCAGGCGCTGCAGCAGCTTGCGCTGACCGATGACGTCAGTGGCTTCGGAACTCACGCGCGCGGCGACGTCGTCGAACCGTGGCGCCGACTTGCCCGATCGAATCAGCCGGTAAAGCTTCAGAGCGCGCCGACCAAAGAGCGTGGCCGAGATCCCAAGCGCCAGCAGCAGCGCGGTCAGCGACGTTTTCGTATCTCCGCTGAGATGGCGGGCACGATCTCTTTCAAGTCGCCGGTCACGGTGTAGTCGGCGTTCAGCATCAGCGGCGCCTGAGGGTCAGAGTTGATCGCGAGAATGCGCTTGGCGCCCTTGAGGCCGGCCATGTGCTGGGTCGCCCCCGAGATGCCGCAGGCGATATAGACCTCGGGCGCGACCTTGGTCCCCGTCTGACCGACCTGGTCGGTGTGCGGTCGCCAACCTGCGCTCGTCACCGCGCGTGAACAGCCGACCGCAGCGCCGAGCAGCCCCGCCAGCTCCTCGATGATCGTGAAGCCTTCCTTCGATCCGACACCGCGTCCGCCACTCACGATCACCTTCGCCTCCGCAAGCGAGACACCGCCGTTGCTCGGCGACACGTGGTCGACGACGCGCACGACAAGGTCCGTTTCCGCCACCGGCTTGACCTCGACCTCGGCCGGTGGCGGGCCGGAGTCGGCGGCAACAGTGTGAGGCGCCACTGTCATGAGCGGACGCGGACTGTGCAGGCGAGCCTCTTCGAGCAGGCTCCCGCCCCAGCGCTGGCGCATGACGGTGGTGGGATCGCCGGGCTCTGCGTCGATGCAGTTGGCCGCAAGCGGCAGTCCCATGCGCGCTGCCAACCGCGCCATGACCTCGTTGCCACGTTCGGTGCCCGCGGCGACCACGGCCGATGCGTTCATGTCGTCCGCGGCCCGGGCGAGGATCGCCGCCAGCGCATCAGGGGCGAAGGGCTGCACCGCGTCCATCGAGACGGACTGTGGTTCGCCGAACTTGCGTGCAAGGGCGAGTGCCTGCTTCGAAGCATCGCTCGAGTCCATCAAGACGATGACAGTCACAAGACACCGGCCTTCTGCAGCATCTCGACCACAGCGGGTGCCGCCGCCGAGCCGGCGCCGAGCGATTCGGCGCGGCGGCCCTGGCCCGCAGGCACCGCCAGCTTCACCAGCTCCAGGCGCGGTACGGGGCGCGTTGGCATGCTTTCCGCCATAGGTTTGCTTCGGGCTCGCATCTTGCCTGGCACGGAGGGATACCGCGGCAGGTTCAGGCCCTCCTTCACCGTGAGCACCGCGGGTAGCGGAACGACGTAAACGTCGCGGCCGCCGTCGACCTCCTGCTCGCAGCGCACCGAGGAACCTTGGAGCGTTACCTTCTTGAGTCCGGCGACGCACGGTCGCGCAAGCGCGTACGCGACCCGAATTCCGACCTGGAAGCCGGCCGAGTCGGCCGACTCATTGCCGAAGAAGATAAGGTCGAAGGGGCCGCTGGAGGTTTCATCGGCTCGGATCGCTTCGATCAGCGCCGCCGCAGTCGATTCCGCATCCCACTCCTGCCTGTCGGTCTTCAGGTGAATCGCGCGGTCGATGCCGAGCGCCATCGCGTCACGCAGCTGCTCCACCGCCTCGGGCGGCCCAAGCGTGAGTACGACCGATTCGCCCTTGTTCGCCTCGATGAGGCGGACGGCTTCTTCCACACCGCACTCCTCGTGGGGGCTGATCGTGAATCCCAAATGTTGGGTGTTGATTGCGCGGGCATCGTCCGTGAGCACGATGCGTCCCCCAGTGATCGGCACTCGTTTGACGCAGACGAGAACCTTCACGCCGCCGCGCGCAGCGCCCTCATGATCGAATGCGTGCGTTCTCGGGATCGAAGAGCGGCGTCGCTCCGGCCACCGCGACGGTCACGGGATAGCGCTCGTCCATGTACTCGACGAGAAGCTGATTGCCCACCACCGCCTCCTCCAGCGTGAGGTACGCCATCAGGATGTGCTTGCCGGCCGACGGTCCGGCGCCCGCGCTTGTCACGTACGACCCACGGCCCTTGCGATCCACGATCCGCTTGCCGGCGCGGGTCAGGATGGGCTCACGGCCGAGCATGTAGCGCTTCTCGCCACTCTTCGACTGGTGGTCATCAACCGTGAGAGTGCAGAGGATGGCGGCGGGGTCCTCCTCGCGGTGATGAAGGTGCGCGGCCTTGCCGATGAAGGCCTCTTCCTTCACGCGCGGCGCTGCCATGCCGGCCTCCACCACGTTGTACTCGGTCTCCAGCTCGTTGCCGTGCGCCCGGTAGGACTTCTCGAGCCGACCTGTCGTGCCGTACACGCCGATGCCGCACGCGGCCAGGCCGTACGGCCGCCCAGCCTCCCAAAGGGTGTCCCACAGCTTCAGCCCCTGCTCGATCGGCACGTACAGCTCCCAGCCCAGGTCGCCCACGTAGGAGATGCGTGACGCGAGCACACGCTGGGTGCCGATCTCGAGCATTCGGCACGTACCGAACTTGAAGCCCTCGTTCGTGACGTCGTCCGAGGTCGCGCCTGCGAGGACCTCACGCGCTTGCGGGCCCCACAGTCCGACCGTCGTCATGGCGGATGTCATGTCGGCGAGCTGTGCGCTGGGCAGGAGCTGGTCGCGAAACCACTTCTTGTCGGCCATGCCGGAGGCGCCTCCGGTGACAACCCGGAAGTGCTCGTGGCCGAGCCGCATGATGGTCAGGTCGGACTTGAAACCGCCGTGCGTGCTGAGCACTGGCGTGTACACAACACGCCCGACCGGCACGTCCATCTGCCGCAGCGTGACGCACTGGACGGAGGCGAGCGCGTCCGGTCCAAGGATGTCGAAGATCGTGAAAGCCGACAGGTCGAAGAGCCCGGCGCGTTCGCGCATCGCCAGGTGCTCCGCGTTGATGATCGGCGACCACCAGCGCGCGTCCCACTCCACCGTCCGCCGCGTGACGTGGTCGCCGAACTCCTCGAGCAGGGGGGCGTTGGACTCGTACCACTGAGGCCTTTCCCACCCGGCAGCCTCGAAGAACACCGCGCCAAGCTGCCGTTCGCGCACGTGGAAGGGCGCCAGGCGGACGTTGCGGTTAGACGCCCACTGCTCGCTCGGGTGGACGATGCCATAGGTCTTGTTGAATCCCTCGCTGGCTCGCGCGCGCACGTGCGCGCGCGTCTTCTGGTGTTCGTGGAATCGAGCGATGTCCGAGGAGTGGAGATCGATCTCCGACTCACCATGGACCATCCACTCGGCGACAGCCTTTCCGGTGCCGGGTCCCTCTTTGACCCAGACCGCGGCGGCGGACCACAGGCCCTTGACGTCGGGTGACTCGCCGAGCACCGGCATGCCATCCGGGGTCAGGGAAAGGATGCCGTTGATGGCGTACTTCACGCCCACCGACTCGTCGCCGACGATCTCCGGCATCAGCTCGAGCGCGTGCTGCATCTGCTCCTCGAAATCGCCCTGTGTAAAGGGGAACTCGGTCGGTGACAGCGCGGCCTGCTCGACCGCCGGGAGGTCCTCCGGGTCGTAAAGGATGGGGCGGTGAGCGTAGGAGCCGATCTCGAGGTCGCCGCCCGCCTGGCGCTCGTACATGTTGGTGTCCATGTCGCGCACGATCGGGTGCTCGATGTCGGACTTCGCGCCGCGGAAACGCGGCACCGGGCCGATGTCGATCATCTGGTGCACGGCCGGCGTCAAGGGGATGCGCGTGCCGGCCATCCGCGCCAGTCGCGGGCTCCAAACGCCACCGGTGATGACCACGATCTCGGCCTCGATGTCGCCGTCGGTCGTGCGGACCCGCTTGACACGTCCGGCCTCGACGTCGATGCCGATCACCTCCGTCTTGGGCGCGATGTGGAGAGCGCCGGAGGCCTGTCCCTTCTCGCGCATCAGCGTGCCGGCGCGCAATGAGTCGACCACACCCACGCTAGGCGTGTAGAACCCGCCGAGGATCACCGACTCGTCGATGTACGGCACAAGCTCCTTGACTTCGGCAGGCGTGACGAGCGAGATGGGCTCTATGCCCCACGACCTACCCGATGCCATTCGCCGAGTCAGCTCCTGCATCCGTTCCCTGGTCCGCGCGACCTCGATGCCGCCCGACTCGATGAAGACGCCCATGTCCCTGTACTGGCGCACGCTGTCCACTGTCAGGGCGGTCATCTCCTTGGAGTGGTCGACCAGGAAGATGAAGTTGGAGGCGTGCCCTGTCGAGCCGCCGGGGTTGGGCAGCGGGCCTTTGTCCAGGAGCACGATGTCACGCCAGCCGAGGCGGGTGAGGTGGTAGGCGAGGCTGTTGCCGACGATCCCGCAACCGATGACGACGCAGCGCGCGTGAGCTGGAAGCCCTCCTCCCCCTTCATGGGTAGGTGCCTCCTCCCCATTTATGGGGAGGTGGCGCGAAGCGCCGGAGGGGCTGGGGGGTCGGTGAGGCTCGCTCACTCTGGGATGTAGGGCGAGCGCACTTCTTCGGGGAGCTCGTACCAGCGCATTCGGTCCCCGACCTGGGCGCGCATCCGCCACTTCAACGGCTTGGGCTGAGCCTCGACCACGGTCCACAGCTCGTCGAGGCGCGAGTTCACGAGGTCCCGGTCGACGTCGAGCTCAGCGACCGTGTGCCGCAGCTTCTCGAGGTTGACCTGCAGCGTGCGATAGAGGCCCCAGTCCTCCGCCGCCAACCGAGCGACGTATGTCGCATCGATCGCTTCATCATCCTTGGCAGCGATCGGGTGGTCGAGGAGGAGGGCGGTAAGGTCGATGAGGTCCTTGCGGTTGACCTCGTAGATCTGCAACTTGCTGAGCAGCAGGTCTGATGGACTTGCGCAGGGTCCTGTGTGGGCGAGGCGACTGCGCAGGTCGATGACATGCGACATCCGGATCACGTCGATGAAGACGTCGACCTGCTTGCCGTTGTTGCCGTCAAAGAAGTAGAGGCGGCGGTCGCCCTGCATGAGATTGAAGCGCTCGTTTGCCTCGTAACCGATGGATGGGAAAAAGGCCAGCGCCGCCTTCCGGTCCTTGCGGGCAATCACGTAATCCAGGTCGCCGTATTTCCGTCTTAGTGGGGCATGGTGCGAGCTTGGGGAGTGCAGGTGGATGCCGGCTCCGCCCAGCAGTTTCACCGCGACCTTCTTCGCTCTGGCCGCCTCCGCGACACGCTCCGCCTCCTCGATCGTGTCTTCCAGCGGCCGGCCGTTCGAATTCAATTTGCGCCCTGCCCGCGCCCGAGTGTCACTCGGGCGAGATCTCGATCACGATCGTCTTGAGGTCCGTCATCTGCTCCAGGGCGAAGCGCCCGCCGACGCGCCCGATTCCGCTCTTCTTGCCCGCGCGGCCGCCGAACGGAAGGTGGGCCTCCCAGTAGTTGGTCGACTCGTTGACGTTGACCCAGCCTGTCTCGAGCGCATCGGCGAAGCGGAGCGCTCGCGAGAGGTCTCTCGTGTAGACGGCTCCCAGCAGCCCGTACGGCGAGTCGTTGGCCAGCTCGAGCGCCTGCTTCTCGTCGCGAAACTTGATGATCGGCGCGATCGGGCCGAAGGTCTCCTCGCGGCTCACGCGCATGTCGGGCTCGACGCCGTCGAGAATCGTCGCGTGGTAGTACAGGCGTGTCGGGAAGCCCTTCGCCCGCTCCCCTCCGAGGACTAGCTTCGCGCCGCGCTTGAGCGCGTCGGCCACGTGCTGATCCATCTTGGCCGCGACGCCCTCGTTGTTGAGCGGGCCCAGGGTGGTGTCATCCGCGAAGGGATCGCCGAGCCGCAGCGCGCGCGCCGCGTCGGCGAGGCGAGCCACGAACTCGTCACGGACCGGCTCCTCGACGAGGATGCGCTCCCCAGCAGTGCAGCTCTGGCCTGCGCAGAGGTAGCAGCCGACCATTGCCCCCTCGACAGCGCGGCCGATGTCCGCGTCGGCGAACACGACCTGAGGGCCGTTGCCTCCAAGCTCGAGCATCACGTGCTTGCCCGCAGCTCGCTTCGCGACCGAGGCGCCTGTCTCGGTCGAGCCGACGAAGCCCACGCCGTCGACGAGCGGGTGACCCGCCACCTCGTCGCCGACCTCGGCGCCCGGTCCGGTGACGAGGTTGACCACGCCGGCCGGAAAGTCCGCCTCCGCGATGCACTCCATCAAGGCGACCGAGATCACGCTCGTTGACGAGGCCGGCGTCCAGACCACGGTGTTACCCGCCGCAAGGGCCGGTGCGATCAGCTCGGCCGCCATGGTTAGCGGCCAGTTCCAGGGCGTGATGATCCCGTACACGCCGCGCGGGTAGTGCCGCGCAAACACGAGCTTGGTGGGACTGGCACTCGGCAGGACGCGGCCCTCGAGGCGCTTGAGGTCCTCCGCGGCGATGCGGAAGTACTCCACCGCCTCGGCCACCTCGCCTACGGCTTCAGCCTTGAGAGGCTTGCCCTGGTCGAGCGTCAGGAGTCGCGCGAGCTCGTCGCTCCTCTTCTCGATCGCCTCGGCGACCCGGTGCAGCCGCTTCGACCGCTCGAAGCCCTTGAGCTTCGCCATCGCCGAGCGCGCATTGTGCGCGGCCTCGACCGCGCGCTGCGCGTCCGCCCGCGTGCCCTTTGGAACCTGGGCGATGATCTCGCCGGTCGCGGGGCTGTCGGCGTCGAAGAGCTGCCCGCTCTCCGACTCCGTCCACTTCCCGTCGACGAACATCTTCTTGACTGAGCGGGCGACGTCGATCGTCATTTCAGTCTCCGTTCCTTCCAAGGGTGAAAGCTCGCTGATAGATCTCGCGGTACGCGGCGGCGTCGACGTCGCGCGGGTTGCCGATGGTCTGCGGGTCGGCGAAAGCCTTGTCGGCCAGCATCGGGATCTCGGTCTCGCTAAAGCCAAGCTCTTGCAGCCCGGGGATCTCGACGTCGACGGTCAGGACGTGGACGTACTCGACGGCCATCTCGGCGGCCTCCCACATCGAGACATGGGTGGTGTCGAGGCCAAACGCGGCCGCCATCCGCGCGAACCGCTCCGGCTCGCCCGCGTAGTTGTACTCCATGACCGGACCGAGCAGTCGCGCGGTCAACGCGCCGTGCGGCGCGTCGTGCACACCACCGGCGGTCTGGCTCATCGCGTGCGCGGCGCCGGCGGAGTCGGTGCCATACGCAAGTCCGGCGAGCATCGCCGCCGCGCTCATGTGGTAGCGCGCCTCGAGGTTGTTCGACTGGGAGAACGCGACCCGCAGGTAGCGCGCGACGTACTCCATCGCGAGGAGCGCCACCGCGTCGGTGAACGGCTGGTGATAGGACATCGTGTAGCACTCGACAGCGTGGGCCAGGGCGTCCATGCCCGTGCCGGCGGTAACCGCTGGCGGCAGCTTCACCGTCAGCTCGGGGTCGATCAACGCGACCCATGAGGCGATGTTCGGCGTGCCGCCGACGTTGAACTTGATCTTCCGCTTGGGATCGGTGATGACCGCCCACAGAGTGACCTCGCTCCCAGTGCCCGCCGTGGTGGGCACAGCGATCATGGGCGGGATACGGGAGCTGATGGGGCTGTGTCCCCACTCGTAGTCCACGATGCTCCCGTCGTGGGCGGCGACGACGCCAATTCCCTTGGCCGTGTCTATCGAGCTGCCGCCGCCGATCGCGACAAGGCCGTCGCAACCTTGCGTGCGGTACTCAGCGGCTCCCACGTCGACGAGCTCGACGCCAGGGTTGGCCTTCACCCGGTCGAAGACCACTGGCTCGACGTCCGACCGGCGCAGCGCGACCAGCGCGGTCTCGAGCAGGCCCGCGGCCTTGACCCCGGGGTCAGTGACGAGCAGCGGACGGCGTATGCCAAGCTGGCTCGCCTCGTTGCCCAACTCCTGGATCGCGCCCAGGCGCTGGACGAGCCGGGTCGGGCTCTGGTAGGTGCGGAGCGTGTATTCGAGCATGGGTTACAAAAGGCCGCCGAGCTTGCGCCCGGCGGCCGACACAACTCTACTCAACCGGGATTTCGTGGTGGATCCTGCGCAGGTCGATGCCCTGCCGGTTCCGCACGACGCGAGCCACGACGTAAATGACGACCGCGACGACGTAGGTCGCCAGGAAGTAGTAGACGGAGTTCGGGGTCGACTGGAACGACGTGCCGTACAGGTTGTCCTTGTTGAAAGACCACTCGTACAACATGAACAGCAGGAACAGTCCAGTGATCACGCCGACGATCGTGATCGCAGGGACGCCGGCCACCTTGTACCGGGCAATGGGCGACGCTTCGTAAAGATCCTTGCGCCGCCAGGGCAGGATGATCGCCGCCACGACGGTGGCGAAGAAAGTCAAGGCGAGGACGGCGGTCGCGTCCAGGAAGACGCTCGTGAAGGTCGGCTTGAAGGCATAGATCGCGCTGATCACGATCGACGGCACGATCATCAACACCAGCGAGCCATAGGGCACACGGCGCTTAGCTGAAATGTTGGCCGCCCATGACGGCAGCACTCGGTCGAATGCGGCGGCGAAGATGACGCGGGTCGAAGAAAGGAACAGGGTTCCGGCCCAGCCGAAGAACCACAGGCCCATGACGATGATGAGCAGAGCCTGGAACAGGTGGTTGTTGACGAGGAAGCCGGCGAACATCACCGGGTAGGGCCAGATCGGCACAGGCGGCGCGGCGGCACCCTGGACCGCAAACAGGTTGTTCCAGTACGCCGCGTTGGCCGACTGGTAGAAGTTCCAGCCGATGGTCTTGTTGATCAGGAGCACGACGACCGCGACCATGGCCACAGTGACCCACAGGCCCGCGAACATGCTCCAGAACGGCTTACGGATGTCTTTCGCTCCGCGCACCTCGCCGTAGAGGGTTGCGCCCCAGTTGGGCCACAAGAGGTAGAAGGCTAGCCAGGGGAGCAGAAGAAGCACTGGTCCGACAGCGAAGGTACTGAAGCTCGAGCCTCCGAAGGTCTTGCTCGCCGCGTCGATCGTGCCCTGGTAGGCGTTGGCGGGAGCTCCGAACAGGCTCGTCGCTTCACGGTTGAACGCGTTCTGGAAGTCGCTCTGGCTGTAGAAGAGGAGGAGGCCGCACACCACGGCAAGTCCCGCCAGGCCGATCCAGAAGCAGACTTTCTGGATCCGGGCGTAAGTCTCCATTCCCATCGTGACGACGACGCTCACGAACGCAAGCACGATGAGGCAGGACACAAAGATGCCGGTCTGGCTCGTGAAGAAGGTTGCGACGCCTGTCCAGCCAAGCGTGTACGCCAGCGGAGAGAAGAACTGGACCACGAGGATGTTGGCGTAGATGGGCGCCCAGAGAAAGAGCGTGAACCACCATCCGGTGATGGATAGTACGAATCCGAGGCCACCACCGAGCACGCGGCTCTGCCACGCATAGTCGCCTCCGGTGCGGGGCATCACGCTCACCAACATCGCGTAGGTGATGACTAGGAACGTGACGAGCACGCCGAAGAGAAGTATCCCGACGAGAAGCTGCCCGTCGGGGACCGTGTAGACGTAGGACATCCCGTACAGGCCGAGCGTGATCAGGTTGATCGACCAGAACGAGTAGATGAAAGCGTCGAACGTCGACCAGGCCTTGACCAGCCCGGTCGCGTTGCGCAAGAACAGAGAGGGCCTCGCCGCTGTAGCCGGCGTCCCCATCGTCGTGTCCGCCATATGCTTTCCTCCTTAGCTCTTCATCCGTTGACCAGCTGGTAGCTCTTGATCCCTTTTTTGGGGTCGAGCTGGATGATCGCCCCCATGAGCATCCCTTCCTCGTACGCGCTGCCTGGGTTGATCGACAGCGTCTTGCCGATCTTCACCGCGCCTTTGCTCTCATGGATGTGGCCGTGCAGGGAGATGAGCGGCTGCCGGCGTTCGATTGCCTCCCGCACGGCGGTCGAGCCGACGGGCCGCAGCGCGCGCCCGCCGTGCAGCAGCTTCAGGTCCGCGTCGATCGCGGGTGCCTCATCCAGGCCCGACTTGTACGGTGGGCAGTGCAGGTTGAAGATCGCGCGCGAAGGATCCGGAACCTGTGACGCCATCGCGTCGATGCGCGCCGCGAGCTTTTCCTCCGACTCTTCGCGGTGCGTGTTCCACGGAGTCGGGTTCGACCAACCGGTCGAGATCATCGAGAAGGCGTCGATCTCGACCAAGTGCCCCTCGCCGAGCTCGACAAGCTCGGCGCGCCGGATCACGTCGTCGACCTCCATCTCATCGTCGTTGCCTGGACACACGAAGCAGCGGATGCCGGACCCGCGGAGCTTGTCCGCGGCCAGGCCCATCCACCGGTCGACGCCTTCCAGCATCACCTCCTGAAAGCATTCCGCGCGCTTCACCGGGTTCTGGTCGAGCTCGTGCAGGCGCTCAACGCTCATCCGGAGCGGGTAGTAGCCCTTGCGGCGGATGTTGGCCTCGACCTCGCCGACCTGGTCGGCGGCGACCGCCTGCTCCTCGCCACCGAGAGCGACCGTGTAATGGCCGTTCTCCGAGACGATCGGCACGATCGCCTTGCCCGTCATATCGCCCCCGCAGATGAGGACGTCGGCGCCGTAGAACTTGCCCGCGTTCAGGAACTTCTTCCAGCAAACCTCAGAGCCGTGCAGGTCGGTGGCGAAAAAGATCTTCGGCATGCTCTCTAGCTCTCGACCAACACTTTCCGGATCTCGCTCTCGAAGCCGCTGACATGGAGCCGCATGATGCTCTCGGCACGATCCGCGTCTCCGGCCAGGATCGCCCGGAGGAGCTCCACGTGCTCGTCCACCGCCTCGCGTAGCCGCACGTCGCGGTCGAGCACGAGGTACCAGTGGCGCAGGCTCAGGTTGAAGTAGCGCTCGAGAGTCCCTTCGAGGAACGAGTTGCGAGCAGCCCTGTAGACCGTGCGGTGGATTCGCTGGTCGAGCTGCATCAGTTCACGCTGGTCGACGACGTAGCCGGGATGGAGCAGGTCCAACAGCTCCTCGATCACCTCACGGTCGGCGGCCAGCAGCTTCTCCGCCGCAAGCCGCGCTGCGTGCGACTCGAGGACGACCCGCACCTCGGTGATGCGCGCCAGGTCGGTGACGTTGACATCGGTGACGAACGTGCCGCGGTGGGGGATCGACCTGACGAGGTTCTCCCGCGCCAGGCGCTGCAGCGCCTCGCGGATGGGTGTCCGGCCGATCTTCAGGTCCTCGCGCAGGCGCGCCTCGTTGACCACCGAGCCAGGCGCCATGTCGAGGCAGACGATCCGCTCGAGGATGCGCAGGTACGCCTCCTCGCTCTGCGACCGTGCCTCCACGCTTTCCGCGACGGCCATATATTCCCCTCGCCCTCCCCTCAAGCGAGCGATATGCGACCGATATACCGGCGCGGAACGTAGCACCATACCGGTGCCGCGTCAATGTCGGATTACCCCCGGCGCGCGTCCGGCGCGGAGGCTTCGGCCAGCCGCTCCTCGAGCCGGTCGGAGCGCAAGACTTCAACCGCCCGCTCCCAGCGTCCCGTGTAGTAGCGGCGGAAGTCGAAGTCGACCGCGGAGATCCTGGCCTGGATCGCGCCCCACAGCGTCCAGCCGATGTCGGACATGAGAGCGAACAGGTTCATCCGTGCGAGCTGCCTAGGGTCGCGCCGGCCGAAGTAGGCCTCGCACAGCGCGGCGCGCAGCTCAGAGTCGAATTCCGCCTCCTGAGCCGTGTTGCCCAGGTCGAAGCAAGGGTCGTTGTTGCCACTGAGCTCGTAGTCGACGATGCGCAGGGAGGCGCCGTCGTCGATGAAGTTCTCGCAGAGGAGGTCGTTGTGGCAGGGGACCCGCGGCAGCGCATGGACTTCGACCGCGCGCTCGATCTCGGCCACGGTCGGGAGCCAGTCGCGATAGTCATCCGGGATCGCCACCTGGTGCTCGTCGACGATGTGCAGGTAGTGCTCGATGAGCCGGAACATATTGAAGTCCTGGAGGAAGCGCGGGGCTGCATGTAGGCGGTGGAACGACTGCGCCATGCGTGCCGCCATCCGGTTGGACTGCAGGGTCTTCGCCGACATCGTCGGACCGGGGATGAACTCGAGCACCATCACGTCGACTCCCGCCACGTGCTCGAGCACCTTGGGGCCGATGCCCGTGGTCGCCGCCGACTTCGTGTTGTAGACCTCGTTCGCCCGGTCGATGGCGAGCAGCTCTGTGGATTTGCCCGGCAAGCGCATCACATACCGCCGGCCCTCGCATTCGACGAGGTAGTTCTCGTTCGTCAGGCCTCCTGACAGCGGTGAGATCGCCACCGCCCGGCCTCTCCAGAGGGCGACCCGCGCCGCGGCTTCCTCAGCCGGCGCGTTGTGTGGCATCACGTTTCGAGAGAACAGCGTCCGACATTACGGTTGCGGGCAGCGTCTGGCCGAAAACCTCGACCTCGACGTGAGCGCCCGGCTTCAGGTCCATCGGGAGATAGGAGTAGGCGAGGTTCTTCGTCACCGTGAACCCGTAGGCGCAGCTTCGGAGTCGGCCCACCACCCGCCCGCCGCTGAGAACGGCCTCGCCTCCATAGATCGGCACGTACTCTTGTCCGCCGACCGCCAGCGTGCGCAGCCTTCGCGTGATCTCGGCTGATAGGGAGCTCCACTTCTCACGCCGCACGCAAAAGCCAAGTCCCGCTTCGAACGGATTATCGAGCAGGCCCATGTCCGTGCCGTAGTAGCGATATCCCTTCTCCATCCGCAGCGAGTCGAGCACGCGATAGCCGCCCGGCGTGATTCCAAACGCGCTTCCCGCGCCGATCAGCCGGTCCCAGACCTGGCCGGCCGTGCCCGGCTCGACATAGAGCTCCCAGCCCAGCTCGCCGACGTAGGTCACGCGCTGGGCGAGCACCGCGAATCCGTCGATGCGAATCTGACGCGCCTGCATGAAAGGAAAACCAAGGTCGGAAACGTCGTCGCGCGTCACCTTCTCGAGCACGTTGCGCGCGTGCGGCCCCCACATCCCGATCACCGCCAGCTCTTCCGACGATTCGCGGAGGTGCACGTCCGAATCGCCGTCGCGGACCTGCATCTCGAGCCATCCCAGGTCGCTGTCCACGTACCCGGCCCCGGTGACCAGGCGAAAGTGATCGAGGGCGAGGCGCGTGATGGTCACATCGGCCGCGATTCCGCCGCCGGGTTCCAGCAGCTGCGTGTAGACCACCGACCCCACGGGCAGGTTGATGAGGTTGTCCGCCACCCGCTCGAGCAGCGGGAGAGCGCCCGGCCCGGTGACCTCGATCTTGCCGAACGAGCTCATGTCGATGATGCCGACGCTTTCGCGAAACGCACGGTGCTCCTCCGCGAGCAGGTCGAAATACGGCGGTCGGGTGAAGCCGAACACGCGCTGGTCCGGGCCCGCGCGGCGCCACGGCCGGCCGGTCTCGAAGTAATCCGGCCGCTCCCAACCATGCTTCACCCCGAACACGGCACCGAGGTCCTGCATGCGGGTATGCAGGGCGCTGGTCCGGCGCGGCCGGCCGGACTCGTCGGCGTCGAACGGATAACGCAGGTAGTAGTAGTACTTGTATGTCTCTCTAGCAAGCTCGGCTGCGTAGCGATGGTCGCGGTGCACCGCGCCGAACCGCCACGGCCGGTACGGATAGAGGTCGAGCTCCGTCTCTCCCGCGGTGACCAGCTCCGCGATGGCGCGCCCGATGCCGCCCGCCCCGCCAAACCCGTTCAGCGAAAGCCCGGCGGCCATGTACAGCCCGCGTACTCCAGGCACCGGTCCGACGAGCGGCCCTGCATCGGGCGTCATCGCGTCGGGATGGCACACCAATTTCTTTATTCCGGCCTCGTGCAGAAACGGGAACCGTCGTGCAGCGCCGGCAAGCAGCGGCTCGAAGCGCTTCTCGTCCGGTGGCAGCGACGTGCCGGCGTGGTCCCACGGCACACCGTCGATCCACCGCGCCACCGGGTTGGCCTCATATCCACCCAGGACCATCCCGCCTGCCTCAGCCTTGCCGTAAACAAGGTTGTCTGGGTCGCGGAAGCAGGGCATATCGTGCTGCATCTGGTGCCCGGGTACCGCAAGGAGGGCGGCGTGCTGGTGGTCTACCGGTGTCGAGACGACGAACGCGCCGGCCATGGCCGCGAGCTGTGGGCCCCAGATGCCGCCTGCGACGACGACTATGCCGGTCTCGATCCTCCCCGCGTCCGTGTCGACGGCCTGGACCGCTCCCTTATCCGACAGCGCGATCCCGGTGACGCGGCGGTGGGTGAAGATCTGGCCGCCGAGACTTCGCGCGGCAGCGGCCAGCGCATGGGTCGCGGTGTGCGGATCCAGGTGGCCATCGCCGGGCACCCAAACCGCGCCGTAGAGCGAGTCGAGGGTGATCGCCGGCATCAACCGGGCCGCCTCGTTCGCCGAGATGAGCTCGACGTCCAGGCCGATGCCTCGCGCGCGGCTCACGCCGCGCTGCAGCTCCATCAGCTGGTCCCTGCTTGACGCAAAGCGCAGGCTGCCGACGGTCTCGAAGACGCCGACCTCCTGGTAGAGCTCGATGCTGTAGCGGCGAAACCGCATCATCGTCGGCGAAGGGTTGAACTGCGTCACCAGCCCGGCGGCGTGACATGTCGAGCCACTGGTCAGCTCATCTTTTTCGACCAGGACGACGTCGCGCCAGCCGGCTTTCGCGAGGTGATACGCGACGCTGGTGCCTGTGATGCCGCCACCGATGACGACCGCCCTCGCCCGTTCCACGATTGCGCTGCAACGTTACTCGGGAAGCGGCTGCTGCTTGGTCTCGGGCAGGAGGAAGAGCAGAAGGGCACCGACCACCGCGGCGATTCCGCCGAGCTCGATCGCGCCGCCGAGCCCGGTGGTCGCTGAAAGGACGGCGACGAACTGCAGGCCGGCGATGCTGCCCACCGACGCCGCGACCGCGCTCGCGGCCTCCGCGGTTGCGCGGGCACGGGTTGGATACAGCTCTGCCGACCATGCACCGAACACAGGCGTGGCCGCGCTCGCGAATGCGCTCCACAGCACATTGCCGATGAAGAATCCGATCGCCCCGGTGGCAAAGCTCAGGCTCGTCGCTGCGGCGGTCGCGATCGTGAGCGCGATGGCAGGGCCGCGCCGCCCGAACCGGTCGGTCAGATATCCACCGGCCAGGTAGCACGTCGCTCCGGCCACACCTGATACGACGATCAAAGTGCTGATCGCGACGGGCGACATGCTCAGGGCGCGTGTCGCGTAGACCGTGAACAGCAGACCCGCCGGCTCGAGCAGCACGGCGAGCAGAGCGGTCATGCCGGCGAGCACTATCACCCTTCTGCGCCATGGCGGCTGCAACAGCAGTCGCATCGCAGAGCCTGTGATGCGGACGCCAAGCCACGTCTTGCCTTCGGGCAGGAGCCACCAGATGAGCGGCGCAATCGGCACACCGACGCCACCGGCCAGAAACAGCCACCGCCAGTGCGGCGCGACGATCGGATAGGCGATGACGGTGACCCCGGTGCCAATTCCGGAAAGGAGGGCCAGCACGCTCACCGCCCGACCGCGCTGGCCATTGGGAGCCTCCTCGACCACGAGCGCGGTGGCCACGCCCGCGACCAGGACCTCGAAGCAAACGGCGATGAGCCGAAGAAGGGCCAGGTCCGCAAGCGTCGGTGCAAATGCGCTGGCGAAGTTGGCGAGCGAGAAGCCGGCGACGCCGCCGGCGATCAGGCGGCGGCGGCCGAAACGATCTGCCAACGTGGCCAGCGGGAGCGCCCCAAGAGAGCCGATGGCCAGCACCGACCCCAGGTCCGATAGCGCGGGCGTGCTTGCATGGAAGTCATTGGCGATCGCGGGCAGCGCCAGCACGACGACCGAACCGTCGAAAGCGGTGAGCACCACCGCGGCGCCGGCCCAGACAAGCGTCACGCGCTGCCGCCGGTCGAGCTCCACCACTACACGAGCCGCATCTTCCTCAAAAGATATGGTCCCGGACCCAGGAATCCGCAGGTCGCTGCGATGTGAGCGAGGGACACGCCGAGCAGGGAGGGCGGCCCGGGCAGCAGCCAGTAGGCAAGGCCGAGAGGAACGCCTACCAACGCGGTCGCCAACGTATCGGACCAAGTCCAGCGGCCGAGCCGGTGATACAGCACGTACGTCGCGGTGGCGATTGCGAAGCCGACCGGCGCCCCCCACAACACGCTCAGCCCGCCCTGCATCAAGCCGCGGAACAGGGCCTCCTCGATGGGTCCGTTCAGCGCGTAGAAGGCGGCCTGGAACCACGCGTCATCAGCGCCGGCCGGCACGAGTAGCGCGCCTCGCCTGCGTGTCAGCCACAGCTGGACCGCGATCGCTGCGGCGAACATGACGGGCGCCCCCAGCGCGGCGAATCCGAGCTGGACGCCAAGCCGTCCGGCGTCCAGGCCAAGCCAACCGGCCCGGCCGCTCGCGACGTAGGCGATCGCGAACGCGGCGGTGAACGGCAGGAGGCGCATGAAGATGTCGGGGCGCATCCAGGCCCAGCTGTCTGGAATACGCGTGAGCTCCAGCCTCGTTGGAGCTTTTGGAGTGGCGATCTCAGAACCCATCACGTTCGACGTCTACTTCGACTACCTGTGCCCGTTCGTCTACCGGGCGGCTGCGCTCATCGAGGCAGTGCAGCGCTCGAGCCGGCATGACATCGATGTTCGGTGGAGGTATTTCTCGCTCACGCAGGTGAACTCCAAGGATGACGGCTGGACGGTGTGGAGTGCGCCGGCGTCGGAAAAGATGAAAGGGCGGCTCGCCTTCAAGGCCGCCGAGGCGGCGCGCCGCCAGGGACGTTTCGACGCCATCCACCGGCCCCTTCTGCTCGCCAGGCATCGCGACCGGCTCGACCTCGACGAGCCGGAGGTGGTGGAGCGGGTGGCCGCGGAGAGCGGGCTCGAGGTCGACCGCTTCCGGCGCGACCTGGGTGACCCACAGATCCTGGAGGCGCTGGCCCGTGATCACCTGCAGGCCGTGACCGAGCTGGGGGTGTTCGGCACACCGACGTTCGTCTTTCCTGACGGGGCATCCGCCTACGTCCGCTTTTCGGAGCCGGTCGAGGGTGATGGCGCCGTGGAGGTGTTCGACCGCCTCCTGGCGGTAGCCGCGTCCGAGCCTCGGATCCTCGAGATCAAGCGCCCGCGCCGGCCCACGCCGCTCTGATCCCGTTTCGGGTGCTCTGAAGGCGCCCGGAGTTTCCAGTACAACGGAGTACTGAAAGATGCCGGGAGCTGAAAATCACATGGTTTCCGGTGCCACGAACGACATATGGCGGACGTGGTTGATGACTGGCGTCCGGCGAGACCATGTCGACCGCCGCAGGATGCGCGGGGCCCACAAGGGACTGAAGAAAATTCTCCTCGAGGGCGTACGCAACGGCGACGACCGTCCCCATGCGTGGCAGGACTTTTCCGGCGCGATGATCCGCCATGCGGTGGACGAAGCCATCCGTTCCCTGCCGCACGAGGACAACCGGGTGGTGAAGCTCGCTTACTTCGGCGGCTACTCGAACCGCGAGATCGCAAACGAGGTCGGCATGACCGAGGGGACGGTGCAACGCCGATTGCGGCGCGCGCTGTCCGCGATCAGCGAGCACGTCCAGCAGGGGCGCACGCAGGCGAGGCGCGCCTTTTACGCGCTGACGATCTGGCTCTCCAGCCGGTGGCTCCAGGACAGCGCTCACCACGCCGTCCAGGTCGCGGTCGTGGCCAGCGCGACGCTCATCATCGTTGCCCAACCGCATCTCGACCCACGAGCTGCCCCGGTCGGGCCGGCGCTTTCGCACCCGAGCGTGACAGTGCCCGTGGTGCCACCGGTGCCCTCGCCCACAGCCCCGGCAGATCGAGGGCGTGTCACAGTGCCTGCGGTCCAGGCGCCCGTTCAACCGCCGGCGGTGAGCTTGCCAGTGAACGTGCCGGTGACAGTGCCCCCATTGCCGCCGCTTCCCGTCAAGGTCAAGCCGCCCGCGCTCTAGCCGTTTCGCGCGTAGATCACGACTCCCTCGATAGTCGCGACCCGGTGGTATCCGAACGCCACGATGCCGTACAGCGCCGGATAGTTTTTCATCGGGTACATCGAGAAGTCACTCCAGTCTGCGGCTGAGGTATCGACGATGAGAACCGGCGGGTTCGCCCCCAGGTCCGCCCCCAGGAGCGGCCACACATCGGGCGACGTGTCCCAGTTGTTGGGTGGCAGGCTGGAACCGCGGTCAAAGCCTCGCAGGAAGCCGGGAAACCGGCTCGCCATCGCGCGGTCCGACTCGACATAGAGGGCCGGCCAATCGCCCCACACGAAGACTCGGTCGGAAGGTGATGTGTGGGCGGCGATGTACGAGGCAACGGCCACATGCTGCGGCCCGGGCGGGCTGAAGTCGTAGGTGAGGGGATCCGCCGTCATATCGAACAGCCACCAGGCGGCCGCGGGAATGACCACGCCGGCGACCGCCGCCGCGGTCACCGTCCTGCTGAGCTGGAAGCGGTCGAAGGCGAGGCCGGCGAGGACCGCCAGCGGGCCCATCGTCTGGATGAAGTAATGCCACGAAAGGTGTCCGCCCGCGAGCGACCCGACCATCGCCAGGGCCAGCCAGGCGACCATCAAGCGGACCTCGACGCTGAGCGTTCGCCATCGTGTGGCCAGCGCGATCGCTGCGATCCACATGACAGCCATATCGACGACGAAAGGAACGACGCTGTCTTTCGCGCGCTGCCATACGTAGAACGGCGTCCAGTTGGCGGATGCGTATCCGATGAGCGTTCCTATCGTCCAGCGCCAGAAGCCGCTGAGCGAGCCGGTAAAAGCAATGAGGCCAGCGCCCACTACGAGCCCGGCGAGCAGGCCGGAGGCGAGCACCTGCGCCGCATGCCACCGGCGATCCCGAGGCTCGAGCCAGAAGACGGCGAGCCCGACCAGCAGGACGTTGATCGCCGCCGACTGGCGGAAGGCGCCGGCGGCCATGAGGAGCGCGCCGGTCCAGAACCAGCGGCGGCGGAGCATCAAAAGGGCGGACGCGCAAAGCGGAAGCATCATGAAGATCTCGGTGTTGGCGGCGAGTAGGCGAGGATTTCCTGCTGCGGTCAAAACGCCGTAGAACAGCGCGGCGAGAAGACCTGCGCGCGTGCCGGCCAGGTCGCGACCGATGAGGAAGATCAGCACGCACGTCGCCGCCATCGCGACAAAGCCCACCGCATGCACGGCCGTCATCTGGTAGGCGCCGAAAAGCCGGAAGGTGAGGGAGTAGATCCAGAAGACTCCAGGCGGCTTGTTGTCGACGCCGCCCGAGTCATAAAGCCCCCCGCCCAGGTTCATCAAGACCGCGATCGAACCGTAGATCGCCTCGTCGCCATCCAGCAGGCGATGCAGGAAGGAGGGCAGATGCGCGACCATTATCGGTAGACCTGCCGCCACTGGCCAGGCCACCCGCTGCCAAGAAATTGTCAGTCGGGGGGCGGACATGCGTTTCGGAATATAGAAACGTTTGCCGGTCGTGAGGTAGGTTCGGAAACCGGGGGGTCGAATTGTTTAGCGTTGTAAATACAGCCGACAGGCGAAGCTGGGTCGTCCTGGCATTCGCCGTGGTCGCGTTTGCCCTGGCGCTTGATCTGGTCGTGCCCCACGGCGACCCGATCAGCGTCGACTTTCACACCTACGTGGCGGCTGGCCAGGTCGGCCTCGAGAAGGGGTGGTCGCACATCTACGACCAGACCATCGTCGGGATCGAGCAGAAGGAATTATCGCCGGGCCAGATTGCGCAACCGTTTCTCAGCCCGCCGACCGTCGCATACATAACAGCCCCCCTCGCGTGGCTGCCTTACAACACCGCCTATGCCGTCTGGGCCTTGATCCTCTTCCTGACCTTTGCCGCCGCCCTGGCCTGGGCAGGCATCAGCAAAGGATGGAGCCGTTGGATCGCCGTCGTAGGCGCTCTGGGCCCATGGTGGGTGATGCACGCCGTCAACGTCGGCCAGATCGTCCCTCTCGAGGCCGCGGGATTGGTGATCGCCTGGCGGCTGGCTCGTGACAGACGTGATGCGCTGGCCGGGCTGGCGCTGTTGGCGATTCTCTTCAAACCGAACAACGCGATCCTCGTCCCATTCGCGCTGCTGTTTGCGTGGCGGTTGAGGTTGTTCGCCACATGGGCCGGCGCGTCTGCCGCCGTCCTTCTGTTGGTTTTGCTGACAGTCGGAACCAGCGGCATGACCGACTACGTGACCCAGCTGCGCGGACCCTTGCCGAAGGGCGCCGACGACCTGACCCTGCACGGCGCGCTGGCGGCGACAGGCGCGCTTGCTGCTGTCCTGCGGGTCCTCATCATCGGCGCGGTACTTGCCGCCGCATACAGGCTGCGACGCTCGCCGGGCCTGGTCATTCCACTGGCCATCATCGGCTCGCTCATCGTTGCGCCGTACCTGCACGCGTCGGACCTCTGCATGCTGGCGGCTGCCGGATGGATGGTCTGGGAGGAGCGGCCGGCATGGAGCTGGCGTGCTCCCCTGGTGGCGGTGTGGGTCCTCGCCAGCCCCTATCTCTACCTGCGCGGGGAGAGTCCGCACCTGCGCCAGTGGCCGTGGTTCGAGATCGCGCTCCTGCTCTTCCTGCTGGTCGCCGCCTGGTGGCCGTTAACAGGCGGGGCTGACTCCAGGAGACGCGCCCCCGCATAATCAGGTCGCCCGCCGCCACCCCTGGGAGACCTGTTGCCACTCGACATCCATGAAGTAGTAGGACCGATTCGTGTGCTCGCCGGACCGGGCACAGGCAAGACCCACGCTCTGGTCGACCTTTACGAGCAGGCGGTGCGCGAGGGGATCGCCGGTCGCGACGAGATCCTCGTCCTCACGTTTTCGACCGGCGCCGCAGGCGAGATCGCGCGCCGGATCGACGATCGCCTGAAGGACGACTACGGAGAAGCGTGGATCTCGACGTTCCACAGCTTCTGCGCCCGCCTCCTACGCGACCATGCGCCTGATCGCGAGCGCCTGCTCCTGAACGGATTCCAGGAATGGGTCGTCATGCGCGACGTTCTGGCGGGCATCGACTCCGAATTGCTCGGGGCGCTGGCCGGCGTGCGCGGCTCGGACGCATTCGCGCGCGACTTGCTTGCCTTCGTGGCGCTGATGAAGCAAAACCTCGTCCATCCTGCAGCCCTGCAGCTGGCGGTGGAGGCGAGCGCAGGCGAGCGCCTGCGCGTCCTCGCTTCTGTGCACCAGGCCTATCAAAAGCGAATGCAGGAAGCCAGTCTCTTCGACTTTCGCGACCTCATCTCCGGATCCATCGAGCTCCTGCAGTCGAATCCCGCGCTGCGCGACCGCATGCGCTCGAAGTTCAAGATCGTCCTCGTCGACGAGTTCCAGGACGTGGACCCGGCGCAGTTCGAGCTGCTGCAGCTCATCGCTCCGCCGGAGCTCAATCCCAGGCTGGTCGTGGTCGGCGACCCGGACCAGTCGATCTACGGATTCCGGGGAACGGTTCCGCGCCTGCTGAGCCATGGCTTTGGCGCCGCCTACGGACCTGCGACGCGACACCTCGAGATCTGCCATCGCTCCTCGCAGGAGGCGCTGGACGCCGGCGAGCGTCTCCTCGCCGCAACCCAGCCTGGCCGAACACCTCGAGTGCTGGTCGCCGATTCAACTCGGCGCGCGCCGGCGGTCGTGCTGGCGCGCGAGGCCGACCCCGTCGACGAGGCGTTCTTCTGCGCGCGGGAGATCAAGCGCCTGCACGCAGAGTGGCCCGAGCTCCGCCTGCGTGACTTCGCGATCGTTCTGCGCAGCACGACGGCTCTCGGTCCGCCGTTCGAAGAGGCGCTTCGCGCCCTTGGCCTCGCTTATGAGGTTCGCGGCTGGGGCGCCACCGCGCGCAACGAGGTGGTGCGCTTTCTGGTCGGCTACCTCGAGTCGCTGCGCCGGCCCGACGATCCCGACGCTTTCGAGAGCGCGCTGGCGTCGACCCTCGGCGGCGTCGGACCGCACACGGTCAGCCGGCTCCGCGCTTATGCGCTCGAGCGCGGTCGGCCGCTGAAGAAGGTCGTCGACAGGGTCATGTACGCACTCGTCGCGCGCGATCCCCAGCGCTATCCCCTGCCGTGGGGAGAGGCCGCGCCAGACGAGGCTCGACCCGAACCGGACTTCATGGGATTTCTGAGCGATGACGAGCTCGATGCGCTGCACCGGGCGATGCTCGTGCGCCAGCGCCTGCTCGGCCTGGCCCGCGAGCTGCCGATCGCCGGCCTCGCGTACTCGGTGCTCATCGAGGACGGCGCGATGCGACGGCTGCTCGACCTCGACCTGCCGGCTGTGCAGCGCGCGGAGGCGATCGCCGACCTGCGCGCCGCGATCGAAGGTCTCGAGTCGATCGAGGTCGTGCACGAGCGGCTCCACGGCTCGAAGCCGCTGCTCTCCGAGCTCAGCGGTTCGCTGGACAACCTGCTCGCCGCCGCCGCCGACGACACCGAGGCGGCGGACGGACATCGCGACGCGGTCCAGGTCATGACGGTGCACCAGGCGAAGGGCCTGGAGTTCGAGGTCGTATTCTGCTCCGGCTTCGCGCATGGGCTCTTTCCGCTCGAGGCGCGGCCGCATCCGCTGCTCGACGCGGAGGACCGCGCCTGGCTCGAGCGCTTCAAGGTCGGATTCATGCCCGCGTGGCCGTCCGACCCGGACGGCCATCTCGCGGAAGAGGCACGGCTCGCCTTTGTCGCCATGACGCGAGCGAGGCGACGACTGTACCTGACGTACGCGGACGCTTACTTGCGGCAGGCAGGCCGCTCGGTCTTTCTCGACATGGCCGATCCTGAAGGCGAGGACCGCGAGCTGACTCGCGCCTCATCCCGCCTCGAACCTGACGAGGTGCTCCTCGCCCGAGAAGCTGAGGTTCTGCTCGCGTCCCATCCGTCGGTCCTCGACGAGGCCGTTCTTGCCCGCGCCAGTGGTCTCGGCCTGGACCTGGAGTTCCTCACCAACCCGCAATCGGGCGAACCATTCGAGCCATATGGCCCGGGTCGCAATCCGGAATCGGTGGAGATCGCCCACTTCAGCCCCACGACGCTCAACAACTACCTCAAGTGTCCGCGGCTCTACTGGTACAACCATCACCCGGGTCTCGTTTATGAGCCGCGCTCGGTGGCGATGGAGCGCGGCGGGTTCCTCCACGAGGTGCTGCAGGACTTCCATGAGCACGAGGAGGAGTGGCGCCCGCACGAAGCCGAGCAGCAGCGGAGCTGGCTCGAAGAGGCGCTGCAGAGGCACCTCGACGGATACCTGTCCCGCATGGAAGGAGTGCTCGACCGCAAGCGCGAGGAGAAGCAGGTGCGATCGCTGCTTGGCAACTACATCCGCGCAGTGACCGGGATGCAGCTGATCCGCCGGCTTCGAACGGTTGCTATCGAGAAGCGATTCAAGCTGCACCTGGACGGCTCCGAGGTCGTCGGCAAGATCGACCGTGTCAACGACGTCGGCGATGGAGAGGTCGAGGTCGTCGACTACAAGACCGGATCCGGCAAGCCGATGCGATACGCCTACGAGATGTACTTCGGGCCGGAGCTGCACGACGTGCAGCTCCTTCTCTACTACATCGCCTGCAAGGAAGGATTCGACGAGGAAGGCAATCCCCTTGGCTTCCAGCCCCGGTTTCTATCTCTGTGGTACCCGAAGGACTGGGTGTGGGGCGGCATGCGGCAGGACATCTTCAGCGTCGGCCGGCCCGCCGGGCTGAAGGACTACCGCGAGAAGCCACTCAGCGTGGACGACCTCGAGCGCGGGCGCGCGGTCGTGGTGAACGCCATCGAGCGCATCAAGGCCGGGCACTTCGAGCCCGCGCCGCGCGAGATTGCTGGAACATGCGTCACCCGGTTCGGAACGTGCCCTCACGCTTCGGTGTGCCCGTACGGCGGAGCGCCGCCCGAATGAGTGCCATCAGAGTCGGCGCACCCACCCTCACCAGCGAACAGGCCGCGGCGGCGCACGCAGGTCCACAGGGCGCATTCCTGATCGCTGCGGGGCCTGGCACTGGCAAGACCTTCACCGCCACGGAGCGGTTTTGTTGGCTGGTCGAACAAGGAGTCGCGCCCGACCAGATCCTCACGGTGACGTTCAGCGATCGGGCCGCCGAAGAGCTTCGCCGGCGGATTACGAACGAGCTCTCGGCGCGGAGGCCCGACCTTGGTCCGCAGGTCCTCGATGGTGCTTGGATCGGGACCTTTCACAGCGTCTGCGCGCGCCTCCTCGACGAGTTCGCCTATCTCGTCGGCGCGCCGCGCGAGCTGCGAGTGCTCGATGAGACCGGCCAGCGGTTGTTCGAGCAGGAGCTGATGGCACGGCTGCGCAGCGGCGCCACCGCGCCCTTCGATCCCGACTCGTACACCGCGCTTTCGGTCGAAGACCTGGACGACCTGTTGCGCTCCGGCCTGCGATTCCTGCTGAAGCTGAAGGGCCGCGGCATCAACCCGGAAAGGTTTCACCAGCGAGCCGCCGAGCTTCACGCCCAGCACTGGAGCAGCCGGCCCGGTCCGAATGGATCCAGCGGCCCGGATCCTGCGCGCGCCGAGCTGGAGGCGATCGAAGTTCTCTTCACCATCTACCGCGCTTACGAGGACGCCCTCCGCGCCCAGTCGCTGCGCGACTTCGACGACCTGCTGCTTGGTGTGATCGACGCTATGGAGCGCGTCCCGGAATTCCGCCGGCGCTGCCGGGAGAGATTCCGCTACCTGATCGTCGACGAGTTCCAGGACACCAATCGCATCCAGCTCGACTTCATCCGGCTCGCGGCCGGCGAAAACTTCGGCAACGTAACAGTCGTGGGTGACGCGAAGCAGTCGATCTACGGATGGCGAGACGCTGAGATCGACAACATCCGCACTCGGTTTCCAGGACTGCGCCTGCCGCTGACCCACAACCGCCGGTCGTATCAGGGCATCCTCGACTGCGCGACAGATTTCATCCGTCGCGACTCCGACTTCGCGGCCGAGCCGGAGCTCGTGGCGACGCGCGGCGCGGGCAAGGGAGCGCCAGTCAGCATCCTGATGGCTCCCGATTCGCGGACCGAAGCTCGCTCGGTCGCGGAGACCATCCGCCGGCTGCATGTCGACGGTCGCGCCTTCCGCGACATCGCGGTGCTGTCGCATTCGGTGCGCATGCTGCCCCGAGAGTTCGAGGACGAGCTCAGGCGGCAGGGAATTCCATACGTCACGAGCGGCGGCTCCGGGTTCTTCGACCGCCAGGAGATCAAGGACGTCCTCGGACTTCTCCGGCTGACCGAGAACCCGATGGACGACGGGGCGCTGGTCCGCATCCTCCAGGGCCCGATAGTGCGGCTCACGGACGCCGGGATGTACCGGCTCGCATCACGCCGTTTCGACAAGCGAGGCATGCGACTGCGCGATTGTTTCGACGAATCCAGGAACGCCGGGTTTCCCGAAATGGAGCCGAAGGTCGCGTCCGAGGCGGTGCGCCTAGTCGAGCTTGCCGACCGCATCGGCCTGCTGCGCGACACGCTCACCGTTGCCGACATCCTCAACCGCCTGCTCGAAGAGAGCGGCTACCTGCGCTGGGCCGAGCTACGCGCGCAGCGCGACGGCAGCCCGCGCGCCCTCCTCAACCTGCGCAAGGTGTTCCAGCTCGCCGGGCGATTCGAGCGCGACATCGCGCTCGCGGGAATCGGCGACTTCGTCCGCCACCTCGATCAGGTCATCGACGCGGAGCTTCCGGTCGGCGAGGCGGCGGAGGAGGCAGCCAGTCCCGACGCCGTCTCGCTGCTCACGATCCACGCCGCGAAGGGTCTCGAGTTCCCAGTCGTCTTCCTGGTCAACCTGCGACCGCCGCGACCGCGCGACACGGAGCGGCTGTTTTTCGACCCCGACAAATTCGGCTTCGTCATGAAGAACTGGCGGGGCGAGAAGCATCCTCGCTACGCCGAGACGTCGCCTGGCGCCCCAGCGGTCGCGCTTGCCATCGGAGAGCGCAGGCGCATCGTTTACGTCGGACTGACGCGCGCGAAAGATGCCCTCTATGTGACCGCGACACGCGATGAGCCAACTGCCCACGAGGTCGGAGTCAACGGATTCGACGAGCACGACCATTTCGCGGAGATCTTGAGCTGGGCGCTCGCGCACCCGGAATCGGCCGTGGTGGTCGAGGCGGAGCAGCTCGAGCTTCCCGTGCCCCGGTTCACCAACGGCCTGGCCCACGACGACCCGTCGGTGGTCGCAGCCGTGCTCGACCGCATCGAGCGCATCCAGCCGCCGCCGGTGTCAGGGCGGCCAGAGTCCCAGCCGTCGATCGCGCTGAGCTTTTCCCAGCTGCACGACTTCGACGTCTGCCCCGTCCGCTACCGCTTCAGCCAGGTATGGGGAGTGCCGGCCCCGCCCGACGAGCTTCAGCCGCGCCACGTGCGCGCG
>Ga0209267_1000365_pt1 | contig 32980 bp, 30 predicted proteins | sample GraSoiAngelo_137_FD_185894 | JGI IMG/M metagenome (GOLD analysis project Ga0209267, IMG submission 185894) | Grasslands soil microbial communities from the Angelo Coastal Reserve, California, USA - 14_0929_09_30cm (SPAdes) (version 2) | ecosystem: Environmental > Terrestrial > Soil > Grasslands ... | reverse complement strand
CCGTTGCGTGATCAGCGTGAAAGGCAGCTTGTTCTCCTTGTAACCGAGTGCAGTAGCCAGCTCCTGGAAAAGCACCTCGTCGCGTCCACGACTGTCAATCTTGTGGCGAATGCTTGCCGCTTTTTGTCGCAAACGAAACTGCGCTGCTGCGTCGAGTACGCTGCGGACTCGTTCTTCGGGCAAATCTTTGAGCGGCGCCTGACAACGACCTGGCCGCGCCAGCGGAATGTTCGCACTGAATGCGTCCGGGAGATCTGCCGGATCAATATGAACCTGTGGCACGTTGCGGTTCGATCTTGTCCGCGTGAAAAATTCGCGATCGCTCCTGTCGACGAATACGTGCAACACAGTCTCTTCGAAGGCCGGATTGGTCGCGTGACCGTGTGTTTCCCAACTGCGATCCAGCAGATCGATCTCGATGCAACCGCGAAGTGGATCGCCGCCGTTCACCCGAATTGCAGCATCGCGAAAATCAGGGCCTGCTTCGCGATTCCACGTACCAAATTGAACAATATCGATCTTGTCACCGGCGGTGGTAATGAAGTGTTTGCCGAAATCTCCAGCGAACCAGCGGGCTTGCAGCTCGAGCTCTGATGGAATCCGCGGCGAGACAAACAGCGCACGCTCGCGAACGCGATCCGTATCGCGCAATTGTGCGTAACGATCGGCAAGTAGCGTCACGCGCAGATTATTAGAACAGCGACGCCAAATGTCACGCGTGCTATCGTGCGCACACTGCGGGTCGCGCACGCGTCTCGCGTGACGGCGGAGCCGCCTCGAGTTCGCGGACTTTCCCTCAATCCGGGTGTGAAGGAGGCGCTCCAGAAAAAGATTGTTTCGGCGCGATGTCGAAACCAGACACGCGAGAACGCGTGCGCTACCCAACCGAGCTCACAGGTTCGTGGCCACGTGTTCCTGCAACACCGGTTCGCTCAGTCGCTCGTGCAAATCCTTCACGATCAGCTCGACCAAAGCCGCATGCGGTCGCGCGAAGACAAACATATACTTTGGGCCTTTTCCGCCAGCAGAAAAAATTACCAGATTTTCGGATAGAAATTTTGGCTCACGAGTGACATCGAAGCCCTCCAAATCGATCGTACGCGCAAACGGCCGCCCTGCCTTGCGCGCCACAAAAGTGATTCTGCGCGGCTCTTCACTCGTAGCGACGAGCGCGCCAAACAAATTCGCGGGAATTCGTCGGCCGCGACCGCTTACGCATGGCACGGCCCACAGGATGGTCTCGCCGAGAACGTTTTCCCTGCCGAAAATAGGCGCCAGCCGGGCTGGCAATGTCGATGGTAGATTTACCGGTACGTCGTGATCAGCTGGCCCATTCAGTTTCCTCCAGGCCAGCCAAATCTTCACCTTCATCGCGCGCAAAATTCTTGGCGCAAAGTAGAAGAATGCGCCGATGCAGATCAGAAAGATGACCAGGGCAAGGATGGGATTGAAATGCACAAGAGCGAGTCCACCGAGCACCGCCGCATCTTCACCGAGACTCAGTCCAATATTTGAAAATGGTTCCGGTGACGAGTTACTGGCGAGACGCGTAGCCGCCTTTGCGGTATGGGCGACTAAGCTCGTGCCACCTGCCAGCAGGGCCACGATTATGGTGAAGGCGGGACTTGGATGGCCAAGCACCTGAATTGCAAGGAGCGCGCCGCCAATGGGCCGAATCACAGTGTGAACGGCATCCCACACCGAATCGACCCACGGGATTTTATCGGCAAAGAACTCCAGGAAATAGAGAACGCCGGCGATGGTGATGATCCACGGATTACCAAGGACCTCAAGCGATTGGTACTGCGGCGCCAGGGCGATCCAGTGAAAATGAATAGCCAGGCCGGTGGCGAAAACTGTCAGGTAAAGGTTGATCCCCGCAAGCGCGGCGAGACCGAGCGCGACGGCAAGCAGATCCAGTCTCTCCACGAGAAAAATATCGGCAGGAACAAGTCAATGTCACGCGCAAGCTTGGGATCGAAGCAAATGACGAATAACGAATGACGGAATCCCAACGCCGGAAAGGGGGCCGGAGCGCTCCTTGTGTTCTTCGCCATTCGTTATTACAACTCATTTAACTCATTTTATGAGAGGGCTGTCATGTTGAGCGAAGCGAGACTTCTCTGTTTATCTTCGTTCGTGGGTCGGTCCGGATTTGATCTGAGATTCTTCGCTTCGCTCAGAATGACATGATTAGATGGCTCCTAGTCATTCTTTCGAGGTTCGACATTCAACGTCCCTCATTCATACTGCGCCATGCTCGATATTCGCCTGATTCGGGAGAAACCCGATTTTGTTCGCGAGCGCCTTGCCACGCGGGGTGGGGGAGACGATGCCAAGATTGACGACGTGTTGCGCGTGGACGTCGAGCGCCGGAAAGCGGAAACGGCGCTGCAGCAATTAAACGCCGATCGAAAACGATTGAGTAAAGAGGTTGGTGGCAAAAAATCGCGCGGCGAAGAGACGGGCGAACTGGAACAACGCGTGCGGCAAATCGGCGAACAGATTGCTGATCTGACCACGCGGGCAACGGCTGCCGAAGAAGAGCAAAATGATTTGCTTCTTCGGATCGCGAACCTGCCGCATGAAACCGTTCCCATTGGCAAAGACGCAGTCGCCAATCGTGTGATGCGCATGTGGGGCGAGAAACCGCAACTAAGCAAACCCGACGATCATGTCACGCTTGGCACGAAACTGAATCTCTTAGACATGGAAAGGGCCGCAAAATTGAGTGGCAGCGGTTTTATTTGTTTCACCGGTACGGGCGCAAGGCTGGAGCGCGCGTTGATCAATTTCATGATCGATTTGCATACGCGGGAGCATGGTTACAACGAAATCAGCCCGCCGTTCCTGGTCCGGCGCGATTGCATGATCGGTACGTCGCAGCTGCCGAAGTTTGAAGCGGACATGTACGGTTTGGAGGAGAACCAGGTCTTTCTTGCACCGACTGCGGAGGTTCAACTGACAAACCTTCATCGCGAAGAAATTGTGAGCGTCGCCGATCTTCCAAGGAAATTAGTTGCCTGCACGCCGTGTTTCCGGCGCGAAGCCGGCGCGGCAGGTCGCGAAACCCGGGGCATTCTCCGCGTGCATCAATTCGACAAGGTGGAGCTGGTCAAAGTCACAACGCCGGAAAAATCGTACGACGAATTGGAATCGCTTACGGAAAATGCGGAACGCGTGTTGCAACTGCTCGGCCTGCATTATCGAGTCGTCGAGCTTTGCACCGGCGATCTGGGTTTTGCCGCGGCTAAGAGCTACGACATCGAAGTCTGGTCGCCGGGACAAGATGGTTATTTGGAAGTATCAAGTTGCTCAAACTGCGAAGACTTCCAGGCGCGCCGGATGCAGCTTCGATTCAAAGACAGCGAAGGGAAAAACCGGTTCTGCCACACATTGAATGGTTCTGGCGTGGCGTTGCCCAGATTGTTTGCAGCCTTAATCGAGAGCTATCAGCAGCCGGATGGTTCGGTGCAGATTCCGGAAAAATTACAGCCCTATTTTGGCGCCGAGAAGATTAACCACGAATGGGCGCAGTCGGGCCCCGCGTAATTTGTTAAATCGTTACATCGTTAAATCGGATTACGATTCGACGATTTAACGATTCAATGGTCGAACGTGGCGAAAAGCGATTCGCCCATTCGGATTTCGTCATTATTGCAATCCAGGTAAGCCGAGCCCGCCCGTGATTCTCGTCATCTCTGATTGCGCGAGCGCTTTGCCTTGTTCCACGGCCTGCTGAACTGCGCTAAGAACCATTTCTTCGAGAAATTCCACATCGTTTGGGTCGACGACTTCTTTGTCGATCTTGATGGCGAGAACGTCACCTGCGCCGTTTGCTGTCACTTTCACTTTGCCGCCAGCCGCGCTTACTTCGACCGTCTTGTTCTCGAGCTCGGCCTGAGTTTTAGCCATTTGCTCCTGCATCTTTTGCGCCTGCTTCATTAATTTGTTTAGATTCATAGGATTTGGATCAGCCTTTTGTCATTCCGAGCGAAGTCGAGGAATCTCTGATTTCGAATGCAATTCCAGAGATGTTTCGACTCCGCTTCGCTTCGCTCAACATGACAAAGGTCGCAACGTCGGATTCAGGATTTTATTTGAGCATTGAACAGCCCGATGGCTTCTTGAATAAGCGGATCCTCTTTGAAATTTTCGGACTGAGAATGCTGCGAAACCGATTCCTGCCTGCTCGGAAGATCCTCCTTTAGGGTGAGCCTCACACTCCAGTCTTTTCCGGTGATCTCGTGCAGCAATGTTTCAAGAAATTTGCGATTAGCTTGTGTAGCCAAAATATCCATCATCGCTTTGTCGCCGGGCGCAAAACCGATCTGGAAATTGCGCCCGTCGATTCCGAGAACATGTGCGGCCGAAGCAGAATTGCGCACGAAAGCTTTTTGCCCCGGAATTTTTGCAAGAATCTTTTGCCACAGTTCATTCGCATCAGGTGAAGTTTCGGCTACGCGCGGCGGAGTTTCGCTGTAGCCGGGGTCGCTGACTTCGGTCTTCGCAGTGCGCGATTCCTCACGACCGCGATCCGCGCGCGCGGCTACAGGTTGCGCGGACGGCGCCGGCGGGCGCGCGCCGCCACCATTGCGAAGCTCGCCAAGTTTTTCGATTACTTCATCCAATGTTGCCTGTCCCAGGCTTTGGATAGCCTTGATAATTGCCACTTCGAGATGCAGCTTTTTGTTTGGAGCCCACTTCATGCGGCCTTCGGCGGCGGCAAATTGGTCCAGCAATTCAAGCAAATGGCCCGTCGTGACCAGCTCGGCATGCCTCGCGAGTGACGTTTGCACATCAGGCTCGACATCTTCCTTAAGCGCATCAGGCTTTGCCTTGAATACGAGGAGATCACGCAGGTAAGCGATCAAGTCCGACATGAGCCGCATCATGTCCTTGCCGGCGTCGCTCTGCTGATGCAGCAGATCGATCGCGCCCGGAGTTTCGCCCTGCAAAATCCGTCCTGTCAGATCGGCAACCGTTTGTTCGCTTGTGAATCCGAAAACATCGAGCACATCGTTCTCACTGATTTTCTCCCCGCAAAATGCAACCAGCTGATCGAGCATCGATTCCGCATCGCGCAAGCCACCCTCTGCGCCGCGTGCAATCGCATGCGCAGCCGCAGACTCCAGCGCGATTTTCTCCTTTCCCGCAATGAATTGCAGATGTTTCGCGATCAGGTTTGCCGGAATGCGATGGAGATCAAACCGCTGGCACCGGCTCAGAATGGTTGGGAGAACTTTCTGCGGCTCAGTGGTCGCGAAGATGAACTTCACATGCTCGGGCGGCTCCTCGAGAGTCTTTAGAAGCGCATTGAACGCCGCTGAGGAAAGCATGTGCACTTCATCAATCAGATAAATCTTGTAACGGCCCTTAGCCGGCGCGTATCGAACGTTCTCGCGCAGTTGTCGTACATCTTCCACGCTGTTGTTGCTGGCACCGTCAATCTCGATCACGTCGAGGCTATTGCCGCCGGCAATCTCGCGGCAATTGTCGCATTCGCCACATGGCGTGATGGTGGGTCCTTTCACGCAATTGAGAGACTTCGCCAGAATCCGTGCCGTCGATGTCTTGCCGACACCGCGCGGGCCAACAAAGAGATATGCATGGGCGAGGCGGTTTTGCGCAACCGCATTCTTCAATGTACGCGAGACATGCGCCTGCCCGACCAGATCGTCGAACGTTTGGGGCCGATATTTTCTGGCGAAAACCTCGTAACTCACACGCTTAACCTAATAGAAAAGTTGATGGTTGGTAGCTGATAGTTGATGGATCGAAAATGAAATCGAAAAGCTTTACCCGCGTCGTGCTCCTGCTCGTGCTCGCAATCGTGCTCGATTCCTCAGCGCGTGAGCCGCAGAAATCTCCGCCGCCGAGACCAGCAATCGTAAGCAAGATCGTTCGCGCTCGCGATCTGGGAATTCCGTTTGAAGGAACCCCTGGAAAGTTCAATGCGATCACCGACGTCCCTGGTGTCGAAGTCGGCTACACGACGTTGATCAGCGGCGAAGGAAAACTTGAGGCTGGCAAAGGCCCGGTGCGCACCGGTGTTACTGCGATCCTTCCGCGCGGGCGTGCTTCGCTGAATGATCCGGTCTACGCCGGGTTCTTTAGCTTAAATGGCAACGGCGAAATGACTGGCACAGCGTGGGTTGATGAGAGCGGATTTCTCGAAGGGCCGATCGTCATCACAAACACACATAGCGTTGGAGTGGCGCGCGACGCAGTCATTGCCTGGCGGATTAATCACGGCGCAGCCGATAAGACCGGCTACTGGTGGAGTCTGCCTGTAGTTGCTGAGACGTGGGACGGCTGGCTTAACGACATCAATGGCTTTCATGTTAAGCCGGAGAATGTCTGGCATGCTCTCGACAGCGCGCATGGCGGCGCGCTGGAGGAGGGGAGCGTGGGCGGCGGAACAGGAATGATCTGTTACGAGTTCAAAGGCGGCAACGGTACTGCCTCGCGTAAGGTCGAGATTCGGCCAGAAGGCGCCGACAAAAACAGATCACCGCAAAGTTTTATCGTCGGCGTGTTTCTACAGGCAAATTTCGGTCGGCGTTCACAACTCATGATCGCTGGCGTCCCGGTCGGCAAAGAAATTCCCGGCGACGTTTATAAACAAGAAAGCGGCTCGTGCATCGCTGTAGTTGCAACTGACGCACCGCTACTGCCGAACCAGTTGAAGCGGCTTGCACGCCGGGTGTCGCTCGGCCTCGCTCGGACCGGAACGATTTCTGGGAACGGCTCCGGTGATTTGTTCATCGCGTTTTCAACAGCGAATCCGAACGTCGTAAATCCGGATCAAGTTACACATCAAGTGCAAACAGTTCCCAATGACCTGATGGATCCGATTTTTGCCGGAGTTGTTCAGGCGACTGAAGAAGCGGCCGTGAACGCGTTAGTTGATAACGACTCGATGACTGGCCGCGACAATCATCGCGTCGAAGCGATTCCGCATGATCGCCTTCGCCAAATTATGAAGCACTTTCGCTAACCCTGCCATTTCTCGCCTCTCCCCTAGGGCAAGGGGAGAGGACTAAGGTGAGGGGTCTTTGAGCTTTCATGCGGGTGTTGCCACTTTTCAACCCTCACCCTCCCCTCTCCCTGCAAGGGCTAGGCGACCCTTGCTTGTTTCGATCGCCTATCCGGACTGGTAAATTGATGTGCTGCGGGGCGCTGCGACTAGATCATCATGATCAATACTGGCACAACCTTCGTCGCAGCTATCTCGAGAATATGGAGGGTTAACTTCTCAGCGCGTTCCTGCGACTGCGCTGGCTGGCTGTCGACGAAAACTCGGAGATCGCGTTTTTGATTTTCTACGAAGAAATTGAAGTCTTCCCTATCGATCTTTTTCTTCTTCAAAAGAACCAGGCGCTCTTCAAGTTCCTGCGCGTTTTGGCGGATTAGCTCGCTCGTGTCGCCTTTCGCTTGCGCGAGTAAATCCTGAAATTCTTTCATCGAAGCCGCAACCGATTCATCAGTGACCTGATCGAGCGCTGAGTCGAGTTCTGATCTCTTCCTGGAAGATTTCTTGCGCTTAGTTTTACCGGCCGAGGGCATGATCGTAGATCTTGTTGACGTCCTTTTTCATCTCGCTTGCCAGCGCCGGAGTGACTTTGCCGCGGCTTGCTTTGCTTCGCAGATGCGCGGCATCCGCATCGAATTGTCCTTTAAGATCGACTAATACTGGGCGGCGCGCTGTGAATTTTTCATCGGTAATGGCCTGCTGAAATTTCGCGTTGCCTTGGTTTACCTTGGCGTCGAACGCTGCAGCATTGAAGCGTTTGCCGGGTACGGCGAACTCGTCGATGAATGCGAGTTCAAAATTCCGCAGGCTTTCGATTTGCGCGTTGCTTCCAGTCTTACTGAAAGTTGCAGTACCGCAGCTCGTAATGACTATTGCCGCGGCACAGAAGAACGCATTTCGAACAATGAGGGTCTTCGCGGTATTCGGATTCATGAGGCGCGAGTCGTTAGGTTCACGATCTTGCTCCTACCGGCTTTTGCATGTCAAGACCCGAACGCGCTTTGTTTGATCGACTTGAGTTGGCTCTCCATTGCAGGGAGAGGGTGAGGGGGAAGGTTATTCGGGCGGACTGGTGTTTAACCTGCTCAAAACCCCTCACCTCAATTCTCTCCCCTTGCAAAAGGGAGAGGCGAGCTCAACTAACCCGACGGTCCGAATGTGAGCTTATTTCGCTACTTGTTGGAGCGAGCTCGGATCATCTAACAAGATCCATTCGACTACCGAGACTGGCAGGCTACCGTTCTTGATCAGGTCATCGTGGAATTGACCGAGCCGGAAATTATCGCCTTGTTGGTCTTTGTAGCCGCCGAGCAGATTCATGATCTGCCATTTGCCGGTGATGTAGCTGATCTTCTGCGTTGGGCTGGAAGCTGCTCCTGCTGCTTCGCCCTCCGCTGCCTCACGATCCAATCCGCCTGCGTCCATGAAATATTTGACGGCTTGCTCAAAACTCCATCGGCCGGTGTGCAGATTCACATCAACTCCAATGCGAGCTGCGCGATAGCGGGACAGGCGCAGGATTTGTCCCTGTGCCGGTGAGTTGTTCGGATAAAGGCCAGTGCGCACCAACATCTCTTCGCCGTAAAGAGCCCAGCCTTCGATGAACACGGAGTCGTCATGTTGGCGACGGATCTCGTCGCCTAAATGATTGGCGATTGAGAGTTGAAGAAAATGTCCGGGAATACCTTCGTGCCCAAGAATCGGTCGTGGATCTTCAATCGCTGCACGAATATAAAAATTCTTCGATTCCGGATTGTAGGTGGGAATGAAAAAGAACCCAGTTGGGTCCTTGTCGTAAACACCGGGAGGATTCATGAAACCGCCAGGGCTGGTCGGCTTAAAAGCTTCGGGCAATTGTCGAATTTGAAACGGCCCGAGATAGTCCGGCAGGGATACAAGATTGTGTTCCTTCAAGAAACTGATCATTTCTACTTCGCGGCTTTCATACGCTTTCAGGAAAGATTCCTGATCCGGCGGAATGTGAGCAGCCCGTTTCGGATCTGGATCGGCTAATTTCGGATCAGGCAAGAGCGCCTCGAGGGCGCGATAACGCGCGAGCTCTGCTCGCCCAATCATCTCCACCTGTGTGGCGTCGAGCGGCAGAAGCAAAACATGCTTGAGATAATAATTATAGTTTGCTTCGCCCATGGGCGCGAAATCGACCATTTTCGGCAGGCGCTTCTCCAGCTCATCGGCGTAGCTGTGCACCGCAGTAAGGGCGGCGTCGCGCGCTTTGATCAAGTCATCGTGCTCGTTAGGCGCGAGCCCGACATCCAGCGCCATCAAACTTTTATTTAAAAGGGGATCGATTGATCGTGCCGATTGGATCGCCAGCTGCGCATAAAGTTTTACCGGACCTTGCAAATTACTCAGGCCTTGCTTCAACAGCGCAGGCATTTCTTTGAGACGCGCAGTGGCAGCAAGCGCGCGTTTTCTCGGCGTATCGTATTCCTTTTTCAGCAGGGAAAAGATTCCGTCCGTGCATTCGCGAACGTAAACCTGCGGATTTGTCCGCTCGAATTTCAGAATGCGATCTCCAAAATCGATATTCTCTAATTGGGCTCGGAACAGGATCCAGTCGATACGATCGTTCTTCGGCCAATTGTCTGTCTTCATTGCGCGCACCTTCTCCAGCAGCGAATGAACGTGTTGCGTGCGCTCTGCGATTTTTGCCGACGAATAATCGGTCAGCCGGTCGTCCCAGGTATGAAGTCCGGCTTCGCTACTGCGGACTGGATAATTTTCGTTCCGCCAGGCGTAATAATCGTCCGCCATCCTGCGCAGCGCGTCAGTTGTGTTCGCACTCTGATTTTTAAAAGCGTCGCTGCTTATACCGGGCGTTGACTTTGTTATCAGCGCCTTGTTGGAAACATCCGGTTTACGCTGGGACGGCGACTGAGCACTGCCATTCTTTGCGCTAACGGCCAGCAAGACAAAAGCGACAAAGGAAAAAATAAGGGACTTCACCGCCATGATTCTATTGCGCTCCGCAGAATGTAAAGCGGCAAAGCATTGCCGCACTCCAAAACGTAGCCGTGATTGCGAACGCATATTTGTCGCTTGCGTTTTGGAGTGCGGCGGCACTCCGCCGCTTTTGGACTCTCTTTCTCAACTAGCCTCTTCCATCTCTTCAAGCAATTGCCGTTTCAAATGGCGACGCGCTGCCTTTTTGATTGCGCGCCGCTCAGCTGCCACGGCTTCTTTCTCTGCACGGCGTTCTCTTCGCGTCCGGCGCTCTGCGGAACTTGGCAAGTGGGTAATCTTCGGTCGCTGCGCACCGATCTTGCGTTCCTTCGGTTTGGCGTAGGGATCCACGGGGAAACGCTAGCGCTTCTTGTTCGCGATAAAAAGAACGGGAATAGCAGCAAGTTGAAGAATGACTGAGAACAGTACCACAGCCAGGATCGATGTCTCGTATAGCAAGCCCATCGCTGCGCTTCCCAAAAACCATGCGATTCCGTATCCCGTATCAAACAAGCCAAAAGCAGTGCTTCGTTTGTGTGGCGGAATAACGCCGGTAAGCATCGCTTGAAACAGCGAACCCTGTGCGCTCATTCCAACTCCCCAAAAAATCATTCCGATCAATGCGAAGACCGATGTGCCGAGAAAAACGAATGGCGCAGCCGCGGCGGAAATCAAAAACGCGAACAACGACACATTCGGTCCAAACCTGTCAAATAACCGGCCCAGTGGAATGGAAGCAAGAGCGCTGGCTGCCATTGCAACTGCATAAAACACGGGAATCACGTTTCCCCGCACCACGTTCGCCTTTTGAAAGTGAAAACCGATCAATGCGAAATCGGCGAACCCAGCGGCAAGCAATCCTCCAGCCGCGAGATAAATCCAGTAAGCTTGCGTCAGGTTAGGCGTCGTGACGGTATGCCCAGCGCCTTTTTCCAATTCGTGCGGCCGCGGGTGAAGAAGCCGTGCCAGGACCAAAGTTCCGAGGCAAAGCAAAGCTGGAATGAGGAGCGTGGCAAAACCGGTTCGATATCCGCCGTTAAAATAAAGAATCAGCGCCATGAGTAACGGCCCGATCGTCGCGCCTGCCTGATCGAGTGCTTCATTCAGTCCAAATACCCAGCCGGCGCCAATTGATCTGCCGGCGTACGAAAGCATCGCTTCGACCGTTGGTTTGCGAATGCCTCGCCCGATACGTTCCGAAACCACGAGACTGGCTGCGAGCGGCCATTGTCCGGTGAGCGCTAGCGCGGGAACCGCAAGCATGTTGATCGTGTATCCCAGGAATGCGAACGTCCAGTGTCGATGCGATTTGTCCGCGAAATATCCTGAGACCGACCGCAACCCATAGCCCATCAGTTCGCCGAAGCCTGCGACCAACCCGACAATCGCCGCGCTCGCGCCTAACGAGCCAAGAAACGGACCGATAATTGCGCGCGCGCCTTCATAGGTGAAATCGGCGAAGAAATTGGCGATGCCGATGATGAGGACAAAATGCAGCGCCGATCTATTTTTCATCTAACCACTAATGAACACGAATGACACCAAGTGAAGCAAGAACCTCGAGTGAAGCAGCTGGAATAAGGAACGCGAGAATACACTGACGCCAGGCATTCGTTATTAGTTATCCTTCGATCCGCGTCACTCGCATTTCGTCATTTGATTAATTCGTGTTTATTCGTGTCCACATGTCACGCCGTAGCTTCAGCGAAGGCGGATTCGTGGTTAATAAATGAGAACTCTCGGAATAATTGGCGGCCTCGGCCCTGAAAGCACAATTGATTATTACGGTAGAATCATCGCGCTTTACCGGGAGCGGACGGCGGATGGCAGTTATCCGCAGTTCATCATCAACAGCATTGACATGAAAAAAGGACTCGATTTCATGGACGCAAACAATCTCGCCGGTATGGCTGAGTATTTGCTCGAGGAAATCGGCAGACTCGCGCAGGCTGGTGCAACCTTTGGCCTGATTTCAGCGAACACGCCGCATATTGTTTTCGATGAAGTTGCGTCCAAGTCGCCGATCCCGTTGATCAGTATCGTCGAAGCGACTTGCGCGGCAGCCAAAACGCGGAAGTTGAAGCGGCTCGCCTTGTTCGGGACGCGTTACACGATGCAGGCAACTTTCTATCCGAAGGTCTTCTCGCGGGAGGAAATCGAGCTTCTCTTACCCGACGCCAAGGATCAGGACTACATCCACGACAAATACTTCAAGGAGTTGGTCTCCGGGAAGTTCTTGCCCGAAACGCGCGCTGGTTTGCTGGCAATCGTTGGTCGCATGAAAGCAAACAGCGACATCGACGGTCTGATTCTCGCTGGCACAGAATTGCCCCTGATTCTGCGTGATTCAGAACACAACGGGATTCCGTTTCTCGATACTACAGAGATCCACTGTGAAGCGGCGGTGACTGAAATGTTATCCTAAACGACACCTCAGCTGCGTACGGTTATGAAGGATAATTCGAACAGGGTCCTCACCCTGGTTCTTCTTGCCTGGCTCTGCTTTGCGGTAGGACTAGCCAGCTGGTTTCAGAATGCAAGCGCATTAGCAGTGGCCGCGACAGTCTGGACATTGACCGCACTCGTCCTTCTAGCGTGTTGGAAAGTCAGGACAATCAGGGCGTGTGTGTTTGATATCGATCTCCGTTGGCTGGTATTACTTCACCTAACACGGTTATTTGCTGGCGCCGACTTTCTGGTGCTTTGTCAGCGCGGCCAATTACCTTGCGCGTTCGCAACACCAGCGGGCTGGGGCGACGTCGGAATTGGTGTCCTGGCAGTAGCTGTGGTCAGCGCTATGCGCCCCACTCAATTTGCGAAGCTGTTTCTGCTTAGCTGGAATACGTTAGGCCTTATCGACATCGTTTTTGTCGTCGCGAGCGCACTCCGGTTTGGCTTACAAGACTGGCAGTCGATGCACGCGCTGCGTGAACCTCCACTCAGTCTTCTCCCGACATTTCTGGTGCCACTTATTATCGCTTCACATGTACTGATCTTCGTCCGGCAGGTCCGAGCGCGAATTGGTTCGCAGTAACTGCCTGGCAAAGATTGCAATTGGGCGTTGGGGGGAAACTGCTGCGTGAAGGCGAGCTTTCTTCACAACATCCGCGACGAGCGTTTCCCGACGATTTTCAACTTTGTACTGAACTTCGCTCGATGGCTTCCGTAGAAGGACATGGAGGAGGGTGGGGAACGATGCCGAATACATCGCGTCTGTTTTGAGCTTTTTCGACGTCACCACGAACCCCGCAGGCACTCCTGCTTGGGCACCGCCCCGAGGGGAGCCGATCCCGTGCGCAGAATGTGGGTCAAGATCGCGCGTTGGACGCGGCCTTTGTCTGAATTGTCTGCTCCGTCGAGGTTTGGGAGCCGATACTTCTAATAATGAAACGCTGGAAGATGTGCTCGCTGAGATCGATGTGCGCGATCCCGATCGGCGGCTTGGCAATTATCAAATCCTCGACGAGATCGCGCATGGCGGAATGGGAGTTATTTATCGCGCCCGCCAACGGCATTCGCGGCGTATCGTCGCGTTGAAACGGATTTTAGCGTACGAGGATTCGCGGGAAACGCTGATTCGCTTTCGGCGCGAAGCGCTAGCCGCGGCGAGCCTGGATCATCCGAACATCCTCCCTATTTACGAAGTTGGTGAGGACGAGGACGGGTTCCCGTTCTTCAGCATGAAATTCGCCGCCGGTGGCAGCTTGCGCGATGCCGCCCCCCATTTACGCAGCGAACCATTCCGCAGCGTGGAGCTAATGGCGAAGGTCGCACGAGCTGTCCAGTACGCGCACGCTCAAGGAATCCTTCATCGTGATCTAAAACCGGGAAACATTTTGCTTGATGGGCGTGGCGAACCATTGGTGAGCGATTTCGGATTGGCCAAATGGCTCGATACGGCAAGCGATCTTACCCGTACCCTGACGATTTTTGGCACACCGGGTTATGTTGCACCCGAACAAGCCAAGGGCTCAACACAGGGTTTGAGGCCGGGCACAGATGTTTATAGCCTCGGAGCAATTTTGTTCGATCTCTTGACGGGCCGGCCACCTTTCCTGGGTGACAACGTGCTCGCTGTTATCCAACAAGCTGCCGAAACGCCGGCGCCAAAACTGCGCTCTCTCGCGCCGGCGCTCGACCGCGATCTGGAAATCATTTGTGCAAAATGTCTGGAGCGCGAACCGAACGCGCGTTATTGCTCGGCCGGGGATCTGGCCGAAGACCTTGAACGCTGGCTGGCAGATCGCCCCATCGTCGCACGATCGGTTTCGATTCCGGTGCGCTTAAATCGTTGGTCGCGCCGCAATCCGGCTGCTGCGGGAATGGCCGTGCTGTTGTTTGCTTTCGGAATAGTCATCGGGGTAATGACTTGGGAAAATGGGTTACTTCGCCGCCCAGCGAATCTTGCAATAGCGGTACTGCCCTTTGAAAATCTCAGCCAAACTAAGGAGAGCGCTTTTTTTGCCGATGCTATCCAAGACGGCATCTTGACCAAACTAGGCCGGGTGGCGGATCTTAGAGTAATTAGCCGCACAAGCGTCATGGCATATCGTGGCGCACGTAATACCCGGCAAATCGGGCGGGCACTGAATGTTTCTCATGTGCTAAAGGGAAGCGTTCGCTGGGAGGCGGGCAGGATTCATTTGAAGGCCCAGTTAATAGATACTCGCACCGACAATCAAGTTTGGGCGGAAGAATACGATCAGGATTTGGCTAACGTGTTTCTAACCCAAAGCGAGATCGCAAAAAAAGTGGCAAATCAGCTTGAAGCCAAAGTCTCGGATGTCGAGAAAGCCGCTATTGAAGAGCCGCCCACCTCAGATTTTGCGGCCTATGATTTTTATCTGCGGGCGAGAGACCTTCTTTTAACTCTATTTAGCAGCAGGGCGAGGGCAGATCTGCTCCAGGCCGCCGATCTGCTGAACCAGGCTGTCACCCGAGATCCCTTTTTTTTCCAAGCCTATTGCCAGCTAGCCTACACCCATGACCAGCTTTACTTTCTTGGCTTCGACCATAGCCCTGCACGTCTGGCCCTAGCAGAAGCGGCGATCCAGGCGGCGTTTCGCATCCGACCTGAGGCTGGCGAAGCACATCTGGCACGCGCAGATAATCTTTATAGAGGATACCTCGATTACGAGGGAGCTTTGGCTGAACTCGACGCGGCGAGCCACACGCTTCCCAATTCTCCCCGTCTATTCGCCTTGAAGGGTTACATCGAGAGGCGTCAGGGGCGTTGGGAAGAATCGACGCGGAACCTGGAGCGTGCGATTGATCTCGACCCGCGCGACTTTTTTACGCTCCAGCAGGTTGCGATTAGTTATGGAGTTCTCCGGCGCTACGCTGAAGAAAAATCCGTGTTAGATCGCGCGTTATCCATCGCGCCGGGCGATGTCGATACGAAAGTAGCGCGCGCGTCCGTGGAATTTCACTGGAAAGCCGATACTCGATCCCTGCATCAAACAATTGATTCAATACGGGTGACGGATCCCGCTGCCTTGCCGAACATCGCCAATGATTGGCTGAGTTGTGCGCTGGCCGAGCGCGACGTTGCTGCAGCAAAAGATGCATTAAAGGCCTTCGGCGAAATGCCTCTGACTGACTATGCGGTTCACTTAAATCGCCCGCTAATGGAAGGCGTTATTGCTCGCCTGACGAATGATGATGAAAAGGCACGGGCGGCGTTCACCGTCGCACGTGCGGAGCAGGAGAAAGCGGTTCAAGCTCAACCAAATTATGGCCCGCCGCTGTGCGTGCTTGGTTTGATCGACGCTGGTCTCGGCCGTAAGGAAGAAGCGCTACGCGAAGGCCGACGCGCGGTCGAGCTTCTCCCGGTGGGAAAAGATGCAATCAACGGCCCACTTATGATCGAGTATTTGGCAATGATCGCTGCGTGGGTTGGCGAGAAGGATTTCGCCTGCGAACAGCTTGCAATCGCCATTCGTCCCCCGAGCACTGTCAGCTATGGCCAGCTTAAACTACTGCCGTTTTGGGATCCACTGCGGAAAGATCCGTGCTTCGAAAAAATCGTCGACTCGCTCGCGCCAAAATAAACAGCACCAGCGACACGCTACTAGTTTTCGAAGTCGCCGGCTGCTCATGGTCTTGAATCATGTTGCCCGCAGTATCCTGACCAAGCTATAGCCGCTCCTCATAGTCAAATAGGGTCGGCCCTCACTATTGACACAAGTTATTCCTTCCATCGATGTCCGGCGGTATTGCGCAGCCTATTTTTCTTTGACTCGGTAAAACGCTCCTGCTAGACAAGAAGGGTGACTTTTCGCTCCTTCGCGCTAATGGTAATCACGGCTTTTCTTGTCACGGGTTGTACTGAACTAGGCGATCTTTTTGGGGATTCGAGATTTGCCACAAGCTTCGGCCGGAGCGGCGACACGACGACATTGCACGAGCGTTTCGCATTGTGAGCCGCCCGTCGGCGTATTTCGCCGAAAATCAATACGAGCAGCGATCCATGCTGATGCGAACCTCATGTGTTGAAAGGGGTAAAATTATGATCAGAAAGACAAGTTCGATAACAGGCTTTTTGAGAGCGGGTTCAATCATTTTCGCGAGTAGCTTTGCCCTCGGACTCTCTGCGCTCGCCGGTCACATGGATTTGCCGGAGCAAAACATGATTTCCAACAACGCGCTGCAACCCGGTGGGACAACAGAACAAACGCAGACAGACTCGCAAACCGCGCCCCAGCCTGCAGACCCAAGCGAAGCTGCGGTGGGTATCGGTGACGACGTGCTGACAGGGACCTGGGCTACCCTGGGTGATTTCAACAGTGACGGTCACCCGGACTACGTGCTTCGAAACGGCAGCACGCTTCAAACAGCGATCTGGTATCTCAACAATAATGTTTTTATCGGCGGCGCTCTCGGGCCAAGCATCAGAGTCGGCTGGAGCCTCGATGGTGTCGCGGATTTCAATCGAAACGCGCATCCGGATTACGCACTGTTCAATCCCGGTACTGATCAAACAGCGATTTGGTATATGTCAGGGCCAACACGCGTCTCAACCGCGTTTGGGCCAACCCTTCCCGATGGCTGGGAATTGAGGCAAACAGCTGACTTTAACGGCGACGGTTTTCCGGATTATGTACTGTTCAATTCGACCAGTAACCAAACGGCGATCTGGTATCTGAACAACAACGTTTACGTTAGTGGCGCCTTCGGACCAACCCTTCCAGTCAACTGGAGCCTGGTGGGGGTAGCGGATTTTGATGGCAACGGCCATAGAGATTATGTGTTGTTCAATGTCAGTAATCACCAAACAGCGATTTGGTACCTATCAGGATCGACATTCATCAGAGGCGCGTTTGGTCCGACCATCCCCAGTGGGTGGGCGTTAGTGGCTACTGCGGACTTCAACGGTGACGGGCATCCGGACTATGTGGTTTATAATCCCGCCACTCGTCAGACAGCTATCTGGTATCTTTTTAACAACATTTTCGTTAGTGCAGCATTAGGCCCATCCCTTCCAGCCGGTTGGAGCTTGGTCGGGCCGTGAAACCGGCTTTGCCTGCTTGATGTAATGAAGTTAGAACTGAACAACTAAAGCGCAGCGACCTAGCTGCTTTAGTGATTGTTTAGGACCGTTTGCGGTGCGGGTTTCGTTGTTTCAAGCTCTGCGCTCACTTTCTGCAGGCCCGTAGTAAGTGCTTTAATCTGCTTTTGCTGATGCGTGGCCGTCGCTTGCAACTCCTGCTTTAGGTGGGCGATGGTCGCTTCCTGTTCCTCCATTTTGCTGTGCGTTTTGAGGAATTCATTGAGCAACATCGCGTTCACCTGATCGTAGCGCACGCTGTAGGGCTTTCCTTCCGCGTCACGCACTACCAGGTCGGGACTCACCTTTTCTACCTGTTCGGCCACAAGTCAGAACTGCGTAGTGCCTGTCGGATCAATTTCTTCCTTGTAACGGAAGGTGACTGGCTTTAGCGCCAGGAGTGCGTCGCTCGCTTTGTCCATCGGTCTGATCTCTTTCTTAAAGCGCTTTGAGGACATGGTGGTTCCCAGCTTGTTGTTTGAGTTAATGAGGACTGGGATTCCGGTGGCAGAAGTCTGGCCAAAGATGCTCTTGATGTAACAGGCGTCGCTTTCGCCAGCAACGCCCTGCATCCCTGCGCCAACATAGACGTTATTTGAACCCGTTGTCGCACTGGCGCCGGCGCCGCTGCCTAATGCAACGTTGTTGCTGCCGTTAGTGTTGCTAAGGAGTGCAGCAATACCGATAGCCGTGTTGTCGCCGCCTTCTAAGTTGTAAAAAAGCGCGTATACTCCGTTGGCCGTGTTGTTTCCGCCGGTACCATTGTTGAAGAGAGCACCCGCGCCAGTGGCCGTATTTTGATTTGCCGTGTTACCGATGAGAGTCCCTGCGCCAATCGCCGTGTTCAGTTTGCCGGTGTCGAGGGTGTTGAGCGCAAGCCAACCAACTGCGGTGTTCGCAACACCGGTGGTGAGGCTAAAAAGAGCGGCCTGCCCTTCTGCCGTGTTGCCCTCGGGATAGCCTCCATCCGGTGGCGGATTTAACGCCTGCGCGTTTTGGATAAGCGCAAAGCAGACAATTGAAAATGAAATTAGAACTGGTGGAATGCTTGTTTTCATATCCGGAGAGTTTCGGAAATATCTCGCCAGGTTGTCGAGGCAATTCGCCGCAAGCTTACTACTCTTTGCACCGGCCTTTTTACTCGGGGCATCTCAATCAAATTGTCAGCCGCACCATAAACGCGAATCGCATCACAATGTGAGAAGATAGAGAATTTGACGTAGGCCCATTGCAGCTCCACGTCGTGCATTGCATACTCGACACGACGTATGCGAGGGGATTCCGATGAGCTCCTTCTTCAATGAGTTGAAACAACGGAAGGTCTATCGCGTCGCGGTGGGCTATGCCATAGTTGCCTGGCTCGTCGTCCAGATTAGCGCGACGGTCATGCCCGCTTACCACGCGCCGGAGTGGATTTTGCCGCTTTTCATCACTGCAGTGGCGCTTGGTTTTCCAGTGGCGCTCGTGCTCGCTTGGGTTTTTGACATAAAAGAAGGCGCGATTAAGAAGGCTCCCACTGTCGCGACCCTTTCCGGTGCCAACAAGCGTCGAGTCTGGCTGCTCGCCGTCGTGGGTTTAATCATCAGCTCGCTTCCAATCGGTGTTTACTGGCTGTGGCATCCGTGGCGCAAAGCTGTTTTACAACCAGCGCCTGCGGCAACGCCAGCAATCCTCGAAAAAAGCGTTGCCGTGCTGCCGTTTGAGAATCTAAGCAGCGATCCGGATAACGCCTATTTTGCGGACGGTATTCAGGAGGAAATCCGGACGCGCCTCGCCAGGATTGCGGATTTGAAAGTCATTTCGCGCAATTCCACACAGCGGTATCAAAGCAAGCCTGGCAACCTCGCGGAGATCGCGAAGCAGCTCCGTGTAGCGCACATCCTTGAGGGTAGCGTCCAGAAAGCGGCGGATCAGGTTCGAGTCAATGTTCAGTTAGTTAATGTTCAAACGGACTCTCAGCTCTGGGCCGAGACCTATGATCGAAAGTTGAATGACATCTTTAGCGTCGAGAGCGAAATCGCCAAAAGAATCGCAGAATCGTTGCAAGCGAAGCTGACCGGTCGTGAGGAGCAAGCGTTGGTTGCTAAACCCACAAACAATCCCGAAGCTTACGATGCCTATTTGCGCGGGTTGGTTTTTGAAGCACGTAGCAACTATTCGAGCGATGCCCTGCTGAAAGCCATCGGTCTTTATGAGCGGGCGGTACAGCTCGACTCGAATTTTGCCATCGCTTGGGCGCGGCTTTCTGGTGCGAATGCGCTTCTTTACTTTAACCGTAACGACACAACTGCCGCTCGCCGCGATTCAGCCAAAGTAGCTTTAGAAAATGCGCAGAAACTGCAGCCAAGCTCGCCCGAAACCCTGCTCTTCGTGGCTTATTATCAATATTGGGTGCAGCGCGATTACGAGCTGGCCAAGACCACCTTCGAGCGCGTCAGCAAAATGTTGCCAGGTAGCGGCGAGGTCTCATACGCCCTTGGCGCAGTTGCCCGACGCGAGGGACTTTGGGATGAAAGCGTTGCTTACTGGGAGCGGGGCCTCGCCCTCGATCCGCTGAACACCGCGTTACTGACTGAAGTGGCATGGACTTACGCCGCGCTCCGACAATTTCCGACAGCGCTAAAGCTCTACGATCGGGCACTGGATATCGTCCCTAATGAGTTATCTCTAATGGCGTTAAAAGCCAGCATCTACCAGGCCGAAGGTAACCTGCAAGAAGCCGCTAAATTACTGGTCCAGGTAAACGGACAAACGAATTCGGACGCGGCTGTTCGCATCAAGCTGGCCCAATTGAGACTTGAACGAAATCAAACTGAGGCCGCCCGGTTCGTGCAACCCCGACAAGCTCGACTCCACTTTGCTTCTGGCATCGACAAGGGTATCAAGCAGGGGGGGCTGGCGTTGATTCAGCGCGTAGCCGGCGACACCACATCAGCAAAAGCTGCCGCTGAACAGGCGCGCAACACGCTTGAACCGCTCAGCAAGGATCAACCAGATAACGCCTTCGTTGCGTCGGCGCTGGCCGTGGCTTACGCCATACTCGACGAGAAGGGCTCAGCCATCAACGAAGCTGAGCGGGCAATCAGGCTTGTGCCGAGTAGCAAAGATCGGGTGTCCGGACCCGGGTTCGAAGAGAACCTGGCGCTTGTTGAGATGATTATTGGCGAGAATAGTCGTGCGATCTCAACTCTCACGCGGTTGTTACAAACGCCGTATGGTGGCTGGCTTTATAGCCCAGCGCCCATCACGCCAGCTCTTCTTAGGCTCGACCCACTCTGGGACCCTTTACGCGCCGATCCTGCTTTCCAAAAACTCTGCCAAGAAAAGCAACCGTGAACCTTCCAGCTTCTGCGAGGCTGGAGGCAGAGGCGGTCATTGGAGCGCCGTGCTGACTGATTGTTTCACCGCGCCAGGATAAGTCCCCGTAAATTCTGGCTGCTCCCTCGCAGCTTGTTGCACCGATTCCAGGTGACAAAACACCGCAGCATTTTTTCGAACGAGTCGCGCTGTTCTGACGTCGACGACACGCCCTAGTCACGATGCGATTGCCGCGCAGAAGTTGATTGGACAATCTTAAATGTTTAGTACGTCCGCGGAAAGTGACAGCAGCGTTACCTTTCCGGTGCAACACACCAACCCAAATGGTTGTCGATATTATCGTCATGAAAATCGTCATCTCAGTGCTGAAAGGACTTCCTGTAAACATGAAAACTACCAATTCCCTGCGCGCTCGCGCTTCTCGTTTCTTCAGTGATCGATACGCCTATAGGGCGCAGCCCAATTATTTATCTGAGCTCGTCGCCTTCGGAGTGATTGCAGCCACCGTCGTATGGCCGGTCCTTTTGTTGGCTCACGCAATGGCAACGACATTGAGATAAGTTCAACTAGGTCGTTTATGAGAAGCAAGATTAACTACATTTCAACATCCACTGCGACCCTTACTCAAAGCGGACTGCTGGCCGAGTTGCTGCAACACCAGCGCCGCAAAGTGATGGAGTTGACCCAGCGTCGCGCACAACGCGAACAGGTGTCGGGCTTCTTTGGGGCTAGTCTCACTTGGTTACTGACGCGCGCTCATGGCATCACCGCTGGTCGGCGATTCCGTCGTGGCTTTGGAGAAGACACTTTGCGGCAGCACATTTGAACCTTGCACTGAATCAACGGTCATGGCTCACCAAGTCGACACCTACGGAGGCCTGCTTCAACAAATTCACAATGACCTGCGGATCCAACATCCCGAGTGGATCCAGCCAAATGGGGAGTCCCCGATGTGTGATTCTTACGAGGGACGGCTGTTGGAATTGCTCGATACCTCGACACGAAAAAGATCTAATAAGACTACCGGGGTTTCAACCGGCATCCTGGAATGCGGACGAAGCCAAAATCGAAACCGCGGCAAAAGCGAATTGAAGCGCTTAGTGCGGCCCCACAAAGAGTGAGCGCACAGTTGCGTAATATAAAGTCACCGTTGCCGGTTAGACCCCAACAATGCATTGCCGACTGAATCGGAAGCCTTAGGGAATGAGTTCCCAAGTATCGTTGAAATATCCGTTGTTGTCTTGTCCGCCGAAGAGAATCGCACGGTGTAAGAAAGCGTCATAGGTCATACCGGCCCCTTCGCGTGCTGGAGGTGACTGCAGTGTAGGCAGGTGTGTCCAATTGGAACGACCCCGCCCCCCTACCCATGCGCTGGCGACCTCACGCCATTATTATAGCATGAGTCCTCCTCAGTATCGGACTCGTGATGAGTGCGTTCGCTGACTTATTGTTATCGTCGATTCTAGTCCTCAGTGATAATGCCAAAGAGACCGTGTTCTTCGTCGGCGATTCCAGCGGTGAAAAAGACTCCGTTGCCCAGAGGGAGAAGATCCCACAGGCCGTCAAATTGGAGGGGCGTTCCATCGGCGCGCATGAGCGTCTCGATAAAAGTGCCCGTGACTGGATCGTAATTGTTGATGAGGCCGTCACCAAAATTGCCGACCCAGAGTTCGCCATTCACAAGCGCAAGTCCCCATGGGGCGTTGAGGTTGCCGTTTGAGATCAGGCGCCTGAGGAAATTGCCGCTGGTATCGAACACATTAACAAAGCCAAAGCCAGGCCCAGGGACGTCATCATGTTTGGCGTGATCCTGCTTGGCATAAGTCACAAAAATTTCGCCATTGAAATTCCGGATCCCAAACGGCGCGTAGCCCGCCGGAAGATTTGGATCGACGAAGCCGCCCGGATTAACCTGGTGAAAACTTTCATCATAGGTTTCGACCTTGCCTGTGTGGAAATCTGTTACATACAAAAAATTGTGACCGTTGGCCACACCTAGTGTCGCGCCTTTGTAGACGGCGCTGTTACGACCACGGTTCCTGCCATTATCAACCGCGATAATCGCGTTTGTCTGGTCCAGGTTCGGGTTCCAACCTGAAATGGAACCGTCTTCACTGGCAAAAATAAAGAAAGCGGGCGCCGAGTTTCCGTTTTTTGTCACTTGGAAGAACGGCGTGTTGTTAAAGACGACACCAGTGGGATTTCCTGTTCCTCTGTTTCGCGCGGCCGTTGGGATCGTCACGACCAGCGAGACGGCAGTGCCATCCTGATGGTAAAGGGTGGAAACACCGGTGCCGTTATCGCTAACCCAAATCGTGCCGTTTGCCGAGGCTGCCATACCCCACGGATTAACAAGATTTTCATCGACGTGCTGCGCAACACCGGCGATGTCAGATTGGAAATTCGTCCACGAATACGTGTCCGCTTGCGCAGATGCAGCTGTTAGAATTGCCACCGCAAACAAAGGCAAGGCAATTTTAATGTAAGGAGAAGTTGTTTTCATAGGTTTAATGATTGTTTTATGTAGGGAGAATCGCACCGATCGGTGCTTGGCCGCGTATCGGAAAAGTAACGCCGTTGTTACTTTTCCTTCCCGAGTTGGCTCGTAAATATGTAGTCGCATCACTGCGTAGAGGCGCCTTGCCGACAATGCCCGTGGCAAACGGCGAACACAGCGTCGTGGCTACAGCAGGGTGTAGAGATGGCGTTCCAAGCGCTGTGTAGGCGTGGCCGTCGGAGGTGTCTCAGCGGTGCTCACGCGAATCGATGGTATAGCCTACATGGCGCACCGTGTGGATGAGCGGAGGATCGCCGATTTTTCTTCTCAGGCGTCCGATGAAAACCTCCACCAACTTGGTGTCATATTCGTGTGGGTGTTCCCATACTCGCTCGCATAACTCAGTACGTGTGAACACGCGGCCCGGTTCCCGCATCAGTACCTTTAGCAGCATCAGCTCGCGCGCAGACAAATGAATGTTGCGTATGTCGCGGTGCACCTCATGGCTTGCCAGATCAAGCGTCAAATCACCAACACGAAGCTTAAGTACCGGTTCCTCCGGGTACCGTCGCCCCAGCGCAGTTACGCGTGCCACCAATTCCCGCATTGCAAATGGTTTTGGCAAATAATCATCGGCGCCGAGTTGTAACCCGGTAACACGGTCCTTTACTTCACCGCGTGCCGTCAACATCAGTACACGACTGGTAAGATGCTGTGCACGCAGATGCCGGAGGACTTCGAAGCCATCGATTCCAGGCAGGATAATATCCAGCACAATCAAATCGAACGGCGTCGCCTTTGTTTTATCGAGAGCTTTTTCGCCGTCATGGACGACGATTGGATCGTGCCCGGCTTCCGTCAATGCCGATGCAATTTGCCGCGCTAATCCAGTGTCATCTTCAACAACCAGTATATGCATATCTTTCCAAAGCAGGGATGGACTTTAAAACCGCGTTGTAAGTTGAGCTGCAACCAGGTGATTGTCTCTCCCCTGGCCGGTGGTTTCGTGTTGATAGCTATACTGAAGCTTCAATTGAGTATGTGATGTAAAGCGATAACCGGCCGCCAAGTCAATCCGCGCGAGATCGTCACTCCAGCGAACGCTTCCGCTGTCTGGATTACTGACATCGCCGAAGAGTTGCTGGTTCCAGCGAATCGCGCCGAAGAATTGTGGCGTAAATTTGTATTTCGCTTCGACGTAGTAAGCAAAGGTGTCTGCGTTTCCCACCCGGGGCACTTCGAAACGCGCTTCATAAAACTCGACCCACACCTGTACGTGGCGCCAGGCAAAGCCCGCGTCTTGTCCGAGGACAAATTCCCGGTAATCGCCGATGTCGCGCCCAGGCGGAAGCGTAGTTTCGGCTTCACGGCGAAAATATGGGCCCTCGCTCGCTGAGAAACCAAGATTCCACGCCTCGTTAGGCCGGAAACCGAGACGCCCACTGAACGTCGGATGCTCAAAGCCATTCTCGGTAACGTTCCAGGATTCCGGACGCGACGATAACGAGGCATTCTTCATTTCCACAGCGTAATCAAATCGATCCAGCCGGCCAGATACAGAAATGCCACTCGCATAACTAGGACCCCAGATTACCGGATTGAACGCATACTTTTGGTAGTAGTAGAACCCGTAGACGAAGTCGAACAGCGAAAAGGGCGCGGACTTGTCCCGGATGGACGTGAGGTTTTCGTAGACTAACGGCGCATTGATGAATGGATTTTCCCAGGAGAGATGCCGGGGAATCCAATTGCCGACGACCGTGGCGAATTTGCCAATCTGCAACGTCAAGCGACCATCGTCCCAAGGCGTCACGCGCAGCGCATATTCGTCGAGCCGAATTTGGGCGCCGTTATCGCTCGGGTCAAAGCCGCGATCGAGCCGCGATTGCGAAAAGAAATAAATGTGAGAGCCGACCTGTGCGTCGAGAAAGAGCGTCAAACGCGGATTAAAAAGCGTGTCGATGCTGCTGTCGATCAGACCAGGCGCCGGCTGCTCGAAGTGATAGATTTCCAAATCGAGAGTGCCGCTCAATCGGGCCCGCAGATTATCGTGAAATGCTGAAATCGTAAGCGCGGTGTCGAGCCGGTCGAAAAAATCATCGATGTCGAATGCGCACGCCGTGCAGGCAAAGGCGCACAGGCTAAGGACGCGCAGCTTCATGCAACTGCATTAACCCCGTCCGAAGCAGGAAAGCGCACTTCAAATTCAGTCCAATCGTTTTCCGAGCGAACCAGACATAAATCGCCGCCGTGCAGTCTGGCGAGCTCGCGCGCCAAATTTAAACCGATCCCGTGGCCCGACGCGGCGGACGGCGTCGAGCGATGATGAAAGCGCTCGAAGATGTTTTCAGCGGGTGGAATGGTGCGGCCCGTGTTCCCAATCTTCAGCACAACGTTCCTGCTCCCGCAGGCGCGGGAGGCGCTGACTCGAATCAGCCCACCGGGCCGATTGTACTTTCGTGCGTTCTCAAGGAGATTTTGCACAATGAGGGACGTGTACCGCTCTTCTCCGGCCACAAATAAACCGGTGGTAAATTCCTTCTCGATTTTCACATCAGGCGAATCTGGAAGCGCGCTAAGATCGTCAAGCCACTCATCAACCAGCTGACTAAGATTGACCGGTGTGGACGCAATTTGAAGATGTCCAGCATCCATGCGCGACAAAAGAAGCAAGTCGTCGATCACGCCAGTCAAACGGTGCGTTTGATGGAGAAGGGCGGATAGCTCCTCATAAACTTCCGGCTTAAAACCTTCGCGCGTCAGCAATATTTCCAGGCCGATGCGAAGAACCGTGACCGGGCTCTTTAACTGATGGGAGGCATCGGCAGAATATCGGGCCGACCTTTCCAATTCCTGCGTGGTCGAAGCAAGCGCGGCTTCGGCGCGTTTTCGTTGCGCGCGATTTTGCTCCGAATCCAGCGCAAGTTTTTTTACTGGGGCTGAGAACCTGAGCGCAACCACGTGGCTTGCGACGAAACCGCCTAACAAGAGCAACGCGCCGGCGCCGCCAATCTGCCAGCGGAGGCGATGCAGCTGAGCCATCGAATAGGCCAGCGGATAAACGCAAATTTCGTAAGCCGCTGGAAAAAGCGATCCAGGATTAAGCCGCTTGTAAAATAAGAGCTGAGGCGCGCCGTCGACATTGACGCGAAAGTTGTCTTGCTCGCGATCAGAATTTGCGACCGCACTGGCTATTTTTTCGTTGAGCGATGCTTGTGCAGATTTCGGGAGCGAGGGCAAATGCAATTGCCCAGTTACCCAGACGCCACTTCTCATTCCCACCTCAGCGTTTTTCTCTTCAAGCTCAAGCGGTTTGAACCCGATGACGAGTGCCGAGATCACGTCGCCCGTGTAGCTCGAGAAGATCGGCACAGCTATCACTTCGTCGATAGTTCCTCCGCCGGTTTCAGTATTTTTCCGGATGTAACCGGTTTGTTGCGTGTCGGGCAATCTGCTCAAGGCCAGTTGCCTTTCCGTTTTCGCATCAAGTTCACCCACGTCGTACGGATTTGGCGGCTTAATGACCGCGCCTGTGCTGTCGAGAAAACGATAAAATTTCGCGTGTAACGATGGGGCCGCCTGTTCGGGCGGCGGTTCGTCGCCTTCCATTAGGTCGCGCAGTTCGTCTTTTGCGCTGGGATACAACAGGTCGATTGCATTGTCTTCCATGGCCGCATGGATCCGTGGCTTGGCCGCAAGCACGTCACAGCGCTCCGCTAACGCTGCGTGGCGTAATTCTTCGAGCCTATGCAGCGAGGAAAGCTCCGCTTGGAAATTCTCCTGTAAATTTCGTTCCGCGTCCGCTGTGACTTTGCGCTGTGCCAGGTAGAAACCAAAAGCAGTCAGCGTTGCGACGATAACCATTATGGCGGTGAACAGCCGGGTTCGAAAGCTTGCTACACCTTCGTCTCTGGCTTGAACCGCCGATCTCATGGGAAATCGATGTGGAGCGTCTGGTCGTTTTTCAGTTCCACGGGTTTCTCGCGCGTGGTCCTGCTGTCGATCCAAGCCTTAAGCGTGTAACGACCTGCAGGAAGTCCGCTTAATCGAAAGTGCCCGTCGGTATCTGTCATCACAAAATACGGCGTATTCAAAACCAGGATTAGCCCGCGCATATGTTCGTGAATGTCGCACCGTAATGTGACCAGACCCAGCTTATCGAAAACTTGTGTCGGAATAGGACGTTCCTCCGGGCGATAACGGCCGAGGTCGAACCGTTTCGCAGGCGAATAGGAAAAGATGTTGTGATAAGTCTCGTCGAGATTCGGGAATTCAACCTTGGTTCCAACCGGGACTGGAAGAAGCGCTGGGACGAACGTCAAATCCTTTTGCGCGACCTGTTTCGTCGGCAGCGAAGCTAGTTTCGGAAAAGCACCGTCGAGGTAAACTACCGCGAGGGGAGGTTGAGTGGAAAGTACGCCGCCTTTGGTGACGATCTCGTAGCGTTTTGCCTGGACCGGAGCCGTATGTGATTTCGGAAGTTCTACACGCCCTTCGACAACCGCGCTCGCCCAAAGCGCAACGGGCATGATGGAAAATACTGCGTTAAACCACAGTAACCCGCGTAAGCGCATTTTGCTTCCAGTCTAGCAGCGTTTCACTGACCGGAAAGCTTTTGCAGAAGCATGACGGGCCGCGCGATTCCCGAATTAGGTTTTTGGCCGGTTGGCCGCCATAGCGGGGAGAGCAAAGAAAATCGTAGCCATCAAGCTCCAGAAAATTCCAATGGCACACGCAATACCGAGACTGGTGAGCGCTGGGTTTCGTGCAAGGGCGAGCGAGGCGAACCCGCTCACTGCCGTCAAACCAGCGAGCAAGACGGGCTTCAGCACGCCGGCAACGTCATGCTCAATCTCCCGCGTCTTTTGCCAGACCAATACAACGTATATCCCGTAGTCCACGCCGATTGCTAGTACGAGGCGGAACGAGAGCACATTAAGAAGATTCAAATTGATGTGCAGCAACTTCATCGAAGCGATCATTGCTCCAATCCCGAACGCCAGTGTGATCACCTGGATCGTCCACAAACGAAAATCCCGGTACAAAAGGGCCAGCAACGAGATGTCGAAGATCGCCATCAGCGCGCTGATGAGCAGGAGTTGGTGATGCGACCACGGCAGCAAATCGGCGAGCGCATAACTCCACCCCGAGAGAATCATCGGAACCCCGGGTACTTGCAGGTCGCGTTCCAGGTCTTTGCTTTGGGCGTGGGCTGAGATCGGTTGGTTCGTTGTAACGAACCCCGTAGTCAACGCGGGATCGTGACCAAAGTAGCGATCAACCAGGAACCACCAGCTGGATGATTTTGGCAGCTGATCGCGCCAGTTCGGCAAGGGAACGTTGGGATCGGTCAGGCGTTTTAAGTCGTCAAGCAGGGTGAACGCTGGCGCGAACGAATCGCGGCTGAATCCTTCAGCATCGAGAGTTTGGTCTAGTGTCTCGCGTGCTGCTGGGAAATTGATCGCGCTCAACTGTCGCCGATTTGTCTCCATCCAATCTGGTGAAAGACAAAGCGCAGCCGGAGTGGAGAAGCCCTTGATCTTTCCTGCTGCCTGGAGTTCTCGCCAATGGGCGACAATTTTCTGCCAGTAATCGTGCAGCTCCTGCGGATTCGCCGAGCGCACAATCGCCAATACCGGCTCCCAGCGTACTGGCATTTCATGCATGATTGCCTCCAGCGCCTGACTTGCGCGAATGTTCCTGGGTTGCAGCGAACGTGTGTTGGTCTCGAAATGAAGCGGCGGATTTGGCGAAAAGCCGATCGCAGTCAGGACTAACAAAAGCACAGTTGAAAAAAGCAGCATCGGCACGGGCTTTCGAACGATCCAGCGCACATACTTTCTTACGCTCTCGAAAAGCCAATCATGAGGAATTGCCTGTCGCTCGCGAACAAACAAAAACAAAATCGAACACATAAAGAGTCCGGCGACGAAAATGCCGATGGCAATTAGCACGCCCAACTGCGAGAAAGCCATGGAACCACTTAGAACCAGGGCAAGAAAACCGACTGCTGTGGTGAGTGCACCGAAAAAAATCGCGCGTCCAAGTTTTGCTATCGACGTTGCGATTGCTTGCCGATGCGGTTCTCCATCTGAGCGCGCCTGGTGATAACGTCCGATTGTGAGAATCGAGAAGTCGACTCCAAGGCCGACGAGAATCGCGCAAAAACCGACGCTGATCATGCTCAGTCGCCCGAAAAGGAGTTGCCCGAGAGTTAGAGCAACCAGGCAAGAGAGGAGAAGGCAAAGAGCCATGCCCAGTAGCGGAAGCCATCGGCGAAAACCAACAAAGAAAATTGTGCCTACCAGGAAGACCGAACCCAGCAATGTCGCCACGACGTCGTAGCGCATGCTCAGCGAAATTTCCGATGCAAAGGCCGAGCGACCGGTCACGAGGACCTGCAATCCCGAATGCGATTCGGGATTCCATCCCTCGGCGGCGATTGCGCGAAACTTGTTTACTTCGCGCATCAAACGCTGGCATTCGAAGGCGCTGATGGACTGCTGATTCGTCACCACCAGGAACACGCGCATCGTGCGATCTGCCGACGTGAGCGGTTGCTCCTGCTCAATGATCGTGCTTTCTGCAAAGGGTTTCAGCGCTGGCGCGATCAGACCGAGGGGATCAAAGGAAAGCTCGAACTCCGGACGCGGTGAGCCTGCTTCGATCTGTTCGCGCAAGCGATGAAGTCGATCGCGAATTTTCTCCGGTTGCAGGACCGCTATGGTCTCACGGAAGGCGTTTGGCTTCAGATTGAGAAGTAGAGGTACTGCGATTAATTGAAGATCGCGGATTCCATCAGGGGCGGACATTGGCGAACCGGAGAGCACGCGCGTGCACCAGGGCTGCTGTCGCAATCTTTCGGCAAACACTGGCGCAAACTCATCCAGTTTATCCACGTCCTTCGGGTCGCACTGGAGCGCGAACGTAAGCTCCCGCGTCTGCTCAAAATCGCGATCGTAAATCTTGAGACCTTGCACCGACGAAAACTTGCCGGGTAAAACATTGAAGATTTCAGAATCGAGTTGCAGCGACGTCACAAGAATTGCGATGCAGGCAATGGTCAGCAAAGCCACGCTGCCCCATACCAGCGCGCGTCGCTGGGTTATGGTTCGGGCGATGAAATCACTAATGTGCATGAACGGCGGTAGTGTTCTGTAATCGCGGCGGCTTTACAATCGCTGAGCCAAGTCTCTCGTTAACACCGGCCTTTTTTGGCCGGTGAACATGCGAATCCCCCCGACTGAGCCGTTTTCAACGGCTTTTTTAGATTGCTCTAGTACGTAAGCCGTTGAAACGGCTGGCCCCGTTGGCAGTACGATATGCACCGGTCTGAAGGCCGGTGTTAATCAGAATCGGAATACGAACGTCTCGTTGCCGGATGCGTATCGCAGGGTCTTTTGCTCCGGGGCGTGAAGGAATTGATCTCGCAACCCGAGCCAACCGCGCAATTGGGGTGGAGCTTGTCCGACCGGCCCCGACCAGCCTTGGCGGGCCAATCCCCCTTTCACTTCAGCGAAGGTCGCATCCTGCCGCACCGAAAGGAGCGTGACTCCCGGTCCTTTGGAGACCGTTAATTCGAAGTCGCCAGCTCTAGAAAAGCGGACTAGTGCCTCGCCAATGAGCGTCGTGTTCGGTGTTCGATACATGAGCTGACCGCTCTTGGTTTGCCATCCGTCTGTTGGTTCGGATAATTCATGGTGTGAAACAGTTGCGCAACTTATTACGCTAAACAAGGTAATCACCAGAAGGGGAGCAAACCGTGTAGCCACGGCACTGTGGGCCGTAAACGGACTCATGACATAACGCCAGCTGTCTCGGCAGATACTGGCGCTTGGTCTTTCTTCGGCACGAGCGAGAGGTGCGGCGCAAACGCCTTCGTGCTAAAAGACACGAGCGATTCGCCAATATGGAAGCGCGGGAATTTTTCCCGCTCAAACACGATTACCTGCCGGCCCGTTTTCGCGAGTAAGATTGCCGCGTTGCTGCCAGCCGGTTCGCCTCCAATAATTGCGACATCGTACATCCCGGCACTCATTGATGTGTTGATGATAGCAAATTATCCAGATTTTTGTAGGAACAGCCTGCTGGACGCTCCAGCGCTGCAGCGCGGCGCGCCTATCGATTTGTGCTAGCTTCTGCGCAAGAAGATGAAGTTGATCGATCGATTTGTTAGTCGTGAGCTGATTGTGAACGTGTTGTTCGCCATCGCCGTGCTGAGCCTTGTGCTAGTCGTCGGAAATATTTTCCGCAAGCTTCTTCCGTTGCTGGTGAATCACGACGTGCCGATGGAATACCTGATCACTTTCATTGCCTACGTATTGCCATTCTCACTGATATTCACGATTCCCTGGGGATTATTGACGGCGATTCTACTCGTGTTCGGGCGGCTTTCCGCGGACAACGAATTGATCGCGCTGCGGGCGAACGGGGTGAGTGTTCCCCGGGTGTGCCTTTCGCTTTGGGGCGTCGCCCTGGCGTGCACTGTGATGTGCCTCTGGCTCAACGTGCAGGTTGCGCCCGCCGCACAGGAAAAATTGCGCAGCACCATTTTCGATCTCGCCACGCGCAATCCAATGGCGCTCTTTGGCAGCGATCAGGTGATCGATCAGTTTCCCGGTCGCAAAATCTATGTTGGGAAAAAAGAGGGTAACAAGCTTGAGAACATCACCGTATTCGAGCTGAACCAGAACTCAATGCCGGTGAAAGTGACTTACGCGCGCACCGGCATGCTCGAAGCCGATTTGGCAAACAAGCAAATCCTGATGCACCTGTATCAGGCGCGTTACCAGGAGCGCGACCCAAAGGACCCGTCCAACCTGCGAAAGATACGCGACGGAATCAATATGGTCGAAGGCACATTGCCTATCAGCCTCGAGGAGCTTTACAACAAAGAGAAAAAACGACCGAGCCGATCTGCGTTGTCCATCGAACAATTGCTGGAGCAATTAAAAAGCGAGAACAAACGCGAACGCAGTGCCAGCCGTACCGAAATCAATAAACGGTTTTCATTTCCGTTTGCGTGTGTTGCGTTCGCGATAATCGGAGTCCCGCTTGGCGTCACCGCGCATCGCCGGGAGACCTCAATCGGGTTCGCCATGGGTTTGATCGTAGCTACGACCTACTTTCTCTTTGTCATCATCGGCGATACGCTGCGTGGAAATCCGCATGCGCACCCGGAACTGCTTGTCTGGTTTCCCAACGTTCTTTTCATCATCCTTGGTTTGTTTTTGTTCCGCCGGCTGGCACGCCAATAAGCCCGCCGCATCCTGATCTCTCGGAGATGTTCGGCATGGGCACCGATTTGTGCGCAGGTAAATGAGCTAGCGCACCTATGATCAGGCTTCCTCGGGCTCCGGTCCCAGCGAGAGCGAAGGTGACTCTGCTGGGCGAGGCGCTCGACGTTGGACGACTGGCATCCGTAATGTGTTCCATACGTAAACAGCCACGCAGGCGAGAACCAAAACGGACGCATAAGGGCGGATGTGCTTGAGCAGGTCAATCGCCCAGAGCGTTGCTTCGAGCTTCTTATCGATCAGCATCACGTGCACAATCATCGCCGTGCTCGCCGCGGAGATAATGAAATGAATGATGCTCAATCTGAAGCTGACTCCCAAGG
>Ga0209267_1000364_pt1 | contig 32986 bp, 24 predicted proteins | sample GraSoiAngelo_137_FD_185894 | JGI IMG/M metagenome (GOLD analysis project Ga0209267, IMG submission 185894) | Grasslands soil microbial communities from the Angelo Coastal Reserve, California, USA - 14_0929_09_30cm (SPAdes) (version 2) | ecosystem: Environmental > Terrestrial > Soil > Grasslands ... | reverse complement strand
GGCTAGGACGTGGCTTGGAGCTTTGCCGCCGATGGTGACGGTCACGGTGTCGATGGACTGATGGCCGTTGTCGGCTCTGGTGATGAGCAATTGACCGCACTGCGCGGTCGAGCCTCCGTATTGCGCTTGCTGCTGAATGCCGCAGTTCGGCAAGCCGGTGGGCACACCACCAGTGATCGATAGGTCACTCCAGCTCACGCCTGTAAGCGGATGGGAAACGCCATCGCTGCCGACAAGAGCTACTGTTCCCGCGGTGCCAAATCCATAGTGGCGCAGAACAGTCTTCTGATTGAAAGGAGCTGCTGTGGCCGAAGGCCCGGAGTATGCGTTGTTGTTCACCATCTGGTCGCCCAATGCCGTAATCGTAAGGGTGTTACCGGCCGCGCTCACGTAGGGTCCAACTCCATCGCCATCCACTTCTTTGATGGCGGGCGTCAACGCCGGATAGTTGCAGTCAGGATTGTTGTATCCCGCGCCCGCAAAGGCGGAGGTGGGCACAACCGGGGTATCCATGTACTGGGTTTGCCCAGGCATGAATGGGATTTCGTAGCAGAACTGGCTGTATTGCGAGTTGTACAGCGGATCCGGAGTCGCTCCAGTCCCTGCGTCGTTCATGCACGTCACCATCATCTGGGGTGCGTACCCGGTCGGATTGGGCGGGTTGACTTCCCAGGTCGAGTAATTCAAGCCATTGTAGGCCCCCCAGTGGTCGGTATACACGCGGGAAATCTCGTTGCCGTTGAAATCCTTGATGGCTACCGGCAAGTTGGCCGGCGAGAATTTCTCGCCAAACTGTGGCGAGAACGGGTCGAATTCTGAAGTGAAGTCGTCGGTGATCACGCCGGTGAAGTGGGCGGCCACGTGAGCCGAGGTGAAGAGGTAGAACTTCGCCAACGCGGACGCCTGGTCAGTGAGCGTCACTTCCTTACGGTCGCACAGATTGCGAGTAGCTCCGGCGAACGGCGATACTTCCTGGGACCCTGGGAACAGGCTGATGTAGTCGGGAACGACGCGCGACGCCCCCACGCAAGGCCAGAAGGTCTCCACGCTCCCGGTATCACCCTCGTGACGTGGTACAACGCCCAGATCCTGCGTCGGGTTCTGTGCATTGTTGGCGTTGTAGGTAGCGCCGACGGCCGCTTGGTCGGGAATAATGTAGATGTTGCCGAGACCTGCGAACTGTTGCACCACCGGCGCGATGTAGGTGTCGCCGATCAAAATGTTCTTGTCTTCTTCCTTCACCAGTTCATAGTTCGGAGGCACAACCACTTCTACCACGTACTTGCCAGCGGGCAGCATGGGAGTCCCGTCGGTCGGATTAGCTACGCAGATTGTGCAGTTCGAACCGGGACGCGTTCCGGGCGTTCCGTTGGTTGATCCGGTCCCGGTGGGTGCCCCGCTCGTCGAATTTCTGCCGATGATGCTGGGGAACAGATAAAAGCCGTCGTAAGGCGCCGGCTGGACCTGATTCCAGTTGTGCATGCCGTCATAGCACTTGAACTGGGAATTGTTCGGCAGCGTGTGGACGGCGGGACCGCCGTGCTGGGAGTTGTACAAATCAAGGTAGTCCGGCTGGTTGAACAGCGTGAAAAAGAAGAGATCCGCGTTTGTTCCGCTGGCCGTTCCCTGACCCGGGCAGCTCATGTAGGGCTTGTTGGTTCCCGGGTAAAAGCCCTGGGCCCAATCGTCCCAGCTGCTGGTCTGCGTGGTGTCAACCAATCTGAGGGATTGGCTACCATCCGCCGCTGTCCCCTCCTGGTAAAGGTTAATGGTGACATGCGGAATCTGCGGCTCCCAACTCAGCTGCAGGAGCAACGATGGGTCGTCAAATGGACGAGTCGAAGCATACACAACATGTCCATTGATGCCGCCGTTCTCGCCGGCCGCGAAGGGCATCTTGCCGAATTCGATGAACGAGTTCTGTCCGGAAAATCCTTGCCAGCCCTCGGTGAGAACCCACGCGGGGTCAACTCGGCCCGTTGATCCTCCGGCCGTGTCGCCAGCAGGGCAGTCCGCGTTCGCACAGTACCTCGCGCCGGGAACCCGCAGGCCAGCGGGCACGGGAACCTGTTCAGAGGTGTTCGCGTAGAAGGTGCCAATATTGGAGCTTCCGCACGGGGCCGTTGCTGTGGTGCACGTGCCGTCGGCGGGGCCGCCTGCGTCGTAGACTACGTGAGTCCCAGTGCTCTTATAGCGTGTCGTTGTCGTTTCAACAACATACCAGCTGAACAGCGGAAATATCTCGTTGAAGCCCGCGTTGCCGGCGAGGTCGGTGTTGTTGAAATTGGAGAAGCTGCCATCTCGGAATCGAATGTTGGTCGATACCAGTGAGAGTCCGGGTTCGGTGTCCTGTGAAACGCCATCGCGGTTCGTGTCGAAGAACGTTCGGGTGTAAATGTTCGTCTGCCACTGGTTCATGGCAATCGCGCCTAAGCCGCCGGGAGCGTTGTCGAAGTGGGCGGTCGTTCCGCCGGCCAGTCTGACAGGCGTCGAAAGGCCATCCACCAGCATGTCGTTCCACTGGTCGAAAACGGTGATTCTCCAATCACCATCCGGCAGGCCAGAGAGAGTGAAAGAGCCATCGGCGGCGCACTTGGTGAATGCAAAATCCTCGCCGTCCGGGTCTCCAAAGCTCACGTAGCATTGGGTGAAAGCGAAGCTATCGTACGAGCCGCTGCTGTAGAGTCTCTGGTCCGGGGTGCGGCTCATACGCTCGGTCGTGACGGTGCCCGTCACAGTATTGGTGCAGTTCGTGCCGGTGACGGTGGGGTCGCTGCCTCCGCAGACGCCCGCCAAGCGATCATTGATGATCTTCGGGTTGGCAAAGCCGATGGACACGTGGAATCCCGCCGGTCCAAACTCTTGGAAGAAGCCCGGCTCGCCGACGCGGAGGAACGAATCGTGCGCCTTCTCTCCGTCCAGCGTATTGGTTTGCAGCCACTCTTCACCTCTGGCAATCCGATCGGCCGACGGCGTCGCGAAAACGCCATATCTGCCGGGGTACAAGTTAGCAACGATCGCCTGGCCCGCCAGGGGTGATAGAGTCAGTCCGTCCGATTCGTACTTCGGGCAGGTAACGATCATGCCCGTGATGCCGGTGGGACTCGAGGCACCGGGAAGACCAGTGCCTGTATCAATTCCAGTCGTCGCAAGAGCCGAAACCGGGCACGCATCATTCCCCGTGGCCGGATCGATCGTTCCTGCCAAGCTGTTCGACAACGGCATGTTGAACATGTCGTAGGTAGGTTGTCCGGTGGCATCACCGCTGCCGCCCGCATCGTCGAGGAGCGTGATCTGGAAGCTGCCCAGACCTGCCTCGTTGGGAGATAACACGTCGATACCGCCACCGCCATCCTGCTCACCGTTGAGCGGGAAGTCGTCCTGAAACACAAACACCGAGAGTTTGGCTGGCGTCATGGGCGTGGGTTCGACGAGCACGGTGACGAACGCCTGTCCGGCCGGCGTGATACCCGGGTTCACCCACCTGGCGAGGGTTGTGTTGTAGGCAAGCGGAGCGCCGCCCATGCCGTGTGCGTGGCCCTGGGCGTTGACGTCAAGCGCGTCGGCGCCGTCACCCGGCAGGACCGTGATGTAGTAGCGCTTGGTAATATCCAGATTGACTTGTCCGGGATTTACGGCCATCTGTTGTGCAGCAGTGGTCCTGCACACACCATTGCCAACATCGCACACCGCCGGCACGCCTAATACGCTCTGGCCTGATTCGCAGGAGCGCGTCCCGACACAGCCCGCCGCCACGATGGGCATGTAGCTGGTGTGGAAATTCGTGCCAAAGGTTGGAACGATCGTCGTGCCTGTGTTCGTGGTAGTGGTCGGGTCGATAAAGAAGGTGCGATCTTCCTCAATGATCCAGCGATAGTCGTTGCTGAGATCGGTAGTTTTGTCTACGCCGTCCAGAACCGAAACCGTAAGACCACTCCCCGCCGGGAAGTTTATCGTCACGGTCGCGCTCGCAGCGCTGATTGTCCCCTGCGAGTTTTGCGCCTTGTAAGTAAAAGTGTAAGTGGCTGGGGCAGTGTTCGGCGCCGCAAGGGACGCGATGAACCCGCCGTTCTGATCAACCGCAAGAATTAGACCTGAAGACGGTACGGGGGCATTCCCAGTCGACGTGGCAACTATAAGAGGATACCCGGCCGCATCTTTATCAACAGACAATACGCCCGGGGACTTGATGCTCAGGAATCCCGCTACGTTGGCGTTGTACGTGATGTTGCCCATAGAGATGCCACTAGCTGCCTCAATAAAAGCTGCACCCAATGACACCGTGGCGGTGATGGCCGTGTTGCCATTCGCATAGTAAACGAACGAGTCCGTGGTAGCGGTCCCGGTGGGCACATAAGTAAACGTGCCGTTGGCGTTGAGAGTCAGCGTGCCATTGGCAGGCGCTGTTAAGACGGTAACGCCGTTGACGTTCGTGTCGTTGGCGATTACACCTTTGGCTGGATCAGATACGATCAGGGTCTTGCCCGCGATAAGGGAAAGGTAGGTGTCCGGCCTGGCTACAGCGGCCGCGATTGAAGGAGTGGCCGGAAGTAAGGCGCCATTGACGCCAATATAGGCCAGCATTCCGGCGTCGCGCGAGATGGCGTTGGCCGACAGGCTCAACTGACGGTCGAACACGGGAATGGCCGTCCCGCCGGCGGCAGGGACATTCACCATCACATCGTATGTTTTGCCCGCGGCCATGAATACTTCGCTCTGCACGCGTGCAACGCCCGGCAGGGGGTTGCCGTCTTCCGCAATGAGTGAAAAGCCAGAACGGGGTGTGGTGCCTGTTTGTGTTCCCACTATCGAAGGTACGTGCATGCGCAATCCGGCATTCACCAAGCGCACCAAAACGCTTCCGGCAACCCCTGTTGCCGGAGAAGACGGGAACAACGAAGCCGCCGCGCTGGCCTTATTAAAAGCGACGCCATTGAAGAGGTAATAGAGCGGCGAGTAATTCACTGCGGGCGGATAGCAGGTGTTTACAATTCCGACTGCCGAACTGGGATTGCCGCACTGGCCGGGTTGGCCGGACCACACTGCGGTCTCGCTAAAGCCCGCAGTGTTGACCGCAGTGCTGACCGCCCTATTTTGCACCGGGTCGATTTCACTGAGTAGCAAGGGAACTTCCGCATTATAGTTCACCGCAGGAGTCGTCCCAACTGCGGGATACGCTATGCCCGCCGTGGTTCCTACGGGAGCAGTGGTGACCACCAGCATTCCGTACAGACCCATGGGACCTTGGATGGACGGGTGCGTGCCGGACTCAATCAGATATGTGCCCGGTCGAAGAGCTGTCCAAGTCAGTGACGTTGTCGCGCCAGACGCCACTTCAGTGGAGAACGACTGCACACGTGGACCCTGCACCGGTGGCACACCTGTCGGTGTGGGGTCCGCGATGGGCCACGTGATTGGCTGGGCGCCGCTGTGGTCCGGACCCGGCATAGAGGTCGCCGTCGTTCCGAGACCGCCGCCCAACTGACCCACGATCACCAGCGACGTGGGCACGGAATTCGCGCCAAACGTGAGGCTATTCGTGAGGCTAATCGTCAGTGGTCCTGGGGGAACGGTAATCACCACGGGGGACCAGACGCCAGCAGGAGCAGCCGGATTCAATTTGGCGCAAGTCGCACCAGCCACGGGCGCTCCGCAACTGTAGCCCCACATGGGCACCGCTGAGCCATCGGGCAGCGTTGCGGTGGCTGGTCCGGCAGTCAGGTTAACCGTCTGGCCGAAGGCGGCTACCGCCGCGAACGGAAGAATACAGACTACTCGTAGCGCGGCCTTCAAGATAGCTTTCATATTGTTCGTTCGCATTTTTCTTTCCTCGTTGTCAATTGGACTCGTCGATCACGAATTCCCTAGAATCAACCAGCATCATCATCAGCATTCCGCCGGGGAAAATATTGTTGGTGGTGATCTCGCGCTCGTTGTGCGAGTGCCACATAAACGCAAAGCCAGCCTCGCCGGTGGGCGAGTTCGCGATGGTGCCTGACGGCGGAGTCGTGCCGGTGGGCCCGGTCGCGCGGACGGTTGCATTCGGCCCAAGGTACGGACTGCCACCGAACCAGGCGCCGTTCGCGAAAATATTCGCATCGGGCAGAGTTACCGGGCCGCCACCCGCCACATCGCCGAACGGAGCAACCTGCATCGGCTTGTTGTGGTCCTGGCACCACTCGTAATAGTTGATCGCCGATTGCGCCGCCACACCGGTGTTGTAGCCGTTGGCATCCGGGGTACAGGAAAGCTTGGCGGAAGCGTCACCAGAAGCAGGATTGTGACCGTAGGCATCCCAGTTCAGACCCTTGGCAGTCCAGTAGAAAATTCCGTCGAAGGCCAGCCCGGGAGTCGTCGTGGTGGTGAACATCAGAGGTCCGGCAAGATTGTTAGCCGGGTCAGCCTGGCTGAGAATCAAGTTCCCGTCGCGCCCCAGGATTCGCACGTGGTTGCCATGCTCGTGGAACGGATGTTGCCAGCGGCCCTGGCCGATGACGCGCAACAACACTTGCTCGCCTGGATGCATGTGGGGATTGCCGTTGTAGGGCTGGTGCGGATACTCGAAGGCATAGTTCGGGTCCATGTCGTCGGGCATGGAGCGCCCGTTAATCAGGAAATATGCAGGATGGTAAGGCTCGGTCGCGACGTTGAGACTGCATCCGGCAGCTCCAGCCACACATCCAGTCTTAGCCGCAACTTGCACTTGTGCCTGGCTGTGAATGACGGGATCCATTTCTGAGAACTGGAACAGGTATTCGCGGTCGTAGCAACTCTTCACGTGGTCGTAAGCGGAAGCCGACAGGCGGTAATCAGTTTCACCAAAATTAATTTCCACGGCTCGGTTCGCAGCCGCCAGCCCACCCGTGCACGCGGCGGGGACGGCGTTCGGGAGCACAATGATTGCGCCGTACAGTCCCATCTCGACCTGCAGGTCGCTTTGCGTTCCGCTGTAATAGGAGTGCGTCCCCGGCGACGAGGCCACGAACGTGTAAACCACCGTATTGTTAACCGTGGAATGCCCGGCTTCCCTCGTCAGCAGGCCGCTTACACCAAGCGTTGACGTCACCTGAAAACCGGGAAACAGAATCGATGTGTTGCCAGCTGCATTGGGCAGATTATTCGTCAGCCTCACTGTGACCGTCTGTCCTTCGGTGACGATCAGTGTGGGCCCGGGAACCTGCATCGTGGGGCACGCAGCACCGGAGATAGCGCTCGGCGCAAAGCCGCTCGGCGCGAAGCCGGTACGGCAGCCGTACCCCCAGGAGTAGATCATCGCTCCGTCGGGTTGGCTGATGTAAGCCGGTTGCGCGGTCAGATTGAATGTGGGCCCGGTAATCCCAGGAGCCGCCGCATGCGCCGGAAGGGCGAACAAAACAGCCGCTGCTGCCAGTACAGCCGGAAGCAGTCCTACAAGCGTGATCAGTCTTTTCGTATTCATTTGGCTCATCGCTGCTCTCCTAGTTGCATCCGACGCCGACTTTGGTGAGGGGATCTACCGAGGCGCAGACATGCACCTCGGTCATCAACCCACCAAAGTTCTCAGCATCGTTCGACAGATGGTCAAGATTTGGGGTGTAAAGATAGAAGGTATTGGGTGCCGTGTAATTGGTAGCATCCAGAATCACGTCGAGCGACTCGCCACCAGCTAGGGTGATCGAGTTGGAATCGTAAGCGAGGTTGATTCCCGCTTGATCGCGGAGCAGCTTGGCATTGAGCGCGATGACGTGCATGGGAATTCCCAGCGATGCCAGAGTTTGATACTCCGTCACGTCCAGGTCGGAAATGCGTAGGAGGGCTTTTCCGCCCGCCGGAATGTTGATGATTGAGGGCAGCGGCTGCGAGAAATGATTGGCGCCATCCGTCGAATTCGTCTCCAGTGGACCGGATTGCACCGTGTCGGGATAGCTCCGTCCGTTCAGCAGGAAGTACTTGTCCTTCATATCCGTAAAACCTTCCGGGTTGAAAGTCATGCCGACAAAATGGAAATTGGGGTCGAACCCGTGGATCTGGATGGGATACTCGACATCGTAGTGCGTCGAGCCGTCACCATCGTTATAGGCGTAGTTGCCGGTTGCTGCCCGACCGTTCGAAACCGGAACAACGGCTGGCACGGGATTGCTGCACAGAATATCGGCGGCGGAATTGCAAGCCGTGCGCGGATCGGTTTGCTGGGCCACAAGGGCGTTGTAGAGGCTGCCGCCGATCGGGACGCGATTCTGCCGCGGGCGCACATAAAGTTGCCCGACCATGCCCATCTGCAAGTGCTCGGGCGGCGTGATATGGCAGTGCCAGAAGTAAGTGCCGGCGTCCGGCGCAAGATAGTAATACGTGAAGCTGCCGCCGATGTTGATGGCCACCGAGGCGTCGGGCACGCCGTCGTAGTACGCCGAGGCGTTGGGATAACCGTGGAAGTGGACGGTGTGCTGCTCGAATAGATCTGGCCGCATGATCATGCCCACGTTAGTGAGGGTGAGGAAGAATTCGTCATCCTCATCGATCGCCATCAGCGGCGCTGGGATGTTGCCGTTCATCACGCCGATATCCTCGATCGGGCGGGCATCCACGTGCCCGTTGATGACCGTAACCGGGTTTCCTAATGCATTGGTGTAAGTCTCGGGAACCAGCCCCACGGCGCCGTTGTACGTAAACGAACCGGACCCATCAACCGTCGTGGCAGGATCACCAGGCAGCAGCGGCGTGCCCGAATAGGGGGTATTGAAGACGCTCGGGAACTCTGTACCGGGCTGGCCGTTAGCGATGTCCGCGAGCCCAGACAATGGTCCGAAGGAGAACATGTACGTCTGTGTGCCGTCACCCATCGTCGCGAAACCATCTCCGCCTGAGATCTGTTGGCATTTTATTGCCCCGTTTACGTGGGCGGGTGCTGCAGGAAATCCACTCGTGCCGGTGTAAGTTGGACCGGCGTAGGGAAGTTCCGAATTATTGTTGGCCGCCACCGGGTGAGTAATGGTGCTCGTTGGGCACTGAACCCGGAACGACTGTGCTCTCGCGACCCCCGTCGAAAGACAGACAAGAGCGATAAACAAACCAATATGGTGCAGCTTTCTCATGACAGTGTGGCCTCCTTGCAGACATGCAGGCGCAAGCAGCGCCCCCGAGAATCCCCCGCTTTATTGGGGGCCACTCGCAAGCACCGGGGTTCTGTCCGGTGCCAGTGTTGAGACCTTACCCCCAAAAGAATTGTTCTCTTTGCGTTGAAACAAAAAAAAGGAGGTAAATTTACTAGGGTCGGGCCGAGCAAGCTTCACTTTGGTGGGTCTTTGCGTCGTACTTCCCCGATTACCAATGCTTGCGTAGGAGTGCCCTGACCGGGTTTTTTGGTTTAGTCCAGGCAAAAGGGGACTTATGGGGGTCTAATGATGGCCGGAGGGCTGGGCTGTCGGAAGGTGGATCTGGTTGAACACACGGTGGAGGAATTGATAGTCCCGAGAGTCTACGGTCTGGCCCTGGGCTACGAAGACTTGCACGATCACGAGGAGTGGCTCATCGATATCGTGCCACCGATGCTAAGCAAAGTCGGCCGACGCTTATAACCCCATGCACAGACAGCCTCTGGCATCCTCGACACCGTGCCCAGAGTGATCGGCCCGATTTAGTGGTCATTCCACCCGTGGATTGTGAAGAGCTACCGGAGATTGCAGATCGCCTTCGTACGAATCCATTGGCCAGAACCTGCCGGTGGAGACATCGCAGTAGAGGTTGATCGAACCGTTCGCCGGCGAAGAGATAGTTGTTGGCTCGCGCCGGCGACGGGCAAGTCCGTGTCACCCGCGCTTGAAGTACAGACACTCAACTCTTGCCCGACGAACTCGACTCCACAAACCGCCCGCGATTCGCCGCCATATACCGCCGCATCATCGCCAGCGACCGCCAATCCAAAAACAGTTTGTTCCCGATTTCGGTCTTCATCTCCACAGCTTTCTTGTGCGCGGCGCAGTAGGGAACACCCGGCAGTTTGAATGTCTTTACCCGCACCGCACCAACCACCAGCAACCCTTTGTTCACGCTGAACGTGCCCACTTCGTCAAACCGCGTCGGTTCCACTCCGCGCTGCACGCATCCGCGTGGCCATACCACGCTCTGTGCTAGCGGCGATCGAAACGTGGGCCGCTCCTCCACCGCGTTGGGGTTGTAGGGGGACACAAAACCCCTTTGCAGCCCCGAATACTCCCAGCACTTCCTGCACTGCACCGGTCTCGGCACGCCATCCGCATTCGGCTTCGGCAAGTTGTCCAGCGCCGCCCCGCAGAACGGGCACGCTGAAACTTCGTCCCTGCTGAACAACATCACCAGCAACCCGCCTCCTCCGAAAAAAATCAACCCCGCAATTCCCGCCACGGTCCACCCAAAGTAGAGCAGAGGTCCTCCCAAAACGACCGCGAGGGCAAGGACCCCGAGCCCTGCCACGATTTTGCTCGCGACTTCCGACGACGTAGGCTTTCTCAACGGCACGCTGCGGCTCGGCACCGGCGCCGCAACCGTATCGGACATTGCTGGAACACTTGCCGTGAGTTTGTTCTGTGGCGGGCCATCGTTCCCATTAAAGCCGGGCATGCTTCACCTCACGCAATAGACTTGAGCAGCTTCTGACCCAGCCTTTCAATGCAATCATTCTTGGTCAATGGAACCGACTCCAATTGGCGCGAATCAGTCATAGCCTCTCAACTGATAAAGCCAGAAAGTCTTCCCGGATAGGTCTTCCTGTCTGTTGGTCGTCGTATCTGGCGCCGTAGGAATACAGGCCGGTTTTGGAATCGAACTCGCGCTGGGTCTGGGTTCTCAGAGGATGAGTTTGCATTGAGTCTCAAGCAGCACTCACGGCTACGACCGAAGGGGTAAGGTTGCGATCGGATGACGTCGACCTCGACGCACACACGCTCAAGAGGGCGCAGAGACGTGTGGCACGGAAGGTGGACACACCTGGGTATGAAGCTGGCAAACGTGTTGCGCGGCTTGGCCCCGTTCTGCTTGTGAATCTTATGAGCAGCAAGGAAAATCGAGAGCGTTGGGTGTTGGAAACCAGTGTGGGAACACCGGTCGGTCCGCACAGCCTAACGCGACGGAAACTTCATGCGGTACTCGTGCGGCTGCAATTGCCGAGGTTCTCGTGGCACCGGCTGCGAAAGCTGCATTCGACCTACGTGGCAGACCGAGGCGTCGAGCAGAGAGTTCTGCAAGCCCAAACCCCGGCACGCGGATGTGGCCGTGCCTCCCAATGTGTACGTTCAGGTTCTACCAGCGTCGCACCGGTGCGCAGCTGGAGGGCTAGCGCGCTTATGTTCCGATCCGAAGATCAGGGCCGAAGTGCGAGGACTCAAAGACGCTCTGGGTGGCTTCGGGAGCTAAGGTCTTGCAGCTCGATGGTTCAGGCAAGATGATTCAAAGCTTCGACTTGGTCCGACCCGGTGGGGGACCGCTTCAAACGTCCGGGCTTCTCGTGGATCGCGATTTCATTCGTGCTGCAGGCACACTTCATGGAACTTTTGAATTCTTGAAGCCACACTGACTCGGCGTGCCTCACGCACCAACAAAAATAACGCTGATCTCACGCATTCTCGACTCATCTGGTAAGTTCCCGGTCCGCTTTCCCGCTGGATTCCACACGGGAAAGCGCGACGTTGCCGCATCTCCAACGTTCAATACAACAATACAACTCATTGTTAATAGTCAATTCTGTCAGAGATTCTTTCGGTGGTACAACCAAGAGATGGTCAAGCGAAAAACATTCTGCGGCAACGCCAAGATGTGCTCGATGTTGCTTACCAACGTCACCCGGAGCGCTTCGTACGAAGCGCTCCCAAACCACGGCCCCCTCCCAGCGAAGTCTGGATTAACAAGCCGGTTGCCACTCCGGAACCGCTGTCTGTGGGAGAAGTCAGATGAAACGGCAGCGAAGGCATTACCGCGCAGAGGAGAAGGCCAAGATTTCCTTGGAGACGATCAGCTGCCAGTAGCAAGCTACTTTGGAAAACCGAAATGCGCCTAAGCAGTGCCAAAAGCGGGGATGCTGTGAGTCAACCGAGTTGCTGATCGCTAGGCAATCCTGGCGCGAAATTTCTTGTTGAAACTGGACACCCTAATCGAACAAATGAAAAACTCACTAAATTTCGTGAGCGCCTGTCTCAGAGTCGTCGACACACCCGTTCGCGATAGCATTGGGCTAAATTCTTCGAGAGAGAGTCTCAGCAGAAACAAAATGCTCCGAAAATTGAAACGTCCTGAACTGGCGGTCTTAGCAATCTTCCTCATTGTGTCGCTGGGAGCTTGGGCAGTGTGGATGCACCGATGGAACACGCAAGCCGCCCGGAGAGACGAGATGAATGCTTTGTACGCAATCGCGAGTGGTGGGGACCCTGCCAGCGTCAGGCGGCTCGCAGAATACCCTTCACCGGAAGCTATGCAGTTCATCGAGAAGCTGGCACAAGATCGAAACGCCTTCCCCGACGGACGACTGGAAGCAATCAATGTTCTTGGCGCTAGACAGTCCATTGATTCAAGAGCGCTGGCTCCTTTGCTTTGGATCGACCAACCTTTGGACATGCGCCATGCGGTTGCCGGGGTCTTTAAACAACGCGGATGCGAGAAAGAATGTATATCGGTAACTCTAGCAGCACCCCACGCCGTCTGGGCAGGACAACCTACCTTCGAAATGCAGCATTATGCTCAAATTCCATCGTCCACACCGCATTTACAAGAGAACTTGGATTATTTTCACAAACAAACGGATGCAGACTATTTAGTATTACTAAACAGTAGTCCATGCCTCACGGGGAAGAGCCTGCAAACCAAATACGCCTTAGACCCGGAATTTGTCGATAAAGTTCGGAAGAAGATAGGACTCTGCTGACCGAATTCGGCCTAACTCCCGTGTATAACCGGAGATCCACTTGTACGATTTCGGCGTTTAATCAGGCCATGTGGAACGAAATCGGCGGGTCCATGCGCTCAACCCGTTAGGAACGGACGTAACCGGGCAACTCAGCGGCGTCCAGAACGATGACCTGTCAGGCACCGACGGCGATGTGTCCCACTGGATTTCGCCACGCATGCAGGCCCGCTCGCTTAAGCACGGATACAGCCCTATCGGCGAACTCCCCCTCGATCTCATGCGCGATCTCTTGGTAGACCGGAAGCGCCCGCGCCGCCTCGATGGGGTCGGGCGGCTCAACGAGACATCCTTTCTCATCCCGAATGGCCATCCTGTTTTCTGCCAACAGAGCGTCCAACCGGGTGTCGTAATCGTGCAGAAACTCCCGATCGGACCGCAGAGTTCCCAACAATTCCGCAAGCCGCCAGGTCTCCCGCTCGCCATCGTGCAGAGCAAACCAGACGGAATGACGGACTGTTTCTACGCCGAACGCAAATTCCTTCTCCACTAGCCGACCGCCCTCGCTGCGGTACACCGAATAATGAGCATTTAGCGATTCCGAGTCGTCCCGGCCGCAAACGAACAATCCCCCCGGCCGCAGAACCTGCGCCACCCATTCCTCCGCCTCGCGTCGAAAATCCGCGTCGTAGTAGATAAGCACGTTGAAACTGCGCACGACTCCCGCTTCCGGCAAGCCGCTTGATCCAAATCCCCCCTGAACGAATGTGAGGTTGGATCGCTCGTAGGCACTCAAAGGATGGCGGACCAGACGCCTGCCGTCGTGTTCCGCAGTGGATAGTGTTCCCTCATCGGTGGGAAGACTGGGGAGCAGTTGTGCGAACGCCTGCGAAAAATGCTGAATCGTAGCGTCCCGATCGGAGTACAGGGGGAGAAACTCTTCCGGGCGGCTGGCTTGAAAATACCGCACTCTTCCCGTCCGGTCGAGACATGCATAGTTCTCGCGTTCGTCGTACAGGAGATATTGTTCAAAAGTCGGATCCGCGCCAACGATTCGCCATTCCGGAAACGCCTCCGCCGCTTCAATGGAAGTCTGAGGAGGAAACCCGCATCCCACATCCAACAAGACCGTCCCTGGCTCGAAGTTCGCCCATTCATTCGCGCGCAAATAGGCATCGATTTTCCTATGCCGCCCCGGGAGCGTGAAGGGCGGCACGATTCCTCCCCAGGCGCCAGGCAAAATGCCTGGCGCTATCACTGTGAAGAAGCGTGCCACGAAGGGAGAAAAATCGCGCGGATCGAACTTCGAGAGTGCCATGAGCCGAAACGCGCGCTCCACGAAATCGCGCACTTCCGGCCGTTGCTGTTCTGCGTTCCTGAGCACTTGAAGTGCGGCTTCGGACGGGCGCCCGCCCAGGTAGCGGTCGCATAACTCTTCTACGTTCTTCCATCGCTCCCGCTCCGGAGTTCCGGTTCCACCTGATGCTTGCATCGAAGTCCCTCGTCTTCTAGTCGATTTGCATCTGATCAGCCCGAGCGCTTCGCAACGTCAGCCGTAGTGTGCCCTGCCACGGTGGGCGAGGACGCAGGATCACGAAGCTACGCAAAAACTAAGGTTCTCGGAGCTATGAAGGAGGCAAAACCAGACAACCTCCACTATATATTTCTGCAAGCCACTGTCAACGAACCGATTATCTCGATGCCAAAGCTCTCGGGGGCGTTAGCAAGGCCCCTCGGCTACCGCGGAGTCCAGTGGCTTTGCTTTTTCGTACGCTTGCCAGCGCCAAAATAGCCCCTGGCAATAGCACGGATCACAGAAACGAACTGGCGTAGGTGGCCAAGGCCTCCAGGCCGGTGGCTGCTGCCAGGACGATGAACAAGATCGCGATTGCGATCGTCCATGATCTTGCAACCCGCCCGAACAGAAGCCGGCGACGCAGGAAGAGCGTAAACGAATAAAGAATAATAGGCAGTGATCCGAACATCACCCAGGGTGTGTGGATTTCGGCGGTATGGCGCATTCCATAGAACTCGTGCATCGCTTCCGTCCATGGCGCGCGGTCTGGCCCAAAAAGATAGATCCAAAAGCTGGCCAACACGAGGAACCAGGGGACGAAGACGAACCAATCCGCGCGCCCCCACCAGATGCTTCGCGGAGTAGGATTTTCACCCATCGGAACTGACTCTCCTCTTGCCTTTAAAAAACGAGCGCATTGTACACCCTTCTCTTGCCGCATCCCGCCTGCCCCGGCCAAAATGATACCGATCAAGGTGTTCCATGTCCGGTAAGCACGTTGGCGGAGATGTGAACTCACTCGCGAATGTCATATAGACGGGAACTAATCGGGACTTTGAAGTTGAAAGTTTAAGGGACGAATACAGTGCTGTATGATCACACGCCGGGGAGGCACAACATGAAAACGAGAGTAACGTTCTTGGTTTTGCTTCTGCTGGTTGTGAGTTTCGGCTTCGGCCTAGCTCGACAGTCGCAACAGAGCGGTAATTCATGTGGTTTTGCTGTTCATGGCGAACCAGCGCAGCCCATGGTCAGCGGGCCAGACGACATCGCGCCGCTGGTGTACGTCGTCGAACAGCCTGACTCTCCAATCGAGGTGGTTTCCGTGGACCTGACCGGAATGTGGGTTTCCGTTTCCCACGAGCAACATACTGAACGAGACTGCGCCAAGTACAGGATTCAGAACCGGAGCGATCGGACCGTTCAGCAATTCGAAATCATGCTTATGCTTTCCACGATCGGTGGTGCGGGTGGAGGCTCCGGAACGGTCAGCTCGTCACCTCTGCCTCCCGGGCAGGCCGTCGACGTCGAATCTTGTGGCATTCGTGGCAATGGAAGTGCCAAAGACGACTACGTACGGCTGCTCGTTTACGTGGACAAGCTTGATTTCGAAGATTGTCATTACAAACCATCCCTTAGAATTCCGCGTAGCCTCAAGGTGCACACCGTGTGGTAGGTGGTGTTCGCTCTTCCGGGGAAATCTGCGTCGTTCGCGTCCACATGGAATCTGCCTCGAAGGGGGCTCGTCAGATGGACGCGAAACAAGAGTTAGCCCTCTTTCCGAGGTTTACTACCGTTGTTTTTTCCGTGGAGCATAGACATTTGAATACTTCCGACCATCAACACGTAGCTGGGAGTGAACATGCGCGAGATTGGCACGGCGAAGATTACTTGGTCCTGTTCGATGAGTCGGAAGCAGCAGCGGTATCGGAGCGTTATGAAGTCTTGCGATTGTTGCCTGGGTTCAAAGTTCTGGGGCTGCGACGCTGGGATGATTTCATTGTACGAAACGCAGCCGGTCAGACTTATTCGATTCCTACTCTTCCTCTTGACACGCTATACCTTCATCGTTTTCTGTCCCCGACGGAAAAACTGCCTTGCAACCTGACGGGCGCTTTACCGGAAAAATAAAATGGTATGTGAAACCAATCGCGCTCGGTTGTGACGCCGGTGTCGGCGAAAACCTTGTCTGGGTCAGCCACGAGGAATACGGACAGCTGGTCAAATGGTGGAACGATAAATATCTTGCTTTGAAAGCCCCGCCAGGTCGCGGGTAAACGGCGTCGTTGAGTGCCCAAGTTTCCGATTACGCCCGTTTGCTTACCTATTCGTTCTTGACCCACACGATGCGAAAGTGCTGCTCGGCGAAGGAGACCGCAATTGTCCTATCATCTATCAGCTCCTCGCCGTCTGCTGAAAGGGAGCGCCGGTCCATGCCGCGCACGCTTGTCTTGCCATCGCGCTCTATGCTCCACTCCGTAACCAACTCGTTCCCGTCCCATCTCGTTTTGGAACGGTGCACCAACCCACTGGACAGCTGATTTACTTTCTCCTTGCCGTCAGTCGTCATTTTAATTCGTTGACCATGCGCGTCGACGATCACCAAATAAGGCTCGTGGTGTGTAAACCTCTCGGGCACCAACGAGAAAAACCATCCGTTGGTGGGCGGCGGCTCGATCCATCTGACGAGCCGCGTTTCCTTCGAACTACGTATCGGGTCTACTTGCCAAGTGCCGCTGAAATCTGGTCTTCGAAGTTGCGCGGCCAGACCAGTAGCTGCCAAGCCAGTTGCCGCCAGGCAAATGCACGTGACGATTGATAAGTGCCGAATCATAAGACAATCACCTCCGTCATTATTAGACGCCGAGCGAGCCGCGCAGGGAAGCCCATGGCGTTCAATATAGCCCAGCGGGCTCGCAATCTTACAGTCAAGAATGAATTGTAATCGGCTACGCGCTTCCGTCCAATATTCTAGGTGCGACATCTAGGATATGCTGTGCATCCACGTGGAGGTCGACGGAGACAACGTGTGTGAGAGTTTGGGCCAGAGTTTGAGCCAACTGCCTGGTTAACGTCATATCACTCGTAGACTTGAAATCCGTCGCGAAAGTTGGCGGGGTCAAATGGACTTGACAGCAGATAACGACCTGTCTTGGATTCTGGACCCGATTCAAATACGATTACACGGCCATGTACTAACTAGAGGAGGGTTTCATGAAGCGACTCAATATCCTGATCCCAGGGACTTTGGTCTGTGCTCTAATTTTCGTCTGTGCTCTAGTGGGGTGGCATGCAAGCCAGCCCTCTTTTGCGGACGAGAAACAAAATGCTAAACCGGTCAATTGGAAACATGTGACTTTCAAGTCTGAGAGAGGCAAAGAGGAAGACGTTCTGGTTTTGGAGGTTTGGAAATCTGCAGCAGGCGACCCAAAGTGGCCGCAGCTCGCGCTGCTGCGACTGCCGCCGGCAGTCTATAAGGAGTTCAGGAACGATAGCAAGGTGTTTAAGGCATTTGTTGACGGAACACAGACCGGAAAACCCGTGTTTGATGCTCTGGTGACTATCACAGAGGGATGTAAGCTGCCGGAACCGGGGGGCGAAAAATCGGACGATGTCAGTTGGTTGGTCACTATCGATCACAGGCAAAGTCTATGCAGTTGTACGGCTCTCCCGGAACACGCCATAGGACATTGACCGCGAAACATCATCACGGGGCGGCAGGCGCTCTACTGCGGGAAGCTCATTCGGCGCAAGAGATCCTGAAAGCGGGGATCCGAGCGAAGGGGGTCGAAAGTTGCGTCCCTCTTAAGATGCACCATGTACGGGTCGCGGTGGGTGTAGGCCTCTTCGAGCCAAACGAGACCCAGTTGGTTTTCGCCGAGAGCTACGTGGATCGCGCCGAAAAGATACGGCGGGAAATAACTTTGCCTGGACGCCTTCGTTAATTCGTCCAAGACCTTCCGCGCTTCGTTTCTCCTCCCCATGATTCCGTAGGCTCGGGCCAGACCCACAGTGCGCACCGGTTCGCCGCCCGAAGCGGCTCGTCGGAACTCCGCGACAGCCTGCTCAAACATTCCTTTGGCGAGGTAGCCCTCACCCAGACAATCGTGCGCGGAGACATAGTCGGGATCGATCTCCAGCGCCTTCCGGCACTGCTCGATCGCCTGGTCGTACTGGCGAGTGTAATTGAATACCCATCCTGCGGAGGTGTTGATGTTGAGAGAGAGAGGATCGAGCTGCTGGGCACGGCGTATCTCCCGTACGGCCTGATCCGCACCACTGACCGAGGCCAGATACAGGGAGTACAAGCGGTGCGTCTCTGCCCCGCTGGGGTTTAATTCCAGTGACCGCGTGAATTCTTTCTCGGCGGCGGACCAGTCCCAATTGTAATAAAAACGAATGCCCGCAAGTGCGCTGTGGGCCTCGGGAAGCGACTCATCAAGCTGCAGGCTCTTCAGGGTAAACTCCTCGGCTTTCGGCATGGCTAGCTGCGGCGGCAGTTTATCGGTGCCCCAATAATATTCAGCTAGCGCTGCATATGCAGGAGCATAGCGGGGATCAAGTTCTATCGCTCGCTCCAAATGGGTTCTAGCTCGCTCGTAATTCTCGCCCGTGACATTGTTCAAATAATAGAGGCCCTTGAGATAAGCTTCGTGCGCGGCGGAATCCTTGGTCGGGGAACGAAGTAACGAGGCTCGCTGGGAGGGGAGCAATTCGAGAGCCAGCGATTGGGTGATGCGGCTCGCGACTTCGCTCTGCACGGCAAATACATCAGCGGCTTGGCGCTCATAGGTCTCTGACCAAAGAGGAGTCTGATCGACGACGTGAATGAGTTCCGTGGCGATCCGGACACGGTCCTCCTCGCGGCGGACACTGCCCTCCAGAACGTAGCTCACGCCGAGTTCGTGCCCGATCTGGTCAATGCGTTTCTTGGATCCTTTGTAGTGCGTCGTGGAGGTTCTGGCGATGACGCCGAGCCGCTGAGGCTGCCACCTCCCCAACTGCGAAATCATCTCCTCCGTGAGGCCATCGCTGAAGTATTCCTGCTTGGGGTCGCCGCTGAGGTTTTCGAAAGGGAGTACCGCCAACATGATTCGCTGTGCAGCAGCGCTTTGCGGCCAATAGCGCCGCGAGACGAAGTAAGCGGTGCCGAGTGCCAGAGCGATCAGGAGTGTGGCGAGTTTCGACACAAGCTTCCACAGAGGGTGTTTTTGGTGACCGACCACCGTAGTTGAGTTCCCGGTGAGGCGGCGGAGGTCCACGAGTAATTCTTTGGCAGACTGATAGCGGTTCTCTGGTTCCTTCGCCAGGCACTTCAGAATGATCCGTTCCATCTCCGGCGAGATCCTTGGATTCAGCGCTCGCGGCGCGACCACCACTTGATGCAGAATCGAATCAAACAGGCGTGCCGTAGATTCCTCGCGAAACGACCGCTGATGAGTCGCCATCTCGTAGAGCACGCAGCCCGCGGCCCAAATGTCGGCGCGTGCGTCGATGTGCTCCCCGTTCACTTGCTCCGGCGCCATGTATGGCAGGGTTCCAATCAGATTGGAATCATCCACGCTTTGCGTCAGTGTTTCCGCTTTCAATCCACCTCGGGTCGGATCAAATAATTTCGCCAAGCCGAAGTCCAATACCTTCACTCGTCCTTTCGAAGTAATCGCGATGTTCGCGGGCTTCAGATCGCGATGAATGATGCCGTGCTCGTGGGCCTCTTCCAGAGCCTGGACAATTTGCAGGCCCAGTGCCGCCACTTCCTTCTCAGAGAGCACCGAAGCCGACAGGTGCTGCGAGAGCGTCTCCCCGCTCACATATTCCATCACGAGGAAATCCAAACCCTGTTGAGTATCGAAGTCGTATATGGTCGCAATATGAGAGTGGTTTAGTTTGGAAAGTGTCACGGCTTCTTTGTGCAGAAGCTTTCGGGCATGTTCATCTATGAGGGTTCGCTGAGGAAGGACCTTGATGGCAACTTCGCGGTCGAGGTGCTCGTCCCGGGCGCGGTACACCTCTCCCATTCCGCCAGCACCGATCCTCTCGATCATGCGGTAATGCGAGATGGTCTGCCCGATCAGAGATGAGGAATCCGTCATCTGGCGCTCATCTTAGGTTGCAGCCGCAACCAAGTCAATGAAGAGGGACAGCTTGCGAAGGCGAAAGCTATCGAGGGTTCTTGTGCGAACGAGGATTTCGATTCTACGCTGAAGGCCACAAGTCCACTTTTAGCACCGCATTCATGAGCTCTTCGATTCTCCTAGCGGACACGAAGGCCGGAATTTCACACAACACAGTGTTCCTCGTCGTGGAACAGCGTGCTTTTCGCGGCTCTAGCATGGGAGAGATATATCTCTCTCGATTTGAAGTCGTAGAGACCGCTAACCGGATGATCTAGCGAAGGGGTTTCGAATTGTGAGTTGCCCATCAATCGTCAGGCCATCGTGAAGGTTTTCGGAATAGAGAGTGGTGCACCCAGCTTCCAAGGCAGCGGCAATGACCAACGCATCATAGATGTTGTAACCGTGCTTCTCGGCAATCTTGAGTGCCGCTTCGTGGATTTCAATGGTGATGGGGAGCGGAGAGGGACAAAGAACTCGAAAAGCATCCAACGCTTCGCTCACGTCACTCCAAGACATCAAGATTTTTCGGCGAGTGACGGAGACAAATTCGTTCAAGATCTGAACGCTGAGTACTCCTCCTGATGCGAGGAGTACTTCAGCTTGCGCGCTGCGTGGATCGTTCTCCGCTACTGCATAGATCAGCACATTAGCATCGAAGAAAGCCTTAACGGTCATCGGCCTCTTCTCGGTCAAAAACAAATCCGGGAGGCAGAGGACGCCGGAGTTTGCGTAGCCGGGCGAGCGCGTGAGGTTTGCTTTGATCGCGGCTCACCTCGAACACCCGCTCACGCGCAATTCGAATCTCGATCTGGTCGCCTTCTTTGAGATCGAGCGCGTCGACCACTGCCGTGGGCAACCGCACCGCCAGACTATTGCCCCATTTTGATACCCGCATTGCCCCTCCTTGATATACATTCCAATGGTATATCTTAAGGAAGAACCTGCGCAATTCACTCTCTCGCGGTGGTTCATCGCGAATACCCTCACTAATACAGACTCAGAGTTCCTACCCTTACTCATCTCTTTGCGCCAACGCGCGGCAGGTCGTTTGCCACGGCAAGTCACCCCGCGGGCTGGTCTTCAGATTCGGTTATGGCGAATAAAATACGAATATGATAGTTTCTTCCTGTGGCGGTGCGCTGATGTCGCGCGACGGTCAAGATATGGATGGCGTTTCGATATACGGCTGAGGACACGGCCGCTGCATTATGTGGACCGGTGGCGACGAACAGGTTCCCGGAATCGCCCCGGCGCTCAACCTCGTTAAGGTGTCAGCCGCGGATGTTTGTGTCGAGCATGAGGTCAAGCCCATGGATTTCACGAAGATGTTGGAAAGAACGGACGGCTCGCCACGCGAGATATATCAGCCGCGCTTGATTTAGATTCCATCATCCTTGCTGGTTACTACAGGGGCGGCCGAGGATTGATCGAATACGGTGACGGTGGCCATAGCGGGCGAGAGGAGGTTCGTTCTCAGCACGATTGTTGGACAAAGATGAATAACATTTGTGGCAGTCCGTCCAACAAGATAGTCCCTTTGCAAGTTGCATGCGTTGCAGCGGCCAAGGAGGAAGATCAGCAGCGTTGGATTCTCGACGAATTTGCAATGGTTTTCAGGAATAGCCATACTTTTTGTCCCGCATCCCCAGGCAGAGCAAGGGTCCGACTCCCGTCGATGATGAGGAAGTAGGAGGCCAGGGTTGGCATCGTCGTCAAACTACAACGTCTTCGCGCATCTCACAGCCGAAAAGTGCGTGACGTATCGCACCGTACTGAATGTCTTTACGCAGGCCAAGGCCCGGTTTGTCATACATCTCCGGCCAACGGATGTGGAACGGCAGTTGGCGGACGATGGCATGAGGTACGCGGATGCGACGGCGGTTGAAATGATGTTGCAGCAGTTAATGGCGTGGGGGAATCTGGAGGCGCATCCCGACACTGCGGAAGTGTTGACGGTGGATGACTTTTGGCGGGTCCGGAACCTGTATCAGATGTCTGCTGCGGGCGAGGCGGCGGAAGCGGCGCTGGCGGTGTTCGAGCAATCGCTCCGGCAGCCGGGCGAATTGCAGGCGGCGGCACTCGACGACATACGCAAACAGCTCGACCAGGTCATCTTCCTTTCGCGGCAGGAAAAAGTTGACGATGCGGACGTATTCAATGCGTTTTCGCTCTTGAGGCAGCGGTTCGATGAGCTCACGGCGCAGGCGCAGCGGTTCATTGGAGGCTTGCAGCGGCGGATCGAGCTGCAGGGGCTGAATGTCGAATCCTTTCTCATCTACAAACAACGGCTGATCGACTATCTGGAGCGGTTCTTGTCGCAGCTAGTTCTGGCGGGGCATGAAATAGCTATGACGATTCGGTCGATTGAACCGGAGAGGATCGCACCCCTTCTACATCGGGCAGCGGAGCGAGAATTGGTTGATCGGCTGACGGTGACCGACGAAGACCGGGCGGTGGCGCGGCGAGCGTGGCAGCAGCGCTGGGAGGGGCTTTGTTCCTGGTTTGTCGGGAGCGACAAGCGGCCGTCGCAAGCAGAGGAGTTGCGCGGCGCGGCACGGGCGGCGATTCCCTCTCTCGTAGCGGCAGTGACGGGGATCAATGACCGGCGAGCGGGGCGGAGCGATCGGGCAGCCGACCTGCGGGCACTGGCTCTGTGGTTTGCAGAAGCGGAGGATGATCAAGCGGCCCATCGACTGTGGCGGGGCGCGTTTGCCCTCGATTCCTGTCGGCATCTATCGATTGACGCCGACACGCTGGACCAGCGCGGCGCCGAGCCTGTGTCGTCAACGACGCGCTGGATTGATGCCCCGCCGGTACGGATTTCGCCGCGGCTGCACAATTCCGGGCGATACGCGGCGCGGGGACGGCCGCAGAACGTGATTGACCGGAGTGCGGAAAGAGCGAAGCTCGGCCAGCTGGCACTTCAGGAGGCGGGGGAGATCAGCCAGTGGCTGCAGATACTGGGGGCCGGGCGGCGCGTACGTCTGTCGCAGCTTGACGAGTTGCCAGAGGGAGCGTTTCAGTTGTTTCTTGATGTTCTCGCCGATGCGCTGGCGGCCAAATCTGGATCCGCAGCGGCGGTCTCGGTGACATCCAGCGATGGCGTTCTGCAGATCGATCTTGAGCCGACCGAGGATGGGGCCATGGCCGTAATCCGCGCGACTGCGGGTGTACTGATCGGCGAAGACCACTATCTGATGATTCGTCCCCTTGCGGAGGATGGCGAAGAAGCGGATGACGCGTGGCGGCTGGAAGTTCCGCCATCGCTGGTAGCGGAGGGATAGATATGGACATGGATACGTCCTTACCGCGGCAGACGATATCGAGTAGCTTGCAGGCCCAAACCGTGTATGAGCGGCGGCGTGCGATTGCAGCGCTGTTGCGGCGGCCACTGCTGACGCCTGGCGAGAAAGGGGCTGCCGATTTCATCCTGGTTCGCCGGCATGCGGCGTGGCTGCGGGAGTGGTTCATGAGGCATTGCCAATGGACGCTGCACGTCGAAAGCGAGCTGGCGCGCCTGCGCAAGACGCCTGGCGAACTCAACGATTCCACGCGGCCGCTGCTCGACAGCAAGGAGCAGCCATTCGCGCGGCGGCGGTACGTGGTGCTGTGTCTGGCGCTGGCAGTGCTGGAGAAATCCGAGCGGCAAACGGTGCTGCGGCGGTTGGCGGATGCCATCGCCGGCGAGTTTGCTGCCGATCCGCAGTTGGACCGCAAAGGTGTTTCCTTTGACTTAGCGCTGCGCGAGCATCGCCGGGATCTTGTGGAAGTCATCAAGCACCTGATCGATCTGCGTGTTTTGACGCGGGTGGACGGTGACGAACAGCACTTCCTGACCTCTCCGGAGCAAGACGTACTGTACAACATCAACGGTGCGGCATTGGCGGCGATGCTGAACGTGCGGCGCGGGCCGTCAACGATGGCTGCACGATCGACTGAAGAGCGCATCAACGCTATGGTGGACGAGCCGTTTCCGGACACCGAAGAGGGCCGGCATCGCCGGCTGCGCACGCGATTGTTTCGCCGATTGCTGAACGACCCGGTAACGTACTATTCGGCGCTCAGCGAGGAAGAACGCGCGTATTTTGTGTCGCAGCGCCCTTCGATCGTGAAAGAAATTGAAGTCGCAACCGGATTGGTTCAGGAGACCCGGCGCGAGGGTGTGGCGATGATCGACCCGGATGAACTGATGACCGACGTGAAGATGCCGGAAGAGGGCACAGACGGCCATGCCACGCTGCTGATTGCCGAGCATCTCGCGAACCGCCTTCGTGACGAACGGACGGACCCCTTGAGCATTTCCGAGCTGGAGGGCCATGTCGAGTCGCTGATTCGGCAGCATCGACATCACTGGCGGAAGGACGTCGGCGAGCCAGGCGCAGCCGGCGTGTTGCTGTATGAAGCGCTGGGTCGCATGGAAATGTTGAGGTTGATTGAAGTAGACCCGAAGAAGCAGGCGGTTACGCCCTTGCCGACGATCGGCCGTTTTGCGGTTGGTACTCTACGTGACGATGCGTCACCGATGAGAGAAAGTACTCCGTGACTTCAGGAAATAACTGAGGGTCTGTGCGGATCGAGTGGAAAACATGGATACGGTGAGACCTCAGGCGATTCCGCTACCGCAGGCGGCCAGTGCGCGCTGGCAGCCGCTACGGTCGGGACTGGTAAATCTGTATCGCTACGACTATCAAGAATTTCATTTCCATTGCGGTCGGCTGCTGCTGCGGGGAAACAACGGCACGGGAAAAAGCCGGGTGCTGGCCATGCAACTCCCGTTTCTGCTCGATGGAGAGACCTCGCCGCATCGTGTCGAGCCCGACGGCGATTCCGCCAAGCGATTTGAGTGGAACTTGTTAATGGGCAAGTATGATGACCGTCTTGGTTACACCTGGATCGAGTTCGGCCGCCGGGACGATGTCGGCTGCGACCATTACCTCACACTCGGATGCGGCGTGCGCGCGGTGAGCGGGAAAGGCATCGCTGGGAGGTGGTTTTTCGTCACGCCGCAAAGGATTGGGCGTGATCTTGCGCTTTGCTCCTCGCAAGGCAACCCACTGTCAAAAGACGCGCTGCTCGAAGCGCTCGGTGGCACCGGCCAGCTGTTCACGACTGCCTCAGAATATCGGGCGGAAGTGAACCGCCGGATGTTTGGATTGCGGCAGGATCGTTACGAGGCATTGATCGATCTGCTGATTGAGCTGCGCCAGCCTCAGCTGGCGCGCCAGTTGGATGAAGGGCGGCTGTCGAATGCGCTGAGCAACGCGCTGCCACCGGTATCGCAAACGATTATCACGCAGGTGGCCGAGGCCATGCGCGGCCTGGAAGAAGACCGGCTCGCGCTCGAGAACCTGGTCGCGGCCAAGCGGTCGGCGGATGCGTTTCTGAAGGAGTATCGCCAATATGCCGCAATACTGGCTTGCCGACGATCCGAAGAAGTGCGCAAGGCGCACAGTGTGTATGAAAGTCGCCAACGGAAACTCCGAGAGGCGGAGAGCGCTTGCGATCAGGCAAAGGAACAAAGCAAGTCATTGCTGGTCCGGCTGGAGGAGCTGTCACTGGAGCTGGCAACTGCGCTGGGAGAGAAGCAGACGCTGGAGAGCAGTCCCGAAATGCGATCCGCACGGGATCTCGATGCCGCCGCGAAACGCGCCGCGGATCGCAGGCGCGATGCCGAAAGAGCTGCCGACGAGCATGGGGAATCGTTGCGGGAGCGGGAAATTTGTGAGCGAGCGGTCGAACGATACCAGGAGCGCGTTCAGACAGCGTCTGCCGCTCTGAAGAAATACATTGACGAAGCGCATCTCGCCGCCGCTGCATGCGGCATGGATAGAGAACACGACGAGGGGATTCTACAAGGCGTGATGGCAGAAACGAACAACGCGACGCTACTCGAGGAAGTCCATCGCTCGCTCACTGCGGCGGTTCGCGAGCGGCGTCGGGCGGCTCGGCTGCTCGATGAGCTGAATGCGGACGTGGATGCTGCGAGGCGCGTATTTCAGGCTGCCTCGGACAAGCGCGACCAGGAGCAAGAACGGGTCTCCGAAGGGGCCGAGGCGGTCAGCGCCGCGGAGAGAGAAGTCCTTGCTTCGATTGGCGCGTTGGCGGAAGCGTATCGCCAGTGGTGTGCCGCTGTTGTCGTGTTGGCGCCGGCGGCGGTTCCTGAAGTCGTGCCCGAGATTTCCTCGTGGTGTGAGGAGAACATGGCCGCAACCAGCCCTGTGCGTGCGGCCGTGGATCAGGCGATGGAGAACTTCCACCGCAGCGTGGCATCCGAGCGGGCAGCGAAGGAGCAGGAATTGCGGTCGGCTGAAGAAAAGTTGCGCGTACTTTGCGACGAACAGGAGCGGCTTTCTAAGGGCGAGCATCAGCCTCCGCCCCCGCCGTATACGCGCGATCCCGAATCTCGCCGCGCACGCGATGGGGCGCCATTCTGGATGCTTTGTGAGTTCTTTGAGCATGTGCCTGCCGAGCACAGGGCTGCTATTGAGGCGGCCATGGAATCGTCCGGTTTGCTGGACGCGTGGGTGAATCCTGAGGGAGCGATCCGAAGCAAGGAAGAACGTTTAGACACGTTCCTGCTGGATGAGGAACCGCAGGAGGCTTTGCCGAGCTATCCGACGCTGGCGGATGTGCTTCGTCCGTCGGGTGACCGCACGGGCGGCCCTGCAGGAGTGCCGGTGGAGGTGATTGCCCGCATTATTCACCGGATCGGGTTTGGAGAAGACAGCGGCCCAGTGTGGGTGGATCTCGCGGGACGATGGCGAATTGGTCCGAAGCTCGGGCGGTGGACGAAGCCTGCCGCGCAACACATTGGTCAGGCGGCACGCGAAGCCGCGCGGTTGCGGCGGCTGCGAGAGTTGGATGACGAGCTGATGGCCTTGCGGCAGGCGCTCTCGGCGATTCGCGCGGCAATGACGGAACTCGATCAACGGGACGCCGCGGCAAAGGCGGAGGCGGCGCACGCGCCCGATGACGGCAGCGTGCGCCTGTCCGTTGCCGAACGGGATGCGCAGCGACAGCAGCTGACGCAGAGACGAGTTCGCTTGCGCGAGGCGGAGGCGCGTGTTGGTGCGGCCGCAGAAGTGTTCGAACGCAAGACCACGGCGCGGGATGCGACAGCGGTCGATCTGGGCCTGCGCGAGTGGATCGACCGTTTGCGGTCGCTCGAAGATGCCCTCGGCGAGTACCAGCAGGTCCTGGGCTCGCTCTGGCCCGCGGCTCGCGAGCGGATGTTTGCGGACCTGGCCTTGCGTGAAGAGCGATCACGGTTGGAAAGCAACCGCCTTCGCGAGGATCGATTGCACTCGGCGAAGCAGGAAGCGGAGCAGAAGACCGCCGCTGCCGATGCAGAATTCGCCATGCTTCATCAGACGGTTGGCGCAGCGGTCGAAGAGGTGCAGCGACGGCTCCGCGAAGTTGAGGGACGTCTCGACCGCATTCAAAAGGAACAACAGGGAGCTGCTCAAACTTTGGGTGGGGCGCAAGAGCGCGTCCGACTGCTGGTGTCGTCCATCGCCGACATGGAACGGGAGATCGCTGCGGATGCGGCCAACCGCGCGCGGGCGATCGAACATCTATTGCGCTTCGCCAACACGGGCCTGCTCCATCTCGCTGCCGCCGAGGAGCGGCTGCTTGCGGGGCAAACGCAGGGTGAACTTTCCGTCGCCGCGGCAGTCGATCTAGCAAGGCGAATCGACGTCGCTCTCCAGGCGATCGATTACAGCGACGGTGCCTGGGAAAAGAATCAGAAATTGATCTATCAGCACGTGCAGGAAGTGACCAATGCTCTGCAAAGTCACGACTATCGCCCCGAGCACACCACGGATAACGATGTGTTGGTGGTGACCGTGCTTTTTCAAGGCGAGCGGCGACGGATGAACGACTTCAGTTCCTTGCTGGCCGAGGAAATCGTCAATCGCGGCGCATTGTTAACCGCCAAGGAACGCGAGGTGCTTGAGAACTATCTCATTCACGATGTCGCTGTCGAGCTCGGATCGCTCATCCGCCGCGCCGCGGAACTGGTGCGTGATATGAGCAAGCAACTGCAACTGCGCCCGACCAGCACCGGCATGATGCTGCAATTCAAGTGGGAGGCGCTGTCGGAGGGGCCGGCTGCGTTTAACGAGGCCAGAAAAAAGCTGATGGGAGAAAGTTCCACCTGGTCGCAGGCGGACCGCATGTTGCTCGGCGATTTCCTTCAGGAGCAGATCCGCTCCGTGCGAGAGACCGAGACGACCGGCACCTGGCAGGAACAACTCACGATCGCGCTCGACTATCGCCGCTGGCATCAATTTTTTGTCGAACGAAAACAGGATGGCGATTGGCAGCGACTCACCAAGCGCACGCACGGCACCGCTTCAGGCGGCGAAAAGGCGCTGGCGCTGACCATCCCGCAATTCGCCGCAGCCGCTGCATATTACGGCAGCGCGGGAAAGTTCGCGCCGCGGCTGATCCTGCTGGATGAGGCCTTCGTGGGCATCGATTCCGATATGCGTAGCAAGTGCATGGGCATGCTGCACGAATTCGACCTCGATTTCGTCATGACCAGCGAACGTGAATGGGGCTGTTATGCCACGCTGCCGGGGCTGGCGATTTATCAGCTTTCCGCACGGGCGGGCGTTGATGCGGTATGGACCTCACGCTGGGTCTGGAATGGCCGCGAACGCTTGCGGGGTAACGATGCTCAGGATGGTCGCTCGACCATGGCGAACGTTAACGGCAAGGCACAGGAGATCGACGAAGTCTCTTCGGTCGAGGTCTTTCCCGAGCACAACGCCAGGCCCTCAACATGATCCACGATCCAGATCGCCTCCAGCAGGCACTCGGCAAGGCCACGTTGGCCCGCCTCATCCAAGGCATGGCAGCGCGTCTGCGCTTCGGCCAATCGCTTGGCGGCACTCTGACGTTGCCAGGCGTATCTGCGGAAGAGCGTTCCGCAATCGATCACTTTCTCGGGCGGCGCCCCTCCTCGGGAACACCGCTGGTCGTGCGACTGGCCGAAATGGAACGCATTCTGTGCGAGAGCGGCATGTGCGATTCGCTCGTCGAAGCGGTTCAGGCCATTGCCGGCCCGATTGAAGACCAACGTCGCGCTCGTGATTCCGCGTCGCAACGATGGACGAACCTGTTTAGCTCCATCGAAGCGGCCATGGCGGACCTGCCCCAGTACCGCGGCTGGCTCGCGAGGATTCGCTCGACCGGCCTGCTCAAAAAATACAGCGGTGACGATTGCATATTCGGCGACATTCTTCTCCGTCAGGCCTTGTTCGTCTTGCGCCAGCTTCCCCAGCCCGCGGTTCCACTGGCTGAACTTGCAACGCGCACGACCGGCGATAGCCACGCGCTCGATGCCGGGAAACCACTTTCGACCCTCTGTTTGCAGGCGATCGCGCACCAGCAAGGGCTTAAGCTCTCGCGTGCTGCCGATTGCCGACGCCAATTGTGGGACTTGGTCGGCGTCGTGGTCGACGAACTCTCTGCGCCTGTGCTGGTGCTCAACCTACGCGGCACAGCCTCAACGCTCATCGGTCAGTTGCTCAATCTGATGGCGGACTCGGGCGAACCATGTCATCTCACCGTTCGCCAGCTTCGCAGGGCGGACGAACGTGTCTTCGGAGAATGGAACAGCCGCACGGTCTCGGTTTGCGAGAATCCCAGCGTCATCGCAGCCGCAGCGCAGCGTCTCGGTCCGCGCAGCCTGCCGCTCATCTGCACAGCAGGGCAGCCTGCCTCCGCCGCACAGCTTCTGCTCGACCTCCTGTGCCGGACCGGCTGCCGGCTGCGCTACCACGGCGATTTGGACCCGCCAGGAATCGCTATCGCTAATATGTTGATGCAGCGGTTTGCCGTCGACCCATGGCGGATGAGCGCCGCTGACTATGTTTCCGCCGTGAGCACGGCTGGCCCGTCTCTCCGCGGCTGCGCCCTCGATGCGATCTGGGATGATCAACTTTCCTCACAGATGCATTCGCGTGGGAAGGCCGTGCTGGAAGAGAGTGTCTTGGGTCTGCTGATTGGTGATCTGGAACGTGGCTCTGAGGAACAGAAAACCGCTCTGCGAACTGTGGTCGGGGAACTGAAGGGGAGTTAACAATGGCGACGAAAATCCAGATTTTCGACGCATTGATGGAGGGTTTCCAGGAAGCCGTTGCTCGGAAGAAGGGCCGCAAGGTGGCACTCCGAGTTACTGAAATTCCCCGCGTCAAGCCCATGCGCCCCCGACAGATCAAGAGAATACGACTGGCGCTAGGGGCCAGCCAATCCGTGTTTGCGTATATTCTAAATGTCAGTCCCAAAGTCGTTCAGAGTTGGGAACACGGCGCACGGCGGCCAACAAGCGCGGCTCTCAAACTTTTGAGTATTGCGCAAAGCAACCCGCAAATACTGCTCCAGATTTGCCGATCGCCGGCCCGCCGGCAGGAGAAACTTGGAACATGACACGACTCCCAAGTAAACGAACTTTTGGTGGGGTGCTATTACAGTTGATTTGGAAAGGCAAGATCGTAGATGCCATTTTCCGGCGGGGCAAGCGAAACCAGGGGCGGCGGACACAGCGGATACAAGATAGCCTTCGCTCCGGGGTCGTCCCATACGCGGGGCACGCGAACCGTCCGGAATCCGAAGATCGCCACGCCTCTCAGGGAAAAAAACACCATCGAACCTGCAGTGGGCTTGCACCTCGAGGACGGTGAGCCGGAGACGATACACTGACTAGGCGCACTCCGAAAGGTGTATCCTCCTGTTGTGCGTCGCCGCTTGGGGCAGCCTCGGACGGTAGGGGCGGTTAATTGCCCCGGTGAGATCCATCGTTTTGCACATTTTTCTCCGGCGTTGCCAACTAAATTGAACTCCGGTATCGACTAGTACGTGGTGGTAGCATGGCGAGGAAGCGTCGACCGTACCACGAGGAATCGTGGAGAAAAGCGCAGAAGATCTGCCAAATCAATGCTCGGCAGGTCGAGATGGCGCGCGGCCTCGACATGAATCCGAAGAAACTTCCCAGCCTACGTCCCAGCCCGCAGCAGCGTTGGAAGCTCCCAGTAGGCGAGTTCATCGAAGCGTGCTACTGGAAGCGGTTCGGGGGCGGTCCCCTCGACCATCACCCGCACAAATCGGGGTCGGGGTCGCCGAAGCTTCTGACCCCGCAACGGGCCGTGGAGGCGCTGAAAGGCGTCAGGGAGGCGGCGTGGCCGGTTGAGGATCTGGTCTGCTACCTCATGAATCTCGCCGACGATCTGAACGCGTGGCTCGCGCAGGGCGTGGTCGCGCCGGAGGTGCTGCCCCAGGTGATCCAGGAACTGCGGGAGATCGCGGAGGCGCTTGAGACTGGAGCGCCCGTGTGGCCGATTCCGGCGATTCCGCAACCACCCCGCCGGGCCCGCTACGCGTTGTCGCAACGAGGGGATCAGAAGCGCCAGTCCGACGACGAGATCCCGTTTTGATCTTTTGATCTAGCACTGATGTATTACGTGGATAGAGTTGCGTTTCGGAACACCGAGGCTGCGCGCCAGAGAGCCCTCAATCCGTTTCCCAAGACTTGGGTGGTCCGGAAGCGTTGGCGGCGCCGGAGAGTGAGTGAGTTCGCGACTGACAACGCCCAGCTTGGAGGAGTGTGAAGGAAAAATGCGGTGGCCTATCCTTATTCTCATTCTTACCTCTAGAAATCGTATGCATGAATCATGCATACTGATACATATGCGGACGACTCTGAACATTAACGATGACCTCCTCAAGCAAGCGGCACGGCTCAGCGGTATCACGGAGAAGACTGCCGTGGTTCACGCCGGACTGGAAGCCCTTGTGGCCCGTGAGAGTGCTAAGAGGCTGGCGGCAATGGGCGGCAGCGAGCCGCGTCTGCGGAAAATTCGACGCCGCCGCCCTCGGGCCCTTCTGGCCAGCGGCTGATGCTTGTGGATACCTCGATCTGGGTGGAGCATTTGCGCCACGGCCAGCTCGAGCTCATCTCGCTTCTTCATCGCGCCGAAGTTCAGTGCCATCCTTTTATTATCGGCGAATTGGCATGTGGATCCATAAGCCACCGCTCTGAGATCCTGCAATTGCTCCGGAGACTGCCATCCGTGCCGATCGTGGAGAATGAGGAAGTGATGACGTTCGTCGAGCGGCATCGCCTCATGGGTCGGGGTGTTGGCTGGGTCGATGTACATCTGCTGGCGTCGGCGGCATTGGAAAGCGTACTGCTCTGGAGCACCGACCGGCGGCTCGCTGCCATCGCGCGCTCACTTGGAATTTATGGCGCGCCGTGAGCCGTAGTTGGAGTCGATTTCATAATCGATCTTGGGACGCGTTCTGAGGCAATTGTTCGGCCCCCAGTCTGTCTTAGTGGCAAAGTCGTGGAGGCCGTTTACCGCGATGGCCACGAGCAGAGGGCTGCGGTAGGCGCGGAACTGGCATACTGATTGGCACTGGCGACCTCGAAATGGTTCGAAACGCCGGAACGCCCCTGCCGCAAGCGCCTGAACGGACAAGAGAAAAGTGGTGGCGCGCCTGGGGCGATTCGAACGCCCGACCTCTGGTTCCGGAGACCAGCGCTCTATCCAGCTGAGCTACAGGCGCGCGGTTGGCGCATCTCGATGCTTCCGGAGCGCAACTCGCGGGAACTTCAAACATTAGTATTCTATCCGGTATGATTCGCTGGCGCCAGCGCGCATTCTGGCCCGGGCTGGCGGGCTGGATCATCCCTTCGCCCGGGACCTGATCTCCCTGGCT
>Ga0209267_1000360_pt1 | contig 33260 bp, 31 predicted proteins | sample GraSoiAngelo_137_FD_185894 | JGI IMG/M metagenome (GOLD analysis project Ga0209267, IMG submission 185894) | Grasslands soil microbial communities from the Angelo Coastal Reserve, California, USA - 14_0929_09_30cm (SPAdes) (version 2) | ecosystem: Environmental > Terrestrial > Soil > Grasslands ... | reverse complement strand
ATGAAGAGAACGGCAAGGTAGAAGAAGTAGCGATGCACGTTTTGCAGGATGAAGGGAAAAGCTGTTTCGCCGCGATAATTGCGTCGAGCAGATTCACCGACGGCGCAGGCGGGGGGGTCGAAGAAAAACGCGCGGTAATAGGCTTTACGGTAATAGTAGCAGGTGGCCCGAAAGCCCAAAGGGCCAACGAGAATCAGCAAGGCGGGGGAGAAAGGCCACCAGTGATGCTGGGGATCGATGAGCGGCGAATAAAAGGGCGAGAGATACGGACCCCAGAAATAGTAGGCATTTTCGAAGGCGCGGAGCGTGGCGTAAGCTCCAAAACCGCCGAGAACAATGACAACCGCGAGGATCTCCATCCACCAGGCGTCACCGCGCAGTGTGCTACCAAGCCGGGATTCCGGCAGAGAAGTTGGAACACCAGCCATTCGATGACCTCCGGCGTGGGTGTAGGGTAGTCAAAAATGGGATTTTTTTAAACGAAATTTTGAGCGACCGGAAGAACGGGGACGCCTTTAAGCGAAAACGAGGCCCGGAACAGATAAGTCCGCGTGCATGAAACTTTAGCAATCCTGTTTATCAGGAGTCGGGATGCTACCCGAATTATATTCACGGTGGCAATACGCTAGAAGGTTCTGGAAGCCTCTCGTTCAGAGGATGGATTCGATTTCGGCGTCGAGAGAGACGTGGGTTGCAGGGATTCCGTTGATCGAGAATTTCTCGCCGGCTGCTTCAGCGAACTGGAGGAAGCGGCTGATGTGATAGTCCTCGTCGTAACCGGAGAAGAGGCGTCCCGTTTCTGCGTTTGTCAAACCGAAGGCAGAAAGCGCAACTGGCCGACCAAAATTGCCAGCGTGAGAGAGGTATAAACGGACAAGGTCGCGCAGGGGCATGATGGGAGCGCGGCTAGCGGCTTCGGCGCTCATAGGGTTCTCCTCAGCAGAGTGTACTGCCGAGGGCAAGAAGAAGGAACGAATTTAAGGGCAGAGGACGGGAGGAGAGCCGGATACGGGGCGGCCGCGGGATGGAGGGCAACAATAATGGCGGAAACTGGAACTTGGTGTGGGACGCCAGGATTGGATAAGATGCTGAATGCGATGTGAAAGACATAGGAGGAAAGCGTATGAGTATCGCGGTGGGACAGACGGCCCCGGATTTTGCGCTTTTGAATCAGGAAAAAAAGGAAGTGAAGCTTTCAGATTTCGCGGGGAAAAAGAATGTCGTACTCGTGTGGTACCCGCTGGACTGGAGCCCGACGTGCACGAACGAGCATGTGTGCTTCGTGAACGATATGAAGGCGTTCGAAACGCTGGACGCGGAAGTGCTTGGCGTGAGCGTGGACAGCGTATGGTCGCACAAGGCGTTCGCCGAAAAGATGGGAATCAAGTATTCATTGCTGGCCGATTTTCACCCGCGGGGAGCGATGAGCGAGAAATACGGGGTGTACCTGGCAGACAAAGGAATAACGGGCCGGGCAATCGCCATCGTGAACAAAGCGGGAAAAGTGGCGTGGTTCAAGAACTATGATATTCCGGTGGTGCCGGACTTGAAAGAAGTTGCGGCCGTGCTGGGCCAAGTGAAGGCGGCTACAGCTTGAAGAAACGATCGCCACAGAGACGCCGAGACACACGGCAATAAAGAGCTGGCCGGAGGTTGCCGGCCCTCTTTTATATTACCGAGTATGGTTGTATGCGCCTAGGAGACTGCTTCGAGTGCCGCGTGCAACGGAGCGGCAAGTAGCCAGAGGAGAAGAATCAGCATACCTGCGGCGATTAGCGGGACACGCAGGAAGTTGGGACGGAGAAGCGAGTAGACGGAAGCAAAACCGGGAATTAACACCAGGAACCAGATCGCGCCAAATTCAATCCAGCCACCGGTGGGATGCGCAACCACTGCGGGGATAGAGCCACCGCCCAGGCCGTGTGGAATCCCGGGAAGCTGGCTGGCATAGCTCACTGTGACGCAGAGTAGAAGGAGAATCGCGAAGGGATCACGCCTCTTGCTCGTGAGCGCAGCCGCCGGCGGGCTGGTCCGGCGGAGCGAATCTTCCGCATTGCCAAATGGCGGGGGCTCTTCGGGAAGAACACGAGCCCAGCCGAGGGCCAAGGGAGCCGCCGCGCCGAGATTCAACACGGCGAGGCAGAGGAATGCGAGACGATGATCTAAGACCAATGCGGCCAACATTTAGAGTGGATCGGGGAGCGAAGCAGCGGCAAGCGCGCCGCTCCGTTCCCTGCTTGCCTATCTTGCCGCGAGATCGTTGCGGACAACCGTACCCCCTTTCATCACGAACTTAACGGATTCAAGGACATGCACGTCGGAAGCCGGGTCACCGCTCACAGCCATCACATCGGCATAGTGACCAGTTTCTAACGCACCGATCTTGTCGGCCCAGCCAAGCAGATCCGCGGCGTTGACCGTGGCGGCCTGAATGGCCTCGAGAGGCTTCATGCCCCATTCCACCATTTTACCAAACTGTTTGGCGTTGTCGCCGTGAGGATAGACACCGGAATCGGTGCCATAGGCCAGTTTCGCGCCGGACCGATACGCGTGACGGAAATTTTCACGCTGGAGACGACCGATCTTCTTCTCCTTTTCGATGGATTCGGGAAGCATTCCGGCCTTCGAGCCTTCCTGCAGAATATAGTCGTCATTGTAGATGTCGAAAACGAGATAAGTTCCGTGCTGTTTGGCGAGGGCGATGCCTTCGTCGTCAATCAGGCTGGAGTGCTCGATGGAATCGATGCCGGCGCCGACAGCGTCTTTGATGGATTGCGTGCCATGAGCATGGGCGGCGACTTTGCGGCCAAGTTTGTGGGCTTCCTCGGCGATTGCCTGCATCTCTTCGAGAGTGTACTGCGGTGTGCCGGGCTGATCGCCTTTGCTAAGGACTCCACCTGAGGCGCAGATCTTGATGAGATCAGCGCCGTACTTGACGGTTTCGCGGACCTTGGCGCGCGCGGCCCAGGGGCCGTCGGCTACGCCTTCCGCTTTGTGGTGAAATTCAGAAGGAAGAAGATTGTTATCACAGTGTCCGCCGGTAATGCCAAGCGCCGGGCCGGAAACGCGCATGCGAGGACCCTCGACGTCGCCCACGTCAATGCCATCGCGTAGAGCGACATCGGTGTAACCGCTCGCGCCGACGTTGCGGACGGTGGTGAAACCAGCCCGAAGAGTTAGGCGAGCGTTCTTGACGCCAGTGACGGTTTCGCGCGGAACCGAGATGCCAAGGCCCGCGTAGCCGTTATTGGTGGGCTCGGCGGTGAGATGAGTGTGGACATCGATCAGGCCGGGGAGACACGTGGCACTCGAAAGATCAATCGCGGTGACCCCATCCGGGAGCTTCGTAGAAGAAGAGGAGCCGACCGAGGTGATCGTGCCAGAAGCATCGAAGACCACGGTCTGGTCGACAAGCATCTGACCGGAGCGAACATCGACTAATTTGCCGCATCGGATTGCGCCTGGTGCAGAGAAGGCCAGCGGCGACAGCATACAGAGGAAGAGAAGAACGAGCAAAAGCTTGGACATGAGTCTCCTTAAGAGTGTGAATGGAACGAAATGAGAATATATCCGCGGCACGGGTTTGGGAAGAGAGCTAGACGAGGAAAGATCAGTCTTTTAGGGACGCGGTTGTGTTTTTGCCAGTGTTAGTTAGGCTTCTTCTCCTGGATTGGCGACGCAGATGGAGCGGAGAAGGAGCGGACGAGAAGAACGAGCCCCCAGCGCTGATCTTCGGTCAACCGTTTCTTGAAAGAAGGCATGGGCTTTCTGCCTTCGCTGATTTGATAGAAGATTTCGCCGTCAGTGACCGTGTTCATGTGCCTGGCGTCAGTGATATCGGACGGAGGCGGATCGTGCATCATGGCCTCGGGGCCATCGCCTTTGCCGTGTTCGCCGTGGCACTGGGCGCACTCATCCGTGTAAATCCTCCTGGCCGCCTGTAGCGTGGATTCCGACGGGGCGATAGGATTCTTCAGTTTCTTGACCTCCTCAGGAACGACCCACGGCTTGTCTCTCTGGAAAGCGGCGTAAACCAGCGCGATGCAAATAAGGGCAAGGAGCGAAGCGAAAAGGGTTTTGCGAGTCTGGAGATTGTGGTGCGCGTCGGTGGACATGGCGAGCAGGAAAATTCTCGCACATTCAGTAAGGCAGCGAAAGGCGAAGAGAGTGCAGAGAAAAGATCATCCAGCAGAAAGACACTAGCTCGGATTGCTCAGCGCGTTTTCTTAGGGCCCATGCCGTTGCCATTTTCATTCTGTCTTTTGTGCGCAACACTACTTCACTTAAAACTTATGCGGAACGGAAGATGAGCCAGAGGAGTTCGGCGTTAAAAAAGAGGATGGCGGCGGCGACGAACCAGGCGACCACGGTCGTCAGACGAGAATTTGCGAATTCGCCCATCTTCGAGCGGCTGTTGGTGAACTGGATGAGAGGAATCACGGCGAAAGGCAACTGAAAACTGAGAATCACCTGACTGAGAATAAGCAGCGAGGTGACCTTGTTCTCACCAGCAAAACCAATCACCAAGGCGGCAGGAATGATGGCGATAGAGCGGGTGATGAGCCGGCGCAGCCAGGGCTTGAGCCGAATGTCAAGAAAGCCTTCCATCACGATCTGTCCAGCCAGTGTGCCGGTGAGCGTGGAGTTCTGGCCGGAGGCGAGCAGCGCACAGGCAAAGAGCGTGCTGGCGAGGCTTGCTCCGAGGACAGGGCTGAGAAGTTTGTAGGCATCGGCGATTTCGGCGACGTCGTGAAGGCCGCGGGTGTGGAAGGCAGCGGCGCCAAGAACGAGAATCGCGGCATTGATAAAAAGCGCAAAGCCGAGGGCGAGTGTGGAATCGAATATCGCGTAACGCACGGCCTCACGCCGGTCGCGTGTGGAGGAGCCGAATGCTCGCGTTTGCACGATGCTGGAGTGTAGATAGAGATTGTGCGGCATTACGGTGGCACCAAGGATCCCGATGGCGATGTAGAGCATTTCACGGTTGCGGAGGATTTCGGCGCGAGGGATGAAGCCGATGGCGGCCTCACGCCAGAGAGGGTGAGCGAAAAAAATTTCGTAACCGAAGCAAGCGGCGATCGAGGCGATGAGCGTGACGACAAATGCTTCGACAAGTCGAAAGCCGCGCCCCTGAAGGGCCAAAACGATGAGAACGTCGAATGCGGTGATCAGAACACCCGCCAGCAGCGGCAGGCCGAAGAGAAGCTTCAGCGCGACAGCCGAGCCCAGGACCTCGGCAAGGTCACAGGCGGCGATAGCGATCTCGCAAACCACCCAGAGAAACAGACCGGTACGGCGAGAATAGTGTTCGCGGCACGCCTGGGCCAGGTCGCGTCCGGTGGCAATCCCCAGCTTTGCACAGAGGGCCTGCAGAAACATCGCCATCAGGTTGCTGATGAGGACGACACTGAGAAGCGTGTATCCGAACTTTGAGCCGCCGCCAATGTCCGTGGCCCAGTTTCCCGGGTCCATGTAGCCGACAGCCACGAGATAGCCCGGGCCAGCAAAGGCCAGGATCTTACGGAACCACGAAGCACCGGAAGAAAAAGGGATGGTGCGATGAGATTCCGGCAAGGAAGGCAGAACAACTCGGGTACGCGTCGCCGATGCGGAGCAGAGACCGTCGGAAGTTTCCCCGGTGACCGGTGGATCGGTTTCGAGTTGCGGCGGAACCGTGCGTGCCATGTCTGACATTAACTATGCTAAATAACAATACTAAACTACACTTAATGTGTTCCCTTGTCAACGGACTCCTGATCCTACTTTCCAACGGAGAAGGCGGAGACTGCGGCGAGGGACGCCGATCATGCGAACCAAGGGTGCTTGTGGTAAGTTCGAAACGGCGTTCTGGGAGAGAAACGAAATGGATCAACAGCAGCCGGTGCAGGGTCAGGTGCAGATCAAAGCGGACGAGAAAGAGCTGCAGGGGCAATACAGCAACCTGGTGATGATTCACCACAATTTGGAAGAGTTCACGATGAACTTTGTTTATATTTTTCCGAATGGCGCGCAAGGAAAACTGCTGAACAGCATGATCGTCAGCCCGGGGCACGCGAAACGCATCTGGCGGGCGTTGGGAGAAAACTTGGCGCGGTATGAAACACAATTCGGCACCATTAAGGAATCACCGGAAGGGAGCACCCCGGCACCGAACGTGGGCTTTGTTCAGTAGAGGCTGAGTTTTTCGTCTGAAGCATCAGGCGGAGAGGTTGGAGTTGTGCCTAGCTTCGTTGGCGTACATCGTCAACTGAAAGTCATGAGCTAAGCAGGGCTCGCGCTCATGTGCTTCCTGTTAAGTTAGGCATTGTCACGGCCACTTTCGGCACTGCGTGGTTTGGCATTTCACGGGTGAGAGCAGTTCAAGATCTTTCAAAACAGGGAGATCGTCATTGTCGTGTTGAGCAACGACGATCTTGAAGCCGCTGCGACCGGAGCGAATCTTGTGCAGTTGCTTCCGAAGCGCTACGCGCGTGTATGACTAGACACTTCAGGCGCCAGGGATGCCTGCTACTGAGGTGCCCGAATGCGCCGCATGATCTCCGAGTCGGTGAAGCATCGCCGCATCGCCTCGTTGGGCAGGCCATCATAGATGCGGTCGGTCACAGCACGCGCTCGGTTTGCCAATTCGTCGGTGCCGTCTAGCCCGATCAGCGCATCGAGCGCGAGTAGCAGGAGCACTGGATCGCCCGTCCTGTCCGCGACGCTCACAGCAGTCTTGGCGTCTGCGATAGCGTTGCGAGTTCGCACGAGCGCATGCAGACCGCGTGCCCTGGTGATCAGGCCGAGCGCCTCGTACTTCGGCCGCCCCCTCGCGCGACTTTGCTCGATGCTGTCGGTTGCCGTAGCGATGGCCTCGTCGACGGCGTCTCGCGCCAGCGCCAGCTCGGCCCTGGCCTGCGTTAGACGGAGCTGCCACAGCCACTGGTGCCAGCCGGCGGTGCTTGCAGCAGCTGCGGCAGTCTCCTCGAGCAGCCGTTCGGCTCGCCCGGGGTCGTGGAGGCGGGCGAACGTCAATAGCGAGTCAATTCCGGCGCTGACGATTGGGGGGATAAAACCCACGCCGCGGGCCAGTTCGCACGCCTCCGACTGGAGCGCCTCTGCGCCTTCGAAGTCAAACAAGGTCAAGTGGAGGCCAGCGGTCATCGCCGTTGCGCGCGCGAGCATCGGAATAGCGCCATACTTTCGGCCAAAGGTGCGGGCTTCGTGGAACACCTTTGTGGCCTCGGCGTAGCGCCCCACGGCAGTCAGGTTCAAGCCGAGGTGCGTGAGGGAGTACATGATGAACGTGGTGTCGCGGGATGACCTTGCGGAATCCGCCGCCGCAGCGGCTAATGTCAGAGCCTCCGTCGATCGTCCGGCAAGGTACAGCGTCAGCGGCCCCATGGTGTGAGCTGCTGTAATCACGTCGGGAGCCGCCGAGATCTCCACTCGCCTGCCGGCAGCGTGCCAGCCAAGCAGTCGCGTTCGCGGCGAGATCGGCGCGCTGCAACCGTTCGGCAAGCTGCAGCGCTTCACTCGCGTACTGTTCCACTGGACGGACATCGAGGAGGAGGAACCATGCTCGCGCCAGAGCCAGCACGAGCTCGCACCGCCGCTCAACCTGCTGCGGATCCAAGTGATGCAGGGCTGCCTCTAGCTCGCGTACCTCCAGCGTCCACTGCCCGAGCGCGCCGAAGGAAGAGGCGCGCCGTGTATGCAGGTCGACCCGCCGCAACTCAGTCTGGGGTCCTGGAGGCCTGAGTTCGAGCGAGTGAAGCGCCAGGTCGAACAGGCGCGCGGCCTGTTCGTGCGCCAGCCCGTCAGCAGCCCGATCGCCCGCGCGTGTCGCGTAATCGACGGCCTTGTCGACCGCGCCAGCCGATGCCGCCTGCGAGAAGTGGTAAGCGAGTTCGGCCAGCGGCGGATTCGGCATGTCCTGCGTGAGACGCTCAATGGCGTCGGCCACGCGTCGATGGAATCTCACCCGGCGTGGGGAACTCAGCTCGCTGTACAGCGTCTCCCGTATCAGTGCGTGCATGAACTCAAAGCGACCGCTCACTTCTTGGGACTCCCTGACGAGCTGCGCGCGCGTCGCCTCCTCAATCGCGTCCAACGGCTCGCTACCTGGCAGATCCCCTATGGCTTCGAGGAGAGTGGCATCGAATTCGCGACCGATGACGGACGCAATGCTGAGCAGCCGATTGCACGCTTCGCTTAGCCGAGACAGCCGTTGGCCGATGACCTCTTTGATTCCCTCGGACAACCCAAGATCTCCGATCTCGATGGTCCTTCCCGTCATCCCGCTAACCCTGGCGATCGCCCCCGTCTCCTTCAGATGCTGGAGCATTTCGGTCGCGAAGAACGGATTGCCGTCGGTGCTGTCCATTACGACCTGAGATAGCTGTGACGGAGCATTCGGTCCGACGATCGAATTGACCAGTGCCTTGACGTGCGTGATCTTGAGTCCACGGAGCGCGAGCCGCGTTATACCCCGCTCGCGCCGCAGCGTGATCAGCATTTCCGCCAGCGGGTGCGTGCGGTCGAGCTCGCTCTCTCGATACGTCGCCACGATGGCAAAGGAGGCCATGCGTGCAGACCGCATGACATGCCGCAGTAGCAGTAATGTTGGCCTGTCAGCCCAGTGCAGGTCGTCGAACAAGAGGAGCATCGGTCGCAGCCGCGAGGCAACCGCAAGCATTCCCGCCACAGCTTCGAACAGACGGTATCGCTGTCCCTCCGGATCCATCAGCAGCGGGCTCGGAAGGTCAGGAATGCGATTGCGAAGTTCCGGGACGAATGGCGCGAGCTCGCCCCCGGCGCCGATGGCAGCCAATTGGCCACGGAGTTCGACTTCCGGGCAATGGCGAAAATACCAGCTTAGACACTCGACGAAGGGCTGGTACGGCACGAGATTCTCCTCATCGCTGTACCCCATGAGGACGGTAGTCCCTTCGGCAGCGCGACTGCGGGCGAACTCCAGCGAGAGTCGCGTCTTTCCGATGCCCGGCTCACCCGCGACGAGCACCATTTGATGGCGACCATCTTTCGCACGCTGCCACACATCCTGGATCTGCGCTAGGTCCGCTTCGCGTCCGACAAAATCAACCGAAGCGGTCGCAAACAGCGAAGGCGGCAGCGGGATGCCCAATCGTGTGCCATCGAGTTCATCGTCGGCTGTCTCGCGAACTTGTGAGATGAAACGATATCCGCGCTTCGATACTGTTTGAATATAGTCCTGTCCATCGGCAGCCGAACCAAGCACCTGTCGCAGCGACGAAATGCCACGGGTCAGGCTGCCCTCTTCCACAGCAACGCCGGACCAGACCCGATCGAGCAGATCCTGTTTCGGAAGTAACCGACCCGCGTTCTGAACAAGCACGGCCAGTAGATCGAACACCTTCGGAGGAAGCGGAACGACCTGAGTACCGAGCAGAAGCTGGCGCTCTTGCTCATCGAGGCGGTACCGATCGAAGACGAATAGGCGCTTGGGTGACATCCGAAAAATTTCCGCAATTCGTCCGAACGCGGTCAGGACTTTTTCGCCCTCTCGAGCGATCTTTGCGATGCCTATTGTACCCGTTCACTCATTCTAAGGAAACGAACGGCAGGCGAGGAGGATTTTATGAGCAGATTGGCGTTGACCGTTATCGCACTCTGTACGATGACTTTGGTGATTCCCGCGAATATCGTGTGCGCGGATGAGGTGCTGGATTGGAACGCGCATGCGGCAAAGGCGATTGTGACCGTAGGCGGCCAGGTGCCACCACGCGCCTTGATCAGACTCGCGATGGTCCACTTGGCGATCTACGACGCGGTGAATGCGATCGAGGGAGCGCCATTTGAGGGCTATGCCAGCGTCCCGGCTGTGGATCGCCCCGCCTCAGAAGAAGCGGCTACAGCTGCCGCAGCCCACGATGTCCTGGTGGCGTTGTTCCCCGCGCAGGTGGCTGATCTTGACGCAAAGTACGCGGCATCGCTCGCAGCACTACCTGACGGCAGCGCCAAGGCAAATGGAATCGTTGTCGGCCAGCAGGCGGCGAGCGCCATCTTGAGCAAGCGTGCTGAGGACGGTCGGGATGCCTCTGTGATCTACACGCCGGGCTCGGGTCCGGGCATTTGGGTGCCGACGCCGCCGGCGTTTCTCGCCGCGCTGGCTCCGGAAACCCCGTTCGTGCAGCCCTTTGCCCTAAACTCCGCGTCCCAGTTCCGTCCTGATCCGCCATTTAGTCTCACCAGCGAAGATTGGGCGCGCGACTATAACGAGATCAAGGCGCTCGGTCCTGCCGTCGGAAGCCTCCGAACGCCAGAACAGACCGACATCGCCCGGTTCTGGAGCGACAATCCGCCCTTGCAGTGGAATCGGGCCTGGCGCGCGTTGTCCGTGGCCAAAAACCTCGGTTTGGCCGACAATGCCCGCTACTTCGCCATGCTCGCGACGGCATCGGCCGATGCACTGATCGCTTGCTGGGACGCGAAGTATTTCTACAATTTTTGGCGGCCCGTTACCGCCATTCGAGCAGGCGATACCGACGGCAACTCGGAAACCGCGCCGGATCCGGCGTGGATAGGACTCATCATCACGCCGAACCATCCCGAGTACCCCGCAGCCCACAGCTGCTTCAGCGGCGCTTCGACTGAAACCCTGAATTATCTGTTTGGCACAGACGAGGTCGGTTTTTCGATGGACAGCAACGTTGCGGGGGTCGTCAGCCCTGTCCGAACTTATGATCGCCTCTCAGACGCGCTGGAGGAAGTGCTCGACGCCCGGATTTATGGCGGAATGCACTACAGAAACTCGACCCGAATCGGCGCGCACGTGGGAAAACAAGTGTCCAGGTTTACGACAAGGCACTTCTTCCGCCCCGCTAAGCATCACGGGGACAAAACGAACTAATAGTAAGTACATGCGGTGACGAAGGGTGTCGGTTGCTGTCGGAGCAGCAACTGTCACCCTTTCAGCTTCTCGCCAGGAACTGCGGCATCGCTGCCACGAACCGCTCCTCCACACAGGGGGGAGATTGGGTGTGCGACATAGAAGTGGGAGTCAAGCCGTCCGTCGCCCCTCCCAATAATCCTCAAAGCGACCGTTGAAATGAGAACAGCGGAGTGCCAGGATGGCGTTGGCTCCCCGGACGGTCCAAAACATTCCCGATTGTTTGAGACGAGAGCCGATTACCGTCTTGCATCCAGCTTCGATCACACCCGAGCCAACAAACAAGTGCTGGCGGCGAAACTTGGGATAGCGCATGCGCTCTGCATTTCTCTCGAAGTAATCTGCCTCGGTGCAAATCTTCTCGGCCATTTGGGGATTGGCGGTGTGGATGGACCGCAGCACGCCCACGAGTTTTTCGATTTTCCCCTTGTCCAGCAGGCGCTTCTGGTGGACCTTCATCCAAGTTTTCTGTTTGACTTCCTCGTGGGGATACCGCTGGCGTGCCACCTCCCACAGATGCTGGCGAGCATGGTATAGATCGACAATCTGGATGGCGTCCGGAAAGTGTTCGGCGACAAGATTCCAGATCCATTCGGCGCCATCGCCAATAACCACCTTCTTCTTCGCACGGCTCCAACCGCGTTTCCACGCTTCTCGATAGATGCGCTTGCCAAACTCTACCGCAGTTTCGATGGCGCCGGTGTAGGTGGTGGAATCTGAGTCGCGGATCGCGTAGCCTTCCTGGTCCCAGGTAGTCTGGGTGAACACACATCCCAACTTGGCCTCCCGCGTATGAGCAGGTAGGCCCTCGGTCTTGCCTTGCCGACCCGCCGTCTCTTTCTTCACCACGGGGACTCCGGTCCCATCCATTTGCACATACAGGATAGGAATGGGTTCGCCCATGACGACCGGCAGATCCAACTGCAGGGCTTTCTGGACCTCTTTCTTCTCACGCTGGACGATATCGTCTCCGATCGCTTCTGCCGTGCGCTCCACCGATTTGGTGGTCACCTCCAAGCCGGCCAGAATTTGCATTTGCGCCCGGCCGTGATCGAACGGGACCTGCTGACCCACCAAGGCCTGCATGCGGCGCACTCCGGGAGAAAACTCCGTATTCTCGATGTCCAATTCGACATCCACCGGAAACTGGCCGACATGGCAGCGCTCGCACAGGAAATAAGGGCGCACGCATTGGACTTCCCCTACGGCGGATAGCACAAGTTTGGAGCGCAACTCCAAATACTTAGCTGTATGGCCGCAGCAACACGGTACTTGCCGCTGTTCGGAGCGAGGAGGATCGAACTTCAGCAGTTGCTGCAGCACCGCCGCTCCGGCCTGGTGCATGCTGGAACGAACCGCCGCCTCCACCGCTTCCAAATCCAGACGACCAGCCGTATCCCCGGCACGGAAAACAAGCCGTAACAGATGCTCTACTTCGCGAGCAACTTCCTGCTGGATGATTTCCGCCGTTTTTTTTTCGCCCCGGCCAACTGTTCCACGGGGCGAGCAAGGCAGATTTTCTCGTTGATCTCTAGCAACTCTTGCGCAAGTTGACGAAAGCGGTGATAGGCCTGCACCTCACGTTGTGCCTTTTGCAGTTCGGCCGAGTTGGCAAAGGTTTCGGTGACGGTCTTTCCTTTCACCTTGCGGGTCAAGCGATAGTTGGGGCCGTGCCCGGGCTGGTTCGGCTGATGGCAGTGGCAGGTTGGCTTACCGCAGGTGCCGCGGGTAGCCGTGATCGATCCACTGCGAAAATCAGGCAATCGCAGTATCTGCTGCAAGATCGCGCTGCGCTCTTGTTCGAGATCGCCGAGGGGTTCGTTCATGGGGCTTTCTCCTCATAGGATATTCCGAGTATGTCCTTGCGTACTACTACGCTAGGATATTAGCCCCAAAAAAAGAAACGGCACAAGTCTCCACTTTTATGTCGCGCACCCGCGAATACCGGCGAATGCAGGAATGCTTGGTTCTGGTTTGCGCTACCATTCTCTATCCGGTGAGCGGCAGGATTTTCCTCGTAATTTCGTGATTGGTGCCCTTCCTTGCACTTTATTGACGCAGCCAGTAAACTCAACCTTTTGTATTCCAGTAAAGGAAACACTCTCCAGATGCTTCTCGTACGGGACTTTGTAGCGCATATGGCCAATGAGGTTGTGAAACGTCTGGTCGAGGGCGGGCAGATCGAAACCAAAGCTACTGCCGCCGTAGTCAACCGCGTGCGCCAGCGCATGATGGAAGAGCTCACCGTCGAGGATCGGCTCAATGAGGAAGTGCGCCAGATTCTGATCGACCACCAGGACGAGATGCGACGGACCAGCGTCTCTTATCAGGAGATGTACAAAAAGGTGAAGCAGCAGCTGGCCAGGGACCGCAAGCTGATCCTTCGCTAACCGTAACGCCGGCTTCAGCTTGTGCCGTACTTGCATCATCCGCTTCACGCAGTCAATGTCAAGCTCATAAGAGGGTTTCCAGAAACGATGCGCCTCACCCGCGAAAAAATCATCCGCCTCTCACACCAGATTACCGACGTGCTTGTCGAAAGCGAAGAAGTGGAATTCGTTGACGACCGCGACACCATTCGCCAGCAAGTAGTGCAGATTCTAACCGCCACGCTGAAGGAGGAAGAGAAGATCGAGCTGGAAGTGCGCAAACGGATCACCTCACAAAAAAAAGAAATCCTCGAAGGCAGCGAGGAATGGGATGTGCTCCACAGGAGATATTATCTGGATGAGCTTCGCCGCATGGGCATCGCAGCCGCTCCCGACGACCGGCGCTCATAAGCTCTCGGTCTGACAATTTCCCCTCCAACACCAAAAAAGGCGGCCAAGCGGCCGCCTTTTTGCTTTCTGCATGTCTTTAGCTTACGGCTGGGAGTCGGGGCGGCGCTTAAGCGTTGGCCGGTCGTCGTCGGTGCTGTTGGGATCGTTACCCGTGGGTTGTTTTTTGGATTGCTCAGTCTTGGTGCGCAGGGTTGGCTTGCCGGGAGCATTGTCCGTCACCTTGCGCGAGAACATGATGTTGCGCAGACGTGACTTCACGGAATCGAATTCAGAGGTGGTGACGATGTATTCCTGTCTTGCTGGCAGAATGCGCGCAATCTCTTTTTGCGTATTTTCAATGCGCTCGGGCGTCGGCGGATGTGTTGAGAAGACCTTGGGAATGGTGCCCGGGCGGCGCTTTTCATCGGCCTGGATGCGCTCGAAGAAGGTCACATAAGAGTTCGGGTCGTACCCGGTTTTGTACATGTACTGGATCCCGAGGTAATCGGCTTCGCGTTCGGCGTCGCGGCTGAACTTCAGGTAGGTCACGGGAATGGCGAGGTTCAGGCCCTGATAAATGCCGTAACCCGCCCAGCCACCCGGTCCCAATAGAATCAGCGGGATGGTAGCCAACTGCATCAATTCGCCCTTGGTGGCGTTTTTCGTGCCGTGCCTCGCGCAAACATGGGAAATCTCGTGGGCCATCACGCCCGCAAGCTCGGACTCTTCCTGGGCCCGCAGAATCAAGCCGCTGTTCACATAGAAGAAGCCCCCCGGCAGCGCGAACGCGTTGACCTCGTCCGAATCGATTACCTTGATGGTGAAGGGAACTCGCGCATCGGAATTCCGAACAAGATTCTGCCCAACGCGGTTGACGTATTCAGTAACGATCGGGTCGTCGATCAGCTTCGAAGAACGCTCCACTTCCTGGGCCAATTGCTTGCCAAGGGAGATTTCTCGTTCCAGCGAGTAGAGGTTCACGCCTTTACCCACGCTGCGGTTGCCGATGGCCTCGACGTCTTCCTTGGAATTCTTAGGGGTCACCGTGTCTTTCTGCTGGACTGGCTGGGAGCCGGTTTGCTGCTGGGTTTGCTGTTGCGCGGGCGGCGGCGTCTTTGCGGGATCCTGGCTCGGGGGATCCTGACTTTGGGGGGCCGCGAGGGCCGAACCCGCTACCAGGGCGCTAACTAGCGCCACTTTCAGGGTCAGCCGCAGAATCTCTTGCATATCGTGTGCCTCCGCCTGCCTTAGATTATACACCTCGAATCGCCCGGCAGGCTCCTACGGTGCTCAATGACTGACTACTGTGATGTTAGACGGTCTAGGAAGGTTTCCTATTCCCAGGTGGTTCCGGGTTGGAGCCACTGCTAGTGGTGCTGGACCCGCGGGGAATCGAAGCTCTTTCCTTGGCTTACTACGTGCATACCTCCCGCCCCGGGAGGCAGTTGACACACCTCGCCTCCCAATTTACAGTCAGAGTCGGTCTACCATGAGCGTCTCCAAAATCCAGATTGGCCAGCTTTGGAAAAAAGAAAGCACCGGCGATATCTACCTGGTCACCAGGCTGTACTCCGAGGCGCTGAATACCATGGTCATCTTGCGCAAGTCTGGCGCCGAGGACGAGGCGCAGATCCGTGTGCGGGTGGAGCGCGCCGCCGGAGGTCAGAACATTCCCGGGTTTTCTCCCGCCCAGGAGGACGAGAAGTTCTAGCTCTAGATCGAGCGAACCTCCATCTTTACAATATCCGCAACCTTCATCAACTCCTTTTGCAGAAACGGCTCGCCGTAGTCCACCCCGATCATCTGGCCATAATGCCGCGCCAACTGATTCATCTCGCCCTCCAGCCGATCGATGGCCAAGTGCACGCTGCTTTTCGTTCGGTCCTTTCTGGGCCGGAACTGCGATCCGAAGGCGAGGATCGCCTTGCGCCGCCGTTCGTATTGCGCAGTGATGTCCACGACGAACGTCGGTCGCACGTCGGCGTAGGAAATCGAATAAAGAATCTTGAAGGGGCGGTGGGCTTCTCCTTCGATGGGCAATTGCTTCAAGCCAGCAAGGAAGCAGCCTTCGTAGCCCAGGGCTGAAGCGTGGTAGTGGTCGGGATGACGCGCTTCCCAGTAGGGAAGGATTACCGTCTTCGGCCGGAGTTGCCGGATCACAGCCGCGAGCCGCAATGTGTGCTGGCGGCTCGGCTGAACGTCAGAATCAGGGACGCCGAGAGTGCCGCGCCAAGCAACGGCGAGCAGTCTTGCCGCGTGCGCCGCCTCTTTTGCCCGGATTTCCGGGGTACCGCGCGTTCCCATCTCTCCCGCGGTCAAATCGAGGATGCCAGTTTTGTATCCGCGCTGCGCCATCTTTAGGAGTGTCCCGCCGCAGGTCAGCTCAACGTCGTCAGGGTGCGCGGCAATCGCCAGCAGATCGAGATTCATTCTGCCTCCATCCCCCGCCGATTCTATCAGTTTGATCTTCGGGGAAGTGAGTCACCTGTCGGGCCACCTGGAGCGGCGAAGCCTCCCCGGCGTGGGTATGTTATCGTTCTCGGCCATGATGCCGGCGTCCCAACATAATAGAGAGTCGCTCAACAGCAAGGTGGCTCTGGTCACCGGGTCCGCGAAGCGCCTGGGGCGGGCAGTAGCGCTTCGTCTAGCGCAAGAAGGTGTGGACATCATCATTCACTATCGGAAGTCGCGAGCGGAAGCGGCGGAGGCGGTCGCTGAGGTTGAGAAACTCGGGCGTCGGGCTATTGCTATCACTGCCGACCTCGGCAACGTGTCCGAAATCAAATGGCTTTTCGATGAGACTTCCAAGCAATTCGGGCGTCTCGATATCCTGGTCAACAGCGCTGCCAACTTTCTCTCCGCGAGCATGGATTCCACCACCGAAGAGATCTGGGACGCCTCGGTTGACACCAATCTGAAAGCGCCGTTCTTCTGCGCACAGGCGGCCGCACCGCTTCTCCGGCGAACCAACGGCACGATTATCAATTTCGCGGACACCGGCGGACTGTTGGGTTGGCCAGGGTATATTGCGCATTCGGTTTCGAAAGCGGGCGTCGTGATGCTGACGAAGGTGCTCGCAAAGGCGCTGGCGCCGGAAGTGCGCGTGAATGCTATCGCGCCGGGCACCATCACCATGACGGGGGACCCGCCGGAGTGGGAGGCCGGCTTTCGAAAGCTCGCACCGCTCGGCCGCTCCGGCACACCGAGCGACATCACCGACGCCGTAGTGTTTCTCGCGCTTTCCAAATTCATCACCGGACAGACCCTGGTCGTTGACGGCGGCAGCACGCTCTAGAATCGCTCCCGGCGCTCCATTCGCATAGCGCGGCAATAAAATTCGACAGCCGGGCAGTGCAGAGAATCTCCGCACGGTGTATTCTATTCTCCTTATCAGACGCATAAATGCGCTCACGCGCTGCGAGACATGGTGCGTAACGAAAGAAAAGGAACCGATCGAAGTCATGGACAACGAATTATCCACCCAGCCGCATGGCATGGAAGACGTTGAGATTCAGGAATGGCTTGAGTCGTTGGACTCCGTTCTCGAATCCAGCGGTCCCGAGGTCGCTGCGGAAATTCTTGAGCGCCTCCGCGCGCACGCCACGGTCAACGGCATCGATCTGCCGTTCACGGCAAACACTCCGTATGCCAACACCATTCCTCCGCGCCTCGAACCGCTTTTCCCCGGTGACCAGCAATTGGAGCGGCGCATCAAGAGCCTCATCCGCTGGAACGCGCTGGCCATGGTTGTGCGCGCTAACCGCGTCGAGCACAACATCGGCGGTCACATTTCCACTTATGCTTCAGCGGCCACACTCTACGAAGTGGGTTTCAACCATTTCTTCCGCGCGCGCACCGAAGAATTTGAAGGCGACACGGTTTATTTTCAAGGGCACGCCTCGCCAGGAATGTACGCGCGCGCTTTCCTGGAAGGCCGCATCAGCGCGCAACAACTGGAAAACTTTCGTCGTGAGTTGAAGCCTGGCGGCGGACTTTCTTCCTACCCGCATCCGTGGTTGATGCCAGATTTCTGGGAGTTTCCGACGGTTTCCATGGGTCTTAGCCCGCTGATGGCCATTTATCAGGCGCGCTTTAACCGTTATCTCGAGGATCGCGGCATGAAGCCAGCCACGGACGCGAAGGTCTGGGCATTTCTGGGTGACGGCGAGACCGACGAACCGGAATCGCTCGGCGCGATCACTCTTGCTTCTCGGGAGAAGCTCGACAACTTGATTTTTGTCATCAACTGCAATTTGCAGCGCCTCGACGGCCCCGTGCGCGGCAATGGACAGATCATCCAGGAGCTCGAATCCGCGTTCCGCGGCGCCGGATGGAACGTGATCAAAGTTCTTTGGGGAAGTGAGTGGGATCCGATTTTCGAACGCGATACCGAAGGGTTGTTGATCAAGCGCATGGGTCAGACCGTGGACGGAGATTACCAGAAGCTGGTGGTGTCCTCCGGCGCGTATGTTCGCGAGCATTTCTTTGGCAGTGATCCTCGTTTGCTCCAGCTCGTCGAGCCGCTTCCGGACGAGGCCTTGCGCCGCCTGCGTCTTGGCGGGCACGATCCGCGCAAGGTTTACGCAGCGTACAAGGCGGCCGTGGACCACCGAGGCTGTCCGACCGTGATTCTCGCGCGCACCATCAAGGGCTATGGGCTCGGCGAAGCCGGGGAAGGCAAGAACGTCACGCACCAGCAGAAGAAACTCAACGAAGATGAGCTGCGCGAGTTCCGCTCGCGCTTCGGCATTCCTCTGAACGACGTGGATTGCATCGAGGTTCCGTTCTACCGGCCGGCCGAGGACAGTGTCGAAATTCAGTATCTTCGCGCGCGGCGCGAAGCGCTCGGCGGCTACGTTCCCAAGCGTAGCATTCGTTCGAAACCTCTCGTCGCAGACCACGACGATCTCTTCAAGGAATTCCATGAAGGTAGCGATGGCCGGGAAGTCTCAACAACCATGGCGTTCGTGGGCATGCTTCGGAAGATGCTGAAGGACCCTGAGATCGGCAAGCTCATTGTGCCGATCGTGCCGGACGAGGCTCGCACTTTTGGCATGGAATCGCTCTTCCGGACCGTGGGTATCTACTCGAGCGTCGGGCAGCGGTACGAGCCGGTCGACGTGAACACGCTGCTCTATTACAAGGAAGCAAAGGACGGACAGATCCTCGAAGAGGGCATTACGGAGGCGGGTTCAATGGCCTCCTTCATCGCCGCCGGCTCCGCATTTGCCACGCACGGTATCAACACGATTCCATTCTTCATCTATTACTCGATGTTCGGTTTTCAGCGCATCGCGGATTTCATCTGGGCCGCAGCGGATATGCGCACACGTGGCTTCATGCTCGGAGGCACGGCGGGACGCACGACACTTTCCGGCGAAGGTCTGCAGCACCAGGACGGCAACAGCCATATTTTGGCGTTGCCGGTTCCGAACAACAAAGCCTATGACCCGGCGTTCGCGTTTGAAATCGCGGTGATCATCCAGGACGGAATTCGGCGCATGTATAAAGACGGCGAAAACGTCTTCTACTACATCACCGTCATGAACGAGCCGTACGCCATGCCCCCGATGCCGGGCAACGTGAAGGACGGCATTCTGCAGGGGATGTACCGCTTCCGGCCCGCTGCAAATACAAAAGCGAAGCTGTGCGCCCAGTTGTTCGGGAGTGGCGCAATTCTCAACGAAGCTTTGCGCGCGCAGGAGATTCTTGAAACCAAGTACGGCGTTGCGGCCGACGTGTGGAGCGTGACCAGTTACAAGGAGCTTTATAAGAACGGCATTGAGTGCGAGCGCTGGAACCGTTTGCACCCGAGCGAAAAGGCCCGCGTCCCGTACGTTACTAAATGCCTCGCCGACGCGCCGGGAGTGCTGGTCGCCGCTTCCGATTACCTGAAGACCTTACCGAATATGATTAGCAAATGGATGCCGCGGCGCCTAGCGGCACTCGGCACCGATGGCTTCGGGCGCAGCGAAGGCCGCGCCGCCTTGCGTGACTTCTTCGAGGTCGACTCCCGTTTCATCACTTTGGCCACACTGCATGAGCTTTTCGTGGACGGCAAGATCGAGCGTTCCGTCCTCGACAAGGCCATCAAAGACCTGGGCATTAATGCCGACAAGCCAAACCCAGCGATCTCATGACGCCGGTCGTTTAAGAAATAGTCCTCAGTCTGCGGCCGGGCCATGGCTCGCATCGGTTTCTTCTGCACTGTCGAGGATGTCTGCAGGCTTGATCCGTCCGGTAGCCAATTGCGCGATGAGTCCGCCATTGGCTGCCAGAAAGTCATACTCTCCAAGTTCTCTTGGCAAGGCCCAGGCGATCTTTTCAAAAGTGCGCGGCAATAATTCCGATTCCGCGATGGCTGCGGCGAAGAACCGGATTTCAAGCTCATCGGACGTTCCAGCATAGTGATAACGTACGCGGCCAAGCTCAACGCTTTTCACCAGCGTCACTCCGAGTTCTTCCTGCAATTCCCTTGCAAGTGCCGCCTCCGGCGTTTCGCCCTCTCTGACTTTGCCACCCGGAAATTCCCACTTGAGCGGAGAGGTGTCGTTTTGGCGCCGCTGCCCGATCAGCAATCGCCGGTCGCTGCGCTCAATCACCGCCGCCACCACGATGATCATCTTTCCGGGTTCCTCTGCGTTTCCGCTTTATTTGTTCTTCGTACTTTGTGGTCGCTCTGGTTTCGTGAGTGCAGCACATTCCATAATTCTCTCGCGCCCTGGACCAGCGGAAGCCCCGGCGTGTTCAGCAGTTCATCGCGGACTACGTGTACCTGTCGGTTTCGAATTGCCGGCATATCTCTCCACGACCTTACTTCGTACGCCTGCCTGGGGTCGGATTTCGTGCCTGTCGCCGCCCAGGCGAGAACGATCACCTCGGGCCGTGCCGCCGCTACCTGCGCCTCGGTGATCTTCTCGCCGGCGGGAACCACCATCTCACCGCCGCAGATGTTCACCAGTTCCGCCACCCAGGGAGGAGAACTGATCCGCGGATTCGGCCACGCCTCGCAATAGACGCGCACCCGCTGCTTCGATCGCCGCGCCTTCTTCTCGATTTCCGACAACGCATGGCGCATCTTCTGTAGCACTCGCTCGGCAGCGGCTGCCTTTTGCATAATCGCACCTAACAAGCGAATGTCCGCGGCGATATCAGCGAGCGTCCGCGGGTTCATGGCCAGAAAAGGGAACGGCTGCTCTAGGAGACTAGCGACCGTCTCCCGCTTATACGGCACGGAACCGATCACCAACGTAGGGTTCAGCCGCAGAATTTCACCTACAGAACCGACGTGCCAGCAATCGCCAAGCTTCGGCAGTTTGCCGACCGGTGCCACAGCAGCGCACCACCTGGTAACGCCGACCAGAGCGCGCCTCGCCCCGATGGCACACAGAATCGAGGTAGCGCTGGGGGCCAGCGAAACAATGCGCAATGGTATTCGTCGAGTGGTTTTCATGCTTACCGCGAGAGAATAGCAGACACCTGGGACGTTGAGTCGCGCGACTGTGGATTGACTCCACTCCAGGAGTGTGTTCGACTGCCTCTCTAAATTGTCGGAGGCCATTCGTGCGCGTCCATTTCTTTGCTCTCAGTTTGATTCTGCCGATCTCTACTTTGGCTCAGACTCCATCTGTGCCGTCCAAATCAGAAGTCGTCCAATATCACGCCACCCTTGACACCGTGAAATACGTCTTCGGTGTCGCTTCCCCCGTGGCCCGGCTGAAACCCGGCAACATTCTCGACGCGAACTCCCTGGATTGCTTCGGTAACGCGCTCCAAAAGCCTGGCGACACGTTTGCGCTCGTTAAAGGAGATAACCCGCTCACCGGTCCCTTCTATATTGAAGATGCGGAACCCGGCGACACGCTGATCGTTCATATCCTCGATCTGCAGGTCGATGGTCAACAGGGTGTAGGCACGTTTTCACCAGGCTTCGGAGCGATAAACGCCACGCATTATACGCCGATGCTCGAAAAAGAAGCGCTGCCGGAGAAAATCTGGTTTTACCCGATCGACCACGCGGGCCGCACCGCTACGTTTCAGGCCCTCGATTCCAACTACCAGGTGAAAATTCCGCTCCATCCATTTCTTGGCTGTATCGGTGTCGCTCCCGCCAACGGAGAAGCGCGTAGCTCCATCGTGCCCGCGGAATTCGGCGGCAACATGGACGCGCCGGAGGTCTCCGCTGGAAACACACTCTATCTGCCCGTGAACGTGTCCGGAGCGCTCTTTTACTTTGGTGATGGCCACGCCGCCATGGGGGACGGCGAAATTGCGGGCAGCGCCATCGAAGTTCCCATGAAGGCCCGGCTGCAATTCGATCTCCTGAAGGGGAAACACACTGGCTGGCCACGACTCGAAAACGAAAAAGAAATCATGGCCGCGGGCATCTATCGTCCCGTCGATGACGCGGTGCGCATCGCCTTCACCGAACTGGTAGCCTGGATTCACGCCGGCTATGGCCTCTCCGAACTCGATGCCTATGAGCTGCTCTCGAAAGTTGGCAAAATCCATCTCACCGAGATGGTTGATCCGAACTACGTGGTGATTGCCTCCATCGAAAAAAAGTATTTGCCCCCCAAGAAATAAATCCTTTTGTGGCAGAATATTCTTGCGAGTTTTTGTAGCTCTCTGATGCGAGCGCTGTGTCGCGCGTTGAGGTCTATTGACTCATGCTGGGTTGCAGTCCTAGCACTGTCTTTGGGATACTTTCGTAAGTGTTCAGCGACGCCGTTCTAGATCACTTCCGCAACCCTCGAAACGCCGGCGAACTTCCCGGCGCCACTGCCACCGTCGAAGTGAGCAATCCTGTCTGCGGCGACATCCTCAAGCTCTCCGCGCGGATCGTGGACCGACATATCGCTGAGGCGCGCTTCCTCTGCCGCGGTTGCACTACCTCGATAGCCTGCGCGTCGCTGCTCACCGTGCAAATCTGTGGGCGGTCTGTCGCCCAAGCCCGCACCCTGACGCCTGAAAGTCTCTCGATATCTCTCGGCGGCTTGCCGCCGGTAACATTTCACGGGGCGCAGCTCGCCATCGACGCGTTGAAAGCCCTGGTCGAGAAATCAACTTAGCGGTTTTCTCCGGTCAGTCGGTCAGTCCGCACGTAGTCGTTTTTTGGCGGCCTGCCGACGGTCACCGCGTGCAATACACCAGCGAGAAAGCTGCGCGCTCCAGAGCCCGAAACGAAGCGGCCGGGAAGCTCCCGGGACCATGTAGGAAGTCGCGGAAAAACGGAGCTTGGCGGACCTCCATAGGTGCGCGTACCGCATAGGACGACAATCGGTCTGCTTACCATGATCCCGAATACGAAATAGACAATGGCACAATAGATCGCCGCCGAAAGAAGGTCGGAAGTAGACAGCCCTGTCTGCCCTATGCCACAGACAAAGAACCAAACGCAAAGTCGCGAGGACATGGGCCAGAATCTTTTTGCCAGTATCTCTCTTTGACGACCAAGTCGCGCGAGAGGGAAGAAGCCGTCGAGCCTGTTTACGCGCCACCCAGCTCTTTATGGAGGGTTTCCGGATCGTTCAGATTCAGCACGCAGCCTTCTTCGTTTGTCCGTACTTCCTCAACGGCGCTCGGATGTGCCCACACCACCGCTCGCGCTCCGGTCTCCAGCGGGGCGTGAAGTAATTCGTCGTACAAGGATGAGGAAAATATCACCGGATGGCCGCGACGGCCCTCATACACCGGCAGGACGATGGGCTTCTTTGACGTATAAAACAGCTCGATCAATTCTTGAACGAGCGCCGTGCTGATCAACGGATGATCGATCAAACACAGCAGGATTCCGTCAGTCCTCGGCGGCAGGCTTCGCAGCGCCGCCTGGATCGAACTGAGTTGCCCTTTTTCCCAATCTTCATTGATGACAATTTCATCGGCCTTGAGTTCTACGGATTTTGCGATGGGTTCGGCGTGGGCGCCGAGCACTACTCTGCGGACGCCAACGTTTCGGTGAGAAGTCACTTCCAGCAGATGTTCGAGGAACGGCCTTCCTTGGTAGGAAAGCAGCGCCTTCGGCGAGCCCATTCGGCTCGAAGCCCCGCCGGAGAGAATGACGGCGGCCAGCATGTGCTCCCTTTCAGCGCTCGCCCATGGAGTCTATCGGCGCGGGGCGCCCTTCGTATTTCAGTTTTTTGTGCGCTGCGGTAGCCACATTTCGCCGCACCGCAACCAGTTCCGCCACGATGCTAATGGCAATCTCTTCCGGTGAAAGCGCGCCAACCTCCAATCCCATGGGCGCGTAAACGCGGTCGAATTCTTCTGCCCTATAGCCCTCGATTTCCAGTGCCTGGTATACCGACAAAACCTTGCGCTTGCTGCCGATCATGCCCACGTACCGCGCCTCGGTGCGCACCGCCCATGCCAATACGCGCATGTCTTCCTTGTGTCCGCGCGTCACGATCACCACATAGCTCGACGCGTTCGGATGAATTCTCTGAAACGCATCCTCGTAACTCGTGTGAATCTCCTGGGCCATTGGAAATCGCTCGGCATTCGCAAACGCTTCGCGGTCATCCACCACTCCAATGCCGAAGCCGGCCACACTGGCCGCCTTCGCCACGGCCGTCGAAACATGCCCTCCGCCGAATAAATACACCGTGGGCTGCGGCAAAATCGGCTCGACAAAAACTTCCAGCGTTCCCCCGCAAATCAGCCCATTGTCGTAGCTCGCTTCATGGTTGAGGTTGAAAACCATTTTGCGCGGCGATTCCTTCTGCATCACCTCGCGCGCCGCTGCCCATACTTCCGCCTCCACGCACCCGCCACCAATAGTCCCCGCAATCGAGCCATCCTCGCGCACCAGCATCCGCGAACTCTCATAGCTGGGGATCGATCCGTTGGTGTGAACGATCGTAGCCAGCGCTGCCCGCCGCCCGGCCCGTCTCATCTTCACAATCTCTTCAAACAAGTCCACGTTTTTCCTCTGCCCACAGCCTACGGCGCGTGCACGCCGCTGTCAACGCTGGGTGTCGATCGGACTTGTGTCCCTCGCTATGTTACGATCGGTCGGTCAGAGAGCGTGAGTTCGCTGCTTAGGGTTGATTCGGCCTCCGGGGGGCCCTCATGAAAGCCATTGTTTTCCATCAGCACGGCGGACCTGAGGTCCTGAAATACACGGACGCTCCCGACCCGGCGATCCGCCCGAACGAGGTCCTCGTTCGCGTGAGAGCTTGCGCGCTGAACCACCTTGACCTGTGGGTCCGCATCGGCAATCCCAATGTGCCGATCCCTCTACCACACATTCCCGGCAGTGACGTTGCCGGTGAAATCGCCCAGATCGGAGCGGATGTCACTACCGTGCGCGTTGGCCAGAAAGTGGTCCTCGCCCCAGGCGTGACCTGCGGCAAATGCGCGGCCTGCGTCTCCGGCCAGGATAACCGCTGCCGCCACTTCACCAATCTTGGTTACCTCATCGACGGCGGCTGCGCCGAGCTTCTGCGCGCTCCCGAAGTAAATTGCATGCCGTATCCGGAAAAGCTGACCTTTGAAGAAGCCGCCTCGATTCCGCTTGTCTTCCAAACCGCCTGGCATATGCTTCTTGTCCGAGCCGAGTTGCAGCCCGGCGAGGATGTTCTCATCCTTGGGGCAGGAAGCGGCGTCGGGAGCGCCGCCATTCAGATTGCCAGGTTTTTTGACGCCCGCGTGATAGCCACTGCCGGCACCGATGAAAAACTGCGAAAGGCAAAACAACTCGGCGCCGACCATCTCATCAATCACAAGAACCAGAAAATCCGCGATGAAGTCCGCCGCATCACGGGTAAGCGCGGCGTGGATGTCGTATTCGAACACGTCGGGACGGCCACCTGGGACGACAGCTTCGCAAGTCTCGCCCCCGGCGGTCGCCTGGTAACCTGCGGCGCCACCACAGGCTACGATGCCAAGGTCGATCTGAGATTCCTCTTCAGTCGACAGCTTTCGCTACTCGGGTCCTACATGGGCACCAAATCAGAGCTCCACAGGGTCATGCGCCTGGTGGCCTCCGGACGCTTCAAGCCCGTTGTCGACCGCATCTTCCCCCTGGCCGCTTGCGCCCAAGCCCATGCCTATCTCGAATCCAGCTCGCAGTTCGGCAAAGTCGTCCTGGCGGTCTGATGTGAGCTAGGTCCCGAATTGCACACACTCTTTTTGACCGTTTAGGCTCGCTTACTCCGCCCTGAGGTGCTGGGCTGGCATTCGCCACTGATGTCACACTGAAGATGCTTCGAATGCACCAGGCCTGGTCTTCCCTGTACCGATGGCCAATAATCGGGTAGTTAACAGAAGTACCATTGACATGGTTTGCTGAGTCGAATAATTTCCTCGCGATTTTCCCCGGGTCCAATTTCACCCAACCCTGGTTTCTCCCGGCGCTCAGAATCGCGTCCGATAAGTTGTGAAAAGGGAAGGCCTTCGATACGTGACCAAGGGACCTGTCGTTAACTTGCGGTTCCCTCAGACGCGTTCAAGCCAATAATGATCCCTACAGGAGGTATCTGTGCGCTCTTTGGATTCTCGTGACAGCTTTGTAGGAACAAATGGCACAAACGCCACAATTCCCGACGGAGGCATGCCGCCTGCCGCGGTCGCCCTATCTCGTCCATCGACGCCCACGGTACCCGAACGGCGCGTGCAGAAGATTCTTCGGATGGCTGATTCCGGGACGTTCACCATACGTGATCTGGCCCTCGAATTCCACCTGAGCCCTTCGTATCTCCAACGATTGTTCAAGCACCAGACCGGCGTTTGCATGGGCGAGTGGTTAAACGAACAAAGACTTCGGAGAGCAGCGCATCTTCTCGAGAACAGCTACCTGAGCGTGAAAGAAATTGCCCACAACGTGGGATATGGGCATGCTTCCAGCTTCATCCGAGCATTTGAACGACGCTTTACACAGGCTCCGGCCCGCTACCGGAAACAAGGCAACTACACAAAATGCTAACGAAAGACGGGTCATGCTAATCACTTCTTCTTGTGGTCGCCAAGCGGCGAGTAGTAAAAGAAACTCACACAGCTAGGTTCTAACGAATGATGACTCGCGTGGGGGGCGAGATTGCCCAATAGTCAGAACAGCTGTTTGGAAGTGTTCCAAACGGGAGGGCACGGTGGGCTTCCCAATCGAAGGAGACCAGGAATGAAAACAATGAAGTTCGCTTCGGTTTACGCATTGTTGGTGGCGTTGTTCTTTCCGGCAATGGCGTTTGCTCAAACCGATCCAGGAGTACGCAGCAACACGGGAGTGAACGCGGGCCAGCCGTTTGCTTCCGTCAGCGCCAATGCAAACGACTTGGCCTTCTTCCAAACCGGACTCGGGCAGTTCAACGAGCACCAGACGGTTACCGGAGACAACCCCGGTCTGGGACCACGGTTCAACCTGGACTCGTGCGGGGCGTGTCATTCGCAACCGGCAGCGGGCGGAACCAGCCCGGCCTCCGGTGTCTTCCCGAATGTCGGGCCCAACCCCCAAAGCCAGGTGATCGCCAACGGGGTCGTGAATGGCAGCACCAACACCATCCCATTTTTCGTCGTGGCCAACGGTCCGGTGCGCGAAGCCCGGTTCCCATTCTTTTTTAACGCCAACGGCACGGCCAATACCAACGCGCCCAACGGCGGAGTGGAAGACCTGTTCACCGTTACCGGCCGCGCTGATGCGGGGGCCTGCAACCTGCCACAGCCCAGCTTTAATGCTGCGAGGGCGGTAAACAACATCATCTTCCGCATTCCCACACCGACGTTTGGCACGGGACTAATGGCAAACATTGACGACTCAACTCTGCTGGCCAATCACGCGGCCCAGGCAAACAATGGTCTCGGCATCGGCGGCACCTTCAATCACAACGGTAGCGATGGCACCATTAGCCGTTTTGGCTGGAAGGCGCAGAACAAGTCGCTGATGATCTTCGCCGGTGAGGCCTACAACGTGGAAATGGGCATCTCCAACGAACTGTTTACGCAAGATCGGCCGCTGCCGGGTGAGGACCAATTGGGAAGCGGACTTCCGGCCAACTGCCTGAACCTCGCAGGGATCGGCTACCCTGAGGACACTACCCACTCCGATGGCACCAGCGCCTCCACTGTCACCAGTGACACGGCGCTGTTCAATGTCTTCATGCAGTTCCTGGATCAACCCACACCCTCTACTACCTCGCCAGGTGGAGCAACCTCGATCGCTAATGGTCGCAGGCTTTTTAGCGCCGTGGGCTGCGCGGTCTGCCATACGCCGTCGCTCACCACCCAGCCGTCCAAGTTGACGGCTGGTTTGGGCAACGCTACTGCCAACTTGTTCTCCGATATCGAGATCCACCACATGGGGGCAACGTTGGTGGACAACGTCTCCCAAGGCGGCGCCGGTGGAGATCAATTTCGTACGGCTCCTCTGTGGGGGCTGGGACAGCGCATCTTCTTCCTGCACGACGGCCGTTGCAGCAACCTGCTCTGCGCTATCGAGGCACACGATAGCAACGGCGGCGAAGCCAGCACTGTGGAGGCGATCTTCGACCAAAACCTGACACCCAGCCAGCAACAGGACATCCTGAACTTCCTGCGCTCGCTGTAATCCTTTGTCACGGTTTCTCCCGGGCGAGTCACGAGAGTGCCTCGCCCGATTTTTTCTATTTTTGAAACAACGGGGCTCTGAATATGCAGACAACATTATCGCGTTGCTTTGTGCTTCTTGGTTTATCGGTATCGCTGCTTGCCCGCGCGCAGGGCACTCCTCAGAGTGGGGGAGACTTTGCCAACAATCCGGAGGCCCATAAGCTGCCGTCAGAGACCATCCTGGTTAAGGGCGCTTGGTCGAGTGCCAGCGATTCGGAGACTCCTGTCCCCGAAGGCGGGAGAGTGGCCAACAAAGTCTTTCTCAACCAGTATTTTGGTCTCACCTACACTCTCTCGCCAGATTGGACCGAGAGGTACACCGGTCCGCCTCCTTCGGACAACGGTTACTACGTACTCGCACAGATCCGGCCCGCAGACACATTCAAGGGGACGAGCCGAGGCATTATTTTGATCACCGCCCAGGATCTTTTTTTCACACCGGCGGGGAACGCGCTGGAGCTGATGAATTTCACCAAGGACAAGTTGAACGCGGACTACAAAGTGGAACAGCCGCCGGCGCTTGTCAGGATTGGGAACCATTCCTTCGTCCGCTTGGACTATGTTTCGCCAGTCGCCGAATTGCATTGGCACGCCCTGGCGACTCAGATCCGCTGCCATATGGTCCAATTCGTCTTCACCAGTCGCGATACCAAGTTGATGGAGAGTCTCATCCAGGAAATGGGCAGAATGACCTTGCCGGTTGAGGCCGGTCCCATTTCGGGACGAGGCGGCGGTGAAGTCCCGGTGTGTATCAAGGACTACGCCCAGGGCGAAAACGTGCTGGAGAGAATTGATCCGCTCATTGCCGAACGCCGATTCAATCCGGTTCCCGTGCGGATTATCATCGATAAAGAAGGCAAGGTAAAGCACGTTCATTTTCTCAGCGCCTTTCCTGATCAAGCAAAGGCCATTACGGATTCCTTATTTCAGTGGCGGTTCCGACCCTACCTGCGCGATGGAAAGCGCGTCGAGGTCGAAACGGGCATCATGTTCGGACGTGCGCCACGCCAGCCGACATCTTCCTCCGCCGAGGCAGTAAACGAATGATCAACTCTCGTCTGCCTGGCAAGCGATCCTGTGTACGGAAGATGCTCCCGGTCGTGGCGCTGCTTGTCTTATTTTCAACCGGGGCAACGGGAGCGAACCACGTCACTGGCTCGGTCCGCAATCAGAGCCGGGGCGAACCTGCTGCCGGCGATGAGGTGATCCTGATTCGGCTGGGCAACGGAATGTCGGAGGAGGCGCGTGCCAGGACGGATGCACAGGGGGCGTTTACCCTCAATGTGCAACGTCCTGACAAACTACACCTGGTGCGCGTGTTTCACCAGGGTGTCAGCTACGATCAGCAGGTTTCCGCAGGTCAGGCTCGTTCCATCGAAGTGTTCGACACGGCCACACAGGTGCAGGGCATAACCGGCGGCATCGAAATCCTTCGCACGGGAACCAATGGAGACCTGCTTCACGTTTCTGACCTTGTGGAGATCACGAACGTTTCCAGCCCGCCTCTGACGCAAGTGGGTGAGCACACATTTGAAGTGTATCTGCCGGCGAGTGCCAAGATTGATTCTGTCATGGCCGCAGGTCCGGAAGACATGGGCATGATGATTTCCGTGACGCCCGTGCCCGGCCAGCCCGGACACTGCGCGGTGAATTTCCCCTTGCGTCCTGGAGCAACCAAGTTCGCGTTCAACTACGACCTGCCCTACCACGGTCACGTCGCTTTCCAAACAAAGCATGCGTATCCGTTCGAGCAGCTGGCGGTTATGATTCCGCTGGCCATGAAATTCTCCTCGCCGTCACCAGCCTTCCAGATCCTGGCAACTGGCAACAGCCGCTATCAGGTCCACGTAGTGAACCAAGTAAAGGCCGGGGAAGGCCCGGAGTTTGAAGTCTCCGGAAGCGGAGCACTTCCGCCTCCCGGACATCAAGCCAAAACCCAGTCACCTTCTCTACTTCCGCTTCATCCAGCGCAACCCGCGCTCGCTCGCACCGCTCTGCCTGCTTTGGCCAGGATCGATTCGCCCTTGAAGCAGCCGGCACGGCCAACCTCACAATCGCTGGTCTTGGTAGGAGTGACTTCCGTCCTCCTTGCCGCCTGCACGCTGCTGATTTGGCGTGGACGCAAAGCACGAAGCCTCTCAGCGGAACCAACGGTTGCACCGCGGGCCCGTCAAAGGCAACGCTCTGCAGCTTGACCCGAAGCGCCTCGTCTTTCATCCCTCCCGCGAATCGGATATCCTCTGTTCGTCCCAAAACTCCAAATGTGGCGGCAGGGAATGGCGGCTAGCTTCCAAGCCCGGCTTTCGGTGTGGATCATTAAGTGGCGCATAAAACGCCGCTTGAAAGGTGTGCGGGATTATCGCGTTGCGAGGCGAATCCTTCATCCCGACCCGTACAAAGTTCCGTCCGCCGTCCATATTTCTCCCATACAACTCGGCGGCGTCCCGGGCGAGCGCCTCGAAGGCCCGTCGCCTGACAATACTGTGCTCCTCTATCTTCACGGGGGAGGATACTTCGCCTGCTCGGCGGAGACGCATCGTTCCATCACTGTTTTCTTTGCGCTCCAAGGGTTTCGCGTGTTTGCTCCGGACTATCGGCTCGCACCCGAAAATCAATTTCCAGCCGCTGTGGATGACGCCGTAGCGGTCTATCGTTCGCTTCTCGGCGCGGGCCACACTTCGGAGCGCATCGTCGTTGCGGGGGAGTCCGCCGGCGGTGGTCTTACACTCGCGCTCCTGCTCGCTCTGCGGACCGCAGGCCTTCCGCTTCCGGCAGCCGCAGCCGTCTTTTCTCCCTGGACCGATCTTGCCGCGACCGGTGACTCTATTCGAACCAACACCGATCGCTGCGCCATGTTCAGCGGCTCCGACATCGCGGCATCCGCAAGCTACTATCTTGGCGACACCGATCCCCGCAATCCCCTCGCGTCTCCTCTCTACGCCGATTTCGCCGGCTTTCCACCTCTTCTCATCCATGTCGGCGACGACGAAGTTTTGCGCGATGACTCCACCCGCCTCGCTGATCGTGCCCGAGCCGCTGGCGTTTCCGTCCAACTGAAAATCTGGCCGGTCGTACCGCATGCCTGGCAGCTCGCCCCGCACTTGATTCCCGAAGCACGCCAATCACTCCGAGAGAGTGCAGCGTTTCTCCGCGGTTGCGTTGGGCCCAGGGAATCGAGCAAGGAAGTGATGACACGCGCATGACCGAAGCCGCCGCTAGTTTCCCAGAATCTGCCCTGACGAAAGTTCAGGTGCTCATCGTGGGCGCCGGGTTTTCCGGGCTCTGCATGGGCATCAAGCTACTCGAAGCCGGCATGAAATCGTTTCTCATTGTCGAAAAGAGCGAGGACATCGGCGGGACTTGGTGGGACAATCGTTACCCCGGATGCGCCTGCGATATCCCTTCTCATCTCTATTCGTTTTCCTTCGCTCCATCAGCGGATTGGACCCGCATGTATCCGGGTCAGCGGGAAATCCACGACTACCTGCAAGGCTGCGTCGGGCGTTACGGGCTTGCGCCATATCTACGCCTTAACACTCGGTTTCGCGAAGCCATCTGGGATGAATCCCAAGGAATCTGGAATGCAACGGTAGGCGACGGAATGCGTGTTTGCGCCCGCGTGCTTGTGTCCGGCATGGGCGCTCTGCACGTCCCGCGCTATCCGGAGCTGCACGGCGCCGAACGCTTTTCCGGCCCGGCGTTTCATTCCTCGACCTGGGATTACAGCGTCGACCTGGATGGCAAGAACGTTGCCGTTGTCGGCACCGGTGCCAGCGCCATCCAGTTCGTTCCGCAGATCGCGCCGCGTGTTGGAAGACTCTATCTGTTCCAGCGCACGCCACCGTGGATCGTCCCGCGCCTCGATTTTGCCATCACCGACAAATGGAAGCGCCGCTTCCGCGCGATCCCACTCACGCGCTGGGCCTTCCGGCAATATATCTTCTGGCGCCAGGAAGTTCGCGTCCTCGGCTTTCTCGGCAATCAGACCTTCCGCAAGAAGGTCGAGGACATTGCCCGCCGCCATCTCGCGCGCAAGATCAAAGACCCCAAACTGCGCGCCACGCTGACGCCCAACTATCAACTGGGCTGCAAGCGCATTCTCGTTTCGGATGATTTCTATCCGACGCTCAACCGCACCAATGTCGAACTTGTCCCCGAGGCTATCGCCGAGGTCCGCGAACGCGGCGTCGTCACCGACGATGGAGTGGAGCGCCCGGTCGACGTTCTGATTTATGGCACGGGCTTCCGTGCCACCGAACCGTTCATCGGCGTTCGCGTGGTGGGCAAGGGCGGGGTGGAAATTCACGACGCCTGGCGGAAGCGCATGACCGCCTATCTTGGCGTTACCGTCAGCGGCTTCCCCAATTTCTTCATACTCCTCGGTCCCAACACCGGGCTGGGCCACAATTCCGTCGTCCTCATGATCGAAGCCCAGGTCCGCTACACGATCAAGTGTTTGAAGCTTATGCATCGCCGCAGGCGGCGGATCATGGAGGTTCGTCCTGAGACACAACAAAGTTTTGTCGATGAAATCTATCGCCGCATGTCCGGGACCGTCTGGCAATCGGGCGGCTGTCACAGTTGGTATCAAGATCATCAGACCGGCGAAATTACCACGCTCTGGCCCGGTTCCGTCGTAGCCTACTTTCGCCGCACCCGCTCGGTTTCCGCTTCAGACTACGAATTGAAAATTTGATATCTCCGGGACGAGGTATTTAGTCCGAAGTTCCAGCAATAACAGAGGCTGAATCCGGGGATAAACTGTTGGAAACGTGTGCATTGTCCCGTGGCGCGACCTCCCATATGCACCCATGTAGTTAATCAGATTTATGCTTGACAAAGCGTAATTATTATGATCTAGTGCACCCATGTACATCGACGTCGTCCCCAACCGCAACTCCCCGCCCGCGGTCCTCCTCCGCGAGGCTTGGCGCGAAGGCCAGAAAACTCGCAAGCGCACCGTGGCCAATCTCTCCGATTGGCCCCCAGAGAGAATCGAAACCTTTCGC
>Ga0209267_1000357_pt1 | contig 33308 bp, 28 predicted proteins | sample GraSoiAngelo_137_FD_185894 | JGI IMG/M metagenome (GOLD analysis project Ga0209267, IMG submission 185894) | Grasslands soil microbial communities from the Angelo Coastal Reserve, California, USA - 14_0929_09_30cm (SPAdes) (version 2) | ecosystem: Environmental > Terrestrial > Soil > Grasslands ... | reverse complement strand
CAATATCATCCGCTACCAGGGCACGCTGGTGGACGTCACCGAAAAGCGGAATATGGAGAAGCAGATCCAGCAGCAGGAGGAGTTCCGTCAGTATTTGCTGGAAAGCTTCCCCGATCTGATCCTGGCGGTTGACTTGGAGGAGCGCTACAGTTTTGTCAGCTCGCGGATTCGCGACCTGCTGGGCTACCGTCCTGAAGATCTGCTGGGTAACAAAATTGACGACCTGAAGGATCATTCCTCGGAGCTGGTCACACTCTATCGCGATGTGGTTTCCGGAAAACAGCTGTTTGCCGCGTGTGAATATGGCGCGCGACACCACGATGGAAGCTGGCGGACGATGCGCGCTTCGGCCAGCCGATTGTTCGACGCCAAAGGTAATTTAAGTGGCGCGATTATTTCAGTACGCGACATCTCCATCGAGAAAAAGCTGGAGCAACAAATTATCCAGAGCGAACGCATGGCGGCCATGGGGCAGATGATCGGGGGCTTTGCGCACGAGCTCAATAACCCGTTGACCGCCATTCTGGGCGTATCGGAACTGTTACAGGACGAAGGCGCCGGCGAGGCGACCAAAAAACAATTGAGCATGCTGCAACAGCAGGCGCGTCGCGCTGCCGAGATCGTGCAGAATCTGATGTATTTCTCGCGCCCGCCAGCGCCGGGGAAAAGCCGCCTTAATCTCGGAGAACTGGTGGACCGCACCTTACACCTGCACGCTTATTCTCTACGCAAGAGCAATATCACCGTCGATTTCCTTAGTGAGTCGGGGCTGCCTCCCGTGGTGGGCGATCCCCATCAGTTGATGCAGGTGTTCCTGAATCTCATCCTCAATGCCGAGCAGGCCATTCGGGAAGCGCGCGACCGCGGCACAATTCGCGTTCGGCTGGGGCACACGGACGATTCGGTGTGGGCTACCTTTCAGGATGATGGGCCTGGGATCGCGCCGGAAATTCTGCCAAACATCTTCGACCCGTTCTACACCACGAAAAGACCTGGGCGCGGGACCGGCCTTGGCTTGAGCATCTGCAAGGCTGTCCTGAAGGAATATGAGGGAAACATAGAAGCTGCTTCGGCGCCCGGAGGCGGCGCCGTATTCACCGTGATGCTGCCAATTGCAAGTGGAGGCACCGCGGTTGCGGCGGAGGGCACGGCAACGCCCAGTTCTTAGCGGGGATTCATTTTTCCTAGCACTCTACCGCCATGGCCACTGCATTGCCACCGCCAAGGCAGAGGGCTGCGATTCCACGATGAACATCGCGACGAATCATTTCATAAATGAGCGTCACCAAGACGCGCGCACCGCTCGCGCCAATGGGATGTCCGATGGCAACTGCACCGCCATTCACGTTGACCTTTTCTGGATTGAGACCCAACTCGCGCATCACGCCGAGCGCTTGCACTGAGAAAGCTTCGTTCAATTCGTAAAGATCAACGTCTTCGTTCTTCCATCCAGTTTTCTCCCATATCTGACGCACAGCGTCGACGGGGGCCATCATGACCCATTTGGGATCGATGCCGCTGGTGGCTTGGGCGACGATACGAACCATCGGCTGAACACCGAGTTCTTTGGCGCGTTGTGCGCTGGTGACTACTAGCGCGGCGGCTCCGTCATTTACTCCGGGAGCGTTGCCGGCGGTGACGGTGCCGTCCTTTTTGAATGCCGGCTTCAGAGAGCGCAGAGTTTCAATGCTGGTGTCTTCGCGTGGCGATTCGTCTTTCACGAACAAAACTGGCGGTTCACCTTTCTTTTTCGCCGGTATCTCCACGGGAACGATTTGCGATTTGAAACGGCACTCTTTGATTGCGGCGACCGCTTTGCGATGAGAGTTGACCGCGAATTGATCTTGCTCTTGGCGCGTGATGCCGTATTTTTCGGCGACGTTCTCTCCAGTCATTCCCATGTGATAGTTGTTGTAGACATCCCACAGGCCGTCAGTCACCATGGAGTCGATGATCTGCGCGTTTCCAAGACGGTAGCCTTTGCGGGCTTGGGGGAGTAGATACGGGGCGTTGGTCATTGATTCCATCCCGCCTGCCACCACGATTGAATTGTTGCCGGTCTGGATAGCTTGCGCCGCGAGTGCGACCGCTTTCAATCCGGAGCCGCAAACTTTGTTTATGGTCATGGCACCTACCTCTGGAGGCAGGCCACCAAGAAGAGCGGCCTGGCGCGCGGGATTTTGTCCTAAACCGGCGGAGATGACGTTGCCCATAATGCACTCGTCCACTTGCTTGGGGTCAAGCGGGGCGCGATGCACCGCTTCGCGGACTACGATGGCGCCGAGTTGAGGAGTGCTCAAATCGGAAAGGCTTCCCTGAAACTTTCCTACCGCCGTACGGCAGCCGGAGATGATAACGACATCGTCAAAAGCAGCCATAATCGCACTCCTAAATGATTTCCTAATACACAATTATAGATGTGCGTGAAGCAGAAAAGTTGTAATTGCGAGTTTTGCCAGACGAATGGACGGGGGAAGTGAAAGTCTCTTGCTTTTTCAGATGGCCACGTATTTGTCAGCGACTGGAGCAGACAAAAAGAAGATGGAATATAAAAAGTTGTTCGCGATGACGCGAATTTTGTTCGCGCGTTACCTCAGCGGTGACTTTAGTACATGCGACACACGTCCGCACACATCATTTTTTTCTTGACATCAATTTTCATTGACTCTATACATTCAATCAGTGTGCAACAGTTGACCGTTGCATAGTCCATGACAAATGGAAGGGAGAATAGATCCATGGCAGCTAAGAAGAAAGCAAAAAAAGGCAAGAAGAAACACTAAGTCGTTTCAAGAAACAAAGCGGGGACGCCAAAAGCGTCCCCTAGTTTTTTGCACGTGAGTTTCCGCCGCCCTTTCCCATCCAAATTCTCGTGAAGATTTAACGCAGGCCATGCCGGCTTGCATGCATTTCGGAATGCCTCTTAGGAATCGAGGAACAATCGCTAGTTGGCGCGCCCGGCGGCCTTTTTCGCTGGTGACGTATAGAGATATTTTTCGGTGGCGGGACACAAGTTGCGGTAAGGGCATGTCGAGCAGTAATAGTCGGGCTTGGCGGGAAACTTCCCGGTGGCAATTTTCCGAGCGACTTCCTCTACCTTGGCTTTTGTTTCCTGCAATTGGATCTCGCTTCGCGTTGTTGACACGGAACTGTTGTCTTCCAGGTTATAAAAGACAAGGCGATCCGCTTTGTAGCCCCAATTCTGAAAAGCGGCGAGAGCGTAGATCGAGAGCTGTAAGCTGGCGTCGGCATCCTCTTGCGAGCGAGGCTTGCCAGTTTTGTAATCTACAATCGTAACGGCTTCCCCGGCGGCGCGGTCTATGCGGTCGATACGGCCGTTCACTGTGGCCCCGCCAATGCGAATGGAAAACCACTGCTCGGTATTGAGGACTTCGGCTTTGGCAGCTTGGCGGGTGACCACAATGAACTGCCGCAATTGCTCGAGACCCTGCTGCTCGTACAGATCGTGTTGATAGCGGTCCTGAATGCCTGCGCCAGTCAGGTCGGCACGAAACTGCGCAATAAGATTGTCGTCGCTCATATCCCGCGCGAAGCGCAAAGCATCGTAGTAGGTGCGAAGTACGCGGTGCATGGCGGCGCCGTATTGCATCGCAGCCGGGACCTCGCCTGGCATTCTCCATTCGCGATCCAGCTTGAACTGCAAGGGACAGGTCTCATAGGTTTCAATCGCCGAGGCGCTAAGCGGTGAGTTCGGATGGAGGAAGCTATCCTTTGACAGCCATGCCGCAGCATTGGACATGGAGATAGTAACTGCTTCGGCTTCGCCAAACAGATCTACCTGGAAAGGCCGCGCATCGCGCCGTCGAAGCCATGGTTGCAAAGTTGAAGCCTTTAGAAGATCGCGCAAGAAGCCTGGAGGAGTGTCGTCTTTCCCGGTGCCCTGCTTGGCGAAGATGGCGAGCGAGTCACGCGCGCGTGTCATAGCGACATAAAATAAGCGGCGCTCTTCCTGCTCGTGTAAGGCCTTGCCTTCGTCTTGCGCCACCGAGTCTGGATCCAGCAAATCGCGCGGAAATTCCACCAATGACTCGTGGAACGCGCAGGGGAAACTACTGGAGAACGCGCGGATAATATACACGTGATCGAATTCCAGTCCCTTGGCGCCGTGTACGGTCATGAGGTGGACGGCATCATCATCTCGGGCGGCCAGCGGAATGGTCCCGCGGGCCTCGCGAAAATATTCGATGTATTCGAGGAATTCGCCCAACTCTCCAGTTGCGGTGACGGCTTTCTTCTCCCAAGCGTCTACAAAATCCAGCAAGGCGTTCAAGGGCGCTGAAGTGCGATCGAGGGCAAAACTCCGCGTGACGATTTCCATTGCTGCCCGGCTTTTCACGTTAGCCCGCTGGATCTCGTGCCGGACTTCTTCGATTTTCTGCAAAACTGCGGGGCCGCCTTCGACCTGCTTGAGAGTATCCACAAGATTGGAGTCCTTACCGGCAGACTTCATGGCGGTCCGCAGTTTTTCGGGATCGATGTTGAATTGTGGCAAAGCTGCCACACGAAACACGCTGGCGGCATCGGTGGGAAATACGATCGCTCCCAGGCATGCCAGCATGTCGCGAACCTCTGGGGTATCCAGCACGTCCATGTTCTCGATGGAGAACGGAATGCCCCGTTGAACTAATTCCTTCACCAAATCGTCGCGGCTGACGTGATTGCGGTAAAGCACGGCGAAGTCCTTCCAGCTACAGCGCAATTGCCGCCGTTTCTGGAGAATGCTGGTAACCAGGTCGCTGGCTTCGAGTGGGTGGCCTCGCCACAGCACAGCTTCGACGGGTGAATTACTCATAAGCCGCCCGGCGGAAGCGGCTTCTTCATCACGCGACGAGAGAAGCGGGGCGCGGCGGTAAAGAAGTTCGGCGCCCTGACTAACTGGGAATACGGGTGGGTTCTTCTCAATCAAGCCGAAGGCGCATTTCAGGATGGAGGTAACCGAGCGGCGGTTCTTTTCCAACACCCTGACGCGGGCGCTGGGGAATTGCCGCTGGAACAATCCGAAAGCTGCGCTTGAAGCTCCGCGGAAGCGATAGATGGCCTGGTCGGGATCGCCGACCGCAAACACATTGCATTCTTTGCCAGCGAGCAGAGAAAGTATCTTGACTTGGGCAAAATTGGCGTCCTGGAACTCGTCAACCAGAATAAACCGCGCGCGGGTTCGTTCCGTCGCCAGGAGATCATTGTTCTGGCGCAGAAGATCATAGGCACCCGTGATCATGTGACCAAAGGTTCCCAGATTTTCCTTCTGGAGCATGTTCTCGACGATTGCAAAGACTCCGGCGATCTCCCGGCAACGCTCGATAACTTGTTCGCTAGTTAGTGTTGGCGCCTTTTTTGAAGAAGTGACTCTGGGGAGCGGCAATTCTCCGCGCTCCAGACGTGCAACGTAATCGGCGTACTTCTCGGGTCCGACTAATTCGTCCTGGCAGCGACGGATGAAGCCCAGGAGATCATCCAGAAACTGAGTGACGTTAGCTGCGCGCACAAAATACTTAAGGTGCAGCTCGCGGATGCGCTTGCGAAGATAAATCCAAAGATCCTTGTCGTCGAGGAGTCCAAATTCCTTACCGCAACGCTTAAGGAGAAGGTTGCAATAGGCGTGAAACGTTACCGCCTGAAGGCCGTCGATGTCTGTGCCTCTAAGTTCGGCGCTAACGCGGGCGCACATCTCGTGAGCTGCATTTTCGGTGTAGGTAAGAGCAAGTATCTCGGAGGGACGCGCATGGCCCTCCTGAATCAAATGTGCGATGCGACGAGTCAGGACCGTAGTTTTGCCGGTTCCCGCCCCTGCCAGCACCACCATCGGCCCGTGTACGTGTTCGATGGCTTTGGTTTGGTACTCGTCAGGGAAGAACTGGACGGTCGCCGGAGTGCGCTTGGGAACAGGCATTGGGGCGAGGATAGCAGAGAAGGCAGAGGAAATCTTCGTAAAATCTTCGCCGCGCGGTAGGGGTTGGCGATGAGAGAGTTATTGCGACTCTGAAACAATAATGGCCGTGGCTGCGATGGCTGCGGTCTCGGCCCGCAGGATGGTGGCTCCTAGTGAAGCGGACGTCCATCCATTCCCTGCGAACAGTTGTACCTCTTCTTCAGTCCAACCACCCTCGGGTCCGATGGCAAGAACGACCTCCCCGTCCGGAGGGTGCTCTCGAATAGCGTCTTTTAGTAAAACGTCATTCTCGCATTCGGCCAACAGAATTCGCGTTTCGGCAGTCAGTGCCACGGCTTCTTTCAGCTTCAGGGGGAGGGAAATTTCAGGAATGTCGGATCTACGCGATTGTTCAGCGGCCTGTTTAACAATCCGCCGCCAGCGCTCTACTCGTTTCCCCGCCGCTGCTGCGAGATGTTGGCCGGTGCGCTGGGCAATGATGGGAATGACGCGGGCGATTCCCAGCTCGGTACACTTTTCGATGGCCCATTCCATGCGGTCGAACTTGAAGATTGCAAGCGCAAGCGTGATATGCAGAGGCGTAGCGGCGGGTACTTCTTCTCCGAGCTCAAACTCAATTCGATCATCCTGAATGGAGGCTATCCGTGCACGCCGAACGGCGTCGCCGGTTACGATATCGAACTCCTGGCCAAGGCGGGCACGCAGGACGCGAGAGAGATGATGGGCATGGGATCCTACAAGGGCGGCGCGGCGGCCGCTGACTTCATCGGCGATCCAGCGGCGGCGGGTCATCAAATCAATCTTTATCCGAAGATATCTTTGACTTTCCCCAGCAGGGTGCGATTTTGCGGCTTGTTTTCGACTCGCGTCAACTGGTCGAGCTCCTGGAGGAGTTCTCGTTGCCGCTTATTCAGCTTGCCCGGGGTCTGCACTTGAACTTCGATAAAAAGGTCCCCCTTACCATGGTCGTTCAGTACCGGCACGCCCTTGTTGCGCAGTCTGAATGTAGCGCCGGACTGGGTCCCTTCGGGGACCTTCAGTTTGTGCTCGCCTTCCAGCGTTGGCACCGTGAGTTCAGTACCCAACGCGGCCTGGGTAAATGAAATCGGAATGACACAATGCAGGTCGTTGCCTTCACGAGCAAAAAAAGAATGCTCTTTAACATGTAGAACAACGTAAAGGTCTCCTGCCGGACCGCCGAAAGTGCCAGCTTCACCCAAGCCGGAAAAGCGAATGCGTGTGCCATCTTCCACGCCTGCCGGCACCTTGGCGTCGACTGTCCGCTGGCGCAGCAAGCGACCCTCGCCTTTGCACTTGGGGCAGGGATCAGTGATTACGCTGCCTGCCCCCTGGCATGTGGGACAAGTACGCGCGATGCTGAAGAACCCCTGCTGATACCGAACCTGGCCACGGCCCGCGCAGGACTTGCAGCTAACCGGACCCTTGCCCGGCGCTGCACCCGAACCTCGACAATCTTCGCAAGCTTCGTGGCGACGCACCGTAACTTTTGTTTCAGTGCCGAAGACAGCCTCTTCGAATTCGAGAGTGAGGTCCTCACGCAGATCGGCGCCGCGTTGGGCCCGGCTGCGACGGCGAGAACCACCGCCGCCAAAAAGATCGCCAAAGCCGAAAAAGTCGCCAAAGATGTCCTGAAAATCGTGGAACACGCTGGCATCAAAACCAGCGCCGCCGCCGGCGTTAGCTACTCCGGCATGGCCAAAACGATCGTAGAGGGAGCGCTTATCCGTATCGGCGAGCACCGCGTAAGCTTCAGTAACTTCCTTGAACCTTTCCTCGGCTTCCGGCTTGTCGGGATTTCTATCGGGGTGATACTGCAACGCCAGCTTGCGATAGGCGCTCTTGATCTCCTGATCGCTGGCCGAACGAATCACGCCCAGCACTTCGTAATAGTCGCGTTTGCCGTTACTGGTCAGAATGGGCTAATCCTCTTATCTTGGAATGTCTTAACTCTACTGCCTGGAGTTCTTTGCCACCTTCACCATCGAGGGACGCAGCAGACGGTCCTTGAACTTATACCCGCGTTGTAATTCCTCAAGTATTTGATGATCGTCGGCTTCAGTGGTTTCCACCATCTCGACGGCTTGGTGAAGATGCGGATCAAAGGGCTCGCCCTTTGCCGGGATCGGCTTTACTCCCATTTTGGCGAGGGCGTCCTGCAACTGCTTGTAGATGAGCTCCACACCGTCGCGAAACTCACCGCTCCGCGAAGACGGCGACTGCAGCGCCCGCTCAAAACTATCCAGGATGGGCAGCAAGCTTTTTATCACGTCCGCCACGGCATACTCGCGAAACTCCTGTTGCTCGCGGGCAGCGCGCTTGCGCGAGTTTTCAAATTCAGCCTGAAGACGCGCCAGGCGATCAACGAGCGTATCCCGCTCGGCCTTGAGTTTCTGTATTTCAGCGCGAAGCGCTGAGTCCTCAGAAGTCGTCACCCGACCTGCACTGGCTATGTCGTCACCGGTTTCCTCGCCGGGCGGCAGTTCGTGAGCAACATCAATTTCTTGAGGATTCACTTCGGATTTTCCATTTGTTCTTGCCATGGCTTTACTCACTCTGGTTCGTTAAGAATTTGGTCAAACAAGCGCGCGATATAAGAGACGGCAGTGATGGTGTGCTGGTAGTCAATTCGCGTTGGCCCAATCACCGCCAGCGAACCCATCACTTCGTTACCGACTCGGGCGGGCGCACCAATGAGCACAAAGTTGCGCATTGAGGGCAACGTCTGGTCCAATCCAATAACAACCCGCACCGCCTCTTGCTTGGCGTCAAGATAGGCGCCCAGCAGTTGGATGATCTTTTCCTTCTCTCCGAGCGTTTTTAACATTTCCTGCAGGCGCTGGCGGTCCTGCTCCCCGGTCACCAGGTTAGCTGCGCCTTCGACAAACACGACCTGGGTAGACTGCTCCGCAGCCAGAGCGCCCCGCTTGTACAACTGTTCGATGGATTGCATTAGCCGGTCGTATTCGCTGCGTTCCTGTTCCAGGCGGCGCGCGATTTCAATCCCCATCTGCTCCATGGTCCAGCCGCGGAAGTTTTCATTGATGTAACGGGCGGCCAAATCAAGATCATCTTGCGGCAAGTCCAACCGCAGGACGCGGTCACGCACGAGACCAGAGCGTGTGATGACGACAGCCAATACCTTCTGATCACCCAGGCGTGAGAAATACACGTGCTCCAGTGCGTTCTTGGGGCCTCCAATCGCCACGGCAACACCAACATTTCGCGATATCAGGGACAGCACGTGGGAGGTGCGCTCCATAAATTCCTGCACGTCGGAAATGCCCGATAAGGAGTCCTGGATGATGGTTTCGTCCTGCTGCGAAAGCCTGGCATTGCCGGTGATCTGCTCGACGTAATAGCGATACGCTTCGCTGGTGGGGACGCGGCCGGCGGAGGTGTGAGGCTGCTCCAGATATCCGGAGTCCGAGAGGTCGGCCATGACGTTACGAATGGTCGCGGGACTGAGCCCCTCACGATTCGAGCGCGCGAGGGTACGCGATCCCACCGGCTCACCCGTGGCTATGAATGTCTCCACGACCGCCGTGAGGATTTCACGCTCCCGCTCGCCAATGGGTCCAGGAGTTGGCATAGTTAGATGGTTTGTATCATATTGAGTCTACTGTCGAAGATTGCTTTTATGGCACACTCTATTTCGCCTAACCACCTTTAGATGCAAAAACTTAGCCGTTGGATTCGATACTATGCCCCAATTGCGATTCTAGGAACGGTCGCCGAGCGTGTCAAGGGATAGCACGCATTGCCAAGGCCGCCGCGTCAGACCGGGCAGGACACCGTGCTCTCTTTACCTAGCATGCGGCTTGCCGTTATGCTCGGCAAGTTCGAATGTTTGTTCCATAAACATGAGGAAAAAAAGACCTTATTCGGTGGTTATCGGCGCGGGTGCGTTCGGGGGATGGACTGCGCTTTATCTCTTGCGTGGCGGGGCGCGCGTCACATTGTTGGACACGTGGGGTCCCGGCAACTCACGGGCCGCGTCGGGTGGGGAAACACGGATCATCCGCGGCACCTATGGCCCCGCGCAGCCTTATACAAGGATGGCAGCTCGCGCTCTGAAGCTCTGGAAGGAACACGAAAAGCAGTGGAAGCGTCAGGTGTTTTATCGAACCGGCGTTTTGTGGATGGCGCGAAACGGCGAGGACAGCTATGAGCGCGGCTCGCTCGACATGCTTCGCGAGGAAGAAATCCCTTATCAGGAACTCTCGGCAAGCGATTTGAAGCAGCGCTGGCCGCAGATAAATCTCGACGGTGTGAGTTGGGCAATCTATGAGCCGGAAAGTGGATATCTCACTGCCCGGACGGCTTGCCGGGCCGTGGTCGAAGCATTCATCTCAGAAGGTGGGGAGTACCGGCAATTAGCCGCGCTGCCGCAAGAGCTGGATACGAGACGATGGAAAGACCTCAAACTCTCCGATGGATCGACTCTGGTGGGAGATCAATATGTTTTTGCTTGTGGTCCGTGGTTGGGAGAGCTTTTTCCCGACACAATCGGAAATCGAGTGCAACCCACGAAGCAAGAGGTATTTTTCTTTGGGACTCCCTCCGGCGACAACCGCTTTGATGACCAGCATCTGCCGGTATGGGCGGATCACCGTGATCGATTTATTTACGGAATTCCCGCTGCTGAGGGACGCGGATTCAAAATGGCGGACGATACGCGCGGGCCGGACTTCGAGCCGACCTCGGGTGAGCGGGTGGTCAGCGCTGAGGGATTGAGAGCTATGCGTGAATACCTTGCGTTCCGATTCCCTGCTATGGAAAATGCGCCGTTGCTGGAAACCCGCGTTTGTCAGTACGAACAAAGTCCGGACAGCAACTTCATTATTGACCGGCACCCGCTGGCGGAGAATGTGTGGCTATTGAGCGGAGGTTCCGGGCATGGATTCAAACACGGGCCAGCGATCGGGGAGATGATGGCGGAATTGGTGCTAAAGGATCGCGAGGCTGATCCCATCTTTCGATTGGCAAGATTTGAGAAAGCGGCAGCTATTGGATCTGGATCACGCTTTCGGGAGCATTCGCTTTGATCTCGTTCACGCGAGCAATAACGTTACGCGCGAATTCATAGAGTGACTTGGCGTGGGGAGAATCTTCACCTTCGAGGACAGAAGGCTTACCACTATCTCCTGACTTGCGAATGTCGGGATCGAGTTGGACGTTTCCCAAGAAAGCGACCTCGAACTGAGCGGCGGTTTTCTCCGCTCCACCGCGGGAGAAAATATCGATTTCATGATTGCAGTGCGGACAGACGAAGTAGCTCATGTTTTCGACCATGCCCACAACGTCCACTTTCATTTGACGAAACATCTCGATGGCTTTGCGGGCGTCCTGTAGAGAAACATCGGAGGGCGTCGAGACGACGATGGCTCCTGTCAGTGGAACTGTCTGGATGAGCGATAAAGCCACATCGCCGGTACCAGGCGGCAGATCGACGACAAGATACTCGAGTTGTCCCCAGTCCACCGAACCCAGAAATTGCTTGATGATCGAGTGCAGCATAGGACCACGCCAAATGAGCGGCTTGTCACCCGGATTCAGGAAGCCGACCGAGATGACCTTGAGGCCGTAGACTTCAAGCGGCTGGATGCGATTATCTGCCGCAACTTTCGGTTGCGCGCTGATGCCTAGCATCAAGGGAACGTTGGGACCATAGACGTCGGCGTCGAGCAGGCCGACTTTGTGGCCGAGCTTGGCTAGTGCGACTGCGAGGTTCACGGCCAGCGTGGTCTTTCCCACTCCACCTTTGCCAGAACCAACGGCGATGATTGTGTCTACACCCGGCAAGGGTTGCGGACCCGGCGGCTGCTGTCCGGGACGAGGGGGGATGTGGGAGCTCAAGCAGGATCCTTCCTAAAAACGACTGGGAATGGCTTACCCATCGATTATAGCGTTCGACGCAGAACTGCGCCCTGGCGGCTATACCGCTAAATAACCACCATCCACCGGAAATGCCGTACCGGTCACCCATGCCGACTCGTTGCTGGCGAGGTACACGGCTAATCCTGCGATATCTTCCGGCCGTCCCAGACGTCCCAGGGGATGTAGAGCAGTTCTTTCGCGGCGAGCGGCTTCCGGATCGGGCGCCTGGCTGATCACCGCGGCCGTCAGCTCAGTTTCAATGAACGACGGACAAATGCAATTGACCCGGATTTTTTCGTGTCCGTGGTCAATGGCCATGCATTTGGTTAGGAGGACGACTGCGCCCTTCGACGCTGCATAGGCAGCGCGGTTACGCGCACCATTGATGCCGAGAACGGACGCGAGATTGATGATCGAACCGCCGCCGGCTTTCCTCAGGTGCGGCAAGGCTGCTCGCGAAAGCAGCCACAGGCCACGAACATTGAGGTTAAAAGTTTCGTCCCATTGCTGTTCCGTGATTTGTTCCGCAGTGCCTGGGCGCATGACTCCAGCGTTGTTGAGGAGAACATTCAGCCCACCCCAATGTGCAACCGTCTCTTCGATGATGCGGTCGATGTCAGGTTTTTTGGATACGTCGGCGGGAAGGACGAGCGCGGAATTGCCGATTTCGCGGGCGACCACATCGAGTTGGGCCTTGCGGCGACCGACGAGACTAAGCCGCGCGCCTTCACGGGCCAGAGCCAAGGCACAGGCTCGTCCGATGCCGCTGCCCGCCCCGGTGACGATGGCAATTTTATTTTCGAGGCGAGGACTCATAGGCGAAGTCATTCCAAATCATAAGTGAATGGGGTGGATATTCGGGTCACAGCGATCTTTGGCGACGATGTTCCAGTTCTGCACGCCTGACGTCGCGACGACGGCCGGCATCCTCATAGCGGCGGCGCTCCTCATCAGATTCCGGAATAACCGCCGGGACGGGCAGGTGATGGCCGTCGCGATCCACCGCCACGTAGGTCAGGTAGGCGGAGCTGACATGGTGGCAACTGTCGGAAATATAGTTTTCGACCCAGACTTTCACGCCAACTTCCATCGAAGTATGAAAGACCCGGTTGACTGACGATCGCAAAATTGCCAGGTCCCCGACTCGCACCGGAACAAGGAAATCCAGGTGATCAATAGAAGCGGTGATTACGTAATTACGCGAATGGCGATGCGCGGCCATAGCGCCGGCAAGGTCAATCCAATGCATGAGGCGTCCGCCGAGCAGGGCTCCGAGTGGGTTGGCGTCGTTTGGAAGAACGATTTCAGCCATTTCGGACTGGGAGTCGCGAACCGGGCGCGGATCTTGCGGTAGATGGTTATCGCTCATGTCAGGTTAGCTCGAGGTGCCCACAACCGCCGCAGTGCTCTTGCGAGATGAGGTCTTGCGGAGATAGGAATCCAGGTAACACTCCGCCATCTTCTGGATACGAGTATCGCGGTGCAAACGGGTCCATTGCGCTCCGTCGAAGACGTACTCCAAGACGCCGTGCTCCCCGGGGCGGTGGCTGCGCTCGCAAACGTAATCCAGGAAGATGCGGTCTTCGCAGTCGCAGGTTACCGAAAATCGCACCGCATCCCACGGTCTCTCTTGCGGCAAGTGTGGACAGGTTGCCGCATAGCCGAGGTTGCAAAACTCTTTCAGTTGCTCATCTGATGGAACAATCCCTGGTGACGGAACAGTCGCTGGCTGGCTGGAAGCAGTACAAAGGCCGCGCCAGCCGCTTCCCAGAGGGAGTCGTGAAGGATGGAGCCAGCCACCGTCGTCAAACTTTTCACTTGGCAGGAAAAACGGACAGGCCAATGCTTGATCTCCTTCGTGTCGGGATGAGGGTCATTGTACGCGGCGTGATTGGAACGTCGCTAGTTTTCTTGCGAGCATGCACTACAGAGCGGACGGAAGCCGCCCGAGGCGGCGGGAAGGTGTAATAATCGGCTAGCGGCAAACTGAGAGTTGATCGAACCTGGCAGTCTGATTATGGATCGCATTGCAATGCTAAATGAACTCCTCGCCCAGAATCCGAACGACGCCTTTGCGCATTATGGGCTCGCCATGGAGTATTCGAAAAGTGGCGACCTGGAGCGCTCACTCGCGGAATTCGACAAACTGGTGGCCAGCAATCCCGATTACACTGCAGGATATTTCATGGCGGCACAGACACTGGCACGCGCGAATCGCACGGAAGACGCGAAGAAAATGCTAACCGAAGGCATCTCGTCGGCCAAACGCACCAGGGACGCCCATGCCCAGTCAGAAATGGAAGCTATGCTGGCAGAGTTGGAATGAGTTCCGCTGATAGCGACAGATGAATCTCTGCACGGCTATCCGGTTTTCTTCGCCAGTCTGGTCATTCCCCACTCCACGATTCCTGGAAATAATTGATATAGCTTGATGACCGGATGCATGGTCCAGGGCACAATCACTTCCCTTTTCTTCCTGCGATAGCCGTCGAATACGGCTCGCGCCACCCGCTCAGCGGAAATGCCGCGGCTGGAGGATGGGCGTACCGTCTTAATCTCCCTGCCTTTGATAGCATTGGCGGAGAAATCCGTGCTCACGTATCCAGGACAAACCGTCATGACATGAATTCCTGAGTCTTGCAGTTCGACTCCCGCTGCTTTTCCAATGGCATTCATGGCGAACTTGCTGGCCGAATAGGTAGCGCTAAATGCCACCGGAATGTGACCGGCGACACTCGAAATATTGATGATTGTCCCCGTGCCTTGTCGCTTCATCACGGGAACTACCGCCTGCATCGCGGCTACCGTTCCAAAGAAATTAGTCTCGAACAGGTCCCGGCACACCGCCATATCCATTTGCGCTACCGAGTCGCGCAATCCGAAGCCTGCGTTGTTTATCCAGACATCGATGCGGTCAAAATGGTGCAGGGTAAGACTGATGACGCGATCGATTTCCTCGCGATTGCGCACGTCGCAGGAAAGTGCCAGGCTGCGCGCCGGGTGTGCGATGCGGCTGCGGGCGGCTTCAGCCCGTCCGGCATCTCGTGAAAGCAGTACGAGATTGGCTCCGTGATCAGCGAAGATCTTTGCGATGGCCTCGCCAATTCCCATCGAGGCGCCCGTGACAACCACCACTTTCCCGGCAAGTTCCATGTCGAGCTTTTATTCTTCTGCATGATGGGAAGTCAAGCGGTGTCGTACAATCGGGTGTTCTTCCGCACTTGCCGCTTGCTGGAGGTTGGAGTTTTTTGAGCCCGCTTCTTCCCTTATTTCCGCTGGAGACAGTACTATTTCCCGGCGTCCCCCTGCCTCTCCACATCTTCGAGCCCCGTTACAAGGAGATGATCGGCGAGTGCCTGGCTCGCAAGAGTTTGTTCGGCGTGGTCCGGGCACAGGATGAAGGTGTAACCGAAATCGGGTGTACAGCGGAAATTATCGCAGTGACAAAAAAGTACGAGGACGGCCGTTTGGAGATTGTTACCGAGGGCCGCGAGCGATTTGAAGTGCTGGAAGTCAACCGGCAACGCGCATTCCTGCAAGCTGACGTTTTGTTCTTTGCCGATGAACCGGAAAAAGCCACGGCTGAAGAAGTGGCTCACGCCGTGAGGCTGCATGGCGAAATTCTTTCCCTCGCGGGAGCTGAGCAGGACCTCTCGCAACAGGAGGAATCGAGGCTCTCGTTCCAGCTCGCGGGTTCTCTGCCCCTTGACCTGGACTTCAAACAAAATCTCCTGACCATGCGCTCGGAAGCGAAACGTATGCGGGCAGTGATTGCTTATTTCGAAGCGATTCTCCCCAAGTTGCGGCACTCTCTCCACATTCGCCAGAAAGCCGGGGGGAATGGGCACTCTCGATAAACTCTGGAGAACACATCTCAGTGCGGGGCAGCTCGCATCAAAGTTAGCCCAGCGTATAATCGACTGCAAAGCTGTTCGTTTGGGGGTTTTTTGTCATGAGTCTTCCACGGACTCTCGGTGATCTTCGCCGTAGTGCTTTTTCCGAAGAGCGTTTGCAGACTCGGCGCATTAAGGATGAGTTGCGCGACAACTTAATGGCCAGGCTGCGCCAGCCCGGCCCTATTTTTCCCGGAATCGTGGGCTATGACGATACCGTAGTGCCACAGATCGTGAATGCGGTCTTGTCGCGTCACAACTTTATTCTTTTAGGCCTACGGGGGCAGGCCAAGAGCCGCATTCTTCGCGCATTAACCACATTGCTTGACCCAGACGTCCCCTACATCGCAGGTTGTGAAATCCACGACAACCCTTACGCTCCTATCTGTCGCCGTTGCCGTGAAGAAGTCGCAAAACTGGGAGACGCCACTGCCATCGCTTACCTCACGCGAGATGAGCGCTACGTGGAGAAACTGGCAACGCCTGATGTAACGATTGCAGACCTGATTGGAGACATTGATCCCATCAAGGCGGCGCGTGGTGGACACGAACTGGGCAGCGAGTTCACGGTTCATTACGGGCTGCTGCCACGGGCGAATCGCGGGATTTTTGCCATCAATGAATTGCCCGATCTCGCCGGGAAGATTCAGGTTGGCCTGTTCAACATCATGCAGGAAGGGGATGTCCAGATTAAGGGATATCCACTCCGGCTTCCGCTTGATGTCGCGCTTGTATTCAGCGCGAATCCAGAAGACTATACGGCTCGCGGAAAGATTATTACTCCACTGAAAGACCGGATTGGTTCTGAAATCCGCACTCACTACCCCTCAAGCGTTGAAGAAGGCATCGCGATCACGACCCAGGAGGCCTGGACGCAACGCAATGGAAACCGCCTCCATCTGCCGAAATACGTGCAGCAGGTCATTGAGCGGATTGCGTTTGTGGCTCGTGAAGACAAGAAGATTGATAAGCGATCAGGCGTCAGTCAGCGCTTGCCGATCAGTTGTATGGAAAACGTGATCTCCAACGCCGAGCGTCGTGCCATCCAGCATAGCGAAAAACTCGTCGTCCCTAGAATCAGCGACGTCTACGCAGCCATGCCTGCGATTACCGGCAAACTGGAACTCGAGTACGAGGGCGAGATGAAGGGAGCGGACAACGTGGGGCGAGAACTGATCCGCACTTCCATCGCCAAGACTTACGATGACTATTTCAACGGCGTGAATATGCAGCAAGTGGTTCAATGGTTTGATCTGGGCGGCGAGATCCAATTGGCGGATAACGCGAGCGCAAACGAAGTGATGCAATCGCTGCGAGGAATCCAGGGGTTGATGGACAAATTGGGGAAGGTTGCCGTCGGTCCCAAAGATAGCGCCGAAACCCAGGTTTCAGCCGCTGAATTCGTCCTCGAGGGTTTGTATGCGCATAAGAGGATTGGGCGAAGCGAAGAGCGTGTGTTTACTGCCGGTGAGAAGCAACCCAAGCGCGCGGAGCCCGGGTTCGGCCGCGAGGAGCCGCCGGCGCGGCCCCCGAGGCGAACGTTTAACTAGTGGCTAGTGCAATGGCTAGTGATCGGTGGCCAGTACAAAATAATTTAGCGCTCACAAATCGGCACGTTAATTCGGCATCCGTAAAGAAGCTGCATACGACACTAGTCAATGACCACTAATCTTTTCCCATGAAACGCGTTCGCTACAGCAAATACGTTCCCGACCCTGCCAGCGAAATGAGCATGGAAGACTTGCTAGGCGCGCTCTCCGACTATCTTCTCCAGAGCGGGTTTCAGGATTACATGTTTTATGAGCTGCCCGACGGCGAACACACGATGGAGGAATTGCGCCGGGCAATTGAACGAGCGCTGCTGGACGGCGACTTTCTGGATGAGCAGATGCGGGAGCGGCTGCAGCAGATGCAGATGGAAGGCAAACTTGAGGAACTGATCGAACAACTAATCGAGCGCATGGAGCAGGAAAACTATATCTCGATTGACCAGCCGCACGACCCATCGCAACAATCGAGCGTGGGTGGGCAGATTGGCGAGGCGCAGCAACAGGCAAGATTCGAAGTCACCGACAAGAGTCTCGATTTCCTGGGTTTCAAAGCGCTACGCAATCTTCTAGGTTCGCTCGGCAAATCCAGTTTCGGCCGCCACGATACGCGTGACCTGGCGACTGGAATCGAGGCCAGCGGAGCAGCGAAAGTATATGAATTTGGGGATACGCTCAACCTGGATATCACAGCTACTCTGTCCAGTGCAATCCAGCGCGAAGGACTCAAGTTGCCGCTCAACATCGAGTATTCCGATCTTCAGGTACATCAATGCGAATATCAGTCGTCCTGCGCCACAGTGCTCATGCTCGACTGCTCGCATTCCATGATTCTTTATGGCGAGGATCGCTTTACGCCGGCGAAAAAAGTCGCCATGGCGCTGTCGCATCTGATTCGCACGCAGTATCCTGGCGATTCGCTTTCATTGATCCTGTTCCACGATTCGGCCGAAGAAGTGCCTCTTTCGCAATTGGCGCGGGTGAAAGTGGGTCCTTATTACACCAACACGCGAGAGGGGTTGCGACTGGCACAGCGCATTCTGCAACGGCAGCGCAAAGACATGAAGCAGATTGTCATGATCACGGATGGAAAACCTTCGGCACTAACGCTCGAAGACGGCCGCATCTACAAAAATGCTTTTGGGCTTGATCCTCTGGTTGTCAGTCAGACTCTGGAAGAAGTCGCCAAGTGCAAGCGTGCTGGAATTCTAATTAATACCTTCATGCTGGCTTCGGATTATGGGCTGGTGCAGTTCGTCCAGAAGGTCACGGAGATGTGTCGCGGCAAGGCCTATTTCACCACGCCGTACACCCTGGGACAGTACCTGCTGATGGATTACATGTCGCGCAAGACCAAGACCATTCATTGAGAAAGCCAGTTCTCAATCCTCAGATATCGGTTCTGAGTTGGTTTGCGGGAAAATCATCGCGTGCGATTCTCCCCGCCGGAAGTTATCCCTTGGCTGGGCTGCCGGCGGGAGGATTGCTTATGGGGTTGCCTTGTTGTTGCTCCGCCCGAACCGCGGCTTCCGCAGCCTGAAAGCCGATCCGAGTATGAGTGCCATCACAAAATGGCTTGGTGACGGATGCGCCGCAGCGACAGAGGGAAAACGCGGGCTTCCCAGTCAGATCGTACTTATTGCCATCCGAGTCGACGAGTTCGATGGTTCCTTCGGGAGCTTCTACGCGATAAGGGCCATTCTTTTTGACGGTAATTTTTACTTGTGCCATTTCGGCCTCCGCAATGATTATCCCAGGCTTCGCAACTTTCTTGTGGGCCAGGAGAAAAGGAAACGCTGAAAATTTAAGCTGCAGCGGCCTTGGGGTACAGCAGGCTGCGGTAAAGTTCCAAGTAATCATCGATCATGCGCTTGGCCGTAAAACGCTCCCGGGCACGCTGAAAGGCGCGATCGGCATAGGTAGTGCGCAGGTCGCGGTCGTCACTGAGTTGGCGAATGGCATTGGCCAGACTGGCAGCATCATTGGCGCGGAAATACAAGGCGGCGTCACCCCATATTTCACGAAAGCTCGGAATATCATTGGCCACGATCGCACAGCGGGAAAGTGCGGCCTCGAGTGGCGCCATGCCAAAAGGTTCGTAGCGCGACGTAGCGGCATAAATAGCAGCGCGGCTGTAGAGAGTCCGAAGTTGAGCTTCAGTTTGCGGTCCCCGGAGGGCGACACAGTGGTTATCGGCCGCGAGCCTGACATCAGCTCGAATCGGAATGCGCGGATGTACCGGCTGCTCCGCGGCCACAATACAAACTTGCAGCGGATGCTGGTGCTGCGTTAGCAGCGACACTTGCTTCCCGGCGTCCCACAGACGCCCTACCGCAAGCACGGAATCGTCCTTACTGACATAGGGGTTGAAGAAAATTGGATTGCGGCCGTTGTAAATCACGACATCGCGTGTGGGCTTGGCATAACACGAACGTAATGTTTGCAGCATCCAAGCAGACGGCGCCACAACAGCACTTGCGCCAAATAGCCCCGCAATAACTGTCCTGCGATACCAATTGAGCCAGTGTTGTGGTGCGGGTTCGTGACCGTGAACCGCCATCCACCAACTGATCAAGTCACCGTGCGCCACCACTACTCGTGGCACGTCCACCGGCAAGCCGCCGTAGCAGAACTGATTGAGATGAAGCAGATCAGGCTTGATTTCGCGAACCAGGCAGGCGAGATACGTGGAGGACTCTTCGAAATCCTGTTCACCTTCCTGCATCCATTCCAGACGAAACGCGGTGGGACGGTACTCCAGACCGTGGAGGCTGTCCATCCAGACGGTCTGTTCGGGTAGCGGGATGTCACCCAGGCTGACGAGGGTGACCCGCGCCCCGCGACTGATCAGACCGGTTACCAGTTCGCGCGCATAAGTCCACACGCCGGTAATGGTGTCCGCAGTGACGAGAACGTGCACGAACCCTCCAAGGTCGCGGCGTGAAGCCTCACTAGATGGCTTTCCACACCTGTCGCACTATTCTAGTTTGATAATCCGATGGGGCAGAAAGATTTCTTACAGTCTTCCTTTTAGAAAGTGCAAGATCTTGCACAAAAGAATGCTTGACGAGGTTGCGGCGAAGATTACGGGGCGAAGGAAATGATGCTATGCCGTGAGGCCCAGGCGCGTGCGCACACTCATGAACCGTACGCCTCTTGTCTTGAGCGGGCGCGGGTAAATCCGGCACCTGCAGCGCCAATTCGCAGGAAAGCAGCATGGCGGTCACAGCACCGTTAAGCTCGCTGCGTAAGCTAGACTCAGCGGCTTGCCTGGCAATCAACCCTTCGCACTTTCTGCGTTGCAGTGCCACTCGCACATGGCGCACTACCCGCTCGCTCTTACTGATGGCAAAACTCACATGCACTGGAATGGCTGTGCCCAGGTGCTGAAGGAATCGGTCGCTATCATCCGGGGTCGCCTCCGACAAGCATTGGTCAATCACCACTGCCGAATAGTCCTCGGAATTCAAAAGCCGGGCGGCCTCCGCAAGACTCGCCGCGACCTTTGTGATTTCTGTGCTAGCTTCCTCAATCTTCTTGCTACATTCTTGGGCGCTGCCCAAGGCGTAATCAGCAGGATCATGCAGTTGCATTAAGCAAGTCGCGCACCACATAGCAAAGATTGAAAAGAATGGTAGTTAGACTGCTTCTGACACTTTTTAGGTTCCCATTCTGGAGTCCCGAGGCACAGCGTGTTTTTTATTGGGAATCAGCGTGGGCACGCACGAACCGCAGTCTACGGGAATGAACGGCTTATCCCGAAAAGGCCCGGAGAAATGAATGGAGCGCGCCACAAGTTCCTTGCCTGTTCCACTCTCTCCCTGGATCAGCACAGGATGTGTGCTATGCGCCGCCTTCGAGATGATGCGATAGAGCCCTTCCATTTCGGGGGCGCGACCCACAATTGCTCCGAAGCCCTGCTTGGACTTGACCTTCTCCCGCAATGTCCGGTTTTCCGTCTTCAATTTCAAGTGACTGGCCATGCGATCCAGCAGCATCTTCAATTCATCGATATTGAAAGGCTTCGCAACATAGTCGTAAGCGCCATTTTTCATCGCCTGTACGGCAGACTGGACCGTGCCGTATCCAGTTACGACCACTACCAGCGCTTCCGGGCGATGGTTCTTGATCTTATGGAGAGCCTCCAGACCACCGGCGCCGGGAAGTTTCAGATCAAGCAGCACAGCGTCGATACCTTGAGCTTCTAAAATGCGATAGGCGTGTTCGGCGGACTCCGCCACCTGTGTGTTGAAGCCGAGTGACTGGGCAACCTCGCGGCAGGCTTCGCGAATCGCGCGTTCATCGTCCACGATCAACAGGTTCAGAAAGTTTGCGCCCTCAATTTGAGGCCTAATTGGAAAAGTGGCGATTGACGTAGCTGTTGACATCGTATTTATCCCTTACTGATTCCGGATTTAGGAATCTTCACAAAGAATCATTGCCGGGTTTTCGAAGATAAAGAACTACAAGTGGAGACAGACGGAAAACTGCGAAGCCACTTCGAATCAGGAAGCGGTTAATGCCTAAATGGTCCGCGTGCTCGCATAGGCTCCCCATTCGGAACAACTATAGGCGTAGAGGATGGTCCTGCTAAGTTCAGCCATCACTGCCAGTTGTGACAAGCCTTTTGGGGAATGGGATCTGAAACTTGGCAAAAAATAGTGGGCGCGAGCCCCGCGCCCACCACTCTCAAACCATGATCCCGCGACTCAGCCTTTCGCCGGAACTATCTGCGTCACACGGAACGTCAAGCGACGCTCGGGCCCAAAGCCCACGTTTTTCCGGCCGGTTCCATACGCGACTCCGGTGCCCCCGGCAGCACCTACCGCGCTGCCAATAAGCGCACCTTTACCGCCGCCCGCCAGTGCACCAATCAACGCCCCGGCCCCGGCGCCGCCACCAATCATTTCGAGATTACGCTTTTCATGCGAAGCGCCCTTCACAAATATGCTGGAGGTCTGTAGAGGAACCACCTTGCCGTTGATGGAAATACTGGTCAGGGTCAAGCGCAGGTAACCTGCGTCATGCAGGTGCCCAGATGCTTTGGCATCCACTACGCGGCCTGTGACATTGGCCCCGCGCGGAACCGCCGTCTGCCCTTGAATGACGACGGGTTCATCGAGAAAACCGTCAAAAATGTCGCCTGAGCGAGATGTTGCGCTCGAAACCGCGGATTGCACACGGATGGTGATGGGAGTTCCGGCGGGAAGATTCTCCGGCTTGGGCACCAGCGTACCGGTAGGCGAGAGGCCGCCCTTCGGCGACTCATGATCAAAAGGCAACTTCCCGTCATTGGCCACGGTTGAAACGTTTTCATCTGCGGCTTGCAAATTCGGCTGGTGAGCACAACCTATGGTAAACGCCAGCAGAACGAGCAAAAAAATGGAGACTGCAGCATTGGTGGCTTTGCTCAAGGTCATGGAACCGGTCTCCTCACTCACCTACCAACTTCTTGGTCGCACGAGGACTGCCAAGCTTTATCTCTGAATTTACGGTATTTAGAGCCGCTAATGCGTTACCAGCTATGTACTTTTTGCAGGTGGGCTGTACCGGTTCAAAGCGCCCGACGCTGCGGCAAGAAAAAGAGCCGACCTAATTGCCGGCTCTTTCTGTGCTTATACGAATTAAGTGTGCGCCCGGTTCGACTAGTTACCGCCCGAACCTTCCGCTGAGGCGCTTTGCGACTCGTTTTCCGGCTGAGCAATTACCCCGTCAAACGGAGTCGCTGCCAGGAAACGTCCGTGCACTACGTTGATCCGGCGCAACGGGAAGCCTGAATCAGGACCACGCCGCCAGCGGCGACCACCGTCAGTGCTTTCGAAGATTACTCCCGTAGCGCTGCTAGTAGCGAGCAAACGCTTGTGGCTCTCATCGTAAGCAATGGAAGTGAGGTCCTTATCCGGAAGACCTGCCAACATGTGTTCCCAGGTTGTGCCAGAGTCTGCGCTGCTGAAGGCGCCTTCTCGCGACGCAACCAAGATCTGTCCATCCGGCGTCACGGTGACATTGCGGACATTGGGTTTGTAGGATGCCAGTCTGGCTTCTTTCCAGGTTTTCCCAGTGTCTGTTGAGACCACGACGCTCGAGCGCGTCGCGGCTACGACCAACTCGTCGGCGGTGTCTACAGAGATGAAGTCCTGCTCACCCAACACCGGACCGCCCTTCCACATCTTGCCTTGGTCGGTAGAGGTAAACAAACCGGCGGAAGTTGCCGCAATCCAGCGGTCCCCTGCAATTTCGATATCGCTGACGCGCGCCTCAAGCACCGAACGAGTGATGCTCTTGGATGCGACTGTCCGTTTGCTTCCCTTCTTTACCGGACGCGTAACCGTCTTTTCGACCACGACGGTGTTGATTGGCCGCCACTGGCTGGAATTGCGGTCCAGCATGAAGATGCCGCGATTTGTCCCGGCAACCAGCGCACCGCTTTTGGTTTGTTTCAAAGAGAACACGTCCCGGCCGCCCAGTCCCGTGCTCTTCTGAAGCCAGCTTGTACCGCCATCCTGAGAATAGAAAACGCCGCCCCATTCACGATCATTCACCAGACCCACATAAATCGTGTTGGCATCTTTCTGGTCGGCCAAAATCGAAGTTACATAACGATGAGTGTAGCCGTGATTCGAAGCCGAGAAACTTTGCGTCCCGTCGTCGCTGGCGAGGACGCCGCTGCGATCGGTAGCAAGCAACACCCGCTGTGAGTTGCGAGGATCGACTAAAACATCATTGACCACAACCTCAGGATTGCTCACGCGCTTCCAGGTCTTGCCCTGATCCATCGTCTTCCACAAACCTTCCGTGGTCCCGGCGTAAACGATTGAAGGATTGCTGGGATCTTCCTTGAGCACACGAGTGCGCCGCGCCGAGAATGGAATGCCTTGAATCTTCTGGAATAGGTCGCCCGCAGTGCTGCTCTTATAAATTCCTGAGCAGGCGCTGGCGAACACAATCGAAGGATTTGCCGAGTCGACGATGATCGAGAACACATCGGAATCGTCGATCATGCCTTTATTGATGCGATGCCAGTTGGCGCCCCCATCGTCGGTCTTCCATGCCAGATGCCAGGTACCGGCGTAGACCACATCCGGGTTCTTTGGATCGACCGCGATTGATTCAATGTTTTTAAGTTCCGCCTGAATGGGAGAAGAGATTCGATCCCAGCGGTTACCGCCATCATTGCTGCGATACACACCGTCAAGGGCGCCAGCTACGATTACCTTGGAATCGGAAGCTGCGATTGCCATGGCGCGAATGGATTTTCCGTGCATGCCCGAGAGGGCTTCCCAGTTCTTCCCGCCGTCGTGGGTGCGGAACAAATCTCCGGCCTGCTGGTTAGCGACGCTCCATGCGGAAACGAACATCTTCTTTGGGTTCTGGGGATCGACAGCAATGTGGTCGAGCACATAGTCGTCGGTTCCTAAGCGCGCAAATCGCGCCCAATTGTGACCGCCGTCGTTGGAAACGAACAGGCTACCGGTGCTGGTGCCTAAGAAGATTTGATCTGGATTGTGGGGGTTGTAAGCCAGGCTACGGACGTCGCCTCCATCGGGGCCCAGTACCGTCCACTGAGCGGCCCAGACGGGCGATGTACAGAACATGCCAATGCACAATGTAATCAAAAGGTTACGAAGAGAAGTCAGCGCGAGTCCCAGGTTCTTCATTAACGTCAGCCCCTAAGCGGAAGTATACCTTGCGGGGTCAGAGTGACAGGGTAACGTAAGCCCTTCAAGTTACCGAAGGCCAGCGGAAAAAATAGGCCGGCTGGATTCTGCCCGAGCCGGCCCAAACATTTTTTCCGGATGCGGTTATTGAGCGTTAGGTTTAGCCGCCTTCTTGCCCGCACCCTTTTTAGCTGGGGCCGCGGGATGATCAGGTATTGGCTTCACCTGGTTCTCGTCTACAGGCTGAGTCCCTTCCTGAGTGAATGTGGCACCAGCGGGAACAACCCAGTAATCTGCCGTTTTGGTTCCACCATTGCCGGTGCGAACTTCAATCCGGCTAGCGTCAATGCCCTGTTTTGCTTCGCCGCCCGACAGATACGCTTTGGAATCGACAGCGCGCTCGGCTGCCAGGTTCTTGCGTTTTTCCGCCGGATCTTGATTGCCGACGATTACCAGCTTGGAGTCGGGATCGTGCTGCAAGCGCTGGGCTACGTCGTCGAGCACGGCCTTGCAGGTGTTGTCCACGCGCCACGGCTTCTTCTCGTTGGGGAAGTCGCAGGAGCTCAGCTTGCTGGCTTGCGGCGGTGGCGGAGGTGGAACTTCTATGGTTACCGTGGAAGAAGCCGGAGTATTTAAACCGCGTGTGTCGGTGCAAGTTGCGTTGATCGTTATGGGACCTGCCGGCGCACCATTCGTATTCAAGGTCGCGGTGTTTCCGCTTCCCGAGATAGTGCCACCACTTGCGGTCCAGTTGCTCACGTTCACTTCAACGTTATCCGCGCTCTTGCACTCGCAAGTAATCGTTGCTGGGGTGCCCGCTTGAACAGTAGCCGGATTTGCTGTGCAGGACATGGTGGGTGGATTCTTAGGTGGCTCTTTCACCGTAAAATTCGCGGTGCAACTCGCTTCCCCACCCTTCTTCACTTTGGGGTCAGAAACACGGGCAGTTACCGTGTAGCTACCCCCGGCTACGCCATTCGTGTCGATGGTAGCGGTGGTGTCTTTTCCTTCAATCTTGCCGCCAGTGCTGCTCCAGTTGTATGTCAGGGTGTGCTTGGGATTGAAATTGGTGGCATTCACAGTGGCGGTGACTGGCTCACCCACCATGACTTCGCTGGGCTTCACCGAGCAGCTCGCCGCAACCGGGGCTGATGGCGCCGCTCCGCCAAAGTTGAAAACCAAACCACCGCGCAGCCGAACGCCTTCCAGTACAGGGTGCCGCAATTGAGGATCCTGCGGGCCAACAACATCAGCAAAATTATGCCGGCCCAGAACATAGTCGGCCTCAATCAGACGAATGCTCAGCGCACGAATGATCGGCAGATCGATTCCACCGCCCAAAACGGCGCCGAGGCCGTTACTGCGATTTACACCCCGCGGTGCTAGACGATTCAATCCCGCCAATGTATGAGCGAAAAAATTTACCCCTTCCGACCGCCATATGAAACGTGGTCCGACGGAGATCGTGCTTTCAGCACCCACATCGTGGAAATTGCCGCCGACATCGACCGACAGCCCCCAATGGGGGCTGAAATTGTATGTGCCGGTCACGCCATAGCCAATTGGCATGCTCGGCAGCTTGGTTCGTACAGGGCTTGGCGGCGTAACCTGGAGGTGTGGAAATCCACCCACGGGTACGGTCCCTCCCGGATTCAGCCACTGGTATCCGAGAAAGACGTCTGCCTTGGGTGGGTTCTGCTCTTGGGCCCGCAGAGCAGTTGAGGACATGAGGACCAAAGCTAAACTCAAAAACAGAAGTTTCGACACCACAGGGCTGCGCTTGCTGCGACAAAGTGACATGTAAGTCCTCCGAACTACGCGATCCTTCATTTCTATTTTGGGTACAAAGGCGGCAAAATCGGTAATAACAAAATGGAGTTGTCTGTGAGCGAGCATGCCAGCATAGAATGCTGCACCCTAAAAACTGGACCTGTAATATTACTGCATTGCTTGAGAATTGTGGGAACTGCATTTAAGTACTAGCCAGTCTCACATTGATATTGCCAAGAGTTGGCTAGCACTCGGACATTCCTGGGCTGAACCGAAGATTTCGTACGGCCTTGTTGAAACCGCAGGAACCCTGAATAATGGTGCCCTAATCTATGAATCATGAGAAGGTGCTGATCGTTGAGGATGAAGAGAACGAGCGCACGGGCCTAGCGGAACTAATTTCTGCCTGGGGCTATCGCACGGAGACCGCCAGAGACGGCGTGGAAGGAATGGACAAAGTCACTCATTGGACGCCTTCCATCGTGGTAACCGACCTGAAGATGCCGCGCATGAGTGGCATGGATCTGTTGCAGCGGCTCGCGGAACAATCCCAAACCGTGGCCGTGATCGTCATGACAGCACAAGGGACCATTGATAGCGCTGTTCAGGCCATGCGAATGGGCGCCTACGACTATATCCAGAAACCGATTGATACGAATCGGCTGCGCATCATTCTGCAAAACGCGTCATCGCTTCTGGGAACACGGACGGAGCTTGAAGTTACCCGGCGCAAGCTACGCGATGCCGGTTCATTGGGTCAACTAGTTGGTTCTTCAAAAAAGATGCAGGAGATTTTTCACCTGATCGAAATGGTGGCGCCGAGTACCGCATCCGTGCTCATAACTGGCGCCAGTGGAACCGGCAAAGAACTCGTCGCCCGCACCGTTCATGAACTCAGTCCCCGCAGAAATAAACCCTTCGTGCCTATCAACTGCGCCGCCATCCCGGAGACTCTGATCGAGAGTGAAATCTTCGGCCATGAGAAGGGAGCTTTTACGGGCGCGCTGGAGCGACGCACCGGCTGCTTTGAGCTGGCAGAAGGCGGAACCTTGCTGTTGGATGAGATCGGCGAGATGCCCATAGCCACGCAGGCCAAGCTGTTGCGTGTACTCGAAGATCACAAGTTTCGCCGCCTGGGCAGCAAAGTTGAGACCACGGTGGACGTGCGTGTCCTGGCCGCTACGAACAAAGTCCCAGATGAAGCTGTGGCTAGCGGAGAATTGCGTCAGGACCTTTACTATCGGCTGAATGTCTTTAACGTACATATGCCTCCCCTGCGAGAGCACAAGGAAGACATTCCGGAATTGGTGCAATCTTTACTTGCCGAAATGAGCGCCAAACACGGCCGTAAAGTCGCGACCGTGAGCGAGGCCGTGGTCAACGCATTCAACAATTATTCCTGGCCAGGCAATGTACGCGAACTGCGCAATTCTTTGGAGCGCGCGGTTATCGTTTGTGAAGGCGCAGTTGTCGAAACCCGGCATCTGCCGCCGGGTTTCGGTCAAGCGCCACTACGCCCGTCAATCAATGATCCGGACGCAGTACGGCTGGGCGTGGGCACCACCGTCGAAGAGGCGGAGAAGATGCTGATCCTCAAGACGTTGGAATCAACCCACAATAACAAGACACGGGCCGCGGAGATTCTAGGCATCAGTCTGAAAACTCTGCATAATAAGCTTAAGGAATACGGCAGCGCAGCGGGCGACGCGGCCACGGGCAGCGGCGAATGAGGCTCATCAGGATCCCGTTCCCGTGGGACCCTGCTTTTGCCCGGCGGGTGCTTCCGCTGGAAGCCTGTCACGGATGAGCCATGCGCCGGAAAACCAAAATCGTCCTCGCCATTACCTTCATGATCGCGGTGCTGGTTTCCGGCTTTTCGTATCTCTATATCTCCCAGATTCTTCGGCAACGCATTAATTCCGCCGGGGAGACCGCTTCCCTTCTTGCAGCGCAACTTGCTTATGCCGCCAAGAAGGAAGTGCCCGACCTGGGCGACACCCGCGTGGATACCAATAATCCCGCGGCGGTGCGTGATGCCATTGCAGAGTATTTCCAGGAAGACCAGAATCTCAACGACATGGTTGAATCGGTGATCGGAAACTGGCCGATTGTGTATGACGTAGCCATCGTCGACGTCAATGGGCGCGCCATTCTGGATAGCAATCCGGACTTAAATAACAAGATCGTGCTGCCCCATCCTGATTTCCAGCTATTGCGCAATGCCCGTTTTCGACAGCAATTGCGGCTTATCTACAGCCCAGCAAGCGTCTATGACGTGAATATGCCCTTACAACTGGATGGGACGCCGTTCGGCACCATCCGCATAGGCATTTCGACGGTCTTCCTGAAAAATGAGCTCACTCCGCGACTTCAGCATGCCGTGCTGTTCTCCACCGCCGCAATTCTGCTCTCTTTGTTTCTGTCGGCAGGAATTTCCAATCTGGCGCTCGGTCCCCTCAAAGAAATCAGCCGCAACCTTGACAGCGTGAGCGCGGGAGGAACCGAGGTTCTGGCGAAAGGTGAGCCGCGCAGTGATGAATACGGCCTGGTAACGCTCAAAATCGCGCATATCGGGCAGCAGATTCGTGACACTAACCAGATCTTTTCTGCTTTAAAAGAAAATGTTGAGCAAGTGATGGCCACGCTGCAGGATGGCCTTATCTTCTTCACCCAGGAACTGCGTGTCGTGCTGGTGAGCGCCTCAGCCGAGCGCTTTCTCGGCCGGCCTCGGCGGGAGATCCTGGGACACTCCGCCAATGAGATCTTCTCTGACGCTTCCGCCCTGAGTTTGCTTTTGCGAGACGCCTTTCAACGACGCCGCCCCTTGGCCCAGCGTGAGGTGGAAAGCGACCGAGGCAAGCGAATCCAGGTTTCGCTCGATTTCATTCAGGAACAAGGATCCAATATCGGCGCCCTGTTGACCATGCGTGATGCCGAGTCAGTGCGGCGGATTGAAGACGAAATCGAAATGTCACGGCGCCTTTCCGCCAGCGGCCGCTTAACCCGTGGGGTTGCTCATGAGGTCAAGAATCCTATCAACGCCATCGTGCTTCATTTGCAATTGTTGCAGAACAAACTTCAACAAGTTGATCCTGACACCCGCCGTCACGTGGACATTATTGGCAATGAAATTCGCCGTCTGGACCGGGTGGTACAGATTCTGGTCGACTTCACCCGGCCACGCGACCTGCGGTTGGAGGAAATTGATCTCCGCCGGCTGCTGGAAGACGTCGCGTCACTGGCAAGTCCAGACGCGCAGCAGCACGGCGTAACTATCAGCCCCGAGTTTCCTGCTGAAGCCCTGAACGTCAAAGTGGACACCGACTTCATGCGGCAAGCCGTCTTAAACATCGTGCTCAATGGGGTGCAGGCCATGCCTAACGGAGGCGTCCTTACTATTGGTTCGCGGCGCGAGCAAGACATTGTCATCACCGAAATCCAAGATCAAGGTGGAGGCATTCCGCAAGAGATTCAAGACAAGATTTTCGAACTTTACTTCACCACAAAGAAAGAAGGCAGCGGAATTGGGTTGGCGCAGACTTACCAGATCATGCAGTGGCACTATGGCTCGATAGATTTCGAATCGACACCAGCCGTGGGCACCATATTTCGCCTACGCATCCCGCTGGCCGAGTCGCGGCTGGATGCATTGAAGGAAGTGGCGACGCGGGGGTAGGCGCGACCCATTTTTGTCGTCCAAAGTAATTGCACCAGCAACTCTGTTCAACGATACAATTTGAGAGAGGCCAATCAGCGCTTCAGATCACAGGATTCTCTGATGTATCTGGCTGGTGTAATGGTGTTTTATGCGATGCTGGGAAGTCTTGTGGCTATCGCCAGCCCGTCTTCGCCACATGCGATAGCGGTAGCGGCGTCGCGACAGGAATCCTCCTCTTCTGAGCCCGGCAGGCCACAGGACGAATCCGACGAATCCAAAGTTCCCTCGCAAGAAACTCCGCCATCAGAACCAAAAGCAGGAGAACCGAGCCAAACACCAGTTGGTGAACCCGGTAATCAGCAAAGTCCCGCTACAAGTCAACCATCAACCGGGAAACAGCAGGAAGAAAATCCGCAGGCTGGAAGTGAACAGGCAAGCCCGGCCGCTACACCCTCGACGAACAAGTCAACGCAGCCCAGTTCCAATACTCGGCATCGCAAGCGCAAGCATGCCAAGACTCCGAATTCGGGCCCGAGAAAAATCGTCGTACATAATGGTGGGACCACAGAACCTACCGCTCTACTCGCTCCCGGCATGACCGAGGAACAGGCGTCCCACCGGCGCCAGAACATTACTCAATTACTCGTCTCGACAGATGACAACGTGAAAAAGATCTCCGGTCGCCGGCTCAATTCAAGCCAGCAGGCGACGCTGGATCAAATCCGCGCCTACATGCAGCAGGCCAAGTCGGCAGCCGACTCTGGCGATTTAGAGCGAGGACATAATCTTGCGACGAAGGCGCACTTGTTGGCGGACGATCTTCTGAAACACTAGCGGTCACTTCCCCTTCGCACGCGCCGTGTTCACTTTCGCCAGCAGATCACGCGACGGCTGCTGAACCGGGCCCGCGATCTGGACAGCTTCATTTAAGACGTTCCGCGCCTCCTCTACGCGGTTCAGCTTGGCATAGGCGTATCCCAGCCGATAAAGTGCCGTGGCATACGCAACGTCATCCTGCCCCTTCAGCAACCCAGTCGCTGCCTTCAGTTCAGTCACTGCCGCAGCTGTCTTATCCTGCTTCATGAGTGCGTAGCCCATGGTGGAGTGCGCGACTCCCGCCGAGAGCTTACGCGATCGATCCGCATCGGGCGCATTCGCTTTGGAGAGTTCGATCACTTTCTGGGAGTAGAGGATTGCCTTGCTGATGGCGCCAGGTTTCGATTCGTCAGCATAGGAGTTTGACAGCAGCAAGAGGGCGGGGACGCTGTTCGGGTTGGTGGCAAGAGTCTTTTCTCCGAAGGCAACCAGACGCGATGGGTCATTGAGCTGCCCAGGACCGAGGGTGTACATCGCGTACTGCGCAACTTGCTCTTGAAAACGGCTATCGGGAAACGCGGCCGTAAAATGGTCGATATACGACATGCGCGCCTTGGCGTCTTTTTCATCCGCAATAGCGTTGAAGGCGGACGTTTCCAGGAACTCATATGAGTTCTTTGCAGCAGCCTTCTCCTCCTCCACCTTTTTGGCGAAATCCTGGTCACTCATGCCGTCGGGTTTAGGCTGCTTGGAGATAGAGTTGTAAGTCTGACCGCCCTTGGAGGCATACTCCATCAACTTCGCGTTGTCTTTCATCTGTTGCGCGAGGCTGGCTTGCGAAACGATGATATCGAGATTGTGCGGAGCACCGGCAAGCGCCTTATCCCCATAAGAAACGGCTTTCTGCAAGTCGCCCGCACCCTGGTAATACTGCGAGACCTGCCAGTTTCCATAGGCAACTGCCGCCGGATTTGAGGCGAATTTATTCAGAAAATCTTCATACATGGTTATTTTCTTCTGGCCATCCTGCTCGCTGGAAATCGCCTGCAGTGCCTGATCCTCTGGTGTTCCCGCAGGAATGACAATCTTGTCCAGTTGCGCCGAGCAGAGCAGAGGAAGAAGAACAACGGTGAGAACGACACAATAACGCCGGACGCGTTCCATAGATCACCTCCGCGAAGGGAAAGCTTGTAAAGGTTTGCTTCTGTCACGGCAATTATAGAGCGGGAACTCGGTGAGCGGGCCGAGAGGGCATTCGGGAACGCGGCCAGCCGAGTGCAGTGCAGGATCTCAGGCCGGGGAAGTTCGGCCCACCTGGACCAAGGATCACAAAACTGCGGCACTTGCCGCTGCAATGATTCTGGCACAGCCCACCAGTGAAAAAGCGCAAGCGTAGGGCAGCGCCGCCCGTGGAGGCGGTGCTGGTCGAGACCCCGCTGTCCGGCTGGGAAGACATGAGCAGCTCTACGCCTCTTGCGCGAAGAAAAAACATTGAGCCAGAATTTGGTGGAGCTAGTCGGGATCGAACCGACGACCTCATCGTTGCGAACGATGCGCTCTCCGGTTCATCGTGATTGCATTTTCAGCCACTTGCGTCGTATAGCATGAAAGATTTCGCAAAACTATTGGAACGTTAATGGAACGTGCGGAGACCAGGTGGTTCGCCTCAAGAACTCGTGCCTCACTTCCCGCGTTCTTTTATAGCCTCTTCAGTCATCCGTAGAACAATGAATTGAGTTTCTGGATTTTCAACCTCTTGATATCCGTGCTCGCCAGCCACAAAAACTCTCGTCCTGTCCTCCACAAAAGCAGACATATAGGAATTGCCGTCCTTGTCTTTGAAATGTGCTAAAGCTCTTGCCGTAACGCTTACAGTTACGTTCTTTGGTGCGGGTGTGTCCATAAGCTTCAGTCCCGGCGGATTTAGTTCATCATCATCCCAATCGGTCTTCATCGAAACCTCACTTTTCGGCTCTCTTTTTCTTTACATCGATGACACTCGGAGTCTGCTCATGGTTTCCGATCCTTTGCCGGGCTCGTGCTGCCTTCCGGGCAGCTTCCTTGCGCTGTTCCGCTGTACGCTTCTTGGCGGTAGCCTTTCCGCCCCGTCTGCCGAGTTTAACCGCTGCGGAATCCTTCTTCGGCATGGCCTAAGGA
>Ga0209267_1000354_pt1 | contig 33444 bp, 31 predicted proteins | sample GraSoiAngelo_137_FD_185894 | JGI IMG/M metagenome (GOLD analysis project Ga0209267, IMG submission 185894) | Grasslands soil microbial communities from the Angelo Coastal Reserve, California, USA - 14_0929_09_30cm (SPAdes) (version 2) | ecosystem: Environmental > Terrestrial > Soil > Grasslands ... | reverse complement strand
GTGGCATTCATCGCATTGATAAAAGGATCGAAAAGGTAGCTCAGTTTTTTATACCAACCTACGCCGATACCAAAGGGAATGGCGACTGCAACTGAAAGGACATATCCCCAGAAAAACTCGATCCCGCTTACATAGAGATCGTTATAAATCTCTCCCGAGGAGAAGAGATCGAAACCAGCTTTCGCGATGAGCGAGGGCGCGCTCATGAACATCGGATTGACGCGTAAAACGGGAATTGGGTTATAGACAGACAAAGCCCCGCCCATGAACTCCCAGAGCGAGAGAAACAGGATTACAGCCGCAGATCCTAAGATCTTTTTTTCCTGATTGAGGTAGAACTTAAAAAGCGTGGACGCATCTGCCACCTTTACATCTAATAGTACTTCTTCGGCCGTTACCTGTTGATCAGCCATAGATTAGACCCTCCAGTTTACGTTGGTCTGCATGCGCAGACTCTCGAATCTAGCCTCTCCACTCCCCCGCAAGTGTTGCCTGATAGTCAAGGCGGGCATCCTCTCTTTCAGATTTACCGCGCATGACTTCATGAACGATTTTAACTTATGCTGACGTCGGGGCGATTGCTGTCCAATATTAGACAATTTGAAATGAATTAACGGCGCGGCGACGCAGGGCCAGGGGCTCTATGCTAGGTAATTTATAGAGCCGTAATCGTTGGACCGCCGCTTAGGAATGTCCGTCAAGGATCTCGCCTTCACCCGCGTGATGCCTTCCTATTAACTCTTCTTTTCCGTTTCATCTTTGGCAAAACATCGATCGAGGAAGGCACCCAGCGGACCGCGCGCCGCCTTTCTCAAAATCCCTTTCAGCTCGCCTTTATCCAGCCAAATCCCTTCACAGCTTTCGCAGCGATCTAAAACGAATCCCATAAACGTGTACTTCTCAAGCCTTCCTGGACACTTTGGACAGTTCACTATCTGTCCTTCCCGCCTGGCCGCTTCAACCTTCTGAAACTCGGCTTTCATCCCCTCAATCAGTTCGTGTTCTTTCGCAGCAAAATAGATATCTTCATTGGCTCGCTCCACGAACGTTGTCTTTTCTCCGAAGCGATCCTTGTCGTTTTCCATGGCTTTGCTCTCCTAAATTCTACGAATTGTCCATAGTCAACGCACATTCAGGTTTTCATGCTTTTGGCTGCTCCTGATCGACGTTCCCTTCATTGTTTTCATTTCCGTGCGTATCTGCCGATCTCTTTTTTTCCTTGATGCTGTCGATGCTCCTCACTTTTAGAATCGCTTGCAATGCGGGTCTGTCGACGACTTCCTTTTCCAGCAGCAGTTTGGCCAACTCTTCCAGTGCCGCGCGGCGAGAGATTAGGAGATCTCTGGCTCTGCTATGAGCTTCGGTCAGTATTTGTTTTACCTCTTCGTCGATGAGCCGGGCGGTTTCTTCGCTGTACTCTTTGGGACTGTAAGTGGGCACCATCAGGAACGTGGCAGTCCTGGGCCCTTCGAGAGAGACGAAGCCGAGCTTCTCACTCATGCCGAATTGGGTGATCATCGTACGGGCAATCTCCGTCGCTCGCTGAAGATCGTTCTGAGCGCCGGTTGATATGTCGCCGAAGACAATCTCCTCCGCTACTCTTCCTCCCAGAAGGACACAGATCCGCGCCAGTAGCTCAGAACGTGTCATGAGATAGCGATCTTCCGTCGGCAGTTGGCTTGTGTAACCCAGGGCAGCGATGCCCCTCGGGATAATGGAGATCTTGGAAACGGGATCAGCGCCAGGCACGAGCTCCGCCACGAGGGCGTGACCCGATTCGTGGTAAGCGACGATCTTTTTCTCCTTGGGATTGATGACGTGGCTCTTCTTTTGTAGTCCCGCAACAACTCTTTCGATCGCCTCGTCAAATTCCGCCATCTCTATCGATTCCTTCTCCTGACGCGCCGCCAGCAACGCAGCCTCGTTGACAATGTTGGCGAGATCGGCCCCGACGAAGCCCGGGGTTTTGGCTGCCACGATAGCCAGATCCAGATCAGGAGAGAGTTTCACCTTCTTCGCGTGCAGCTGCAGGATTTTCGTGCGCCCCTTAATATCGGGACGATCCACCAGAATTTGCCGATCAAATCGGCCGGGGCGTAACAGGGCGGCGTCCAAAATCTCCGGCCGGTTGGTGGCGGCCATGATGATGACCCCTTGGTTCGGATCGAACCCATCCATCTCGGCTAAGAGCTGATTGAGGGTTTGTTCCCGCTCATCGTTGCTCGTGAGCATGTTCACTCCCCGAGCCTTTCCGATGGCATCGAGCTCATCGATAAATATGATGCTGGGGGCATGCTTGACTGCTTGCATAAAAAGGTCTCTTACCCGCGCCGCCCCGACACCGACAAACATCTCGACAAAGTCAGAACCGGAAAGGCTGAAGAAGGGAACCCCGGCCTCGCCCGCGACTGCGCGAGCAAGCAGGGTTTTCCCTGTACCCGGCGGCCCCACGATCAAAACGCCCTTGGGGATACGCCCACCCAATCTTTGGTACTTATCCGGATCTTTTAGAAATCCGACAACCTCGGCGACCTCTTCCTCGGCCTCGTCGATCCCCGCGACATCGGCGAAGGTTACTCCGGTTTTTTTCTCAATGTAGACCTTCGCCTTGCTTTTACCGATCTGCATTAAGCCGCCGCTTCCTGATCCCATCTTCTTGCCAATATAGCTCCACAGCAGAAAAAATAGCGCCACCGGCACCACCCAGGATAAAATGGCGGGAAGCCAAGTGCTGGCGACCACTCCTTTGAACGGTACTTTTGCCTGTTCAAGTTCGGCAGTAAGGCCGGGGTCCTCCACTCGCACCACTTTAAAGGGATAAAGTGTTTTCCCTTCCAATACATCCTTAGAGATCTTCTTTAGTCTCTCTGGCGTGAAAATTTCCTTGATTGCCTCTCCCTTCATATTGCCTTCAATAGTCGTCTCGCCAATTGCGACATCAGCGATGAAGCCCTTATGGAGCAAAGACTTGAACTGGCTATAGTTGATAATCTCGACATGCGCACTGCCAAAGTAGTTTTGGATCATCAGGACGGCGAAAAATGCCAAGATGAAGTACCCAATGGAAAATTGTCGGTGTTTCTTTTCCATAGGCGTCCTGTTCTTCTTTCTCGCTTGGTAATTCGTTCGCAGGTCGGCGAGGAATTTTTTTACAGATTCTCGCGGACCGGCTTTCTGTGGCATTTTTTCGACCTGCAAGCTCGACATAATCGGAACTCTCCGGCTTACAGAGCTACGAATCGGTATTTTCATGAGTCAGCTTTCTTCTTTCTATGCGGAGAATTCTATTTTTGAAAAAGTCCAAGTCTCTTCGTGGTTCATCTGGCGCCTCCATAGAGTTCTCCTTGCTTCTCTTCCAGCCGCTGTTTTCCTCGGAGTTGGTCACGTACAAGCCGTTCGCTACCTTGATATTTTCCATAAAAATATTTCGAAAGTTCCGCCCCCTCGTCGAATTCGTACATTTTCCGCGGCGCGATCGGTGTCCCTATCGGATGAGCTCCTTGCCTAGCCCGCGAACTCCCGGTTTGAGACCTGGTTATTTTTTACTAGCCACTTCTCCCGCATGATCTTGTCCTGGATCCTGAGAAGCCCCTCTGTCAGGGCTTCCGGCCGGGGCGGACAGCCAGGAACGTAAACGTCTACAGGAATGATCTTGTCTACCCCTTTACAGACCGAGTAGGCTAGCTGAAAAAGCCCTCCACAGTTGGCGCAGCTCCCCATCGAGATGACATACTTCGGATCGGGCATCTGGTCGTAGAGGAGCTTGGTCCGCTTGGCCATTTTATAAGTCAGTGTCCCGGCTACGATCATAAGATCTGATTGACGAGGCGTCGCGCGCGGAACAGCGCCAAATCGATCGATATCGGCCCGCGGTCCTCCCGTCTGCATCAACTCGATAGCGCAACAGGCTAAGCCGAACAGCATGTACCACTGTGAAGAGGCTCGCCCCCAGTTAAGCAAGTCATCGACCTTTGTTGTAAATGCGGTTTCGGGCAACTGGTTCAATAATGACGTAAATACCTCCTTAGAGTTTCTCTTCACCCATGCATGAGACGCCTGGTGCAGGGATGGCTGCGGGCGCTGACTCAACGCGCGGCAGATGTTTTTCGGAAAGAGAGGACGGATTACGGGTGTTGGTTCGCCTGAATTGCGCTAACTATGCTCTCTCTGTGACGAGGCCTATCTGCGGGCCGTTAACCGGGAATTATCGTCGTCTACATAGAGTGTGGACCTATTAAGTCCATGTTGCAATAGGCGCTCAATCTTAGTTCAAGGCGCGTAGTATCGTCTGACGCCCGTTGCAGCTCTAATAGTTACCCCCTTGAGAGCCATCCCCGGTACTCTCCTGGACGCGGATCAAAGCCGTATGGGGTTTGCCACGAGAGTCCTTCTCCACTTGCATGGCGACGATGTCACCGGTCTTTAATTGGCTGACCGGATATTCATGTCCACGATACATCACGCGGGTCTCATCACCGTAAGCGACCACTGCGGAGTCCCCTCTATTCGGTCGCAAATGGATCTCTCTAGACTCAGTATCTACCCGCTCCACTGTAGCCACGATCTCGCCCGGGACCGGTTGAGTTGCTCTGGCAGGAAGTGTGTCTCTGCCCACGAGCGCAGTGTTGCCGTCGCAGCCTGCGATTATTGTCGGCGCCAAACCCAGAGCGAAACACAATGCCGCACGATTGATTAGATTCATGATACTCCCTCCTTAGTAAAGGATGGATCCTTTCTCTATCTGCGCCTTACGGGTCTCGTATTCTTTGCGGGATATTCTCTCGTGTTTGTAATCATCCTCCAGCTTGTTCATCTGGTTGTGGGCGTTATATTCGTAAGCTGCTCCCGTGCCTGCGGCGCCTAACGCGGCTCCTCCAAAAAACGCGCAACCGCTTTGAGCGAGACCTATCAGCAGCACTACCGTCAACATCAATTTTCTCATTTCAACCTCCTCGGTTGGACTGGTTAGGAGGGTCAAGTGAGGCTTCCTTGAAGATTTCAAGTAACCTCAGGAGTGAAACCCCAAGCCTAAACTGCTCTTACGATATCCCGTCTCCTGCGGGATAGCTGTCTAATAATGAACGGTTTTGAAAAGAAACATTGGACGGGCCGACAGACAGGTGCAGCGCGTTATGCAATCTGAGCGCGATATCGGTCAGTTTCCGGTCCTGGTGACGAAATTTCGGCCAAAACCGTCGAGGCTACGACTTTTTTGCTTTGATGATACGAACGAGATCCTCGAAAGAAGATCGTGCTATGACGCGATCGAACTGGGATCGGTAATTGTTGACCAAACTAATGTTTTCGATCACCAGGTCGTACACTTTCCACTCGTTGTTTACGCTATGAAGTTTGTAATTGATGATAAATCCACGCGTTTGTCTGCGACGATCTTTGTGTCCACTTCCGCAATAGTTGTTGTCTTCGAGCTCACGGGTGTAGAGGACATTTTGACTGGTATAGGATTCAATGCTGTCGGCGTAAGATCTTCCCAACAGCCCGGCGAAAATCTTTACGAATTCCTGCTGTTCCTCGGCGGTGCGGCGTCCCCAGTGCGGTCCTAAGGAGCGCTTCGCCATTTCAGCAAAGTCGAACCTGGGATAGATGACCTCGGCCAATTGGGCGCGAAGATTCTCCTTCTGACCCTCCGATTTCCGACTGGGATTCCTGACAATGGCAAGCACCTTATCTACAGTGGCCCGCACTTGTTCGGTAGGGCTGTCCGCCCTCGACGGCAAGGGAAGGAGTAGACAGGAAAGCAAAAAAACCAGGCACATGCCGGCAGCCCGGACCTCAGTTATCTTTGTTGCTTTACTCAGAACGGGTTCTCTCATAGCTCCCTCCAATTGACTGTTTATCCATCGTCGCTCCCTGACCGAAGGTCTAAATAGTGTTAAGTTGCAGTTCTCAGCATATCTGCGCACCGGCTGTGGCCGCACGTCAGCTTCCGCTAAGTTTCTCAGGTATTTAACGATACGCTGACTTGGCGACGTTTACTGTCTAATACTGGACGCTCTTAAAAAAATATCGCGGGATTGCGGAGGGGCCCATGCCTGCCTTATGGCGTCCCAGGGGCATGTAGAACGCTTTCCTCGTCTCATTTAAAATTTCACGGGAGGCTCTTTATTCGAGGACAGATAAAGTGGAAACTAGATGTATGTGCGGAGATCAAAGCGGAAGGAGGTAAGCTTATGCGGAAGCGAATAACCAATCAGGGTGCTGGAAGTGCGTCACTTTCGAATCGACAGTGGTTGAACGTGGAGCATCTGGCTCAGGTAGAAGTAACTTCCGAGGCCGCGGCACATCCAATCGAGTCAGCATTGATACCAGGTGCTGGACCAGGCTGGCGGGCGGAAGAACCTGGACAGCAGACAGTCCGGCTTCTGTTTGACGAACCGCAGAGGGTCAGGCATATACGTTTACTGTTTCAGGAAGATGAGCGGCAGCGCACTCAGGAGTTTGTGCTGCGGTGGTCCTCAGACGGCGGTCAGTCTTACCGGGAAATTGTCCGTCAGCAATACAACTTCAGCCCTCCCGGTTCTACCAGCGAATGCGAGGATTATGATGTCAATCTCGACCGCGTGACCGCGCTGGAACTGGCGATTGTCCCCGATATAAGCGGGGCACCCGTCTGTGCATCACTTGCAGAGTTACGTCTTGTGTGATTGCTAGGAAGCCCTTACGTGAACGCTCGTTCTAACTGACGCAAGATCCCATCCGGTTCGCGCAGCCCAAGCTCCACAATCTCATCGGCGCGCGCTTGCGAATCGCTGTTGGCATAGATGCGCAGCTGAGGCGCGTTGCCCGACGGCCGCACGTGCGCGACGTCGCCATCGTGGAAATAGACGCGCACGCCATCGAGCACATTGATCCGCACAATGTCGTCGAATCCGAGCGTGGGCGTGAAGAAACGCGCTAACGTCGCCTTACGCTGTTGCCAGTCAGCGGTCGCCGGTTCCGCGAGTAGCGTGGGCATCGCGTCCGGACGACTGCGATCCAATACACCCCCCGCGCCATCGAACTCAACCTCGATCACAGCGCCGGGTGCAATCAAATTAGCAAGGATGGCCTGGCTGACCGCGACCGGTACATTGTCGATCAAGCCGGCCCGGCCGGAGCGTACCGGCAACCGGTTCCACAATGTAGGCAATCCGATGCGCTGCTCGGCCGCAGCGAACAAGTTAGCCAAGATCGGCAACGTTGAATCGCGGGTCGGCAGCGCTGCCAGCGTTCCCGACTTTAACTGGATATCGCTGCCGGTTAAAAATCCGCCATTGGCTTCCCAGCCAACGATGCGTGCGTGTGTGCCGGCGCGGCGCAACTCGTCGAGGGCAGAGATAACGTACGGAGATCCGATCTTGGTCTTCTGGAGAGACACCCCGCGCTCGGCCATGCGTCGCTCGACAGCATCATTGGCGCTAATGGGGACCGCGGCGGCATCCGCTCGCAGGTATTCGGCGACCACGATGCCGAGTAGATCACCGGGCAAGAAACGTACGCGTCGGCGGCCTGGGTGCACCTCGGCGCCAGGTAGCACTGCCGTCAGCAACGGCCGATCGGAATCACCATCGGTGGACACGATTGCGTGAAGCGGCCGGCCGCTCGCTTCGGCAGCGACGGCAAATTCCTCCAGACGGTCCAGCTGCTCGTCGGTGATGTTCTCCGTGTCAATGGAAACGAATGTTTCGCTGCGCCCGGCGGTGATTACTTCGGCACCGAACTCGCGCAGGATGCGCGGCAAGATGTCGCGCCCCACCGCCGAATGCTGGTACACAAGAACGCGCAGGCCAGAGAGACCGCCGCAGGTGAAGCTGGTCAGATAGCGACGGATGTAGGCTTCTTCGGCGGCGCGAGCAAGCGCGGGCAGCTCCGGCGATCGCTTGAGCATGCCAGAGCCGTCGAAGGCCGATTCGGTCGCGGTCCGGCTGTACTCCTGGACACGGACATGCTCGACCTCGCGCGTGATGCCGGGTTCATCCGACTTCAGCACCTCGCCGACGCTTTTATTGATTTTTATACCGTTACGATCGAATGGAATGTGGCTGCCGGTCACCATAACGCCGGCGCGTCCGGCGGAGATAGCGTGGGAGATCAATGCCGGCGTGGGGATCTTGCCTGCGTTCTCCAACTGGCAGCCCGAGTCGACAATCGCTTGGACGCAGGCGCGTATGATACGGTCGGCGCTCGGCCGAAGGTCGCCGGCGATAACCACTGTGCTGCTCGCATGAATATCGCCAATGCTCAACAAATACCGGAGCGCAGCTTTGACATTGATGTAGGCTTCGAGGTCGGTGATGTCTTTGACCAGGCCGCGCAATCCGCTGGTGCCAAAGGCCAACGCGACTGGCGCGTAATTGAGGAACGAAGCCGTTGCGGATATTCGTGGTTCGGACATTCGAGTTATCTACATGCAAGCCTCGCCTTCCGGCCAGCGATGGTCCGATGGCGACACCAACAGGGCTCGCTCTATGTAAGTAAACGTCTTAACAAGTCGATGGGCACCGGGAAAATTATGGTGGAATTATTATCCGCTGATACCTCAACTAGACTTTGCAGGAATCTAAGGTGCATGGCCGCCGGTTGTTTTGCAATGATCTCAGCTGCATCTGCGAGCTTCTGCGAGGCCTGAAACTCTCCCTCGGCATGAATGATCTTTGCACGCCTCTCTCTCTCCGCCTCCGCCTGTTTGGCCATCGCCCGCTGCATCTCCTGGGGAAGGTCGATGTCCTTCACTTCTACCAAAACCACTTTGATTCCCCACGGCTCTGTTTGGGAGTCCAGGATCTCCTGAATTCGCGTGTTGATCTTTTCCCTCTCGGCTAAGAGCTCATCCAGTAACGCCTGCCCGCAAGTGCTCCTGAGTGTAACCTGGGCGAGTTGAGAAGCGGCCAGGAGATAGTTTTGTACTTCCGTGATTGCTCGATTAGGCTCGATTACCCTGAAGTAGAGAACAGCACTGACCTTGATGGAGACGTTATCGCGTGTAATTACATCTTGCGGCGGGACATTCATTGTCACTGTGCGAAGCTCCACGCGCATCATTTTTTCGACGAGAGGAATGACGTATGTAATCCCAGGGCCCCGTGCCTGTACCAAACGCCCGAGCCTAAAGATCACCGCTCGCTCATACTCCTTTAAAATCTTGATCCCACTGATGGCGAGCAAAACGGCGATGACCAGAGCTGTGGCAATCGCCCCAAAATTGAACATAGCCTATCCTACGCCAACTTCGCTATCGACCTGTCCTGCAGACGCAAAAGGGTCCACGGCATATTTCACCGCCTCAGACAGCCTGTCAACAACACAAACAGGACGCGTTGTAGCAACGTAACTGCGTCACGGGTTAACAGCAACGTGATTATTTCAGGACATGGAGCGCATAACCCCGACAATGAAAGCGTAGAAGCGAGTCGAGGTCATGGCGGATACCGTATCTACCACTGCGTTCACAATATCCCCGGTGCCCTTAGATGGCGCTGACAATCTCCCCCTTTACGGATTCAAGCATGCTTTTCTGTGACATGGCTCACCTCCTTTATGAATCCTTAACGTTATGCAAAGTGATCTCGGACTTTTTGAGATCTCTGGGCCTTCCTGCGCAACTAAAATATATCGGTTTACCTTTTGGCTCGGATCGGAAAACAGACTCCGCTGTTTTTGGCTCTTCTTCCTGAACTTTCCTCTCAGTTTTTGCTCTCTCGTTTCTTCCACCCATTGCCGTTCTCCTTTCGGTCACCGAGGCGACCGCTCGTGCGGTGCATTGCCTTAGCGCTTGGCTGTCATGAGGCGGAGATCGTCCTCGACTGCGCGCACGCCCTGGATCGAGCGCGCTAGCACCGCTACCTCCAGGCGCCGCGCCCCGGTCGGAGTGGTCCCCGTCAGCCGGACGACGCCATTCTTCACGTCCACGGTGATGTCCTTGAAGCCTTGGGTCTCAAAGGCCTTCTTCACTTCGCGCTCCATCTAAGGCGGCTACGGCTATCCCTCCTTTTAACGGATCAAGACACGTCCCTAGTTTGTCTTCACCGTCTCACGAGGCTCATCGGAATCTCAAGTTCAGTGATATTATCCGGATCGGGGTCCTGCATCTCGTCTATGCGTTCAAATCTCTTTTGTAATTCCAAGCGCAACATCTTTTTCCTTTGCCCGTAAGCAACGATCGAGCGCGGACTGCTCGACCAGGTGCGCCCTTGATCGGGGCTGTAGAGTTCGAAGCGCTGACCGCAGATCTCAATTTGTTTGAGCATGGTATTCTCCTGACCCTTGGTATGGGTTTGTTGCGGGAGCACGCCTTTCCAAAAGCGAATGACATAACCATCGTCATCGTACTTCGAAGGTTTGATCAGAACGATGCGGAATTTTCCAAACGGCGGCTCTGGCGTTGGCCCCTTGATCGACTCATGCCCACTTATACGTTGGCTTAACATATCGTGTGCGCCTCCCAAGATCGGATATGCCCTCTTTCGCAAACGAATGTATTATCATTTTCACTCTTACGGCAGATGGTTGCCGAGCATCGCGATCCTGAGAATCGTGAATGCATGATTCTGGAACGTACCGCCTCGGATGGATTCGCTATCCGCCCAAATTCTCTCGCCTTTCTTCCTCGTAGGCCTGCTTTTCGGCCTCCGTATCGGTCTTGACCGAATCGCAATGAGGGCCAATGAATTCCTTTCCCTTTTTCACAATCCCTTCGGCGTTCTCACGCAGCTTTCGCGCCTGTTGATTCAGATAATCAAGGCTCTTATTGCTTCGCCGACGAAGATATTTCCGCGTTTCTTCGCCCGAGCGGGACGCGAACAACAGCCCAGCAATTGCCCCTAAACCCAGACCGATAAGCAAGTAAGAGAATTTGAATTCACCATTGGTTCGCATACGTTTACCCTTTCTTTTATGACGCTCACGCTGGCACAGTCTGCTTCTAACGCTTGATGACTTGCAGGTTATTGACGACTTTTTTGACGCCTTTCACCTCAGACGCAAGCGATCCAATTCGGGACCTCTGCTCAGCGGTCTCGACTTCGCCGGTCAGATAAACAACCCCATTGTTGGTCTCGACTCCCACACGTGTCAGGGTGACAAGCTTGTCTGATGCGAGCTTGGTCTTCACGTATGAGGTAAGAGTTCCATCATCGATGTTCTGTCCCATGGTCTCACCCGTCATAGCTTGGCAGCCGGTTATCAAGATTAGAAAGGCCACCATCACTGTCAACGTTTTGAATGCCCGTACCATAAATACCTCCCAAAATACTGCCGAAAATTGCTTTTTTTTCCCAACGAACGAGCCCTTCATGAAAATTTGTTTCTGAAAACGCCCGTACGGTTACCAGAGAGCAGCCTGATATTCACTCGATAGATCCTGAATCTGTGGGGATTGCACTGCGATTTTGAACATCCTGTCCCACGTCACGGTGATCTTCCCGCAAATCGTGTCTTTCTCAGTCTGAGTCCCGCGGGTCTTACCGTGCGTAACCTCTGTCCGGGTGGATATCTCCATACCACCCACGCCTATCATTCCTGTCATAGCGACTGTCGTCCTGGTCATACCCATGGCGATCCCAGTGATTCCACTCATGACACCCACTCGAAGCCAACACGAAACCGACCATTACTGTTGCGCACATGACTATTCTGGCTCTGTTCTTTAAAAAGTTCCTAAGGCCTAACAATTTTTTGGCTCTCGATTCTCTTTGTTCGCGGCGCTTGTGTCCGCTTGTCATGCTCGTTCGCGACCACGAGTCACGAAGACAAAGCCCGGTACCCATTGTCCCAATCTCCTAAAGCGTCGATTCTATCCTCCTTAATATATGATGGAGCCAACATTATTTTTTTCATTTCAACCTGGTTGGATCGATTAGGAGGGTTAAGTCAGGCTTACTTGAAGAATTTCAAATAACCTCAGGAGTGAAACCCTATGCCTTGAATTGGTTTGACGATACGCTGACTGGGGATGGATTGCTGTCCAATACTGGACCGTCTTGAAATTAAATATCGAGTGGGCTCGCGAAGGTGCGCAGCCGCTCTAGGCGATTGAGCGAGGTGATCGGTGAGTTTCTTTTCTTTGATGATGAGAAAGCGATCTTTATTCGTCTCAATCAGCCCAAGGTTATGAAATCTCTGCATAAACAAGCTGATCCGAGGGCGGGTCGTGCCCACCATCTCGGAGAGTTCCCCACTATTTGACAAGGGCTCATGTGTTCCGTTACGAAACCTACGCGAATTGTGGCAAATGATGAAGAAGGCTTCGGATTACTTTCCTTGACAACGGTCCATCGCACCCCTAGTCTACTTGCTACAGTTCATTTTTCTAGTCTTGTGGGCTTGGATAATATGTCAGCGCACGATTGGGATTTCCTGCTTTGGCAGCGAGCAAGCGATCTACTCCAGCAGGCAGAGCGGATCCAGAGGAATTTTTTACAAATCGCCGCTGGTGCCCACTATCGGGCATCTCACGGTCGAATATCATGCTGGGAACCTCCCGTTAACGTCGTCGAGACTGACGAAAGCCTGTGGGTGATTTCGGCCCTACCTGGGGTAGCAACTGATCAAGTGGAGGTGCGATTAGAGGGACGCGAACTTGTCATCGCAGGTGAACGACCGCTGCCAAGATGCTGCGATGACGGAGAACTAAAGATATGGGAAATCCCGCACGGTCGTTTTGAGCGGCAACTCAGGCTGGTGGGAGGCGAGAGTCCTCTATCGGTAGGCGAAATTTCTCTCCAGAATGGGCTACTCATCATCGAGCTAAAGAAGCATTCATGAACGCTGAACACAACGAATCCAGTAAATCTATGCCGCGTCCTAATATCCCTGCGGGAGCGTTGGTCATCATACCTTTACGCAACCGGGTACTGTTTCCGTCCATGATCATGCCACTCATGGTCCGTCGCCCCGCACGGCTCCAAGCTGTCGAAGAGACTGTGCGCCAACAACTTCCTATTGGATTTGTCACCCAACGCGATCCAAATATAGAAGTTCCAGAGCCCAAAGACCTGTACGGAGTAGGTACCGCAGCGGATGTTCTACGGATGTTTACCCTGCCGGACGGTCAGCGTCAGATCTTCGTTCAAGGCCGCCGCCGCTTTGAGATCGGCGAATTCCTTGAGACCGATCCCCTCCTCATCGCGCGTGTCACCATGGTGGAAGAAAAGATACCGCAGACAAAGGAGTTCGAGGCGAGAATCTTACATCTGCGTCAAGAAGCAGCCAGGGCCTTATCGTTATTCCCTGAACCCATGAGCGAACTGAGCTCGATGATTGAACGGATTGAAGATCCCTCATCCGTAATCGATATGATCGCTTCCACCTTGCATCTTGCGTCTGCCGAGAGGCAAGAAATTCTGGCGATCTTTGACCCAGAGGCACGAGCCCAAAGGGTTTCAGAAAAGTTGGCGCGTCACATCGAATTGCTGGAATTGACCAGGAAAATTGGCGACGAAACCAAGGAATCCATGGATAAGTCCCGGCGCCAATATTTCCTGCGCGAACAATTAAAGGCCATTCAAAAGGAACTGGGCGAGCAGGATGGGAAAGGTATCGAAGTCGAAGAGCTGAGAAAAAAACTCTACGAGGCAAAAATGCCCCCCGATGTCGAGAGGGAAGCGCTAAAAGAGCTGGCTCGTTTGGAGCGCATTCCTGAGATGGCGCCTGAATACTCGTTAATGAGAACATACTTCGATTGGTTGGTGGAGCTGCCTTGGAGCATTGTCACCGAGGAAGAGATCGATCTTCCGAAAGCGCGTGAAATTCTCGACACCGACCACTACGGTCTCGAAAAAGTGAAAAAGCGCATTATTGAATTTCTCGCGGTTCGTAAACTCATGCCGCAAGGAAAAAGCCCTATCCTGTGCTTCGTCGGTCCCCCGGGAGTCGGAAAGACCTCCCTCGGGCAAAGTATCGCTCGGGCCATGAATCGTAAATTCGTGCGACAGAGTCTTGGTGGGGTCCACGATGAGGCGGATATTCGGGGGCATCGGCGTACCTATGTCGGGGCCCTCCCCGGTAATATCATTCAAGGAATAAGAAAAGCAGGCAGTAGAAATCCCGTCTTCATGTTGGATGAAGTCGACAAGCTCAGCGCTAGTTTTCAGGGCAACCCTTCCGCTGCGTTGCTGGAGGTCCTCGATCCCTCTCAAAATTCCACTTTTCAGGACCATTACCTCGCATTGCCTTTCGATCTAACACAGGTATTGTTCATCGCGACGGCTAACGTGCTCGATACTGTTCCGGGCCCTCTGCGTGACCGGATGGAGATCTTAGAATTGCCGGGATACATCGCGGAAGATAAGTTGGCCATCGCAAAGGGATACCTTGTTCCTCGGCAGATTTCTGAAAACGGTCTTAAACCGGGAGAGATTAATTTTACCGACGAGGCGATTCGGGAAATAATTACATCCTACACACGCGAAGCCGGGGTTCGGCAACTTGAGCGTGAGTTGGGAGCTGTCTGCCGGAGTGTGGCAACGCGCATAGCGGATGGGTTTAAAGAGACTATAACCGTCAATCAAGAATCTCTCGATGGGTACTTGGGCCCGCAAAAGTTCTTCAACGAGATTGCGCTGCGTACCAGTTTACCTGGAGTGGCTACCGGCTTGGCCTGGACACCGTTTGGAGGAGACATCTTGTTTGTCGAAGCTACCAAGATGGCCGGGGACGGCAAATTGCTGCTAACCGGTCAGCTCGGCGATGTCATGAAAGAGAGCGCGCAGGCCGCGTTGAGTCTTGTCAAATCACGCGCCGGAACAGTTGGCATCGATCCGGATATCTTCAGGAAAAATGATTTGCACATCCATATCCCCGCGGGCGCTATCCCAAAGGATGGCCCAAGCGCCGGCATCACGCTCTTCGTCGCCCTCGTTTCACTTCTAACGGGACAACGCATCAGCAAAGATGTCGCCATGACGGGCGAGATCAGTCTCCGCGGCTTAGTACTACCGGTGGGAGGGATTAAGGAAAAGGTACTGGCAGCCAAAAGAGCGGGTATTTCTTGCGTCTTGTTGCCTGAGTTGAACCGAAGAGATATGGAGGAGATTCCAACCTCGGGCCGTGAGGGGATCCGCTTTGAATTTTTGAAAACCGCGGACCAAGCGTTGCTACTTGCCCTGGAGCCCGAAGCCCCAAGTGGTTTTTCCCCTGGTGAAAGACTCGCGGCTCGTTCTATTTCCTAACAAATAAATCAGTGGATCGTGTGACGGATAACAAAGTTAATCCCGTTTACGGTCAACCAGCTCCTGTTAACGTTGTTGAGCTCTGGCAGAGTACGAAAGGACCTTGAATATCCGAAGAGAGTTAAAGAAACGCTAGGCGGCAGCACCCAGTTTTGGCCGCCACTTGCCGCCGCTTATCAAAGCGGCGCTCTGCTCTGTCCAGCACCCCTGTTAAGACCATGCCGGCTTTCCACACCTTGTGAACGGCAAGGAGCCTCTTTAGCTTATTTGCGCTTGCGCCAATATTGCTGAACAAAGATATATAACAAGATAACAAGAATAAGACAACGGTCATGGCAGAACCAATCACAAGAGTGGGGCGCACCTTTCCGAATACCAGAGTCCATTGGCTCCCCAAAAAGTAACCGGCGGAGATAAAGGTGACCGACCAAATAAAACTTCCCGTATATGCAAACAAAGCGAACACGGATAGCGGTAGTTTCGATACTCCAGCACCAAATGCGATCAAATGTCGCATTCCCGGTAAGTAATAACCGAACAGCAGGCCCCACTTCCCCACACGCTCAAACCAGGTCTCAACATGGGTTACCTTATCTCCTGCAATTTGAACCGCAGGACCGAATTTTGTAATTAGATAATGGCCAATAGTGCGTCCTAACCCATAGCTTAAAGTGATACCGCACACGCTGCCGAGAAATGCTGCCGCCATGGTGGGAAGGAGCTGCAAGTTTTCGTTGTAGACAAGATAACCCGCGAAGGCTAGTAACCCTTCGTCGGGTATGGGGGCCCCGATAATCCCTAGTGCCAGCAATGAAAATATCCCTATATATCCATATTCTGTAACCCAGCGGAGAGTTTCTGTCAGCATAATATCTTCTCCTCAGAATCACTCGAGAAGCTTTAACGAAAGAGGAGATAAGCTGGCTTGTTTTACTTCCAAGTATCATATAGCCCGGACGCGCGGCTAGGAGCCCCGCTCATTTCAGTGGTCAGCGTCTGGATCCGACACTGCCCTTTCTTACCCCACGCTCTTAAAGTCGATATATCCGCGCTCCACATCCGTGTGGATCAGCTCCACACGGAGCCTGTGGCCGACGTCCATGCCTCCAAAACCGCTCACCAGTCTTCCTTCAATGGGCGGATGCAGAAGACGGACCCACGTGCCTTTGTCAGAAGCGCCGGTAACGATGGCAGCGAAACGCTCGCCGATCCTTGATTCCAGCAGCATGGCTGCCGCGGATTTTCCAACCTGCCGTTCGACCTTCTTCGCCGCGTCTTCCTCTTCGGTGCAGTGCTGTGCGAGCGCCTGCAATTCGTCGTTCTTGTAGGGCAGGGAACTTCCTGCCAGCGCTGCCTTCAGCAACCGCTGCGTGATTAAATCAGGATATCGGCGGTTCGGGGCGGTGGAGTGAGCATAATCTCTGACCGCAAGACCGAAGTGACCGGTGGCACTGCCTCCTGGAAGCTCGACGACGTATTCACCGGCGCCCATCAGCTTGATGACGGTGAGGGAAAGATCGGGAAAGCGGAGAGGATCGGCGGCTTTCGCCGAAATAAGGAATTGCTCCAGGGCCTTCGAGTCGGGCTTCTGGGGTAACGTGAAGCCATGGTCCGAAGCGAGCTCGATGATCCGGTCCCAGCGTTTGGGTGTGCGCACCACGCGCCGCAGCGACGGAAACATCTTGGACGCGAGGTATCGCGCGGCAACGCCGTTTGCAGCGATCATGAAGTCCTCGATAATTTCTTTAGCCCTGTTCTTTCTCTCGGCTTCTAAGTCCTTGAGCTCATCTCCGTCAAACACAGGACGTGCTTCTATGGTTTCGAGATTCAGCGCTCCGTGCACGTGCCGGAGGGCCTTCAGCTTTTGGGCCGCGCGGTCCTGAAGCCGGAGGTTTTCGTCGAGACCGTCGACCTTGCCGATAACTTGCGGCATCGGCCCGTTACCCTCTAGCCAGTCAGCCACGCTGTTGTAGGCGAGCTTGGCACGATTGCGGACCGTCGCTCCATAGATATCCGAACTCTGCAGCGATCCGTCCTCCGCGATGATCATTTCAACGACGATGGCAAGACGGTCTGCTTCATAGTTGAGAGAGGTAAGATCGGTCGACAGTTTCTCTGGCAGCATCGGAAATATCTCGGCGGCGGTGTATACCGAGGTGGTATTATGCCGGGCATGATCGTCAAGCGCGGACTGCTTCTTGACGAGCGCATCCACATCGGCAATGGCGACAAGAATCTTTACGGCCCCTCCGGGCATGGCTTCGGCAACCGTAAGTTGGTCCAGATCACGCGAAGCATCGTTGTCTATGGAGCACCAGATAAGGTTTTGGAGATCACGCGTCGACTGTTCAGCTCGTATTGCAGGCCCGCGGATACCGTCGAGCTCGGCGCGTGCCTGGAGCGAGAATTCGGGAAGAAGTCCCCTTTCAAGCATCGCCCGGCGGGCAATTCTTCGTAAGATAGAGCGGTGTTGTCTGTCGTTTATGTTGTCCGTCATAATGTCACCCATAAACCGGCTGTTGAAAAACTCTAAGTTTACCTTTCGACAAGCTCAAGGCGAACTGAGGAGGGCTTAGAACTGTTGAAGTTTTTTCGTTCATGTTGAGCACGTCGAAGCATGCGAATTACTTTTTCAACATCCTGTAAAAATCCGGTGCGTTTCGGTCCCTTCAAAATCTTACCTTCTGGTAAAAAATCGTCTTCGCCATTTCCGCTGTGATAATGTACGCCATAATAATTATTCCTATGAGTACAAGGAACGAAATCGACAGCCGGGTAAATCCAAAAATCTCGCCTATCGGCGTGAGGGGCAGAATCACCGTCAGGATAACGACTAAGAGAGTAGCCATAAGCAGAAATTTCGAGGGTCTACTCTTGAAGAAAGGTTTCCGGCTTCGAATAACCAGCACGATCAGCGACGCGGAAATCACAGACTCCAAAAACCAGCCGGTTCTGAATTGATCCTGGGTCGCATGAAAGATTAGCAGAAGCGCGCCGAAGGTAAGGTAGTCAAACACCGAACTCACCAGGCCGAAGGTAATCATAAACTTGCGAATGGCCTTAATGTCCCAGCGTCGAGGATGGTCAACCATTTCGACGTCCACCCTGTCGGTGGCGATGGTCATCTCGGGGAAATCGGTCATTAGATTAGTAAGCAAGATCTGCTTCGGTAGCAACGGCAGAAAAGGCAGAAAAAGGGATACCCCGGCCATGCTGAACATGTTGCCGAAATTGGCGCTTGTGGCCATGAAGACATACTTCAGCGTGTTCGCGAAGGTCGTTCGCCCTTCACGCACACCCTGCACAAGAACACCCAAATCCTTTTCGAGTAAGACGATATCCGCCGCCTCCTTGGCGACATCCACGGCGCTTTCAACGGAAATGCCGACATCGGCGGCATGAAGCGCCGAGGCATCGTTGATGCCGTCTCCCATATATCCCACGACATTTCCAGCCTTCTTGAGGGCGAGGATGATGCGCTCTTTCTGGTTGGGCTCAATTTCGGCGAAGACGTCCACGTCAACCACATGTTTGAGCAGCGCGCTATCGCTCATCTGGCGGAGATCTAAACCCGTGAAGATTTTTGTATTCGACAATCCCATCTGCTGACTTACATTGGCTGCGACGAGGTGATTGTCGCCCGTGATAATCTTCAGTGAAACGCCGAGGGTTTTCAGACTGGCGATGGTCTCGATGATATTGGGTTTGGGCGGATCAAAAAGAACCAGGAATCCCAAAAACGTCATGCCTGCTTCGTGGTCCTTATTTATGAGTGATGCAGACCCCATATTTTTGTAAGCGACGCCCAGCGTGCGAAAGCCCTTGCCACTGAGCTCCTCAAAGTGCTGACGGATTCGGTCCCGCACTGCGGCGATATCGACAATTATTTCCCCCTCAGTTTCCGAAGCTGAACAGACGGCGAGCACGTTCGCCAGCGCCCCTTTGGTCACCATCAAATGCATATCACCATGAGCAACCAGAATGCTCAATCGCTTGCGAAGAAAATCATAAGGGATCTCGTCCGCCTTTCGGTACCCGGACAGGTCAAACTGGCGATGGGCGCGGATGGCTTCGTCGATCGGGTTCGTAAAGCCTGTCTCGTAAAAAGCATTGAGATAAGCGTGAAGAAGGACTTTCTCGCTCGGAGCGCCTTTTACATCAAGGGCGGATTGTAAACGCACACTCCCTTCAGTCAGCGTGCCGGTTTTATCGGAGCAGATCACGTTCATGCTGCCGAAGTTTTCAATCGAAGCGAGTTTTTTGACGATCACCTTCCCTTGCGCCATTTGTTTGGCGCCGTGGGCCAGGTTGATGCTGATGATCGCCGGCAACAGTTGCGGCGTGAGCCCAACCGCGAGCGCCAGGGAAAACAGAAAGGAGTCCAGAACCGGTCGCGCCAAGTAGACGTTGATAGCGAAGATAGCGATCACCAGCACCAGCGTCACTTCCATGAGGAAATAGCCGAATCGCCGTATACCATGTTCAAAGTCCGTTTCCTGAGGCCTAAGCTTGAGCCGCTCCGACACCTTACCGAACTCGGTTTCCTTGCCTGTGCGTACAACAAGTGCCTTTGCACTGCCGCTCACCACATGGGTTCCCATCCATAGCGCATTTGTCCGCTGGCCCAGCGGTGTCTCTGCCGCAAGCACCCCGACCGATTTCTCTACAGGGTAGGTTTCACCCGTCAGGGTTGCTTCATCGATGAAAAGATCTTTGGATTCATGAACCAGAGAGTCTCCCGGGACGACATCCCCGGCATTCAGTATGACGATATCTCCAGGCACAATCGCTTCGACTGGAATTTCTTGGGGGCGTCCATCACGAAGCACCGTAGCCTTAATTTGCACCATGGCCAGCAACTGCTCCACGGCGTTGTTTGCGCTGTACTCTTGCCAAAACCCGAGCAGGCCGCTTACGAGGACAATGGTGAGAATAATGAGAGCGTTAACAGGATCATGTAAAAAAAATGATAACCCGGTTGCAAACAAAAGAATGAGGATTAGTGGACTCTTGAATTGAGCGAGCAGGAGTGTGAAGACATCCGACCGTTGTTTTGGCTTCAGGAGATTAGAGCCATAGCGTGCGCGCCGCTGTCCGGCTTCATCACTGCTCAATCCTTCCGTTGCCGTTTCAAGGTGCTGGAGTATCTGGGTCGCAGAGATGCTCCAGAAGGCCGAAGGGAGTTGGTTCATATCTATTCTTGAACTGGCAAACTCTATTTTAGAAAGCGCTGTCGAACTTTGGCCGCGATCTGGCGGTCCGTCATTTTGTCAACCGTTTCAACACCAACGATGCGCCCACTGAGTCCTTTACTGGCGAGACGTTTTTCGAGCTCGCCCTTTGCCTCGCCAGGACCAAAGATCAAAATGGATTCTGCATCGCGAAGATGCGAGATCACCTCGTCATAGTATCTGTTGAGATGGCCGGTAAATTGTCTGTCTCGCTGGTCCTCTGCCGAGCCGTCCTCTGAACCAGAACCACCGGAAAATCGGACATGCTTCTCCATTCCTGATTCTATTCGTCTCGTTTCTTCTCCTTTGTCTCCGATAACCACGACAACCGTCTCTCTGTGGTCAATCCACAAACCCACTTGTCTTTTCATAGATTCCTCCTGGCGATTAGGCTCAGTAACACAATGTTAGCCCGCGCGTTTTGTCGAGTCATCCGGGGCGTAAAGTTTGACCCTGATAACTCTTCACACCTATCTCCTCACGCTTCAGGCCTTTTTTTCCTCATCTCCCCTTCCACCATCTTGTACTCGAACAGCCGGCATTCGAGGGCGCCGTTGAACAACGGGGTGCGCTTGGATGCGGCGAGGCGGATGAGCTTCGGCAGGCGCATGTCGGCGCTGAGAATGTAGGCCCGCCAGCCGGTAAATTTTTTCTTCAGCGCGTCGCCGAGCTTTGGGTAAAACTCCGCCAGTTCCTGCTGCTCGCCGAGGCGCACGCCGTAAGGCGGGTTGGTGACGATGATGCCTTCCTTTGCCGGTGCGGAGATTTCCAGGACATTCGCCCGCTTCAAGCTCACCATTTTTTCCAAGCCGGCAGCCGCAAGGTTGACGCGGGCCGATTTCAACGCCTCATCGGAGATATCGCTGCCGTAAATGGAAAGTGGAACCCTGGGTTTTCGGCGGGCCGCGCTTTGCTGTATCAGCTCTTGCCAGCGGCGCCGATTGAAATTTTTCAGTTTCTCGAAAGCAAAATGGCGTCCTAAACCGGGCGCGATATCTAGGGCCATGTGCGCCGCTTCCAGCAGAATCGTCCCGCTGCCACACATAGGATCGAGCAGCGGAATGCCGGGGAGCCATCCGGCAAGGCGAAGAATCCCGGCAGCGAGATTTTCCCGCAGCGGCGCTTCTCCCGCGGCTATGCGTCTGCCGCGCTTGAACAACGGCTCCCCCGTGGTGTCGAGATAAAGGGTAAAGTCGCGATCTGTCAGATGACCCTGAATGCCAACATCGGGCTGACGGGTATCCACGCTGGGACGGCGACCCGAGAGCCGGCGAATTCTATCGCACACGGCGTCCTTGATTTTGAGGGTGACGAAATTGAGACTCGTGAGAGGACTCCTGGTGGCCGAGACATCGACCCGTATAGTGAGAGGCGGTTCAAACCAGTCGTTCCATGGCAGCGCCAAAGCGGTGCGGTAAATATCGTCCTCGTTGCGGTAGCGGTCTGTTGCCACCTGCCACAGAACGCGGCTGGCAATGCGGCTTTCCAGATTCGTCCGGTAACATAGGGAAAATTCACCGCTAAACTGGACTCCACCCCCTACGGTGTGAATGTTTTTCGCTGTCAGTTGCTGCAGTTCTTCTGCCAGGAGCTGTTCCAGGCCGCGGGGGCAGGTAGCGAAAAATTTTTCCATCGGGGAATAGGCGTTATGCCGTTGTGCAATTTCGCGCAGATTGGCATCTTACACGAAATTCCAGGGGAGCGAATTCCATTACCTGCTGCCATCACCAGGACAGCAGGACGGTGATATAACATGATCGCGTCTCAGACAATCGGACATAAGCCGCTCATGCTTTGGCGGGCGCTTTATCTGTGTTCTTGGTGACAAAAGGGGAATTTGAATGTTTCCTTTTTCTCCCAGTGATCGGAGCAAAACAAGGAAAACTTAATGCGAGGAACCACGCTCTGGCGGGTTGTGCCTAAGATATCGATACGCAAGAAAAGACTGATTAGCCCTTTAGCTTTCAGTTCTTATCAATCCACTCCCTTGCTCTTTTCACGGCATACGCGTCGGCTTCACTTTCAGTCGGCAAAGCTTCGTTGCATTGATATTGATGCGATGGAAAATCGCTTCCCTTCCCTGTGCTTTCGGTTTTGGGACGCGTCACAGTATATTGGGGAACCCACTTTCCATTTTTCTCCCGCTGAAATGACTCGCCGCGAATGAGACAGTTTTTGTATGAAATGCTGCTTTTCATCTTGTGGTCACCTCAAGTGTCCCGGTTAACACCGAGCGATCCGAAATCTGAACAAGCTGATTTCTGGTAGTAACTCGGTTGGCGTCCTTGGGAAGCTTCTTTCTTGAGCGGTTCATGCATAGCAATATGTCATAGAAATGATGTAATGGCATTAAGGATGGCAGACGAATCCCAAAAGCTGTTTAAAGAGCTAATTGAAGAATCTCGCAGGCTCATAAAAGAGAGCCAAAAGGTTATCGCACAAACCAAAAGACTCGTCGATGAACTGCGCCAGTTAAAGGCCGAGATCAAATCTTGGAAATCAAAATGAGTCACTACCTGATTTCTCCGCACCGTGCCCACAAGGTATGCTAAAGGCATAAGACGGTTGTCAGGTTTTTAGCGGATTCTTTATCCGTCTTCGTGAAGCCAATTGAGAATTCCGCGAATGCTGCCGGTCGCCAGGGCAATGCACGTATCCGCCGCGCCGTAATACAGATGGATGGTGTCGCCATCGGACGCAAGGGTGTAGCCACAAGGAAAAACGACGTTGTCCACATCTCCGCGTCGCTCATACTGTTCTTCCGGGCCGAAGATCCACTCGTCACCGCGTTTCAGGCAGCGTCCCGGCTCCTGCAAATCAAACAGCGCTAGACCCAGTCGGTAAATGCAACCCGCTGGTGTCTGCCGTACGCCGTGGTAAATCACCAGCCAACCTTGCGGAGTTTCGATGGGCGGTGACGAGAGGCCGATTTTATTCGCATCCCACCATCCGCCGCGCCGGGCTTCCAGCATCAGCTTGTGGCTGCCCCAGTGCCGCAGATCGGGCGAATAGGACATCCACATGTGCGCGCCGGGAGCGCTGACCGGGCGATGGATCAAAGCCCACTGGCCGCCGATACGATGAGGAAACAAGGCAGCATCTTTATCTTCCGGCGCCATGATCATCCCATAGCGCTCGAAGTGCTCGAAATCTTTGGTGAGCGCAAGCGCTACGCCGGGTCCGACACCAGAGTAGGCGGTATAAACGATGCCATACTTGCTTAATTCGGGGAGGTAGGTGATGCGCGGGTCTTCAATGCCCCACAGTTCCTCCGGAAAGTGTTCCGGGTCGGGCAATAGGGTGGACTGGGAGTCAATCTGCCAGCTATCCACACCGTTGGCGGAGCGGGCGACACACAAGTGGGAATGGCCGCGCCGATCCTCCACGCGGCACAGTAGCAGGGTGGTCCCATCCGGCAGCAATGTGGCGCCCGGGTTAAACACGCTATTGGCCGGATAGGGCCAAGCGGCGGGGGTCAAAATGGGATTGTGCGGATGACGGCGAAAGATTTCGGGGTGTCGGTTGCTCACTAGGATTGTACCTCCACAGATGGAAGGGCATTGTCCGCCAGGCGCAGCTCCAGCAGGGCCTGGAGAAAGGCTAGCGTAGACTCCGCGCCTTGATTCTCGTTCGCGCGGTCGGGATGCAGACCGTCTCGACAACCACCTGTCATCGGGTCATAAATGGGAAGGTTCAGATCATTGCGCCCAAGGAACCACTCGAAAGCCCGTCGAGCTTCCTTCCGCCAACGCTTGTCTCCCGTGATCCGGGCCGCTTCGAGGCAGGCGGATACCATGGCTTGCGCCTCCACCGGCTGTTGATCGAACCGCGCACGCTTACCGCCCTGCTGATAAAAACCGTTGGATCCGATGGGAACAAAATGACCCCCAGCCTCTTCAGCGCGCTGCAAGTCGGCCAGCCACATAAGCGACTCCAGCCCGGCCTCGGACATTGCTTTATTCGGCATCGATTGGCCGCACATGAGCAACGCATGTGGCAGCGCGGCGTTACAATAGGTCAGCACTTCTTCGTACCATCGCCATTGGTCCGAGCGATGGCTTTGATATAACGCCAGCAGCCGCCCGGACAATTCCTCCCGGACCTGGCCTGCCATGCGGTCGCCGGCAAACCGTTGTAGATACTCGTGGATGCCGATCAGCGAGAAGGCCCACGCCCGCGGGCTGGTCGTGTCGAGAATGGCGGGCAAGGCCTGCTCGAATAACCAGCCGGCCATACTGTGTAAGGCCGGCGTGTTAGAGCGGCCCAACACTGTGCCCAAGGCGCACAGCGTGCGGCCGTGGCAATCGTCTGAGCCGCCAGCTTCCAGCCAGCGGCGCTGGTAATCCATAAAGTTGCGAAAGCGTCCGGTTTCAGCGTTGAACGCATACCAGACGAAGGCGAGATAACGGGAAGCCAATTCCAATGCCTCTCCGTTGCCGAGTTCCTCCAGAAGAGTGCTGACCATCAGAGCACGGGCGTTGTCGTCAGTACAATACCCCTCGTGATAGTTGGGCACCGTGAAAATGGCGTGTTGCAACATGCCGGTCTCGTCCGCCATGTGGCGCAAGTGATCGAGTTTGAGAGGGGGCAGATCGCCCGGATATGTGTCTAGCGCTTTGACTGTGAAGCCGGGCGGGGTGAAATGCCAGCGTTCAACTCGGGCGCGTTCAAAACTCTTCATGTAGCGTCGCGCGACCTGCGGCCAGATCATCGTCCGCCCATGAAGATAGGCGCGCTTGCGCATCCCGTGACGCTTCGGCTCGTTGTCCAACAGGTCAATCACTTGCTCGGCCAACGCCGCCGGATCGCGGAACGGCACCAGCGCACCCCGTTCTTCGGCTAGCATTTCTTCCGCATACCAATAGGGTGTCGAAATCACCGCCTTGCCCGCCCCCAGCGTGTAAGCCAGTGTGCCAGAGACGATTTGCGCCGGGTTGAGATAGGGCGTGATATAAATGTCCGCCGCGCCGATGAAGTTAACGAGTTCCTCCAAACTGACAAATCGGTTGTAGAAGATCACCTGACCTTCCACGCCTTTTTCTTGAGCCATCCATTGTAAAGACAACCGATAAGTTTCGCCTTCGTGCCGCATGACGTGGGGATGGGTTGCGCCGACGACGATGTACACCACGTTTGGATATCGCGCCAAAATAGCGGGCAGAGCGGCGATGACGTTTTCGATCCCTTTGTTCGCTGAGAGCAAGCCAAAGCTGAGTAAGACGATTTTACCCTCGACTCCAAACAGGTCTTTGTGAAAACTCGGGTCTACAAACGGCACATCGGGAATGCCGTGTGGAATCAGATCAATCTTCTCCGGCAGCACATGATAGATCTCTTGCAAGAATTCAGCGCCGCGCTTACTCATGACGACCAACCGATCTGACAGCGCTGCGACTTCTTCCAACGCCCGCCGTTGATCTGGGTTGGGGTTCTGCAGAATGGTGTGCAAGGTCGTGACGATGGGCATGCGCAATTCACGTAAGAGGGGCAAAATGTGACTGCCCGCGCGCCCACCGAAGATGCCATATTCGTGTTGCAGGCAGACGAGATCTACATTGTTGGTGTGCAAGAAGTCGGCGGCGCGGAGATAAGAGTCAATATCCTTCTCCGCCAGTTCAAATCGAACGCGCGCCGGATAGGCGTAGCCGGTCTCGATGTCGTTGACGGGCAAGGCAATACACGTTGTTCCACCGTATTCGGCAGCGATGGCCTCACACAAGTCGGTAGTGAACGTAGCAATACCGCACTGGCGCGGCAAATAATTGCCGATAAACCCAATACGGCTGATCGTTGAAGTTGCATTGGTTGAGCTGTGTTCCATGACAAACATCTCCTTCCGGGCAGTCGCTACTCGCCGTTTTCAGTTACTCGCTGGCCCATTAACAAAAAGAGGCGGGGTTACCTTAGGGACCGTCTCTGCGATGCTCGGTCAAGCGTGACTGGTGTATTCTATTTTGACGTGGGTATCGTTCCTGCGCTGATGACTATATCAGACGAGGTGGATAAAGATACTCCCTCCAAACTATTTTCCGAATGAAGCTTTAAGTGACGGGAAAGAGCTGTGTGTAACAAGCCCAGAGCCATCTCAAAAGATATATACCGACTAGCGGGGCGACCTGATTTCCATTTCTAACCCGTTTGGATCTTTCACGAAGATCGTCGTGAGTTTTCCCGACGGGTCGCGATTTTCGCGGACGATCTGGGCGCCTTTTTCTCTGAAATCCTTGGCGACTTGTTCGACGTCGTCGGTGACGAAGCCGTAGTGATGCACGCCGACCTCGCCGGCTGACTCCATCAGCTGAATTGAAGGCGAGCCGGCAATCTTCATAAAGCAGAAGCCATAGCCCGCCGCGCCTTTTCTTATCGCCGTCGGCTGGCCGGCGAAGAATTTTTCATAAAACTTTATCGATTCGTTGATATCCTTGCAGTAGATCGCCACGTGCTCCAATTGATAATTCATGGTTCCTCCTTCGTCTTTTCTTTGTAGCTGGAACCGCCGTGATCCGTCAAGCAAGGCGACCCATGGTGTCGCAAACCCGGAACATCGCGACGCGTCGACAAATTTTTGAAGCTTCCTTGACTTGGATATTTGGCAACCATAAAGTTAAACCAAGTTTGAAAAGTTGTCTCAAAAGAGACATACACTCGCGCGGAATCAATGAACAGATCGAATTACAGGAATCATCGCCGGGGACTCTCAAAGGCGCCTACCGGTATCCACGGCCTTGATGAAATTACATTCGGTGGGCTGCCGAAGGGTCGCACGACCTTGATCTGCGGCAGCGCCGGCTGCGGCAAGACCATGCTTTCCATGGAGTTCCTCGTCAGGGGCGCCCTGCAATATAACGAACCGGGAGTTTTCATCGCCTTCGAAGAGACGGCCGAGGAATTGAACAAGAATGTCGCCTCACTGGGCTTTGATTTAGATGATTTGGTTAAGCGCAACAAATTGATCGTCGATTACATCCATCTCGACCGAAGCGAGATCGAAGAAACCGGCGACTACGATCTCGAGGGTTTGTTCTTGCGCCTCGGTCATGCGATCGACTCCATCGGCGCAAAACGGGTCGCCATCGATACCATTGAGGCGATCTTTGCCGCATTCACCAATACCTTCATTCTTCGAAACGAGCTGCGCCGGCTGTTTCGCTGGCTCAAAGAAAAAGGCGTCACCGCAATCATTACTGGCGAGCGGGGCACCGGAGCACTGACGCGCCATGGGCTGGAAGAGTACGTATCGGACTGCGTGATCCTCCTCGACCATCGCGTTATAAACCAGATTTCCACCCGTCGGCTGCGAATTATCAAGTACCGCGGCTCTTCGCACGGCGCTAATGAGTACCCGTTTCTAATCGATGCCGAGGGCCTCTCGGTCCTGCCGATCACCTCGCTCGGATTGAATCATGAGGTTAGCAACGAACGGATTTCGAGCGGTATCCCCCGTCTCGACGCCATGCTGGGTGGAAAAGGATACTATCGCGGTAGCAGCGTTTTGGTTTCAGGAACCGCAGGCACCGGGAAGAGCAGCGTGTGCGCTCATTTTGTCGACGCCGCGTGCCGGCGCCGGGAGCGCTCTCTCTACATTGCCTCCGAAGAATCCCCGAAGCAATTCATGCGTAACATGCGCTCCATCAGAATAAACTTGAATCCATGGGTCGAAAAGGGGCTGCTGCGGTTTCATGCACTGCGCTCCACTTTTTACAGCCTGGAGATGCATCTCGTGGTTTGGCATAAGATCATCAATGAATTTAAGCCCCGGGTAGTCGTGGTGGATCCGATCAGTACCTTCATTTCCGAGGGCGATCCAAATGAAGTCAAGACGATGCTCACGCGCCTGATCGATTTATTGAAAATGCGCCAGATTACCGGCATGTTTACGAGCCTCACGTCTGGCGCGCATCACAATCTGGAGCAATCAGAGGTCGGCATCTCATCGATTATGGACACCTGGCTGTTGCTGCGCGATATCGAAACGAACAGCGAGCGCAACCGCGGCTTATACGTGCTCAAGTCTCGCGGCATGGCCCATTCGAACCAGATCCGCGAGTTTTTGCTCACCGATGAGGGCATCGAGCTGGTCGACGTCTACGTCGGGCCGGGTGGAGTCTTGACAGGAACCGCTCGACAAGCCATGGAGACGCAGGAAAGAGCGACGGCGGCCAAGTGTCAACAAGAAAGGGAACGGATGCGGAGCACTCTCGCAACCAAACAAAAAACTTGGAAGCCAAAATTGCCGCTCTCAGAGCGGAATTTGAAAATGAAAAAATAGAAATAGAGAAGACTCTTGCCGAAGACGAGCGTAGCGCAAAAACATTGGCGGAAAACAGGAAAACCTTAGCTCGACTGCGCAAAGCAGATCTGGCGCCCAACGGGAGGAAAAACCTATGAAGCCGTCCGCTCTGACAGTCGAGAAATCATGGAATCTTCGACTCTATATAGCCGGGCAGACACCTAAATCCATCACTGCACTCACGAATCTCAAAAAAATCTGCGAGCAGCACCTCGCCAACCAGTACAACATCGAAATCATCGACCTCGTGCGCCATCCGGAGCTCGCGCGTAAAGATCAAATTCTCGCGATTCCGACACTCGTCAGAAGTCTTCCGCCACCGCTCAAAAAAATCATTGGCGACCTCTCCAATAGCGAAAAAGTCTTGCTGGGTTTGGACATGGAACCAAGGGTGTAAAATGGCAAAGGATCCTTTCGATAACGCCGGATCGGCAAGGGCGGGATACGTTCTTCATCTTTACATTGCCGGAGCAACGTCGCGATCGCGACGGGCCATCACGAACATCAAAGAAATTTGTGACGAACACTTGAAGGGCAAATACTATTTAGAGGTTATCGATATTTATCAAAACCCCGAAAATATTGCTGAAGACAATGTGATTGCGGCGCCAACCCTTATCAAAAAAAACCCGCTTCCCGTGCGACGCTTTATCGGTGACCTTTCGGACACGGGTAAACTGATGGATGGTCTCGCGATAAAAAAGAAGACCACTTAAAACTCCAACATGGAAAACTCCGCACAAAACCTTCTGCAGGAACTCGATGAGCTGCGCGTCCGGCTTCAGGAAGCCGAAGAAACTCTGACGGCTATTCGCACCGGGGAAGTGGACGCGCTCGTGATCACGGGGCCCGCCGGGGAACAGGTCTTTACGCTCAAAGGCGCCGACCATCCCTACCGGATCATCGTCGAAGAGATGAGCGAGGCGGCGGTCACCTTGTCTCTGGACGGAACTATCCTTTATTGCAACGGCCGCTTTGGCGAACTCGTCAAATATCCTTTGGAGCGCGTGATCGGCTCTTCATTTGGAGGTTTCGTGCCCGGAGAACATGAAGCTATTTTCCATGGGTGCCTCACCAGGAAAGAAAAGACCACAGCGGAAATTGGGCTTCAGGCAAGCGACGGCACGACAGTGCCGGTGTACATCTCGTGCAGTCGGGTAATGATCGATAACAACGATGCCGTTTGTTTGATTGCAACCGATAGGACCGAGCAAAAACGCCAGGAGGCTATTATCGCTGAGGAACGGCGCCTGGCCGAAGAAAAGTTGCGCGCGAACGATCGCCTGGCCGCTATGGGAATGACTGCCGCAGTTTTGGCCCATGAGATCGCCAATCCTCTAAATTGGATTTTCACGACCATCCAGCTGATGGAGATAGAGTCGACGAAACTAAAGGATGTGGACAGTTCCTGGAAAACTCAGCTACAGGATATTCACAGCGAGATCGATCGGTTGAGTTCACTGCTGCGAGAATTTCGCTCACTCGCTCGCCCTATGCAGTTGAATATTGCCCCTATCGATCCCGCGCATTTCATTGCTGAAGTAGAAAAACTCCTGGGGCCCGAACTGGACAGCGCGGGGGTTCGGATCGAGCATGACATTTCCAACGAACTATCAATCCTCAACACGGATCGAGAAAAGCTAAGGCAAATTTTCTTAAATATCTATAAAAATGCCATCGAAGCGATGCCTTCGGGCGGAAAATTAAAGGTCAAAATGCATCCTGAAGCCGAGAGCGTCATCATCGAAATCAGCGATACCGGCTCAGGCATTCCCGAAGGCGTGGATATTTTCGCACCGTTTGCCACCACCAAGGATAAAGGCATCGGGTTGGGTTTGATGATAGTGCGACAAATCGTGGCCGCCCATGATGGTTCGATTTCCTACAGTAGCAAGGCCGGCGAAGGGACGACCTTTCGTATTGTCCTGCCGCTTGTCCATAGCCACCCCACCACTCAATAGACGCCGCCCGTCGGTCTGGCGATCCAATGATCGCGGCAGCGGCGAAGATGTATCCTAACTGTCATTGCAATATTCCCCGGACACCTGATAATTCAACCGGAACAAACCAGAGCGGAAAGCACGCACGCAATGAAAAGATGGAAGGGGTTCACTGCCGGCGTATTTATCGGGTCGTTCGTCCTTGCGAGAATTTCGCTCGGCGCCGACGAGATCTTCGGGGCAAAATAAACCGCGGCGAGGCCTCTGGTTCGTCATTTAACGAACCCACGGAACATGATGCAACTTCAGTTCTTGCTCTTCGGTTTCCTCATCGGCGTGATGAGCTGTACCAACTCGATCAAGCACGATGAAGTCTTAGCCGGAAAGCGCGCTGTGGAATTTGCGGAGGTTGCGTTCGTACGCCAGGATGTCCAAAGAGCCTATGCGTTGCTCTCGGACAGAACCAAGGGTTATGTACCGCTTGAAAAATTCCGCGAAACCCTCTTGCGACTGCATCCGAGCGGCCACCCGACAAGTGTCGCGGCAACCGAATACGAACCGATGCCCGGGGAAAAAGCGATGTATATCTATATAAATGGAAAAAATTCGGCCGAACCGTTCGAGTATACTTTGACTATGGACGGCACAGCGGCAACCGACTATAAAGTTTCCAGAATCGCTCGTGGGAGTAGCTCCTCCTATTTACCTTCAACTTCCGAGAGAAAGAAATTCGCTGACCCAATCCAACCCTAGCATTGACAGGCAAGCGTTTGGAGCATGCAACGGCTGTCTCAAGGCAACGATATTTTGATTTTGTAATGAATCGAGAGGAGTTTCTGTATGATCTCGCTATCGGAAAAAATCGAGGAATACTCAGAGCGTCATACGCGCGAGCTTTCCAATCTTCATCAGCGCCTTTGGCAAGAGACGCACGAAAAAACCTCTTCTCCGGGAATGATGGTCGGGCCCATCGAAGGGGCGTTACTCAGACTGCTGGTCCGATTGACGGCGGCCAAGCGAGTTCTGGAGATCGGCATGTTCACGGGCTACAGCGCGCTTGCGATGGCGGCGGCGCTGCCGGAAGACGGCCAACTGATTACCTGTGATGTTAACCCTGAGACCAGTGAAATTGCTCGGCGTTATTTTGCGTCGAGTCCTCACGGCCATAAGATCGAGATCAAGCTCGGTCCGGCAAAGGAAACCCTGAAGAACTTGCAGGGCCCCTTTGATCTCTGCTTTATCGACGCGGACAAGCAGGGCTACGGCGCTTATTACGACGCCTGCATCGACCTCGTGCGGCGGGGCGGGCTGATCGTTTTGGATAACATGCTGCAGAGCGGGAGAGTTCTGAATCCCGCGGATCCAGCGTCTCGGATCATTGCGGCCTTGAATGATCGGATTCAAAGAGACGAGAGAGTCGAAAATGTTCTGCTGCCTATCCGCGATGGCATCATGTTGGCCTATCGGCGCTGATTCCGGGAAAACGGTGCTGATCGTGTTCCCAGTCTTTTCCTAGACGTACGTGACACCAGGGTCGTCTAAAGGCAGGACGATCCTATAGACACTGGCCGGCGGAACTCTCCCCTCCCCCTCAGGGCCCCGGGCCCATCTTAAAACAAGCTATTAAAATTAAAAAAGTTTTCGTTTTATAAAATTATATTGACAACGGCCATTTGCAGGATAAGCTGGTGGGTACTTGTGTGCTGGAACCGGCCAAAGTTGGCCGATGATCCAAATGCCTCAGCAAATCTTCCATCCTTTCAAACTCCATCAGTAGCAGGGAGAAATTATGGCAAAAAATGTAGCGCCAGTAGCTGACGGGGACAGGCTCGATACCAAAGCGCTTCTCCAGGTGCTCTCGTCAGTAAAAAAAGGCGATTTCTCAGCGCGCCTGCCGAGCGGTTGGACCGGAATCGACGGAAAAATCGCTGACACGTTAAACGATATTATAGAGATGATGTGGGATAGCGCGAAAGAGATGGAGCGGGTAAGTCGCGTCGTCGGCAAAGAGGGGAAGTTGTCGCAACGCGCCACGTTGCCGGCCGCCGGAGGGGCGTGGATGACCCGCGTAACCGCGCTCAACCATTTGATCGAGGATCTTGCCCGTCCCACAGTCGAAATGGCGCGCGTGATCGGCGCCGTCGCCAAGGGCGACCTCAATCAAACCATCGCCCTAGAAGCTGAAGGGCAACCGCTGAGGGGCGAGTTCTTACGTACGGCGAAAATGGTCAACGCGATGGTGAAGCAGCTCGACGGCTTCGCCGCCGAAGTGACCCGCGTTGCCCGCGAGGTCGGCACCGAAGGCAAGCTCGGCGGGCAGGCGCAGGTGCGCGACGTGAGCGGCGTTTGGAAAGACCTGACTGAAAGCGTCAACATGATGGCCGGTAATCTGACCGGCCAGGTGCGAAATATCGCCGATGTGACCATCGCCGTCGCCAACGGCGATCTCTCAAAAAAGATCACCGCCGACGTGCGCGGCGAGTTCCTGCAGCTCAAAGATACGATCAACACCATGGTCGATCAGCTGCGGAGTTTCGCCGCCGAAGTGACCCGTGTCGCGCGCGAAGTCGGCACGGACGGCAAGCTCGGCGGCCAAGCCGTCGTGCCCGGGGTGGCCGGAACCTGGAAAGATCTGACTGACAGTGTCAACGCGATGGCGAGCAACTTGACCTCGCAGGTGCGAAATATCGCCGATGTGACCATCGCCGTCGCCAACGGCGACCTCTCGAAAAAAATCACCGTCGACGTTAAGGGTGAGATTCTGCAGCTCAAAGATACGATCAACACCATGGTCGATCAGCTGCGGAGTTTCGCCG
>Ga0209267_1000353_pt1 | contig 33517 bp, 29 predicted proteins | sample GraSoiAngelo_137_FD_185894 | JGI IMG/M metagenome (GOLD analysis project Ga0209267, IMG submission 185894) | Grasslands soil microbial communities from the Angelo Coastal Reserve, California, USA - 14_0929_09_30cm (SPAdes) (version 2) | ecosystem: Environmental > Terrestrial > Soil > Grasslands ... | reverse complement strand
CCTGGTGCGCGATCGACGCGTACTTCGACGGCCTGACGACCCGAGGCGTGCTCCTCGACGTCGCCGCCGGCCGCAAGGAGGGCTACGTGACCGTCGGCCAGCCGGTCACGCCCAAGGAGCTCGACGCCGTGGCCGCACGGGCGGGCGTGACGGTCGAGCCGGGCGACGTCGTCGTCGTGCGCAACGGCGACGAGGCCTTTCGGAAGGCGAATCCCGACTGGGTGCCCCGGGTGTCCCCGCATCCGGGGATGCATCTGTCGTGTCTGGAGTGGTTTCGCGAGAAGGACATCGCCGCGATCTCGTGGGACATGATGGACGAGCGGCCGACCAGCTATCCGGGCTTCGCGATGAGCACGCACCTGGCCATTCCGTTCCTGGGCCTGGTGCTCGTGGACAACTCGAATCCCGAGCGGCTCGCGCGCGCGTGCGCCGAGGAGGGACGCTACGAGTTCCTCTTCACCGCGACGCCGATCCGGCTGGTCGGCTCGACGGGCGCGCCGGCGCATCCGCTCGCCATTTTCTGAGATCGCGAGCCACGACGGAGGAAGGGGTCAGGCCGGGCGCGCGCCGGGCCCGCGCAGCACGACACCCGGCGTGCGGCCCGTGGTCTCGCCGTTCTCCAGGGTGACCTGACCGTTGACGACGGTGGCGGCGATGCCCTCCGCCTTCTGCACGAGGCGGCGGGCGCCGCCGGGCAGATCGGTCTCCACCGTCGGCATCGCCGGCCGCACGCGCTTGTCGTCGAACACCACCAGGTCCGCCCGGTAGCCCGCGCGCACGAGCCCGCGGTCGTTGATCTCCCACGCCGAGGCGTTGTCGAACGTGAGCTTCCGTACCGCCTCTTCGAGGCTGAACACCTGCCTCGCGCGCACCCAGTAGCTCAGCAGGTGAGTCTGGAGGGACGAGCCCATCTCCTGACAGACGTGCGCGCCGGAATCCGAGAACGTGGCGAGCGTGCGCGGGTGCCGCAGCATACCCAGGACGTGCTCCGGGTCCTCGTTGACGAGGGGCTGCACGAACACCTGGTCGTCGTTCTCGAGCACCAGATCGATCATGACCTCGACCGGGTGGCGGCGCAGCTCGGCCGACAGCTGGGCGACCGTCGGATCGTTCCAGTCGACGCCCTTCATCACGTAGAGGTTTGCGTAGTCGGGCTTGCGCGGGTCGGTCGTGGCGGCGCCGCCGCCCTGGAACACGTTGTCGCGCGGCTTCATGCCGGCCTCTTCGGCGACCAGCTGTCGCCGCGTGGCCGGATCGGCCAGACGCTGCTTCTGCTCGCCGAGCGGCAAGCGGCGGAGCTGTCGCCACGCCGGCAGCACGTCGAACGGCAGATAGGACTTGAGCGAGAAGATGGCGTTGATCGAGCGTGTCGTGGTCTGTCCCCACATCCGCGCCCCCGCGGCCGCGCAGTCGTCCAGATACTCGAGCTGATACGTCCACGGATTCGGCCGGTCGCCCTGGCGGCTCGAGATCGTGCCGAACATGACCGGCCGCCCGGTCTCCACCGCCACCTGCTTGAGCCGCGCGAGAAATTTCCGCTGCGCCTCGCCGCCCGACGTATCCGGACCCACCTGGAAGACACCGGCGTTCAGCTCGGCCATGGCGCCGACCAGGCGATCGACCTCCGACCAGGCGGCGATCCGGCTCGCCACCGGGGTAGCGTCCGGCGTGACGTGCGTCGTCGCGCGCGAGCTCGAGAATCCCATGGCGCCGACGCGGATCGCTTCCTGCACCGCCGCGGCCATCCGCGTGAGGTCGTCTTCCGTCGCGGGCTCGCTCAACGCGCGCTTGCCCATGACGTACATGCGCAAGGCCGAGTGGCCGATGTACGCGCCGTAGTTGATCGCCTTCGGCAGGCGGTCGACGGTCGCGAGATACTCCGGGAAGGTCTCCCACGTCCAGTCGATCCCCGCCATCATCGCCTCGGTCGGGATGTCCTCGACCGCGGTCAGGCAGCGCGCGAACCATTCGCGCTCCCTGGGCCTGCACGGCGCCAGCGCGAAGCCACAGTTGCCCATGATCACGGTGGTGACGCCGTGCCAGCAGGAGCAGCTCCCCATCCGGTCCCACGCCACCTGCGCGTCCATGTGGGTGTGACCGTCGATGAAGCCCGGCGCGACGATCAGCCCCTCGGCGTCGATGGTGCGCTCGGCCGCCGCCCGGATACGCCCGATCTCGACGATCGAGCCGTTCTTGACTCCGACGTCGCCGCGGAAGCGCGCGGCGCCCGAGCCGTCGACGACGGTGCCGTTGCGAATCAGGAGATCGAGACCCATGAGCGTTGTCTCCTTCAGTCGGTGCCGTTGCGCAAGGCTACACCGTCGCGTCGTCGCGCTCGCGCGCGGCGTCGCGTGATACGCCGTACAGGATCATGAGGATCGGCAGCAAGTACATGTGCGCGCCGCTCCACATGAGCCCGCCGCCGAGCATCTGATCGTCGACGGCGCTGATGCCGAGAGTCGTCGCGATCCGCGTGTAGTGAGGATAGAACGCGCGCTCCGGCACCGCCAGCAACATGCCGAGCGCGGTGCTCTGCGCGGTCGCGGCGACCAGATACGCGATCTGCAGCCCGGGGTGCAGCCGCGGACCGAGCCGCGGGGCCGGGCGGATGATCGGCCACCAGAACAGCAACGCCGTCACGAAGAAGATGACGTGCTCGACGGCGTGCAGGAGCTCGTGCTCGGCCGCGGCGTCGTACAGCACCGGGAGATGCCAGACCCACACGGACGCCACGTGGAGAAAGCCTGCCGCGGGCCAGAACGTCAGCGCCGACAGCGCGGAGCGCGGCAGGGCATCTCGCCGCAGGGGCATCGCGAGGCGGTGCCGGAGGCCCGGCGGCACACCCCAGAGGACGAGCGACAGTGGATTGCCGAGCAGCAGGAGCGGCGCGGCCATCATCGTCAGCAGCAGGTGCTGAGCCATGTGGGCCGAAAACCGGGAGACCGCGAGGTCATCGAGCGGCGACAGCAGCGCGCCCGCGACGGTCAGGAGCCCGAGAGCGTACGCCGCCGTCCGCCAGACGGGCGGCGCGTGTCCGACAGCGTTGAGCCGACGCCACCCTCGCGTGTAGGCGGTAGCCAGAACGGCCAGGACGAGCAGGAGCAGGGTCTTGAGCGCTGCCTCGACCATCTACCGGTTCACCTGAACGAGCAGTGTCGGCGGGCCACGAGGCGGTGTCAATTCCGCGGCTCCGTCGTGGGCGAATTTGACACCACGCTCCCGACGGCTTAATTTGACGCAGCAGGCCACAACGCGAATTTCAGGAGCGTGTCATGCGTACCTACTACGACATCGATCTGACAGGCCGAGGGATCACGAAGCGCGAGCTGCACGGCGAGGAGATCGTCCGGGCCGGTCGGTACTGGATCGCCCGGACGCTCCTCGACCTCGGCGCGGCCACCGTCGATCCGCTGTCGCCTGCCAACCCGCTCATCTTCTCGGCCGGTCCGTTCGCCGGCACCAGCTTCTCCAACGCCAATCGCACGAGCGTCGGGTGCAAGAGCCCGCTCACGGGCGGCATCAAGGAGGCCAACGGCGGCGGCAGCTTCAGCTACGGACTGGGGCAGCTCAAGGTCGCGGGCTTCACCTTGCACGGCGCCTCGGCCGAGTGGGTCGTCATCCATTTCAAGAAGGACGGCACCATCGAGTTCGACGACGCCGCGCCGTACCTGGGCAAGGGCAACTTCGAGGCCCAGGAGATGCTGCACAAGAAGTACGGGCGGAAAGTCACGATCGCGCTCTGTGGCCCCGTCGGCGAGTATCAGGGTCTCCTGGCGGGCATCGCGTTCAGCGACAAGGACGGCAGACCTGCGCGGTTGTCGGCGCGCGGCGGCGTGGGCGCGGTGATGGGATCCAAGAGAGTGAAGGCCGTCGTGGTGGACCTGGACAAGATCCCCCCCTTCACCGACGCCAAGAAGGTCAACGTCGCGATCAAGGACTACGCGAAGATGCTCCTGGCGGATTCCATGGTCACGAACTTCTACCAGAAGATCGGCACCATGGGCATGGCCGACCTCCAGAACGCGCTGGGCGGCCTGCCGGTGCGCAACTTCAGCGCCGGCCAGCAGGTGGACGTCGCCGGCGGCGGAAAATTCAAGATGGGCGGCGACCACATCAGCCAGCTCAACGTCTCGCGAGGCGGCGAGCACACGCACGCCTGCATGCCGGGCTGCGTGATCCAGTGCAGCAACGTCTACGTCGATGCGAGCGGCAAGGAAGTCGTCTCGCCGGTGGAGTACGAGACGCTCGGGTTACTCGGCACGAACTGCGGCCTGAGTGATCCCGACGACCTCGCGCAGATGAATTTCCTCGCGAACGACCTGGGCGTCGACACCATCGAGCTCGGCGCCACCCTGGCCGTCCTGATGGAGGCCGGACTCGGCGTGTTCGGCGACGTGAAGTTCATGGCCGACTGCATGGCCGAGATGCGCCGGGGCACCGAGCAGGGCCGACTCTGGGCGGAAGGAACCGCGCGGGTCGGCGCCCACTACAACGTGCGCCGGGTTCCCGTCATCAAGAAGCAGGCGATCAGCGCTTACGATCCACGCGTGGTCGAGGCCACCGGCGTCACCATGATGGCGACCGCGCAGGGCGCCGACCACACCGCGGGCAATCTCCCGCGGCTCAAGACGCGCGAGATGAACGCCGAGCAGATCGTCGAGCAGAGCCTCGCCCACCAGGCGCGGGTGGCGGCCAACGACTCGCTCGGGCTCTGCATCTTCGGTATGAGCGTGACCAATCCGAACACCGAGTTCCTCGTCAACGCCATCAACGCCGCGCATGGCACGAGCCTGACCAAGGACTTCTTCGAGCCGCTGGGCCGTGACGCGCTCCGGCTCGAGTACGAGTTCAACCGCCGCGCCGGATTCACCGAGAAGGACGACGAGCTCCCGGAGTTCTTCTACACGGAGCCGCTGCCGCCGACCAATCACGTCGCGCGCTTCCACGGCTCCGACGTGCACGAGATGTACGAACGGTTGCCCGCGCCGACGGCGCACCCCTGACCGAAGGGCCGGACGCGTCAGCTCGCGGGCGGCGTTTCGGGGGGCGCGAGCGGCAGGAGGACCGTGAACACGCTGCCCCGGCCCTTGATGCCGTCGCTCTCCACGCCGATCTGGCCGCCGTGAAGCTCGACGAGCTTGCGCGTCAGGGCGAGGCCGAGCCCGGTTCCCTCCTGCTCGCGGGCGGGCGAGGCATCGACCTGCTCGAACTTCTCGAAGATGCGGGCCTGGTCTTCCGCCTTGATGCCGATCCCGGTGTCCGCGACTCTGATCCGTAGCGAGCACGAGCCGCTGGGGCCGCCCGGGAAGACTGTATCGGCCGTCACGGTGACGTGCCCGCCCGGATCGGTGAACTTGATCCCGTTGCTCAGCAAGTTGTAGATCATCTGCTGCACGCGCAGCCGGTCGGCGGTGATCTCCGGGAGCGGCTCCTTCACCTCCACCGTCACCGTGATGCTCTTCTGCTGGGCGAGAGCCTGGACGACGCCCACGACTTCCGGGATGTCCTCGGCGACGGCCACGCGCGTGAGGTCGAGGGTCAGGTGGCCGGCGTCGACCTTCGCCAGGTCGAGCAGGTCGTCGACCAGCTTTCGGAGGTGGCGGCCGCCGACGAGGATCGACGTCAGATATTCGAGCTGGCGCTCGTTCACGTCTCCGTACGTCTTGTTGGCGAGCACCTGGGAGAAGCCGATGACGGCGTTGAGCGGCGTGCGAAGCTCGTGGCTCATCGAGGCGAGGAACTCGCTCTTGGCCCGACTGGCCTGCTCGGCCGCCACCTTGGCCTGGAGGAGCTGCCGCGATTGCTCGGTCAGCTGACGGATGTGGAGCTGGGCTTCGGCGTGCAGGCGGGCGTTCTCGAGCGCGACGAGCAGCGCCAGGCCGACGGCCGCGCCCAGCGCGATCAGCACCCCCGTCCACGTGCGGGCTTCGAGCCGCGCGGCCTCGGCCTGCGCGGCGAGGACTCGGGTATGGATCGCGGCCATCAAGCCGTCGAGACTTTCCTGGACTTCCTCGGCGAGCGTTCGCGCCTCGGCGTCGGTCAGGGCGAGCGCCCGCGCTTTCTCGCCGCGCCGAAGGAGCTCCTGCTCGGCGATGACGACGCCGCGATACCGCTCGAAGGCGGACCGCGCCGCGGCGAGCTGGATGGTCTCGCGCGCGCTCTGCGCGTAGCTGGCGAGCTGCTCGAGATCCTCCGCCACGCGCGCCGCCCGCTCGTTCCAGGCCTTCGCGTATCCGGGGTCACCCAGCACCAGCGCGCGCATCTCGAGGCGGACGAGCGGGGTGATCGCCTCCCGAGTCGAGGCGGCCAGTCGAATCGCCGGAATCGTGCGGGTCGCGATCTCTCGATTGACGGCCACCAGATTGCCGACCGCGTGGAAGCTCAGGTATCCGACGACGGTCAGCACCACGATGACGAGCAGCGAGATGACGAAGGGTTTCGCCGCCAGCCGCGTGCCGAACACCCTCGCTATCGTGCGCAAGGATCGACCCGGAGCGCCCGACGAGCCGCCGGCGAGGGACGGCGGGCCGCACCGATAGCGCATGGAAGGCGGGAGACGAGCACCATGGTCAGGCTCGAAAGAGGCAAAACACAGACCATTTCCGGACAATACCGTCATCTCCAATTTGACGGGCACTTATTGCGCTGGATCGGGCGGCCGCCCGGCTCCAGTCGGTATCTTTCTGACCGATCTGTCGGCCAGGTATGGACCGACCGTGACCAGCCCTCCCGGTCAGGGAGTCTCCGGCGGGGCCTTTCACACGGGGGCCCGGCCGGGGTCTCAGAAGGCGTAATCACCACCTCGGGCCGGGAGGAAAGCGATGAGCGACAAGAGCACGATGCTGCGGCAGGCTGAGGAAACGTTCGCCGAGCTTCGTCAGGCGGTCGAGGGCCTGACCGACGAGCAGATGCGCCGCGTGTGGCTCGGGAGCTGGGGCGTGCGCGAGATCCTGATTCACATCTGCGGCTGGCACGAGGCGATGATCCCGGCGCTCGGCAACATCGCCAGGGGCGAAGCGCCCTACCCGCCCGGGACGTATGATGACTTCGATGCGTGGAACGCGCGCTTCGTCGAGCGCAAGGCGGGCGTGAAGACCGCCGACGTCTTGACGGAGCTGGATCTCAGCCATCGGTATTTCGTCGGCGCCGCCGCGGCGCTCCCGGAGCCTCACTTCGCGCCGGGCGGCGCCGCCCGCGACGCGTTCGACGGCGCCGGTGCCGGACACTACCGGGAGCACACCGCTCAGATTCGAGAGTGGAGGCAACGGACGTCGTGACGGACCTCGGCTTCCTGCTCTTCGAGACACCGATCGGCGTCTGCGGGATCGTGTGGGGCGACCGGGGCGTCGTGGGCGTCCGGCTGCCCGAGGCGAGCGAGGCGGCGGCGCGCGCGCGGGTACGGCGCGAGTTCCCGGATGCTCTCGAATCGCCGGCCCCATCCGACGTGCAGCGCGCGCGCGAGGGCATCGTGGCGCTGCTCCGCGGTGAGGCGACAGATCTGTCGTTCATCCAGCTCGACATGAGGCAGGTCGCGCCGTTCAACCGCCGCGTCTACGAGGTCGCGCGCACGATTCCACCGGGCGCGACGCTCTCCTACGGTGAGATCGCCGTGCGGCTGGGCGAGCCCGGCGCGGCGCGCGACGTCGGATCCGCGCTCGGTCAAAATCCGTTCGCGATCGTGGTGCCGTGCCACCGCGTGCTCGCGGCCGGCGGCAAGATCGGCGGCTTCTCGGCGCGCGGCGGGATCAGGACGAAGCTGCGCCTGCTCTCGATCGAGGGCGTTCAGGCACCCGGCACCGTTCCCCTCTTCGAGAGCGGTCGGTCCGCCGGCATCAGGTAGCGCGCTCCTCCGGAAGTCTGCTTCCGTCGCCGGCGGTGATCGTCTATCATCGCATCTCACCTGAAGTTCATCTCGTCGCCGCACGAATGCGCCGCCCCGGCACGGCGCGCTGACACGAGGGGGAAGGACCGCATGCAGACCGACACGATCCCCAGGCTGGTGATCTCGCTCCTCGCCATGGGGATCGTGGGCTGCGCCTCTGGGCCGGTGATCGGGCGCGTCTCCGTGGCCGGTCAGGAGGCGGCGCCCCTCACGATGAGCTGGGAATCGGGACTCTTCGGCGGCAGTGGCACGATGGCGGCCGTCATGCCCGACGGCGAGCGGTTCTCCGGCACGTACACGGTCGTGAAGAAGGGGATGTCCCGCGGTCGGATCGATCCGGCCTGGGAGGGCGCCGAGCCGGCCGACGCTCGCGGCGAGATCGACGACAGCATGTGGGGCGCGGCGCGCGATCGGGGCGCGTTCGTCAGCGCGCATCTCAACAAGGCGATCGCGACCTTGAAGGGTGACCGCGGCAGCACGATGCTCTGCCGATTCTCGCTCGAGGCCGCGGAAGCGGGCATGCGCGGCGGCGGCGCCGGCTCGTGTCAGACCTCGAAGGGCGCGAAGATCAGCGCGAAGTTCTAGGAGACGCTCAGCGCCTGACTCGCCGCCACCTCGAGCGGAGCCGGTCGCGTCGGATGCGGGATCAGCCACAGGACGAGCGCGGCCGCGCCGTAGCAGATCACGAACGCGATCAACGCCTGGGTGTAGCTCTGCGTCCGGTCGTAGATCCAGCCGGTGTACACGGCGGCCGGCATCGAGGCGAAACTCTGGAACATGCTGATCCAGCCCCGGATCGTGGCGAAGTGAGCACGACCGAAGACGTCGCCCACCAGGGCCCACGTCACCGAGTTCACGCCGTCACCGAACGAAAACAAGACGGCGAAGAGCACGAGCGCCCACCACGCCCCGTCACCGTACGCCAGCACGACGAGACCGGCGGCGCCCAGCAAGACCCCCACGGCGCCGACCATCTGCTTCGACTGCCGGTCGCCGAGCCACCCGGTCAGCGGCCGGATGACCACGGTCGCCAGCGCCGTGAGCCCGACGTAGAACGCCGCCGCCGGCTCGTCGAGCCCTTTCCAGACCAGGAGCGGCACCAGGTGCACGGTCACCCCGGCATAGGGGACGTTGCGCAGGCCGTGAAACGCGGCGAGAAGCCAGAACGTCGGCGTTCGCAGAGCCTCCCGGGTCGTGAACTCCGTTGCGTCGCCGAGTGGAGGCGTGCGCCCGAGCGCGGCGCCGCGGGCTGCGCTTTCACCGTCAGGCAGTAGCCCCATGCTCTCCGGCGAGCGCCGGATGAACAGGACGAGCGGAAGCAGCAGGAGCACGACGAGACCGGACAGGGCCGCGGCCGTCCGCCAGCCGAGATTCAACACGGCCAGCGCGACCAGCGGAAAAATCACCACCCCGCCGATGGCCTGGCCGGTCTGCACGATCGACATCGCGAGGCCTCGCTTGCGGCGAAACCAGTGGGCGACCACCGCCAGGGTGGCCTGATTGAACCCGGCCTGGAAGCCGAAGCTCAGAGGGCCGATGAAGACGAGGAGGAAGAGAAGATAGCTGTGGGTGAGCGAGAGCAGGATGAGCCCCAGCCCCGCGAGCAACGTCCCCACGACCAGCATCACCCTGACGTCGAATCGGTCGATGAGATATCCGACGAACGGTGCCCCGAGGGCAGCCTCGAGCCTGGAGAGCGAGAACGGCAGCGAGGTCGCGGCACGGCTGAGGTTGAGCTCGGTGAGGACCGGCAGGAAATACAGGGTGAATCCCGTGTTGAACAACCCGCCCTTGACCGCGTCCTGGACGCAGCCGATCGCCACGATCCACCAGCCATAGAAGATGCGCCCCGGGCTCTGCGAGAGCGAGCGCGGGCTCACGGCTTGTAGTTGACGCTCTTGGGCAGGACCTTGCGCAGGAGATCCGGGTACACGAAGGCGCCCAGGTCGAGAGGCTTGGTGAGCTTGCCTTGCTGCTTCAGCTGCGTCTCGGCCAGGCGGAACAGGCTAGTGGTGAAGTCATCCAGGACCATCTCGAAGCGGAGCTTGGTCATGAGCTGTTCCACCAGCGGCGGGTCGAGGCTCTTGAGGAAGTCGGACACGTCCTTGGCGGCGCGCTTTCGATCCTTGTTGATGAGGTCCGTCGCCTCAACGAGGGCGCGCATGAACCCCTCGGCCTGCTCCGGATTCTTCCGGATCCAGGCGAGGTTCATGTAGATGTAGACGCCCTGCTCCAGGATGCCTTCCTGATCTCGGAGCACCTTGGTGTTCTTGACCGCGGCGAGGCCGCGCGTGACCCACGGCTCCCACACGGCGTAGGCGTCGATGTTGCCGCGCTCGAGCGCCGCCACCATCTCCGGCGCTTCCACGTTGACGACCGTGTAGTCCGCCGGGTTCAGCTTGAGCTTGTCGATCAGGGCCAGCCAGAACACCTCGCCGCCCGAGCCCCGCGCCACGCCGAGCTTCTTGCCCTTCAGCTGATCCAGGCTGTCGATGTTGCGGCCCACGACCGCGATCCAGCGCACGAGGCGCGTGGCCTGCGCGACGACCACCACGTTGGGATCCAGGTTGTGATTGCTGACCCCGGCGATCTCAGAGCCGAAGGCGGACTCGATCTGGCCGTTGATGAGGAAGGACACCATGGCCGAGCCCGATGGACCCGTGTTGATCCGGACGTCGAGCCCGTGCTTCTTGAAGAGTCCCTCCTGCTGCGCCACGTAGTAGGCGGAGAACACCGGATCCACTCCGGTGGCGATGGTCATCTTGGTCTGTGCCCGCGCCGCGCCGCTCCACAGCAAGAGGCTCAACACGAGCAGGCACTGCGCACCGCGTGTTTGCGCACCGCGCGTCAGCATGAAAGCTCCTCTCCCGGCAGGGCGCTAGGTTGCCGGCGAATATTTGCCCGCGAAAGTATAGATGCTCCAGCGGAACATGCGATCGGTGGCGAAACCGAGAAGCCCCAGGGTGACCAGGGAGACGAAGATCTCGTCCACCAGCATGAACAGCCGCCCGTCCCACAGCATCTTGCCCAGACCGTCGTTGGCGGCGATCAGCTCGGCCGCCACGATCGTGGTGAAGGAGTTCGCCATCGCCAGGCGCATCCCGGTGAGAATGTACGGGACCGTCGCCGGCAGCGCCACGTGGACGAAGATCTGCGCTCGGGTCGCCCCCAGCGATTCCGCCGCGCGGATCTTGTTGGGCGCGATGGCCGAGACGCCGGCCGCCGTGTTCAGGATGACGATGAAGATCGTCGTGTAGATGATGAGGAAGACCTTGGACGCCTCGCCGATCCCGAACCAGATCACCGCGACCGTGATCATGGCGACAGACGGGATGAAGCGCAAGAACTCCGTGTAGGGCTCCAGCAGCCTGCGCACCGGCCGGAACGAGCCCATGGCGAGCCCGATGGGAATCCCCAGGAGCGACCCGGCCACGAACCCGGCCAGGATTCGCTGCAGGCTGGCCGCGAGATGCGCGAGCAGCACGCCGTTCCTCGTCAGCACGAGCCCTTTGCGGAAGACGACCGTCGGCGGCGCGAACAGCACCGAGCTGACCAGGTAGAGCGACGCCAGCTGCCAGATCACGAACAGGCTGGCGAAGCCCAGCGCGTAGCCTCCGTACGCGGCCCACAGGCGTCGCGCCAGGCGCATTCGCTAGTCCGCCCGCGCGAGGGATTTGGCGACTTCGTCGCGGATCATCTCGTACACCGCCTTGTAGTAGCGCAGGAACGCGTCGTCGGTGCGGCTGCGCGCGCCGTTCAGCGAGACCTCGACCACGCCCTTGACCTGCGAGCGCGGCCCGGCGCGCATCACGCCGATGCGCTTGCCCAGGGTGACGGCCTCGTCGATGTCGTGGGTGATGAAGAGAACCGTCGTGCGGGTGGCCCGCCAGATGTTGGCCAGCTCCAGCTGCATGAGCGATCGGGTCTGCGCGTCGAGCGCCGCGAAGGGCTCGTCCATGAGCAGCATCTTCGGCTCGTTCGCCAGCACGCGTGCGATCTGGATGCGCTGCTTCATGCCGCCCGAGAGCTCGGCCGGATACTTCTGCTCCTGACCTCGGAGCCCGACCAGCTCCAGGTAGCGCATGGCTCGCTCGCGCCGTTCGGCTCGGCTCACGCGCCGCATGCGCAATCCGAACTCGACGTTCTCGACCGCGTTGAGCCAGCCGTAGAGCGAGTCGTCGCCCTGGAAGACGACGCCGCGGTCGCGGCTGGCGCTGGTGACCGGACGGCCGTCCATCAGGATCCGGCCCGCCGTCGGCGTCTCGAAGCCCGCGAGCATCTTGAGGACCGTCGTCTTGCCGCAGCCGCTGGGGCCGAGCAGGCAGAAGAACTCGCCGACCTCGATGTCGATGCTGAAGTGCTCGAGCGCCGGGTAGTCGACTCCCTGTAGCGAGCGATAGGTCTTCTGGACGTCGTGAAACGAGACCAGCGGCATGGCGTCTGTCCCCGCGAGGACAATAGCCAAGCGCCCGGGTCTAGTCCAACCAATCCTTCTCTTTGAGCTTGCGGGGCAGGTACTTCTTGGTCAGGAACTGGAAGTCCTTGTTGGCGAGGGCGTCGAGCTCGTACTTGAGCCCCGTCGAGAGCATCCGCTTGATCTCGGTCTGCCAGCCCTTCTTCTGGAACCAGGTGTAGCCGAGGAGCTCACGCGCGCGCGCGATGTCCTTGTCGTTCAGCTTGATGCCGACGTTGCGCGGCAGCTCGTAGGCCTCCGGGTCCGCGCTCGAGAGCCCCATGAACTTGGCCTTCGGAATGGCCATGCGCTGGCTTTCGAACGCCAGGTTGATCGAGCCCTGCTTGATGACCGAGTAGATGTAGTAGCCCCAGGGATCGTTGTCCACGAGCACGTAGACCGGCAGCTTCTTCTCGTCGTGCAGGCGCCGGGCCAGCCGCCGGACGCCGCGCGGCGGCTGGCCATTGCCCGTCAGCAGCACGCAGTTGTGCGTCCGCCAGAACTTGTCTTCCGAGAGCCGGTTCCACTGCGTGCCCTTCTCGACCAGCAGGAGAAAGTCCGCGGTGCATTGCCTGATCTCCAGATACTCCGGCTCGACGATGGACGGAACGGAATAGCCACCCTTGCCGAGCCGCGCGCAATCCACCCGGTCGCCGTCGTCCACCAGCACCAGCGGGCCGACGATCGACCCGGCGTTCTCCGCGCGCACGTGCAGCTCCTCGCGGAGCGCCGCCAACGTCACCTCCAGATCCTCGATCAGCGGATCGGACTCGTCCTGGGTGTCGAGCGTGTTCTCGTGGGAGTTCTTGATCGTGTGCTTCGTGCGGTAGTAGATCTCGCGGAGCGAGGTCGTGAGGTTCGCCCGCTGCAGCTCGCACAGCGCGTCGGCCACCAGCACCGTCTGCATGAACTTCTTGGCCATGCCGACGTTGAAGAACGACCGGGCCTGCTTGCGGCGGCCGAGCTCGATCAGGCCCTTGCGCTCGTCGAAGGTGATGTTGGAGAGCGAGCGGACCGGGATCGCGAGCGTGGGATCCTTGCGTCGCTGGGCCGCGTCGATGACGACGTCGGCCACGCCGACCAGCTTCTTTTCGACCGTGCTGACTTTTCGAGCCTTCGCGGCCATCGGCGTGTCCTAGCCCTTCCCGCGCCGGGAGCGCGCGTTCGATTTGGCGGTCGGATGGGCACTTCTCGGCCTTCGGTCTATCTTGCGTCCATGCTCCGCGCGGCCGGCACTCTCGCGGCGGCCCGTCGCGGGGGCTCGCCCCTTCGCCCTCGCCTTCGACGTTGTCTTGGCCGTCGCTTTCGTCGCCGCCGTTGATTTCGCGACGGCCTTCTCTTCCACGGCGGGATGCCCGTTTCCGTTCGCAGCCGTGGCCGCGAGCGGTTCCACGATCATCTTCGGCACTTCACCTTCGACGCCCTCCGGCGTGACGATGATCGAGTGCGGGAGGCCTTCCGGGCCGCTTCCGTTCTTGCCGAGCACCTCGTCGGTCTTCTCGCCACCCGTCCGCCTCATGGCCATCTTCTGGAGCTGCTCCTTCAGCTTCGCGACCGGCAGCCGGCCGCCCTTGAGCCGGTTGCACGACTCGACGACCTCCTCGATGTAGAGCTCGAAGATGTCGCGCCGGTTCTGCTCGCTGTAGGCCCGCTCGCGCCGTCTCAGGAACGCGCCCAGCCGGCGGCCGCATTCGCGCAACGCCAGGGTGATCTCCTTGCGGATCTCGTCGTACTCGGCGATCGCCTCCTTCGACTCGCTCGTGAACGGGACCCAGACCGAGGCCATGTGGACGAAGATCACCATGGGCCCGGCCGGCAGCGCGCCCCGGGACTGCGACACGCCGTAGGTTCGCCATGTCGTGTCGAGCACCGACTTGAAGATCGCGCAGGCGGACTGCTGATAGAGAAGCGGCACGCGGTTTGCGTAGCGGATGACGCGCGCGAGCTCGTTGTCGTCGCTCTGATCGGCTTCGCCCTCCGCGAGCGGGACCGCTTTCTTCTGCTGGTCCTCCTGCGCCTGCTCGGGCCCTCGCCCGTAGGCCAGGCCCGCCTCGATCACGAAGGGATTGCCGCGGTACACCGCCGGCGGCCGGCTGACCGCCGTGTAGAAGTCGCCCTTGATCTGCTGGTAGAGCCCCGAGAGAATCGCCCGCTCGCCGATCGGCGAGAGGCAGTTGGTCGGCGGCGCCATGATCTTCGTCGACTGGATCGCCTTGTAGAGGTTCTCCGCGGCCTGGCCGTGGACGTCCCGCGGACGCGCGCGCGGCGAGAGGCCCGCGGTCTTGCAGATGTCCTCGGCCAGACGCGGCGACACGCGACTGAAATCGCCGGCCAGGAATCCCGAGAGCCAGTGGCTCTTCGTGTCCTGGAGCATCTTGAGCAACATCCCGAGCTCGATGCCGTAGGGGTGCGGCTTGATCTCGCGCGGTGACTCCGGAACCTGGTCGTACGTCCGGGGAAGCTCCTTGGTTTCTCCCTCGGGCGTGAGATACGTGAGCTTGACGTGCGGGTTCGCGATGATCGTCTGCTCGACGTACTCGTCGACCGAGGCGCGGCCCTTCTGGTAGCGGCCCTCGACTTCCATCGTCACCTGGGTGCCGCGCGGCGACTCCCAGTCGATCTGCTTCTTCTCCAGAATCAGCGGCTCGTTCTTCTTGGTGTCGATCTGGACTTCGAAGAAATGGGCGGGCGATCGCCCGCCGGTTCGCGAGATGATCTGAACCGGCTTGCCGGTCGTGAGCTGACCGTACATCCCGGCCGCCGAGATGCCGATGCCCTGCTGGCCGCGGCTCATGCGCAGCCGGTGGAATTTCGATCCGTACAGGAGCTTCGCGAAGATCGGTGGGATCTGCTGTCTGACGATACCGGGGCCGTTGTCGGTCACGGTGATGCGAAAGCGGCTCGCCTGGCTCGCGGGAGGCGGCGGGCCACCGTTGCCGACCGCCTCGACCTTGACGACGATGTCCGGGAGGATTCCGGCCTCTTCGCAGGCGTCGAGCGCGTTGTCGACGGCCTCCTTGACGCAGGTCAGCAGGGCTTTTCGCGGATTGTCGAAGCCGAGGAGATGGCGATTCTTGGTGAAGAACTCCGAGACGGAGATCTCCCGCTGGCGCGCTCCCATCTCGACGGCGGAGACCGACGGTCTGGAGGTCGCGATGGGAGCGGGAGGACTGGGCTCCGGATGAGTCTGCTTGCGGCTACGCGCTGCCAATGGCTCGCTCGATGGTTCGCATAACCCCAACATACAAGCAAAATCCGAGGCGGAGACTCAAGTTTTCCAGTCTCGGTGCTCCTGGGGATGCTACCCGTGTCGGCCGGCGGTCTTTCGAGCGCCGCGGGGGAGACGGCGGCCCGAGCCGTTCACCCCGCGCGGTGGCGTCTGTCGGCTTGGCCACGCCGCGAGCTCGGCCATCAGCGCGCGGGCGGCCCCGCTCAGATACGCGCGCCGGCGATGGATCAACAGGACCGGAATCGTCACGCGGGTTCCGGAGATTCGCATCGCGCGCAAGGTGCCCGTGCGCAGCTCCTCGTCGACGCTGCTCTCCGGCAAGAGCGCCAGGCCGAAGCCGGCCTCCACCATCCGCTTCTGCGCGGTGAGGCTGTCGATCGGGATGATCTCCGCCGGGCTCAGCCCCCACGCGGCCAATCGATTCTGGAGCGACCAGGGATACGGATCGTAGAACGCGTCGCTGCGCGGTGGAAACGCCACCCACCGTTCGGCGCCGAGCGCCGACGGCGCGACGCGCCGATGGCGCGCCAAGCGGTGGCGCGGCGAGCAGACGACCATCATCGGCTCGTCGTAGATCGGGGTCGCGAGCATCTCGGGGTGCGGGTCGGCGCCGTAGCGCAGCCCCAGCGTCGCGTCGCCGCGTCGGACCAGCACGCTGACCTCCTGGCTGAGCGCGGTGCGAAGCCGCAGCTCGACTCGCGGATGCGCCTCGCGGAAGCGCTCCAGGCAGGCGGTCAACGTGGTGCTCGCCAGGGTTCCCACCAGCGCCAGGGTGATGGTGCCTCGATCGACTTGGTGGAGCGCGCGGACCGAGTCGAGACCATCTCGCATGCAGGCCAGCAGCCCCTCGGCGTGCGGCAGAAACGTCCGGCCGGCCTCCGTGAGGATCACGCCGCTGCGAATCCGCTCGAACAGCGGCGCGCCGAGCTCGCGCTCGAGCAGGTCGAGCCGCCGGCTGACCGCGGGCTGCGAGAGGTGCAGGATCGACGCGGCCCGCGTGAAGCCCCCGCCCCGCACGATGGCCACGAAGGCCTGGACCTGATCGATCTCCACGGCAATGAGCATAGCTGATGGCCATCCTCCGTTCTATGCATTGGACACATGGACGACCCGCCGGTACGGTGCGGGTCAGGAGGTGCGCCATGCTCGACAACTCGGTCCTCGCCGGTGAGATCCTTCGCCACGGCGCCTACGTCTGCGTGCGGCTCGCCGACGGCGCTGACCCTCGCGGCGTCGCCGGCGCCGCCATCCCCGCGCTCGCCGAGAAGCTCGGCCTCGTGAACGAGTTCGAGCCGGCCGGCGGCCCACCGGCTCTGGCCATCGCGTATCTGCGCCGACACGGCGCAGCCGCCGGCGCGGTCGCCGACGACGGCGTCGCGCAGGCCGACGCGGTGGTCCACGTCGCGGCGCCAACCGCGCAGCCCGTCAGCGACTTCTGCGCCGAGGCGACTCGCCTGCTCGGCTCGATGGCGCGTCTGCGGGTGATCGGCGGCGTCGTGCGCCCGAGGACGTACACCGGGGCGGCCATGAACAACTTCGCCTACGCCCACCAGGTCGTGCAGCAATCCGGACGCCTCATGCCCAACGCGTTCCTGCTGCCGATGAACAAGACCGCCGCGTGGTGGGCGAAGGACTGGATGGAACGGCACACGTATTTCTTGCCCCGCTATGACGACGACGGCCGGATGAAGAACGAAGGTCACGCGCTCGCATCGGCCGCCGGCATCGCCTGCCTCCTGCGGAGGACCTACAAGAGCACGAGCGAGCCGGCGCCCGAGGGCGCGTACGACTTCGTCACCTACTTCGAGTGCGCCGACGCCGACGTGCCGACGTTCCACCAGGTCTGCGCGAGCCTGCGCGACGTGGCCAAGAACCCGGAGTGGAAGTTCGTGCGCGAGGGACCGACGTGGCACGGCCGCCGGGTCGCCGGCTGGCACGATCTCTTCACGGGTCGCGCGAGATGACCGCGGACGTGCGTCCGGCCGATCCGGTCGCCGCGGTGACGCACCCTGATCCGTATCCGTACTATGCGGATCTCACCGCGGCGCGGGCCCTCCACCGCGACGAGGCTCTCGGGTTGTGGGTCGCGTGCGGCGCCGCCACGGTGACCGAGGTGCTTACCAGCCCGGCGTGTCTGGTTCGCCCGCCGAGCGAGCCCGTGCCCCGAGCCCTGGTGGGGTCACCGGCCGGGTCCATCTTCGGGCGCCTCGTGCGGATGAACGAAGGCGCGAAGCACTCGGCGCTGAAGCCGGCGGTGTCGGCCGCGACCGCCGGCATCGAGAAGCACGTCGGCGAGCAGGCACGCCGGTGGGCGGAGCACCTCTTCGAGGAGTTGAAGCCCGCCGACGATCCGGCGCGCGTGAACGAGTTCGCGTTCAGCCTATCGGGCTACGTCCTGGCCAGCTTGCTCGGCGTCGCGTCGGACATGCTCGCTCGCACCGCGGCCATGGTCGGCGACTTCGCCCGAAGCATCGCGCCGGCGGCGGCGAGCGAACAGCTGGCGCGCGGAAGCGCCGCGGCCGGCGAGCTGCTCGACACGTTTCGGGCGTTGCTCGACGTTCGCGCCGCGGGACGCCGCGCGACCTTGTTCGGCGAGCTCGAGCGCGAGGTCGCTCGCACGGGCGGCGCGGATCGCGAGGACGTCGTCGCCAATGGCATCGGCTTTCTGTCTCAGGCCTACGAGGCGACCGCCGGCCTGATCGGCAATACGCTCGTGATCCTCGGGCGTCAGAAGGACGGGCGAGCGGCGAGTCGGGTGGACTCGGGCCAGCTCGACGCGATCGTCCGCGAGGTGGTGCGCTACGACCCGCCGGTCCACAACACGCGTCGATTCCTCGCGCACGACGCCGTCGTCGCGGGACGGGCCATGAAAGAGGGAGACGCGGTGCTCGTGGTCCTCGCGGCCGCCAACCGAGATCCGCTGGCGAACCCGGAGCCTTCGAGATTCGATCCGTTCCGGCCCTCGCGTCAGGCGTTCACGTTCGGGTGCGGACCGCACGGATGCCCCGGCGAGACCGTCGCCACCGCGATCGCCACGGCCGGAGTCCGTCAGCTCCTCGCCGGCGGGGTGAAGCCCGAACGCTTCGCCGAGCCCGTGCGCTATCGCCCGTCGGCGAACACACGCGTTCCGGTGTTCTAGCGATCTCTGGCGCCGAGATCGACTCGGCGTCTGCACTCACGGGACGCTACGGCATACCGGCGCGGTGCGCGGCGGTGAGAAGCCGGTCGAGATCGGCCGGCCGCCGGTACGGAATTCGCTCGCGAAGGCTCCCCATCGAGACGCCCGGGCTCAGGTGGCTCGCCTTCTCCCACGCCTCTCGCGCTTCCCTCACGCGGCCGAGCTCGCTGAACAGCACCGCGCGATAGGCGTAGGCCGGGACGAAGTTGGGATTCTCCCGTACAACCCTGGCGAAGGCGTCGAGCGCTTCTTGTCTGCGCTCGATCAGATAGTAGCCGTGACCCAAAGTCCACTGGTAGAAGAACGGATAGTGCGGATTGAGGCGCATGGCGCGACGGATCATGCCGATGCTTTCCTCCGCCTGGCCCGACCAGCCGAGTATCTCGGCCAGTGTCTCGTAGCCGTCGGCATCGTTGGGCGCGAGCGCGACCGCGTGCTTCGCCTGGGCGATCGCACGGTCGTGTTCCTTCATCCACAGATAGATCTGCCCCAGAACGTGATAGGCGCCGACCAGTGATTCGTTCAGCGCGATGGCCCGCTCGGCCAGGTCGCGCGCCCGCGCGAGGCTCTCACGATCGGTGCTCCACAGAAACTGCCAGCTCTGAAGATGTGTCCAGCTCAGCCCGAGATAGGCCGCCGCGTACCCGGGGTCCAGGTCGAGAGCTCGCACGAACAGGCGGCGCGCCTCCGCATTGCCGTCGCGCGTGGTCAGCCTGCGCTCCTCGTGTCCGCGCAGCACGAGGTCGTACGCTTCCACGACCCCGGTCGGCGGCCGGCCGAGGCGTCCCTTCTCCGCCTCGGTGAGCTTGACGGCCATCGCCCGGACGATCTGCTGCGTGACCTGATCTTGAAGCGCGAAGATGTCGTTCACCTCGCGATCGTAGCGCTCGGCCCAGATGTGATAGCCCGTGCTCGCGTCGACGAGCTGCGCCGTGATGCGCACGCGGCTGCCGGAGCGCTGCACCCCGCCCTCCAGGACGTACCGCACGCCGAGGTCACGACCCACCTCACGGACCTGCACGGGCTTGCCCTTGTAGGTGAAGACCGAGTTGCGAGCGATGACGAACAATCCGGAGACCTTCGAGAGGCCGGTGATGAGGTCCTCGGTCACGCCGTCGCTGAAGTACTCCTGCGCCGGATCCTGGCTCAGGTTCGCGAAGGGCAGCACCGCCACCGACGGCCTGTCGGGCAGCGGAAGCCCCGCGGACTCCGGGGGTTTGAGCCAGCGCCAGCTGACCCAGCCCGCCGCGCCCAGCAGCAACAGGACGGCGACGGAGGCCGCCACGGCCCTGACCAGTCGCGTGGACGTCACTCGCGGTGACGGCCCGGCCGCGCCGGGCTCGAGCCGCAAGCGATACACGCGCACCGGGCGCGCGATGTTCTTGACGAAGTGCTCGCCCTTGAATTCGTAGCTGAACGGAAGCTTTCCCTCGATCTGGTCGTAGGCGGTGCCCGAGAGACAGATGCCGCCGCCGTCGGCGAGGCTTTCCAGACGGGCCGCGATGTTGACGCCGTCTCCGTAGAGGCGCTCCCCCTCGATGATGACGTCGCCGAGATTGATGCCGATGCGGAATCGCATCCGGCGCGAGGGCGGGAGCTCGGCGTTGCGTGCCTCGAGCTGGCGCTGGATGTCGACCGCGCACTGCACGGCGTCGACGACGCTCGAGAACTCCGCCAGTACGTTGTCGCCCGGCGCGTCCACCACGCGCCCGCCATGGCCGGTCACCGTGGATGCGATGACCGCGCGGTACTCGGTGATGGCGCGTACGGTCGCCACCTCGTCGTCGCCCATGAGCCGGCTGTAGCCTTCAACATCCGCGCTCAGGATCGCGGCGAGGCGGCGCTCGATGGAACGCCCGCCCATAGGCACGAATTCTATCGTGCCAGAGAAGGCGCTTCTGGGGATGGACCCCGGCGCCCCGGCCTCGGCGGGACTACGAGCAGCCCATCGCGTAGACCTGCGTGGCGCCTTCGGGCAACGGGCGCGCGCCCCAGCTCTGGCCGCCGTCCTCGCTGGCGAACACCTCGCCGCCGCTGGTCGCGCAGAACATGCGCCTAGGCTGCCGCGTGTCGAAGGCGAGCGTGAACATCGTCGTCCTCGGCTTCACACCCATGTCCACCCGACTCCAGCTCGCGCCGCCGTCCTTGCTTCGGAACAGCACGCCGACCTCGCTCTGGAAATTGGCGCCCGCGGCCACCCAGATCGTCTTCGAGTCGCCCGGAGCCTCGCGGATATCGCGGCAGTAGGTCTGCCCGTTGGGATTGAGCGGCTCGAGCCGCGCGCTGGCCCAGTGCTCGCCCCGGTCCGCGCTGCAGAACAGACCGGCGCGACCGATCGCGAAGACCTGGCCGGGGCGCCAGCGCCCGACGAGGACGCCGTGCATGTCCACGGTGTCGTCGTTCACGTACTGTCCGTGGCTCATGTTGTCCCAGTGCTCGCCGCCGTCGAGGCTGCGGATCACGCCGCCGACTTCGATCGCGCCATAGATCTCGTCGGGGTTGGCCGGACTGGCGGCGAGCTTCAGGACGCGCTTGGCCGGATTCGACCCGGCGGCGACGGTGATCTCCGGGAAGCGGACCGTCACCGGGAGCTGCCGCCAGCGCTCGCCCCCGTCCTCGCTCCGATAGATCTCGCAGTTCTCGTAGCCCGCGTACAGGACCTTCGTGTCGCGAGGATCGAACGCGAGAGACCAGACCGGCAACCCGTGATCCGGCACGTCGAGCTTTTCCCAGTGCTCTCCGTGGTCGGTGCTGCGATACGGACCGTCCTGCGTTCCGACGTACACCGTGTCGGGGTCCTCGGGATGTGTCGCGATCGCCCGGATGGCGGGCGCGGCAGGCAGGCCGCGCGTCGCGAGCTCCCACCGGTCGTCGCCGACGGCCATCCGATAGAGACCTGATTTCACGGGCCGGCCCGGAGCGGTCTCACCGGCCAGACCCACGTACACATAGGACGTGCGGCTCGTTGTCATGGTGCCACTCCTTACTGGGCCCCCCGCAGGCGCGGAGCGACCTCGTGCGCATAGAGACGGATCGAGTTCAGCACGCGCTCGATCGGGATTCGCCCGCCGACGTTCGATTCCGCGATGATCCCCGCCAGGCCGAGCTCGTCGCGGAGCTGGTGGAGCCGGTCGACCACTTCGTCCGGCGTGCCGTACGCGACCCGGTCGCGCAGCACGTCGTCGTAGGTGATGTTGGCGAGGCGCTCGGCGCGCTCCGCGCGCTCTTCCGAGCCGGTCGTGCCGGCCGCGCCGACCGACGAGGCGAAGTTCTCGGCCAGCCGGCGATACGACCGCATCGTGCTGTCCTCCGCCTCGGAGCGCGCCCGGGCCGAGGTGGCCGCGACGTAGACCGGGATGCGGAGGTAGACGTTGCGGTCGCCCGCGTGGCCGCTCTCCCGCAGCGCCGCGCGATACGCCTTGAGGTGTCCGGCCGCTTCGGGCACGTCGAAGCCGCGCAGTCCAGTGACGAGCGAGAACCCCATGCGGCCGACCATCGGAAACGTGTCGGGGGTGGTCGCCGCCACCCAGATCGGCGGGTGCGGCTTCTGATAGGGGCGAGGCACGACGGTCAACGTGTCTGCGGTGAAGTATTTCCCGGCGTGGGAGAAGCCCTCCTGCGTCCAGGCTTTCAGGATGACGTCGAGGGACTCCTGGAAGCGCTCGCGGCTCTCGTCGTATCGGACACCGTAGCCCGAGTAGGCGCGGGGAAAGCCGCTGCGCCCGACGCCGAAGTCGAGGCGGCCCTTGCTGATCTGATCGACGGTGGCGGCCTCTTCGGCCGTGCGGATCGGGTGGCAGAGCGGGAGCACGCTGACTCCGGTGCCGATCCGGAGCCGCGTCGTACGGGCGGCGATCGCCGCGGCCAGCACCAGCGGCACCGAGGCGATCGAGGGAATCCCGGCGCCCATCGGATCGGTCGGCTTCCGGTGGACGGCGAAGTGGCGCTCGGCCAGCCAGACGCCGTCGAGCCCCTGCGTCTCCGCGATCTCGGTGATCGACATCGCCTCGGCAAACGCCTCTTCCTGCGTTCTCCCTTCTCGATGGTCGCACTCCATTACCAGGCCGACGTGCATATGGGCCTCCCCCGCACCGCTGGCACATCTCGATCGCCGCCCGATTATACTGCGCGCTCGGGTCCTACAGTTTCCTCGGGAGGCGACACATGGACGTCTTCGACGCGATTCGCACGCTCCTGGCGGTGCGCGGCTATCAGAACAAACCGATTCCGGAAGAGGTGGTCCGGCGGATCGTCGAGTCCGGACGGCTCACCGGCAGCGGGATGAACCGCCAGCCCTGGCACTTCGTCGTGGTCCGGGAGAGAGAAACGCTACGCCGTCTGGGGGCGCTGGCCTCGAGCGGGTCGTACGTCGCTCAGGCGCCGCTGGCCGTCGTCGTCGCCACCGACAAGACGCGATTCGCCGTGTCCGACGCGAGCCGCGCGATCCAGTCGATGCTGCTGGCGGCGTGGGCCGACGGCGTGGGCTCGAACTGGGTGGGCTTCGGGGGGCTCGAGAAGGTCAAGGACCTGCTCGACGTCCCGGCCGGCCTCGAGGTGCTGGCGATCCTTCCGTTCGGCTATCCCGCGCGCCCGATCGGACGAGGCCAGAAGCAGCGCAAGGCGCTGCGCGAGGTGGCCCACGTCGAGCGATTTGGACGTCCGTTCGAGTGAGGGCCCGGCGCGCCGGCGCGCTCAGTCGACCCCGAAATCGTACACGCTGCCCCCCACCGAACCGCCGCCGCGCGTGGAGACGAATCCGTATTCGCCGGGCGCCAGCGGAGCCCTCGGCCGGATCCGGTAGAACCCGCGGCTGTCCCGCTCGGCGTCGACGTCGACCATGTCCTCTCCGCGTATCCCCCGACGGCTCGAGCCGCCCCCGTAGGGAACGCGCGACCCGCTTTCGATCTTGAGGTTGCGATCGTCTTTACCGGGCTCGAAGCGCACGAGCGGCATCTCGCTGGGTTCGGACGTGATCACGAACACCGGCTGGCGGTCCGGCGTGCGGTACTTCGCCTTGTTCCCGGGCAACACGAGCTCATTCGACCGCGAATACGGCGCCCGATTTTTCTGGAGCTCCGTGCCCGCCGCGATCAGCTCGACCTCTTTACCGGCGATGATCTGGAAGACCGTCGGCCGGGTGCGTGCCGGGCTCATCGCGGGCGGGACGGCTGCCACGCTTGCCGAGGGAGGAGCGCCGGACGGCGAAGACTCGGCGGAAGCCGCCGGAGCCGACGGCGAGAGAATGGCCTCGATGACCTTCTCCGGCACACCGTTTTTCTTCAGCGCGATCAGCGCGTCCGTGCGCACGTCGAAGTTCGTCGGGCTCGTGCGGATCTTTGCGACGATGACACGCTCCGAGAGCCCCGCCTTGACCATCTCGACGACCGTCTGATTCGTCATCACCTCCTGCGCGAATCCCGACGGCGTCATGAGCAGCAGCTCCAGCAGAATCATGGCGATCGAGAAAGGTCTCATGGCCACCGAACCCTAGGGCCTGGGTCGGAGCGTGTCAACGGCAAAAATAGATCTGACGGTCAGCTCAGCCGCGAATGGGTTGCAGCAGCTGAATCAGATTGCCCTCCGGGTCCTTCATCGTCGCGATGCGCAGCTGGCCGGAGTCGGTCGGCTTCTCGATGAACTCGACGCCGGCCGCGCTGAGCCGCTTCCACTCGGCATCGACGTCGTCGGTCTCCAGCGCCACCATGTGACGCGCGGGATCCGCGTTGCGGCCGCGCACCTCGCTGTGGGTCCCGAGCGCCAGGGTCGCGGCGCCGAGCTTTCCGAGCACCACGAAGCCGGGGATCTGGATGGCAATCGGCAGGCCGAGCAGGTCGCGATAGAACGGCAGCAGGTTGTTCAGATCTTCACTCCAGGTCGTCGCTCCGCGCAGGCCTTTGATCATGGCGCCCTCCACTCAATGGCCGGCCGTCTTGCGGATGCTGCCGAAGTGATCGTCGATGTGGGCGAGCAGACCGGCGGCGATGAGCTGCTCGACGGTCATCGGTGGCATCGTGGACACGACCTTCGCGCTCTTGACCAGCTGGTCGTCGCTCAACCGGCGGATGGTCCCCGCCGCCACGCCCACGCCTTTGCGGAAGAGCTCGATCGTCTCGGCCTTGGTGCAGCCGGCGTAGTCGCGCGCGTGCCTGGCGTTCATCTCGTCGATCGCGGCCGGGTTGAAGCTCTCGAACGGCCGTCCGGACGCGACCGTCTCGATCATTCCGGCGATCGCCTCGAGCACGCCGGCCATATGGTGCGCGGTCACTCCGACCGACCACTTTTCGGCCTGGGTCACCTTCTTCCAGTCCGCGTCGCCGAGCCGCTGAAGCGTCGCGATGGCCTCCTCGGCCTTCGTCTCGAACTGCTTGGCCAGCGCCTCGCTCCTGCCGGCGTTGGCCGACCCCGGCGGAGCCACGTAGACCATCCAGGACACGCCGAAGCGGTCGGTGGTCATCCCGAAGCGCGGAGAAAAGAAGGTCGTGGTCAGCGGCATGATCACCTGCCCGCCGTCCACCAGGGCCGTGAACATCCGATCGGCCTCGCTCTCGCTCCCCACCGTGAGCGACAGCGCGAAGCCCTGGAAGCTCGGGTGCCCGCCGCATCGACCGTCCGAAGCCAGCACGGTGGTCTCGCCGACCTTGAAGCTGGCATGCATCACCTTGTCCTCGGCACCTGGCTGAACCATCCCGGGGTCGGGGCTTTCCTTGAAGCGCATGAGCGCCGTGACCTCGGCGCCGATCGCGCGACGGTAGAACTCGAGCGCTTCCTGGCAGCGCCCCTCGAAGAACAGGTAGGGCTGAACTTGCATCGCCGATGGCATCGTCTTGACTCCTTTATATGTGTGTTGGGCGAGCAGGGCTTACGTCGCCCTCTCACCATAGAGTCGAACGGTCAGGCTCCAAATCGACACGACCCCGAGAAAAGCCGCCCGCATCCTCCGGCCGCCTTGCGCGGCGAAGGTGAATTGACAACACTGTCTGCATGGCCAAGTCGCAGGCCGTTCTGGAAGTGGCCGGGCGCGAGGTGGCGATCACCAACCCGGACAAGGTGTTCTTTCCCCGGGCCGGCCACACGAAGCTGGACCTGGCGAAATATTACGCGGCGGTCGCCGAGGGGGCGTTGCGGGGGATCTCGGCGCGGCCGATCGTGCTCAAGCGCTACGTGAACGGCGCGGAGAGCGAGCCGTTCTTCCAGAAGCGGGCGCCGGAGCAGCATCCCGACTGGATCGAGACGGTCGAGCTCTCCTTTCCCTCCGGCCGCACGGCGCGGGAGATCGTCGTGCGCGACGCGGCCCAGCTTTTGTGGATCGTCAACCTCGGCTGCATCGATCTCAACCCGCATCCGGTGCGCGCCGACGATCTCGAGCATCCGGACGAGCTCCGGGTCGACCTCGACCCCGGCCCGGGCACCGGCTGGGACGATATTCGGCGCGTGGCGCTGATCGTCCGCGACGTGCTCACCGAGCACCAGCTGCGCGCCTGGCCCAAGACGTCGGGCTCGCGCGGCATGCACGTGTACGCGCGCATCGCGCGGCGCTGGAGCTTCGATCAGGTACGGCGCGCGACCTTGGCCCTCGCCCGCGAGGTCGAGCGGCGCGCGCCCGAGCTGGCGACGAGCAAGTGGTGGAAGGAAGAGCGCCACGGGGTCTTCCTCGACTACAACCAGAACGCGAAGGACCGCACGGTCGCCTCGGCCTGGTCGGTGCGGGCGACACCCGACGCGCGGGTCTCGATGCCCCTCGAGTGGGACGAGGTCGCCGGCTGCGATCCGGCGACGTTCACGTTGGTCACCGCGCCCGCACGCCTGGCCGAGCGCGGCGACGCCGCCGCGGCGATCGACGCCGCGCCGGGATCGCTCGACCGGCTCCTCTCGCTGTCCGCCGCCCAGGAGGCCGCGGGCCTCGGCGACGCGCCGTGGCCACCGCACTACAAGAAGCAGAGCGACGAGCCGCCGCGCGTGGCGCCGTCGCGCCGCAAGAGCGCGCACGCCGCCGACAGCGCGAACCCCACGAAGACCGGGAGCGGGCGGCGACGGTCGACTCAACCGCTCATCACGGTGGCCAAGGCGCGGCACAAGGAGGACGCGCTCGCCGGCCTCGAACGCTGGAAGGCGCGCCACCCGGCGGCCGCGGCACACTTGCAGGTGGACGACGTCCTCGTCGACTCGATGCGCGGCCGCTCGTCGACGTGGACGCGGATCCGGGTGAATCTGAGAAATGTCCCCGAGAACGAGCGCGTCGCCGAGGAGGCGCCGGACCCCGACTACGATCCCTGGCGCGATGTCGACCCGGCGCGGCGCGGGTCGCGGGCGCCGAAAACGCGCTCCAGCTCGTAGGCCGGTGTGACCTCCAGCTGGTCGTAGCGGCAGTCCCGCGGCTGCTTGTCCGGGCGCCAGCGCACGAACTGCGCGGCGTGGCGGAAGCGGGTGCCCTGCATGTGATCGTAGGCGACCTCGCAGACGCGCTCGGGCCGCAGCGGCTCCCAGCTGAGATCCTTACCCCGGTTCCAGCGGCTGCTCGCGCCCGGCATGCGCTGCCCGGCCGCGCTCGCGTCCGTCTGCGCCTGCGCCCAGTCGCCCCAGGGATGGCCCTCGAGCGCGTTGGTCCGGAGCGGCGCGAGCTCGGCGACAAGCTGCTTGCGTACGGCGTTGCTGAACGCGGCCGTGACACCGACGTGGTGCAAGGTGCCGTCTTCGTCGTAGAGGCCCAGGAGGAGTGAGCCCACCATCGTGCCCGCGCCGTTCTTGTGCCAGCGGAAGCCGGCGACCACGCAGTCGGCCGTGCGCGCGTGCTTGACCTTGATCATGGTGCGCTCGCCGGGGCGATACGGCTCATCCAGACGCTTGGCCATGACGCCGTCGAGGCCGGCGCCCTCGAAGCGCCGGAACCAGTCCTCGGCCAGCGCGCGATCTCGCGTGGCCGGCGAGATGTGCACCGGCGGCGCCGCGCCCGCCAGCGCCTGCTCGAGCCGGTCGCGCCGCTCCGCGAGCGGCGCCTCGCGGAGATCCTCGTCGCCCAGCGCGAGCAGATCCCAGGCGACGAACGAGGCGGGCGACTGCGAGGCCAGGAGCTTCACGCGCGAGGCAGCAGGGTGGATGCGCAGCAGCAGCGCCTCGAAATCGAGCCCGGCGGCGCCGACGATCACGACCTCGCCGTCGACGACGCAGCGCGCGGGGAGCGAGCGGGCCAGCGGAGCCTCGAGCTCAGGGAAGTAGCGGTTCATCGGCTTCTCGTCGCGGCTCTGCAGCAGGATCTCGTCGCCGTCGCGGAACACGAGCGTGCGAAACCCGTCCCACTTGGGCTCGAACAGCCAGCCCTCGCCGCCGGGCAGCCCTTCGGCGGCGCTGGACAGCATCGGCTGGAGCGGCGGGTCGAACGGCAGGCGCACGAGCGGCTCAGGCTTCGCGAGTCCAGTACACGAGGCGCCAGAGCGGGCCGCTGAACGGACTGAAGTCGAAGCCGCGGACCGAGTTGGCCACGGCGAACACCGCGTGCCGGATGAAGACCGGGATGACGACCACGTTCTGGATGACGAGGTCGTTCATGCGGATGAAGAGGGCCGCGCGCTTGGCCGGATCCATCTCCGTTTCGGCGGCGCGCCAGAGGCGATCGTACTCGTCGTTTCGCCATCGAGTCAGGTTCGCGCCGGCCCACTTGTTGACCTTCTGCGCGGCTTCCCACGAGCAGAACGCGCGCATGAACGCTTGCGGATCGGGTTGGCGGAGAATCTTCGAGGACAGCTCCAGATCGGCATAGAAATGACTCTCGGTGTCGAGGTTGCCCGGATCCGAGGAGAAGTAGACCGAGCCCACGACCGATTTCAGCTCGCACTCGATGCCCGCCCGTCCGAGCGCCTGCTTGACGATCGACTGGACCTTCTGCCGAATCGGCTGGTTGACGGACTGGAACAAGACTCTTAATCGCTTTCCGTCCTTGGCGCGGATCCCATCCGGGCCACGCTTCCACCCGCCCGAATCGAGCAGGGCGTTGGCCTTGTCGACATTGAATTCCCAGCGCGTGTTCGACGACACGAACGGGCGGCGGTTCATGAAGTTCGCCGTCGTATCGGCCTGCCGGCCCCAGATCTCGCTCTGAATCGACGCGCGATCCACCAGCAGTGCGAGCGCGGAGCGAATCACCGGATCGGTGAGGAACGGATGAACCGTCTTGAGGCTCGCCCGCTCGCCGTCGACCTCGGTCCACGGATCGGTCTGGTTGATCTGGATGTACTCGATGTTCGCGGTCCGCCCGATGACGACCCGGCCCCTGGCGCCGTCCTCGAGCCGGCGCAGGATGTCGTCCTCCATGTTGAGGCCCCAGGCGTAGTCGTACTGCCCGGTCTGCAACACCGCGCGCGCTGACGAGACGGGATCGCCGCCGCCCTTCATCTCGACGGTGTCGAAGAAGGGGCGGTTTGCAACGTGGTACGCGGGATTGATCTCAGCGTGCAGGACGTCGCCTGGCTTGAAATCGACGAAGCGGTACGGACCGGTCCCGAGGGGTCTCAGGTTCGCGGGCGCCTCGCGAGATTTACCGCTCTTGAACGGCTCGAAGACGTGGCGTGGCAGCACCATGCCGGCCGCGCTGCAGAACGCGTCGGCCCAGTAGGGTGTCGGGCGCTTGAAGACGAGCTTCACCGTATAGTCGTCGACGCGCTCGATCCGATCGATGCCCTGATAGGATCCGGCGCTCGTCGCCGCCGTCGCGGGATCGGCGGCGTATTGCCACGTGAAGATCACGTCGTCGGCCGTGAACGGCCGCCCGTCGTGCCACGTGACGCCGCGCTTGAGGCGCCATTGCACCCACGTGCCGTCGGGCGCGACGCCGCCGTTCGCCACGCTCGGCGTCGTCGCGGCGAGGACGGGAACGATGGTGCCGTCGGTGTCGATGTCGGCCAGCGGCTCGTAGAACAGCTGGGACGACTCGAAATCCTTGGGCGCGACCGCTAGGTGGGGATTCAGCAAGGTCGGCGCCGCCCAGTACAGCATCTTGACCTGGCCACCGCCGCCCCGGCGCGTGGAAGCGGCGCTCGACGTCTTGGGCTGCCCCTGGGCCACACCCGCCGCGCTCAAGAGCCCGGCTGCCATGGGCGCAGTGAGCCCGAGGCCGACCATCGCGTGGACGAATCGACGCCTCGACAGTCGGCCGGTCCTCACCTCGTCGATCAGTTCTCGGATCCGGTGCTCATCCATTCTGGCCCCCGATATGCTGAACGCCGAGTCGCCTCTTCGCCCTCCCGGTCTCCAGCCTCCTACGACGCCCGGCGCCTTGCCAGATTGCGCGCGATGAACGCTTTCACCATCTCGTGGGCGCGGTCGGTCTGCGGTCCCGGCTTCGCGACCCACTCGTGCTCGCAGCCTTCGAACACGTGCAGCTCGCAGTCGCCGCCGGCCGCGCGGTACGACGCGGCGAACTTCTCCTGGACGGCCGGCAGGACGTTGTCGTCGAGCGCGCCCTGCATGATCAAGAGCGGCGGCAAGCTCGCCGCCTCGCGGCGGTCGAGGATCTGCTGCGGATTGCCCTCGAAGATCGTCTCCCAGGGCTTGAAGTAGGTCTTGTTGTTCTTGATCATGCTCTCGCGCTTCATCGTCTCGGCCTGCTGGTAGCGCGCGACGGTGTCGCTGATCGGCGAGCGGGTCGCCACGTACGCCACCGTCGCGTCGACGCTCGCGGCCGCCGACAGCGGGATCGCGTTGTAGCGCGGATCGCGCGGGCGCAGGGCCAGGAGCTCGGCGACGTGACCGCCGCTCGAGCTGCCGAGCACGCCGAGGTTCGCCGCCTCGCCGTTCCAGTCGGCGGCTTTCGCCTTCAACCAGCGGACTCCGTAGTTTCCGTCCTGAACAGACGCGGGATATGGAGCCTCCGGGGCGAGCGTCAAGTCGATCGCGACCACCAGCACGCCGCTCGCGGCCACCGCGCGGTCCATCGGCTCGTTTGCCCCGCGGTCCTTGTTGTTCCAGGCGCCGCCGTGGAGGTCGAGCAAGGTCGGGAACGGGCCGACTCCCTGCGGCTGATAGACGCGGGCCATCAGCATCCGTCCGCTCACGGCGCGCCGGAGCTCGACCTCACTCACCTTGAGATCGAGCTTCGCCGTCGGATCGTAGGCCGTCTTCATCGGGGGTCCTCCTGCCAGGCTGTTCGAATGAGCGGAGACCGACCACAGGGCCGAGAGCGTGGGCAGACCGGCCGCGGCCACTGAGGTCTTGAGGAAATTCCGGCGCCCGAGCTCTCGCTCCATGACGACCTCCTTGCCGAAACGGTCGTGACCGGCTGCATTATTCCACGACTGAAGCGAGCGCGCGCTAGAACCTCACGCTCAGGCGCGCCCGGACGGCGTTGTCGATGAGCTCGAACACGTTGTCGTCCTCATGACTCTTCTCGTGCTGGAAGAAATACGTGAAATGGTACCCGAGCTCGAGCTCGGCCCCGCCGCGCCAGCGGTACACCAGGCCGGCGTCGCCGTCGGCATGGCTCTGCTGCAGATATACGGTGCCGCCCTCCTGACGCAGGCTGTCGACGCGTGGGAGACCACCTCCGGAGGCGCCCAGTCGCAGCAGCCAATGCTCGCCGAGCACACGACTCCAGCGGAGCCCCGCGATCGGGACCGGCAGCTCCTGGAGGTAGAAGTCTTCGCTGTTGCTGTGTCCATGCCCGGAGAGCGTCGGGTTGAAGTACACGTAGGTGATCCCGAGGCCGCCGACGAGCTCATCGACGGGCGACCTCCACAAGACACGCTCGTAGGCCAGGCTGAAGCGCGAGAAATCCGCGTTCGCGTGCAGGGGTCCGGGCTTGAACTCCTCTCCGTTGTAGACGACGGATTCGCGGGGAGTGCCATTGCCGCGCAGGAATTCGTAGAGAGCGCTGGCGCGAATTGCGTCGTCAGGCGTGAGGTGAAAGGCCGCACTTGCCTCGACCGTCTCCGAAACGTGTATCCCGAGTCCGCTCAGACGCAGGTGCGTGCCCGGCGCGCCGCCCGCGCTGCCATTCGCGGGAGGGAACTCTCCGACCTGGAGCCGGCCGACGGGGGCGCCGACACGGTTATCGAGGCTGAATTCCCACCGGTCCAACGCGGGAGGGGTCTGGGCACACCCGTACACGGGAATCATCAGGATCGCGGAAAGAACCACCAAGAACGTGCACCCGTTCGTCATGCTGGCCTCCTGGACATAGGCGAGACGCGGAGGGGGCACGACGCGGACGCGCACCGTTGCCCGACCGGACGCCGGCCCTCAGGTGAAGATCAGCAGTGCGTCAGGGAGTCGACAGGAGGAGCGCGGGGGCGGCTCGTATTCCGAAGAGGGGACGGGACGAAATCAGGGCTCGACGCATCGACCCCGGCGATCCACACCAGAAACGGCTCCGCGTCCACACCGGTTTCGCCGAGAGTCGCGGATGTGCTGGCGATGTAGGCGATAACCGTGTCGAAGTCGTCGTCGTCCCAGAAGCCGCCGATCCAGGTGGGATCCGGAGGATCCGCATAGGCCGCGGGCACCAGGCCGGCAAGGAGCGCGGCGACGAGGAGCGCCGGCAAACGTCGAGCGTGGAACACGGGCACATGTTGGCGTCAGCGGGGCTTCACGGTCAAGGCCTTCGCCGCACGCGTTGGATGTTCTGCGGACCGGTCCGCTCAGCGTATTCTTGGCGAGGATGAGTCGGCCTTCGGCGCAGAATCGCAGGGAGCTCCGGGTCATCGCCCAGCGGGCGATGGCCGAGCGCGGGCTCCTGCCGGATTTCTCGGCGGCGGCCCAGGCCGAAGCCGACGCCATCACGAAGCCCGCGGCCGACTCGAGCCCGTCGATCCGAGATCTGAGCGGTCTGCTCTGGGCTTCGATCGACAACGACGATTCGCGCGACCTCGATCAGCTGACGGTCGCGGAGCCGATGGCGGGGGGCGCGGTGAAGATCCTGGTCGCGGTCGCCGACGTCGACGCGACCGTGAAGAAGGACTCGGCGATCGACGAGCACGCGCGGACCAACACGACCTCCGTCTACACCGCCGCCCAGATCTTCCCGATGCTCCCCGAGAAACTCTCGACCGATCTGACGTCGCTCGGCGAAGGCGAGAGACGTCTGGCGATCGTCATCGAGATGGTGGTCGGCGCCGACGGCGCGGTCGACGAGTCCGCGGTGTATCGCGCCCTCGTGCTGAATCGCGCCAAGCTCGCCTACAACAGCGTGGCCGCCTGGCTCGACGGCGCGGCACCGGCGCCGCCGAAGCTGGCGGCGGTGCGGGGACTCGACGAGCAGCTGCGGGTGCAAGACCGCGTGGCCCAGACGATGAAGAATCTCCGCCACCGGCGCGGAGCCCTGAGTCTGGAGACCATTCAGCCCCGAGCCGTCTTCAACGGAGACGTCCTCGCCGATCTCCTGCCCGACGAGAAGAACCGGGCCAAGGAGCTCATCGAGGACTTCATGATCGCGGCGAACGGGGTCACGGCGCAGTACCTGGAGCGCACGGGCCTCCCGTCGTTGCGCCGCGTGTTGCGCACGCCGGAGCGCTGGGAGCGGATCGTCGATCTCGCGAAGACGCTCGGCGAGCGCTTGCCCGCGGAGCCGAGCGCCGGCGCCCTCGAAGAGTTCCTCACGAGGCAACAGAAGGCCGACGCCGTGCGATTTCCCGATCTCGCGCTCTCGGTCGTAAAGCTCCTGGGGTCGGGCGAATACGCGGTCCAGCGGCCGGGGCAGAAGTCGAACGGACACTTCGGGCTGGCCGTGCGTGACTACGCACATTCCACCGCGCCCAACCGGCGCTTCCCCGATCTGATCACGCAACGGCT
>Ga0209267_1000352_pt1 | contig 33588 bp, 33 predicted proteins | sample GraSoiAngelo_137_FD_185894 | JGI IMG/M metagenome (GOLD analysis project Ga0209267, IMG submission 185894) | Grasslands soil microbial communities from the Angelo Coastal Reserve, California, USA - 14_0929_09_30cm (SPAdes) (version 2) | ecosystem: Environmental > Terrestrial > Soil > Grasslands ... | reverse complement strand
TGCTGCGCGCTGGTATGTCTGGTGCTCGGCCTCATTCAGCAGGCTGGCATGTACTCGTCGCAGGTTTCGGGCTCAAGCCAATGGTTGGATCGATGCAGAGAACCCGCGTCTGGCTCGCCCACTGCGTCGGTTGTCGAAAGCACGCAATTCGATCCGGCTCGTGCTGGGCCGCTCACATCTTTGGTCCTCGAGGATTCGTGGAGTAAGGGAAATATTGGCCCACCCGGGCAGGAAACCCATGGGCCACCGAAAACGATCGGAAATTGGCGGTTGCCAGTCAAAGACGGCAGCTCAAAACAACAACGAGCCACCTTGCCCCAGGAAATTTTTGACTCAGCCGACGGAAAGCGCATGACGTTAACTCCTTTGATTTCAGCACGTCTCGATTTGCGACCAGGGTCTTTCGACCCTGGCTCTCCCGAGCGCCGCGAGTTACTCCTGGCAAGCGCGTCGTTTTTTCTCCTGGCCAATGAGTGGCACATCCCGCTTGCCGCTGCCAAAATGCTTGTTTTTTTGGTGAGATCGTGTAAGATTCTGTGTATTGCCTCAGGAGTCCTCCCAAGGCGGCTTTTATGCAGAGAACACGGTACCCCGAGCGTCGGCGAACCACGCGTCTTTCTCTTCAGATACCTCTGACCGTGCGTTGCTGGCTGCCGGAAGGCGAAACCATCGACCTGAAGGCGTCCACCTATATCGTGAGCGCCAACGGGGCCCTGCTGCTGATGGATACGCCTTTGATCCTCGGGCAGAACGTGCGGATCATCAATCAGACGACTTCAGAGTCGGCGGAGTGTTTCGTGACTTCTCTGCGGGAGAAGCGGGAACGGCGATTCGTGGGAATCGGATTTGTGAATCCCAACATCGACTTCTGGCACATCGTGTTTCCCAAGTCCGGCACGCGTCAGGCCGTCCGTTCTTCGCTGACGGGAGGGCTGGTGCCGCCGGGGTTTCGGCAGGATAATTCTCCTCAATTCTAACGAGTAGCGTCAGCTACTCTTCCTAGATCAGTGCGGCAGCTTGTCGTAGACCATCAAGCCGAGCAACAACGGAATGTGCAGGACCGTCGCGTGCATGAGCCACTTGGCGCGAGCGTTCGTCTTGTTGCTAGAGGCCCACAGGCACACCTGCACCAAGGCGGTGCTGGTGACCAGCGCGCCAAAGAAATACTTCACGCCGGCCAGCCCTAGAATTGCTGGAAGCAAGCTCACCCCCACAAGTGCGACCGCATACAGAATGATCTGCCGGAACGTGCGTGAACCCTCGCGGTCAACCACCGGCAGCATCATGATGCCCGCGCGAGCGTAATCTTCGCGGTACATCCAGGCAATGGCATGGAAGTGCGGAAACTGCCACAGAAACAATATTCCGAACAGCAACCACGCGCCACGGTCAAGCGACCCTGTTGCCGCCACCCAGCCGATCATCGGGGGAATAGCCCCGGGAAAAGCGCCGATGAACGTCGCCCACACGGTGCGTTTCTTCAAGGGAGTGTAAGCCAGCAGGTAGCTCAGGCAGGTCGCCATGCCGAGTCCCGAAGCAAGCGCACCGGCCGCCACATACAGGTCCACGGCCCCGGCACTCGCCAGCGCCAGGCCAAAGACCAGCGCCTCCCGCGGCTGCAACACGCCGCTTGGCAGCGGTCGGGAAGCCGTTCGCCGCATGTGACGGTCGGACTCGCGCTCGATGTAATGATTCAATGCCGCGGTGCCCGCGGCGATGAGCATCGTGCCGAAAACGGCATGAATCATGTGCAGCCATGCGATGGGGCCGCGCGCTCCCATGTAATAACCGGCAGCCGTCGTCATCAGCACGAGGAAAGAAACGTCCGGCTTCGTCAGCGAGACGTATCCATTCGCGCGGGCAGAAAACGTCAGCTCCGTGGCGTGTGCCGTGCTCATCCTGCGGTCACCCGTCTTGACGCCGTTGCGGCAACTTCCCTCCCGCGCGGAATCAACCTGTAACACATCAGCACGATCAATACCGAGAACGCGAAGAGTATCGCTCCCACGACCGTATGGATCACGGTTAACGTTACCATAACAGGCATCGGCTGCGGAGCATCCGCGGTAGTCAGCCGCGACCAATAGGCCCCCAGACCCAGTAGGAACTGCGTTCCGAAAATCGCGTGCAGCAAGATTCGCGCCTTGGAGAATTCGCGTGACTGCGTAAATCGTTTGCGCAGCGCGACCGCCGTCCAGATAACCATCCCGAGCACCAGCAACGCTCCGGCCATGTGCGGCCAGATCGGGATTTCCTTGTGCCGGAAGCCGGCGCCCAGAATCACCTGCAGATAGATGACGCCGGCGTTGAGGATCACCAGAGCGTGAATTGAAGGGGCTCCGCTGTCTTGCAGTAGCGGCTGATCGGAAACCCACCATTTGCTGGTAAACACAGAGATAGCGAGCACGGCGCCAAAAACGATCTGTGCAAAGCAGGCATGGATGATGGGCAGCCAGTAATGAAGCAACCGTATGACCACCTGGCCGCCGAGGATAGCCTGCACCGCGACACCAAGAACTGCAGTCAACCCCAGCCAACGCAGCCATGGCCGTTTTTCCTTCACCCAAAGCCATACGGCCAGCGAGAGTGTAAGGAGCCCCAAACCGCCCGCGACAACGCGGTGCGAAAACTCAAATAGGTCGCCGCCCTGAAGCATGGTTAGCGGAGGAATCCACGTGCCATGGGATTTCGGCCAGTCCGTCACGGAAAGGGCCGCATCTTTCGAGGTAACCAGCGCACCGGCAACGAAAAGAAGGATGGTCCAGCACACCGCAAAAACGGAGAATCTGTGCACACCTGGATTATAAGTGGATGACATTGCCCTTGTACCAGCGGCGGATTATACCCCAGACGAGAATATTGCGCCCCGGAGAAAAATCGATCAGCAGTCCGTATCCCACAAAAACGTCGAGTTCAAACGTTGGATGAAATCGGGCCGGTCTCCTGACCCGCTGCTGGTGCTCGCAGGATGGAAGGCAACCCTGCCTCAATTCCCACGGCGTGCAACACGAGGTCCTTCAGCGCGGCGATAAATAGGGGCGAATCCCCCACCGCGGGCATCATGCGGAACGTGTGGATGCCCAGCTGGCCCGCTTGCTCGCGGGCCTCGATGTTGATTTCGTGGAGCGTTTCGATGTGCTCGGTGACGAACGAAATGGGAACGACGAGCATCTCTTTCACGCCTTCGTGGCCAAGCCGCTCGATGGTCCCGGTAAGCGGCGGTTGCAGCCACTTGGCGGGACCCACGCGGCTCTGGTAGCACAGCAAGTGCGCCCGGGGCCAGCCCGCGTACCGCTTGGCACCCAGCTCACAAGCCAGGCGCACGGTCTCTTCAATCTGTTTCGGATAAGGATCGCCCTTTTCGACCAAGCTCATCGGCAGGCCGTGCGCGCTGAACACCAAGTGAATGCGCGAACTGTCCGGAAATTGGCGCAATACGGATCCGATCCGTTGAACCAGCGCCTGAATATACAACGGATGGTTGTGAAAATTGTTGACCGTGCGTTCCGGCGGGCCCCCCGCAGAGTGTCCCCACTTTGCTTGATCGGCGACCCGGCGCCATTCCTTCAAGCTGCTCAGTGTTGTGGCGTACGAATAATGCGGATAAAGCGGCAACAAAACGATTTCATCAAGTGGCCCAGACTTGCGCAACGTATCCACGGCCTCGGTCGTGAACGGATGCCAGTAACGCATCGCCACCACTGCCACCGGATCAACGTAAGGCGAGACCGCTTCGACCAGGCGCAAGCGCTGCCGTTCGGTGAGCGTCTCGATCGGCGAGCGCCGGCCGATTTGGGCGTAGCGGCCAGCGACCGGGATGGACCGGCGCGAAGAAATGAGCTTCGCAATCGGGCGGCGTAGCAGTCCGAAGGGTCCGAGCGGAATTATGTCCGGGTCCAGAAATAGATTCAGCAGAAATGGCTCTACGGCTTCCAGCGAATTCGGCCCGCCGAGCTGAAACATCACGATTCCGACTCTTTTTTTCCCTGCCAAGCTATTTGCCCCGGCTCAATGAATTTTTCAGGCGCTCGATGTCCTCGCGTAGGACAGAGGTGCGACGTGCAATGCTGATGTAATAGACGAAGAAAACGGTCCAGCCAATCATATAGGCCGCGAAAACACTATTGAGATTTTTCATGCTGCCTCCAATTCACGTTGAATAATCTCGAGATCGCCTCGCATGGCCTCCAGCCGATAGCGCTGGCGCAGGAGTAGTGTCATCAAACCGAGCATGGCAAGCCAAGTGAAGAAAAGTACTCTGTACATCGTCGGGTCAAGCCCGGCGCCAGGCGCGCCCATAATAATTGGCTGTGGGTGCTGCGTGCGCCACCAGCGAATCGAACCGAAGACGAGAGGCACATCGATGAATGCGAATATGCCAAAGAGCGCACTAAGGAGTGCCCGCCTATCGGGCTCTTCGACCAGCGTCCGCAGGAGCAGATAGGAGACATAGAGCAGCCACAATACAAAAGTCGATGTGAGCCGCGCGTCCCAAGTCCACCAGATTCCCCAAACAGGATGGGCCCAGATGGGGCCGGTCAAGAGCACCACGGTAGTGAACACCAAACCAGTTTCACCCGCCGAAACACCCAGCCAGTCCCATCGTGGCTGGCGGCGCAAAACGTACAGGGAGTTCGCAATGAAGCAGATAAAGAATGAAGTAAGGCCGGTCCATGCGCTTGCCACGTGCAGGTACAATATCCGGTAGATCACACCTTGTTTCGCATCCGTCGGGGCCACAAAGAACGCTGCATAGGCAGCCACCCCGAGAAGCAGAAGCACAACCATTGCAGATAGAACACTCTTCTTCATGAGGGTTACTCCTCCACAAGATATTCGCCCAGAAGCCACAGGATCGTCAAAAAAGCCAGATCGAAAACCGCCAGGAAGCCAACTCCTTTCCATTGAACGTAGGGTGAGCGGTCGAATAGGGCTGCCGTTACTTCCGTGCTGGCCACCAGTATGGGTGTCAGGAGCGGGAGCAGAAGCAGTGGTAAAAGGAGTTCACGCATTCGGGCTTGCGCAGAGATGGCCGATAGAGCGGTGCCTGCAATCGAGACCCCTAGACTTCCCAGAAAAAACACAAGCACGAGCCAGTGAAGCGCGGGCAAGACCGCTACGTTGTACATCACCGCGAAGACCGGCAGCAGCAAGAGTTCCGTAAGGAGAAGAAACAGGGTATTAGCAGCGAGCTTCGCTAGAAAGATAGCAAAAGGATCGGAGACCGAAAGACGCAAGGCACTGAGTGTGTCGCTGGTTTGTTCGCGGAGAAAGCACGACTGCAACATCAAAGACGCAGCGAAGAGAAACGCCAGCCAGAGGAGACCCGCGCCGAACCGTCGCGATTCCTCCGAAGTCGGATCGAAGGAAAAGCTGAAGAGCACCATGACGATCAGAACAAAAACAGTAGTAGTTGTGAGAAGTTCGCGCGAACGAAACTCCGTGCGAAGTTCCTTGCCAAGCAGGACCGTCGTATTGGAGAGCAGCGCCATTCACGCGTTCGCAAAGGCCAGGACAGATCGAAAATTCGCACCGGTTCGCGTGTCGGCCACCACCGCGCCGGCATCCAGCTGGATCGCCCGCGTGGCCAGCGTGGAGACTTCCGACTCGCCGTGCAGGCTCATCACGATGGTGCGGCCCGAATCTCTCAAGTGACGGAGCGTCTCGGCAAACCAGTGCGCCCCTTGCGGATCAAGCCCCGTCGTCGGCTCGTCCAGGAGAACCACGGCGGGTTGGTTTAGAAGCGCGCGCGCAATGGCGACGCGTTGGCGCATTCCGCGAGAAAACGTGCGCACTAGGGAGCTCCGGCGCTCCAGCAGGCCCACCTCCCGGAGCAGCGCCTCGGCGCGCGCGGCAGGCTCGGCGATTCCCTGTAGGCGCGCGAAGAGCAGAAGATTCTCTTCCGCCGTAAGCTCATCATAGACCATCGTGGCGTGCGCCACGAAACCGGCCCGCGGCAGCGTCCCGTCTCTCTCTTTCCCACTGTCGAGGAAGCTCACGCGGCCTGACGAGGGACGCACGAGGCAGGCCGCAATTCGCAAAAGCGTCGTCTTGCCGGAGCCGTTCCGCCCGGCGAATACCACGCACTCACCCGCTGAGATTTCCAGAGAAACGCGACGCAGCGCGTAAAGCCCGCCGTACCGTTTGTCAATGTTTTCGAAGCGAATTCCAGTAGGAGAAAAAACCGTCGGCGTCACCGGGCGACCTCGGAGATCGACAGAGCACACCCAGTCTTCAAGGGTTAGCCTCGCACGAGATCGCGCAACACTTTTTCCGTGCTAGCGCGTTCCAATGCATATTCTTCTTCGGAGATGGTGCCCGCTTGTCGGCGCAGCTCGAGCCGGAACAGGCGCTCCTTTAGCCCATCCAGGCTGGTGCCGATGGCCACATCGAGTTCCTTAAGACTTGCGGCCCCGTTTGTTGGAACCGCAGGCGCACTCGGCGCAGAGGGGGCCTTCGATTTGGGTTTCTTCTGCTTTGCTGCAGCAACGTCCTGCTCCACCGGGGCCGGCACAGCTACCGCCACAACCGACTTGCGTGCAAGCAAAATCGCAACCAACGCAAAAACGCAAAGAAATCCAGCGATTAATGGCCATTTCAAAACGTCCAGGCGTCCGGGAACCTGCTGGATCCCTGCGCCGGTTGCTTCGCCGCCGCCCTGCTGTGCGTCCCGGCCCTGCTGCTGACCTTGCTCCGTTCCGGCATTTGCGTCCGGCACCGGCGCCGTGCCAGATACGCTCACGGCCACCAGCGTACCTGCCGGAACATCCTGACGGCCGTAGAGATTCATGCCCTGTTCTTGTCCCCCCGGAGCCAAGCCATCCCCGCTAATCTGCACACTGGGTGGCGCAACAACCAGCAACCGGCCGCCCGGATAAATCGTCGCAATCTTTACCGTCGCCGCGTTCCCCTCGTACGGCAGCGTGTAGGAATACCGCACCGAGTTGTCACCAGGCCGAAACGCGAAGGCAATCGAGTAATGATTATTCTTCTTGTCGATGGGAAGTTGCACGACCGGCATGCCCGCTGGCCCGGCAGCGGCTACTTGTTGGAGCTGGCCTTTTTCCGGCAATGCGAAATTAAAACTGCCGTCGCTCCGGAAATAAGCTACCGGCGGCTGAGACTTGTTCTCTATTTGGTATTCTTCGCCGACAGTCAGCGTCGCACCGTTCGGCTGAAAGATCACCACGTGTGAAGCTACGTTGATCGTCTTCGCGTCCTTGGAAGGCTCATAAATATCCACCTGCGCGGTGGCGGTGCCGGGCGGCACGGCATGATTGAAATTAACGCCGTGATACACCGCGCGGACGAGCATGGGCTGCGCACCGAGCCCGGGATGCTCAAACGTGAATTCCCCTTGCGCGCCGCTCTTGGAATGGGCGACTTCCTGCATCCCCCCCTGAAGCTGGATCAGGATGAGCTCAATTCCCGCCGCTGCTTTGCCAGTTGTGCCGTTCATCACCGTGCCGCGAACCGTCCCGGCCTCGGCGATCGCCAGTGGAGCCAGCACCAGTGCGCCGAGCAATGCCAAACGCGCGGAGTAAGGGCGCCTCATGGCGCGCTCCCGTCAGCCGAGCGTGTTCCGCGCGGCCGCCGCACCTGCGCATCTGTCACCTGATCGATCTCCACGAGCACCAGCGCCGCTTCATTCTCAAGGCCTGTCTTCATCGCTTCGAAGTCACCTTCCGAGTATTTTCCGGAACGATACTCAAACCGCAGATCGCGCAGATTGTCGTAAATCGTGTCGCGGCGCTCCAGCAGTTGATCGAGCCGGGTCCGGTGCGGGGCAAGATCGGAGGCATCCGGCTGAATGTAAAATATAAAAAGCATGGTGGCAATGGCCAACGCCAAGCATGCACCCAGCACCGCCCAATCCCCGGAGGCAATCAGGAATATCGCAAGTGGGTAAAGCGCAGGCACCATCATTTAATCCTGAGTCTCGCGTGACGCCCGCGCTCTGGAACGCTCCAACAAGTCGGCTGAAATGCCCGGGGCGGCTCCGGCGGGCGCGGCGGGGCGCTTTCGCCACCTGGATATCACGAAAACGACCAGTCCCGTGCCAACGAACAGATAAACGCTCGGCAATACCCAGGCGACGAGACTGAAACCTGATTTGGGCGGTTCCGCGTACACTTTCGTTCCGAATTCCTGCACGAACATTTGCGTGATGGCATCCTCGGAATCGCCACGCGACAAGCTCTGGTCCAATTCCTTCAGCATGCTCGAGGACGTGCTGCAGCCCACGTGATTGCATCCCGTAAGCACCTGGTTGCAGTTGCACATGCACATGAACTTGCCGCCCACCTGTTTCGCGCGATCGGAGAGTTGCTGTGCCCCGGCGGGCGTGATCAGCAGCGGCACAACGGCGAACATCACCAGCATGGTAATCGCGGCAACGGGCCGCGCTTTTTTAGTCATGGCCCTCTCGCAATGTAACCGACGGAGTAAGTCCATGCGCTAATGGTTGTGCCGCTGGCTGCGGGGCGCCCGCGAGCACCAGCACGGCGCGGCGGTTCGGCAACATCGCCACCAGCGTTCCAAACACCACCACTGCTCCTCCGAGCCAGATCCACTTCACCAGAGGATTCAGATAGGCATGTAGCACGGGCAGGTTTGTCTCCGGGCTATCTCCTGCATAGACCACGTACAAATCTTCCTTCAGCGTGGAGTAGATCGCCACCATCGTGCCGTTTTGCTCATTCGTCGAGAAGTGCCGCTTCTCCGGATAAAGCATCATCAGCGGCTTTTTGTCACGCAGCACTTCGACGTTCATCCGTTGCGCGGTATAATTCTTCTCCGGCTTACTGTCGAAGCCCTGCAGCAGCAAAGTGTACGGCCCGATCTGCATGGTCTGGCCAACCTGCATGTCCTTTTGTATGTCGCGGTTAAACGCCGCACCAGCCAGCCCGATGAACACGAACACCATCCCCACATGAACGATATAACCGCCATAACGCCGCGTATTGCGCAGCGTGAGATCCACCGCCGATGCCAAAAACGAAGCGCCGGCGCGCGCGCGAATCACCTTCGCACCACGATAGAATTCCAAGCCCACTGTGGAAGCCACAAATACGCATAGAATCAGGCACACCCAGGAGTAGATCTCGCGGAACCCAAACACCAGGGCAATCACGCCGGCCACCAACCCGATTGCCAGCGGCCAGCCAAAATTCCGCTTTAGGCTCTCGGTGGAAGTCTTCCGCCACGCCAGCAGCGGTCCCACGCCGGTCAAAAACAGGAGCAGCAACCCGATGGGAATGTTCACCTTGTTAAAGAACGGGGCACCCACACTGATGCGGTTGCCGGTGATCCACTCGGAAAAAACCGGGAACAGCGTCCCGGAGAGAATTGCGATACAGGACACCAGAAGAATCAGATTGTTAAATAGGAAGCTCGATTCGCGCGAAACGATCGAATCAAGTTGATTCTCGCTCTTCAGGTAGTCGCGATTCTTCAAATAGGCCCCGAAGCACACCGTTATAATAAGTACGAGAAAGCCCACGAACCAGGTGCCGATGCTGGATTGCGCGAAGGCATGCACCGAGCTGACGATGCCACTGCGTGTCAGAAATGTCCCCAGGATACAGAGCAGGAATGTGGAGAACACCAGCCACACATTCCAGACCTTCATCATGCCGCGCTTCTCCTGCATCATCACGGAGTGCAGGAAGGCCGTGCCCGTCAGCCACGGTAAGAAGGAGGCGTTTTCAACCGGATCCCAGCCCCAGTAACCGCCCCAGCCGAGCACCGCGTAGGCCCAGTGGGCGCCCAGCAAAATGCCCATGGACTGAAACATCCACGCAATCATGGTCCACTTGCGCGTCAGATGAATCCACTTCTCGCCTGGGTAGCGGGCCAGCAGCGCGCCCAGCGCAAAGGCGAACGGAATGGTGAAGCCCGTATACCCCGAATACAGGTTGGGCGGATGGATCACCATCTCCGGGTATTGCAGCAGGGGATTCAATCCGCTGCCGTCGGCCCGCGCGACGTAATTCATCAGCCCGTCTGCTCCCGCCGACGCCAGCGCTTTGAACGGGCTGGCAACAAAGTTATTCAGCGTGAGGAAGAAAATCTGCACGCCGGCCATTACAACGCCGACGTAGGGCATCAACTCGCCATTCTTGTTCCGGTAGGTGACCAATACGGACAACACATAAACGGCCAGGAGGAAGCTCCAGAACAGCAGCGAACCTTCCTGCCCGGACCACAGCGCGGCGATCTTATAAAATGTCGACAGGTCGCGATTGCTATGTGCCACGACGTAGGCGTTGGAAAAATTGTCGCTGAAGAACAGGTATTCGAGGCTGAATGTGGCGAGGAAAATCAGGCCGCAGGTGGCCATGCCGGCCTGCCGGGTGCTCTTGATTAGCAGCGGATGCCGCGTGAAAATTGCCGCGATACCCCCGCCAAACGCATACACCGCGCACACAAATGCTAAGACCAGTGCAAAGGAACCGAATACATCCATGGCGACCCCGCTTCCCCCCGGCGATTCCGGGTCCGCTACATGCTGCTGCGCTGGGGTGAACTTGCTGCCGCGCCACCGCTACCCCCCGGTGCGGCCTCATACTTGGAAGCGCATTTAGCCTGAACAACCTCAGCGACAAATCGGCCGTCCGGACTGGGGTGGCCCTCTACCAGGGCTTGGGACTTGTCTACAAAAGTATCCGGCAGTGGGTCGCTGCCAATGTAACTGACCGGAAGCGTCTTACCTTCGCCTTCCAACACAAAATCAATCCGGCCGCTGAGGCGGTGAATGCTTCCGGGTGCGACGGTGCCGCCGACGCGCATGCGTTGACCCTTCGCGGCGCCCGTCAGCGTTGGAAGTTCGGCGATGGTGTGATAGTACGTCTTGCTTTCTCCGTACCCCAGCCACGCCAGAAATCCCATCGAAGCTACAATGACACCGATTCCCACGCCAAACTTTACCTGCTTCTTCACGGTAGTACTCCTGCCACGCCACCAATCCAGCGCACGGTACGATTCTATCACACTTAAAAAGGTCGTCTACCTGCTCCGAGTGCCATTTGTTTTACTGCTAACGGCCAGCTTGCGCTCCTGCCCCATAGGTCAGTCTCCCGGGGGGCCTGCCAGCGCGTCTCTTAACCGTGCCACCGAATTCCCCGACGCGGAACCGTCGAACTCGACGAGCTCCAAGACCACCGGGCAACCCAGTTCCAACGCCAAAAGTTTATCCACAATGGGCCCCAGCGCCTGAGAGATCAGCACCACTCGCTTCGGTTTCAGGGATCGGCGAATCCTTCTAGCCATGGGCTGGACGCGCTCTGCCAGCAACGCGGCAGACTCGACCCCTCGACCGGCGTGCTTGCCCAGCGGGCATTCCAGGACGTGAGTTAGAAAAAATCCCGCCCGTTGAAACTCCGCCGGCACAACCCCGGCTGCTTTTCCCACCGTAGAGATCCCTAGCGCATCCAGCAGGAGCGCCGCTTCCCCGTGGAACTCTCCGCTGGGGGCATACAGAAAATCGCTTTCCTCTTGCGGCGAGAAAGCGCCCAGCACCAGCGTGTTGATATGCACCGGCCGGTACCGGGTCGTCCATTCGAGTCGCTGGAGTCGGCGCGCAATATGCTCGCTCGACGCGGTCTGTCCGCATCCGTCACACCGCAGAGCGATTGAGTTTGTCATCCGTGTTATGGCAAGCGCAGGTAAAGGTTAAGCGCTGACTAGCCCGGCGCTTTACCTCAATCTGAATGTAGTGCAGAGAGGAAAAGAGTGCAAATGGATCGGTTTCCGCGGGACTGGCATCAAAAAACTTAAGACGAAACGGGCGTGTCCGACGGCAGCTTCGAACCCAGGCACCACTTCAGTTCCTGGCTCATCTCTGTGATTTCCATCCCGGGCATCACGATGAACTTGCAGCTCAGCATCTCGTGCGGTTCGTCCTCATCCGGCAGTTGACACGTCACGCGGCAATACTGGCAATCCTGATTCCAGCAAAAGCGCCCGTACGGAACCGTTTCGGGGCTGATGAACTGGAAACATCTTAGAAGCGAATTCCGCTCGGGGACCTGAAACTTTATCCCCGAGACCATAATTTCCACCAGTTTTTCATAAGGACGGAAGGGTTCCGACATGACCAATCCTGTTCTCTGTGAACCGGCCTGTGCCGCCATCCCATTCCCCTGCACTGGGACACCTGGCCACTTGCCACAGATGATTGCCTACTCAGGGTAGACCGCAGATTTCACGTGCACAACGCCGACTCTGGTCCACGTTCCCAAAGTGCTACGGGGTGCACTCCCCCCGCAGTCCCCCTGCCGACGGCAAAGCATGTAGCGACAAAACAAATTCCATCCGCAAGCACATCGGCACTACTTCTCTGTATTCTCCTTCGCCCACAATTGATAGCTGACAAACGCGAGCTGGCGGCTATCCGGCGACCACGAGGGCACATTCATCGTTCCCTGCCCTCCGAACAATTTCGCCAGCACGGTAATCTTCTTGTCTTTCAGAGACATCAAACGCAGCATCACTTCTTTGTTCTCCGGATGGCCGGTCACGTTTGCGTCATACGTCAGGAACACTAGCTGCTGCCCATCGGGCGAGATGTGTGGGAACCAATCGTTGTATTGGCCAAAGATTACCTGCTCCTGCTCGCTTCCATCGGCCCGCATCCGCCAGATCTGCATGTGCCCGGTGCGTTCAGAGTTGAAGTAAATGTATTTGCCGTCGGGCGTGTATTCCGGCCCATCGTCCAGTCCCTTGGCGGTCGTCAGCTGCGTCTCCTCGCCGCCGGAAGCGGGAATCGCATAGATATCGAAATCCCCGTTCCTCTGGCCCACGAACGCCAGCGTTTTCCCGTCCGGAGACCACCCATGCCAGTACGACGGAGATTTTTGAGTGATGCGCCGGGGCGCGCCGCCCCCGATCGGCACGACATACACCAGGGAGCGATGCTCCTCCTGCGACTGGTCGCTGATGGCCAGTTGCGTGCCGTCCGGCGAAATGCCGTGGTCGTTGTTGCAGCGTGTTGCGAATCCTGTGTCCATGGTCTGCGGGGTCCCGCCCATCACGGGAATCTTTTCGATGTACCCGTTCCTGTTGAAGAGCAGGCTCTTGCCATCCGGCATCCAATTGGGCGCCTCAAACCGCTCAGCTGCAACGTAAATGGCGCGCCGGTCCGTGGAGGCCACGGTAATGATTTCGAGCGTACTGTAGAGCGTCGACGCTGCGGCGGCCGCAGGCTCTGCAGTCTTCAAATCTACATTCGAGAACACCGCTGTTTCCACCACGTCTTTATCGTGGCTGCACACGCCCATCCCCACGTAAAACGGCGCTTTCAAAGTGATCCTCGTGGACCCGCTCGCCAGATAAAATTCACCTTTTTTGTCCGCCAGCCACAGGGAGAAGTACGCGCCGCGTTTTTCAATCCGCAGCCGCGCAGGTGCGGAAATGCTGGTCTGTATTTCGTGCGTGGCCGCACCCTTCTCCTCGCGATATTGCAGCGAGGTCAGACCGTTGCCGTGCAACGCCGCGTCGGCGTAAGGCGAATCCGCGTCAAGGCTTTGGCGGATCATGAGCACCGCTTTGCGATGCTCATTCACTCCCTTGCCGAGAAAAGAGATGTCCGCCGTCAGCGTCGCATCGCCGGACACTTTCTTCCACACGAATTGGAAAGCATCGCTGGCAAACCACATATTCTCGCCGCTGCCAGCAATGGTGTAGCTGCGCTTCGCCGCGTCGTATTCCACGGACCCCGCGTGAAGAACGTTGCCAACGTCTCCATGGCCCTCGAAAGGGTCGGTCCCCGTTGGGGAGTGTTCCGCCCTGGCGCTGTTCTTTGCCGCGCCCAACAATGCAAGAGCGGCAGCCAGCACCGTCAACCAAGTGGCTTTCTTTCTGTCCACGGTAAAATCCTCCCATTCAGCAAGACGAAGGGGAACGTTAGGCTGGCTCCGCTTTATTGTCAATTCGCGCGGTTCGATTTCTGTCTTCGCCTTTATTTCCCTTTTCCCTCCTCGCATGGTATCTTCGCTGCCGGAGGGGGGAATTCGTTCATGTCCGTCAATAAAGTTATTCTCGTCGGCCGTCTGGGCCGCGATCCCGAAACCCGCTACACCGGCGGCGGCCAGGCCGTCGCAAATTTCTCCGTTGCCACTGATGAGTCTTACAAAGACAAAAACGGGGAGCGCCAGAAGCGGACCGAGTGGCACAAGATCGTCGTGTGGGGCAAACAGGCTGAAATTGCTCAGCAGTATCTTAAGAAGGGTTCGCTGATCTTCATCGAAGGCCGCATCCAGTCCCGCGAATGGCAGGACAAAGAAGGTCAGAAGCGCACCAGCTTTGAGATTGTCGCCAGCAACTTCCGCATGCTGGGTGGCCGCGCCGAAGGCGCTGCCGCGGCCGGTGCTGGGGCCAGCGGAGGTGCTGGTGCCCGCGCTGGCGGGGGCGATGACTTCGAAAGCCACGCCGCGCCTGCTGACGATTCTTACGGCGGAGGTGGCGCTTCTTCCGGCGGCGCACCGGAAATCTCCGACGAGGATATCCCCTTCTAGGTCGGGCAGCGGAGCATGGATTTGCGCTGTAACAACGACGATGGAAAAAATATCGTTGAGAGATCTCGCGTCCGTTCTTCTCGTGCCATGTTGGGTGCAGACTACAGCTAAGGCTGAACACAAGAATAGCAAGGGAACCTGAGTCCTTATCTCCGCAGTCGCGGAGATAAGGAACGGCGAGTCGGTCTCCGTGAGATTCCACCTGCCAAGTCACTCGGTAATGATCGGCGCAATCTCCCGGCAAGATCTGTGCCGATGGAAAAGGGTTAAGCCCGCAAAACTCAATGAGATGGTAATGCCCACGATCAATCGCCAACTTCGCCTTCAGAATCGTCCGAAAGGACTCCTGGCTCCCGGTGATCTTCAGCCAGTCGAAGACCCGGTGGCGCCGCTAAGCGATGGCCAAGCACTGGCCCGGGTCAAATATCTCTCCATTGATCCAACCATGCGTGTCTGGATGGTTGCGGATACGTACCTGCCCGCAGTGCCGATTGGTGAAGTCATGCGCGCCTTTGGTTTTGCCGAAATCATCGAGTCGCGCCACCCGGACTATCAAAAGGGCGACCGCGTGATGGGTCTCACCGGTCTGCAGGATTACGTGATCGTCGACTCTTTAGACAAGCGCTCATTTCAGAAAGTCCCCAAGATCCCTTTCGTTTCGGACACCGCATTTCTCGGAGTGCTCGGCATCAATGGCCTAACTGCGTTTTTCGGGATGGAAATCGCCCAGCCGAAAAAAGGTGAAACGCTCGTCGTTTCCGCCGCCGCTGGCGCTACCGGCAGCATCGTCGGTCAAATTGGAAAGATTCACGGCTGCCGCGTCATTGGCATCGCTGGCACCGACGAAAAATGCGCCTGGATCGTCAAGGATCTCGGCTTCGACGCCGCGATCAACTACAAGCATCCGGACTGGAAAGAAAAACTAGCCGCGGCCACGCCCAATGGCATCGACATCGATTTTGAAAATGTTGGGGGAGAGATCATGCAAGCGGTGCTCGGCCGCATGAATCTCTTTGGCCGCGTCGTTGTCTGCGGACTCATCTCCGGATACACCAAGGAAGATCCCGGCATGGCCAGCTTCGCCACTGTCTTGGTCAAGCGCCTCCGCGTTCAGGGATTCATTATTCTCGATTATGCCTCGCGCTTCATGGAAGCCGCGAAGCAGTTGGGTCAGTGGAAAATGTTCGGCAAGCTCAAGGACCGAGAGACCATCGTGGAGGGACTGGAGAAGGCGTCCGACGCCATCAATATGCTCTTCACGGGCGGCAACACGGGAAAGCTAATCGTCAAAGTGTGATCGAACTACGCGACCGCACCGAATTACTGCTGTGCGTTTCTCTTTCTTTCTTCGTCCAAGCGCTTCAAGAACTCTTCGAACTTCGGCTTCTGCTCCGGCGTAAGAATCGCCCGAATCTGTTCTCGCCCCTTAAGTCGAGCTTCGTTGATCTGCGGATCCGTTGACTGGTGAATGGCTTTGTACTGGGCTTGCACGCTGGTTATAATCGCGTCAAGCTGCTTCTGCTGGTCGGGGTCCAGATTCAATTCCTGGGTCAAGCGCTGCACCTTCTGCGCCCGCTTTTCCGCTTCCGTCATCTGCGGGGGAGCGGCAATCACACGGTGGGCAAAAACATACCCAAGCATCCCTCCGAGCGCCGCCCCGAGCAGCAAAACAACGCCTTGCGGGTTGCAGACGTACCGTTCATTGCTTCTGCTCAGCCAGGCTAATGAGCACATCATCCTGATTGAGGGGTGCCTGCGGCGCTTCAAAAAGATATTCCTGGTTCGCCGTCGCGGCTGGTTGGTTCGCCGGCGTCGTAGAAGGCCTTTCATACAACCACGTACTGGCCACCAGCAAAAGCGCTCCTGAAGCCACGGCCAGCCGTGAAGCAAACCTCGGCACTGCCAGCCACGTACTTGCCATTTCCGATAATTCCCTCTCACGCGCGGCGATGGCGGCCATGACGCGGGACGCAAACCATGGCCTAGACACCTGTGTGGAAGAGGCCGCGCCCTTGAAGATTTCCCGTGTCGCGAATACATCCTGCGCCGCCTCTCGGCAACTCCTGCACGCGGCGACGTGAGCGCGCTGCGCCGCAGGCCAGGTCTGGCTCAACTCTTCGACAGGTACGGCTTCAGGACGAGCCGCTGCGGATTCCTCCAGCAAATCCTGCAGCTTCCTGCACTCTTCATCACTTTTCTTCACCAGGTTCCACATCCCGCCTCCTCGCTGCTCGTGCCTTCATACTGAATCTCCGCGCTTTTTCGCCTGGCTCACCACCCGGCGCCGGGCCCGAAAGAGCCGCACCTTCACCGTATTACCATTCAGATTCAGGACTGCCGCGATCTCCTCGATGGAGAATCCCTCCACTTCTTTCAGGATCAGCATCAGCCGGTCCCGTTCATCCAATCCTTCCAGCAGGCGCTCCACACGCTCCCGCGCTTCGATCTTCTCCCTGATATCAGGCCCGGGGTTCTCTTTTTCCCCTGACGTGATGACCTGTCTGGCCTGTTCCTCGCTCAAATCGGACTCGTACAACAGGGGTCGAACCTTCTTCTTTCTCAACAAGTCCCAGCACTCATTCACGGTGATCTTATACAGCCAGGTGCTGAATGCCGCTCGTTGATCAAATCGCTTGAGCGAGAAATACGCCTTGACAAAAACCTGCTGGGCGATATCCTCCACATCCTCCCGCCTTCGCAGGATCCCTCCTGCCACGGCAAATACTCGGTGCTGATGACGCCGCACCAATTCCTCAAACGCCTCTTGATCTGCTCTCTGTGCCCGGCGAACCAATTCGCGGTCGTCGGTCGCGCCGGCAGGTCGGGAGGCAGGCCCCCGCGCGGTCCCTACCGCGGGGGGCAGATCAAAGGGCTGCACTTTTGGGACGCGCGCCATAGGCATTTGGTTACGGTGACTATCTCCAATTTGCGCAAACCTGCATCAAATGTTTCACTTCCGCAGCGGCAAGTTTGTACTTGCTTCCTATCTTACCTACATGGAATAATGCCGGCATGATTATTGGTGACCGGCTTCGCGCACTCCGCGAAGAAAAGAAACTCTCCCAGGGCGACATCGAAAAACGAACGGGTCTGCTTCGTTGTTATATTTCCCGCGTAGAGAATGGTCATACTGTCCCGGCCATCGAAACGTTGGAAAAACTCGCTCGCGCTCTCGAGTGCCCACTCTATCAACTCTTTTATGACGGCGAGGAACCGCCGCAGTTGCCGAATCTCCCCAAGCGCAAGTCATCCGATGACATCGCCTGGGGCAGCGTTGGCAAAGATGCACGCTTTCTCAACAAGCTTCGCCGCTTGCTGAGCAAAGTGGAAGAAGGGGATCGCAAACTCATTCTGTACATGGCCCAGAAAATGGCCAACCGATAGTCCTGCGATCGGACTTCTGTGATCGTCGCCGTTCCACATCAGCTCACCTTACAGGAAAGGCCGCACACACCCGCTGGGCGGCCTCTTTGTCTTTCCGGGCCGCCGATTTTCAGCAAGGCTTCCTTTCGAGGGTTAAGTCCGCTCCCTCTGGTCATTAGCCTGACCTCTCAGAGAACTATTCCCACTCGATCGTGCTGGGCGGTTTAGAGCTGATATCGTAAACTATTCTTGTCACACCGGTTACTTCGTTGACGATGCGGGTAGAGATACGTTCCAGCACTTCCCCGGGCAGCCGGACCCAGTCCGCCGTCATGGCGTCATCGGACTCCACCACCCTCACGGCCACGGTTAGCCCATAGGTTCGCCCATCGCCCATGACCCCCACGCTCCGCACGGGGAGCAGAACCGCAAATGCTTGCCACACTTTGTCATACAGTCCCGCACGGCGAATTTCCTCCACCACGATCGCGTCGGCGTCCTGAAGGGTTACCAGATGTGGACGGGTGATCTCCCCGAGCAGACGGACCGCCAGCCCCGGCCCCGGAAACGGGTGTTTCACCAGAATCTCTTCCGGCAGGCCCAGCTCCTTGCCAATCCGACGAACTTCGTCCTTAAAGAGGTCCCTCAGGGGCTCGACCAACGCAAAAGGCATCTTTTCGGGCAATCCGCCGACGTTGTGGTGCGTTTTGATCGTAGCCGAAGGCCCCTTTACGGAAACCGACTCGATTACGTCGGGATAGAGCGTTCCCTGTACCAGGTAGCCGATCTCTCCGCGGGCCTCCCCCGCTTGGAGCTTTTGCGCCTCCTCAGCAAAGACAGCGATGAACTCCCTGCCGATGCGCTTGCGTTTTTCCTCGGGGTCGGTAACCCCTTTCAATCGAGCGAGAAAGCGCTCAGAAGCGTCCACGCCGAGGACGTGGAGTTTCAGCCGGTCGCGCAACATCTCCAGGGTCTGCTCAAACTCGTTCTTCCTCAGCATCCCGGTATTCACGAAGATATTCGTCAACCGGGTGCCCATGGCCCGGTGCACGAGCACCGCCGCGACCGTGGAATCCACGCCGCCGCTGAGCCCGCAGATGGCCCACTTATTTCCCACCTTCTCGCGGATCGCCGCGGTGCTCTCCTCGATAAAAGCTGCCCCGCTCCACTTCGGTTCTGCTTTACACACGCGAAACAAAAAGTTTCTCAATAGCTCCGTTCCTTGCTCGGTGTGCTTCACTTCCGGGTGAAACTCAACGGCATAGATCTTCTTCGCCGAATTTTCCACGGCGGCGATGGCATTCTCGGTTCGCCCGATGGTTCGAAATCCTTCCGGAAGCGTTCGAACGTGGTCGCCGTGGCTGTTCCACACGCGCAGCGAGGCCGCAACCCCGGTAAACAGGTCGGATGCACCATTCGCTTTCGAATCGTCAATCCTCAATTGCGCGCGGCCATATTCGCGCCGCTCCGCCTTCTCTACCGTGCCGCCGAGCGTGCGGGTGATCCACTGCATCCCGTAACAAATTCCCAGCACCGGGATGCTGAGTGCCAACACCTGCGGATCGCACTTGGGTGCTTCAGGGTCATAGACCGAGCTCGGCCCCCCCGATAATATGATTCCTGCAGGCTCGAGCTTGCGGATTTCTTCGATCGAAGAAGTGCATGGTAGAACGGCGGAGAAGACCTGCTGTTCCCGGATGCGGCGCGCAATCAGCTGGGTGTACTGCCCACCGAAATCCAGAACCACCACCCCGCCGAGTTCCGCTTTCATCCGGCCTCCCTGCTCTTGCGCTTGCTCCGCCGCCTGTTTTGCTGCGTTCTCCATGATGCCATCCCCTCATGCCACGACAAGATTCAATAGTCTGTCCGGCACAAAAATGATTTTCATAATGCGTTTGCCGGCGAGATGCGGCGCAATCACGGCATCCCCTTGCGCCAGTTTTACGACCTCTTCTTCCCCGCTCCCCGCCGCTACCTTCACTTTGCCCCTCAGCCGTCCGCAAACTTGCACCGGGATTTCGACTTCCTCCTCCCGCGTCAACACCTCATCAAATGCCGGCCAGGCCGCCTTCCATAATCCGTATTTATGTCCGAGCATTTCCCAGAGCTCTTCCGCCAGGTGTGGGGTCATCGGCGCCAGCATCAGCGTCAGTAGTTCCAGCACTTCCCTGCGTACTTCCGGTCGCACGTCTTTTTCCAGCGGTTCTTGCAAATAAATCTCATTGGTAAGCTCCATGATCAGCGCAATCGCGGAATTGAAGTGCCAGCGAGTCTCGAAGTCCTGCGTCACGCGCCGCAGTGTCTGGTGAACTTTGCGCAGCAGGGTCTTCTCCTTTGCCGTAGCGGCATCGATGCTTCCGCCCTTCACTCCGCGAACGCCCTGCGCGTGCCGGTCCACCAGCCGATACACGCGGTTTAGAAACCGCCATGATCCTTCGATGCTCTCCTCGCTCCACTCCAGGTCTTTTTCCGGCGGAGCCGCGAACAGCGTATAGAGACGACCCGTGTCCGCCCCATATTTTTGAGCCATGTCTTCCGCGCCAACCACATTGCCCTTCGACTTTGACATGGCCACGCCGCCCTTTTGCACCATGCCTTGAGTAAAGAGCCGCGCCGCCGGCTCGTTATGTCTGATGAGCCCAAGGTCGCGCATCACTTTGCACCAAAAACGCGAATAGAGCAGGTGCAGGATGGCGTGGGTGATTCCCCCGATGTACTGGTCAATCGGAAACCAGTAGTCGGCCATGGCCGCATCATAAGGCGCTTGGTCGTTGTGCGGATCGCAGTAGCGGTAGAAATACCAGGACGAGTCCACAAACGTATCCATGGTGTCCGTCTCGCGCCGCGCCGTGCCGCCGCATTTTGGACAAGTCGTATTCACGAACTCCGGCGTGGCTGCCAGCGGCGATTCGCCCATGCCCGTCAGTTTGGGGTTCGGCGGCAGCAGTACCGGCAAATCCATGTCCGGCACTGGAACCATGCCATCCTTCGAACAATAGATGACCGGGATCGGCGTGCCCCAGTACCGTTGCCGCGAAATGCCCCAGTCCTTCAACCGGAAAATGGTCTCGGCGCGCCCGATTCCTTTTTGTTCTGCGAACGTGGTCATCTTGGCGATCGCCGCTTCCGGCGAAAGCCCGTTGTACGGTCCGGAGTTGACGAGTTTCCCTTGCTGGTGCTCGTCGAACGCCGCCGTCAGCTTTTCTTCAACTAGCTCTTGGCCTTCGAGCGGCTGCACCACCACGCGCACCGGCAACCCGTATTTCCGGCAGAACTCCAAGTCCCGCTGATCGTGCGCCGGAACCGCCATAATGGCTCCCGTCCCATATTCCATCAGGATGAAATTGCCCACCCAGATCGGAATCTTCTCGCCACTAAAGGGGTTGGTGGCGTATCGTCCGGTGAAGAAGCCTTCCTTCTCCATCGTCGCCAACTCCTCGGTCTTCACTGATGTCTGACGCATTTTGGCCAGCTTAGAGTGTGCTTCCGCGCCCGCGGGTGATTCATTCAGCAGCTTCGGCAGCAGCGGATGCGCCGGCGCAAGGATCACCGCAGTCGCGCCATATATCGTGTCCATGCGTGTGGTAAAAACTTCGATCGGTTCCGCGCCCGCCACGTCCGCCACGGCGAACTTCACCTTCGCGCCCTGCGACTTCCCGATCCAGTTCCGCTGCATCAAGATGACGCGCTCAGGCCATCCGCCCTCTAGTTGCTTCAAATCATCCAGCAGCTGCTCCGCATACGCGGTGGTCTTCAGGAACCACTGCTCGATCTCGCGCGATTCCACCAACGTATCTTCGTGCCGCCAGCAGTAACCGCCATTCACCACCTGCTCGTTTGCCAGCACCGTGCAACACTTAGGGCACCAATTCACGCGGCTCTTTTTCCGGTAGGCCAGCCCGCGGTCCAGCATGCGTAGGAAGAACCACTGGTTCCAGCGGTAATATTCAGGTTCACAGGTGGAGATCTCTCGCCGCCAGTCGTAACTGAACCCAAAGCGCCGCAGCACGCGCTGAAATTCCGCAATGTTCTTGTTGGTCCACTCGCGCGGGTGGGTGTTGTTCTTGATCGCCGCGTTTTCCGCCGGCAGGCCGAAGGCGTCCCAGCCCATCGGATGCATCACGTTGAATCCGCGCATCCTCTTCACACGCGCCACGACGTCCCCTATCGCATAGTTGCGCATGTGGCCCATGTGCAGCGTACCGGAAGGGTACGGCAGCATCTCCAGAACGTAATACTTGGGCTTCGCCGCGTCCGCCTCCGACTCGAATACGCGCGCCTCTGCCCAGCGCTTCTGCCACTTCTCCTCGATTTTGTGCGGATCGTATCCCGACCCCGTGCCCGGTATGTTCTGCTCCGCCACGCTGGCTTATCCCCTTTTTTTCTTTGCCGAACCCTTCCTGGCCCCGCCCTTCTTCGTCCGCGGTTTCTTCTCTGAGCGTCTTGGCGTCCGGCGCCTGCCCCGCCCCGATGGGAGCGTCTCTCGCTTAGCGTTTCTCTTCTTCTCTGTTTTTCTGTGTAGCGAAATCCTTTTTTGCAGCGCCGCGGTCAGCATGGAGAATCCTTTCTCCGCTTCCGGCTCCTGGCCCTTCAATCCCGCCAGCTCCCACAACATCGCCACGTTCCGCCGGTCATCGCCAGGATCATCGATCGGTGTCTCGGCCACAAAGGCCCGTCCCGGCAAACCTTCCGGCGCCGCCGCGCTGAATCGCGGATGCCGCAAAATTCTCGCAAACGCCTCCGCTCCAATCTTTCCTTTTCCGATGTGCTCGTGCCGGTCCACGCGCCCGCCCAGCGGAATCTTCGAATCATTCACGTGAATCACCGGCACGTTCTCGAGCCCAATCGCGCCGTCAATCTGTCCGATCGTTGAAGCCAGCCCGCCCGGGCTCTTGATATCGTATCCCGCGGCAAAGAGGTGCGCCGTATCCAGGCACGCCCCCACCGGCAAGTTTCGCAACCCCGCCAAAATCTCTCCGAGTTCTTCCAGCCGCGCCCCGACTGACGTTCCCATCCCCGCCGTGTTCTCGATCAGTATTCGCAGCCCGTCCATCGGTGCGTGCTTCGATGCCTGCTTCACTGATTCCACGATCGTCGAAATCGCCTGCTCCGTCGTCGATTCACCGCGGGCCCCCGGGTGTACGATCAGAAAGTCCGCTCTCAACGCTATGGCTCGCACGATCTCATCGTGAAATGCCTGAATCGAGCGCGTCTGCAGCATGCGCTCGGCCGACGCGAGGTTGAGCAGGTAGTTGGCATGTATCACCAATGGGCCGAGCCGCAGCTCTTCCCGGCGCGCCCGAAAGGCCTTGGCGTCTACGTCCGAAATCCGCGTCGACCCGCCTTGCCACATCCGGGGGCTGGACGAGAAGATTTGCAGTGCGTTGCAACCCAGTTTCCGAGCCGATTCCAGGGCATTCAAATAGCTTCCCGCGATGGAGGTATGAATGCCGATGCGCACACGCCCATCCATCCAGGATGGCGGGTGAGGTTCAGGTTCAGGTTCGGGGCGGTACTCGTCTTCGGGATCGAATTCAGTCGGTTGGAGGATGGGCTGGTCAGGCACGCCGGTGGAAAATTTTTGCTCCGTCATAAACCAACTATTCTAGCACACGCGCCAAATCACCTCTGGGGTTGGCGGGTCTTTGGAGGAAGAGACACCCCGCCGTATCAGCCTCCTCTCCAGACTGCCAGTCCGGAATTCAGCTATCCCTGCGGTCTTTCGTGCCCGAAGATGGAAAGCGGATTCCCGCGCGACTCCTCTGTCCTTCGGTTCGCAGCGGCAATCACTTGGTCGGCCGGCCGATTGGCGATGCACTCCAGGGAATCTGCGATGCGCGACAAGTCATGAAGAAGCCGGTCGATTACGGCGGACCTCTGCAGGACAACAGTTCGTCTCCGGCGGAATAGCTGAACGACCCAAGCCCCTAGCGCAATCAAGACAATTGCGCCGGTGACGAGTTGTTCGTAACCGGTTATAGTGAGAGTTCGGCCGAAAATAGTAAAGACATGATCCGAGAGCAATTCTTCCTCCCGGCTGGGGCGCAGAATCACAACAGACCCATTAGATGCCTGGCGGGCTGTGCGCGTCAACGCCCACCGGGAGACTTTCTCGAGCTTCCTGTAAATCCTCCTTGACGAATTAACTCTATCTATGTAGAGTTAAGGCATGGGCATACGCATCCGCCTGTCGCATCCGACCTTGGCCATCCTCGATGCCCTCCTGGCACACCCCGCCCAGTGGCATCACGGCTATGCCATCTCCCTTCAAACCAGTATTCCTTCGGGCACTCTCTATCCCATCCTCATGCGCCTAGATAAGCGGGGCTGGCTTGAAACACGCTGGGAAAACTCCGTTCCGCAAGGCCGCCCTCGGCGGCATCTCTATCGTCTCACCGGCGCCGGCCGCGAATGGGCCCGCGAGGAACTGCGCGCTGCGCAGCAGCGCGAATTCTGGAAGCCCGCCGCGAGTCAGGCGTGACCATGACTTCCCGACAACCGTCACTGCCCTTCTGGCTCGCGCATGCCTCCCTACAGCTCGCTCTTCGACTTTGGCCCAAGGAATCGCGTGACTGGGGTCACGCCCTCGCCGCCGAGCTCGATGAAATTGAAAAGCCGTTCGAGGCCCTACGATGGGCCATAGGAGGAATCATGTTTTTCTCCCGCGCCTCGGCTTCTCACTTCCTGGCTTGGCTGAAGCTCCCGGCTGGCTCTGCCCTTTCCTCAACTTCCCTTCCTACCGGAGTCAGCGCCGCCGTTCTTCCCAAGCGCTCTCGGCTCTTCACCGTGGCCATCCTCCTGGCAACCGCAGTGGTTGTCTGCCTTCCCCAAAGCCGCGAAGCCATCTCTACCGTGCGCGGCAGTTGGAATGGGTATCGGGGATATTCGAGCGATGTCCGCGACTTGCGAAATCTGGCCGCTCGCGCTGAAAAGGAGAGGGACGCGCGCACCCTGGCCTTCGTCGCACTTGCTGCGCCTGACACAGGCAGCGCGATGGCGCTGGCGGATCATGCGGTGGCCATTGACCCGAGCCTAGTGTGGATCTACGCCGGCTCCACGGGACATCCTGAATACGCGCCGCCATCGAAAGACGGACTGGCCCGATTGTTGTCCGCCGACCCTGACAACGCCTTCCCGGAACTCGTCGCCGCGCGAGTCAGCTCCGAGCCGCTATTCCGAAAGCTCATATTCCAGCATTCCCCGACCGAAAAAGAGTTCGAGACGTCCCTGGCCGCTGACCCCCAATGGATGGCTCACATGGACCGCGCTTTTCGAGCGCCCCGCTACGACACCTATTTCAATCGCCATTGGCAACTTACTCGAGAAGTCTGGAACCAGCATCAAGATCTGTCGGCATCGGTGATTTTCAACACACTGTGGGCTCACCCTCTTCCTGACGTGGCTTCCATAAGGAGCTATGGCACTCATCTGGTGCACAACGCTCAGGAGGCCTCTACGGCCGGTCGTCCCGATGAGGCGGAATCCCTGCTTAATCGTGTCGATGAGTTCGGTCGCCATATGGCAGATCAGGGCGAAACCGATTTTGAGCGCATGGTGGGTCTGAGCGTCTCCCATCAAGCATTGGCGGAGCTGCGAACTCTCCAGCAAACCCATGGCATGGACCGTCAGAGCCAGGAAGCAGCGCCGCGCCTCGAGGACGTTGACGAACGGATAGAGAGCCTCGGCCACTCATTCCGACCGTGCAGCCCAGCCGAGCGCGCCCTCGATCACCGAGCCCTCCTGGTCCAACTCTCTGCCGTACTAGCCATGTTGGTCGCCATCGTTGCGGCGTTCAGCCTATTCGCTCTGGAGCTGCCCCTCGCCAGGCCGGGCCAGCAGCGTATCCGACTGCGTCGCACCATTTGCGTTGCCGCGGACTGGGCTCCCGCAGCGCTGCTCATCGGTTGTTTCGCCTTGCTGCTGCTGTTCCAACCCTATGCGCAGATTCTCCGGTCGGCTCGCAGTCTCGGCTCTGCTTCGGAGGCCTGGCATTCCATGCATTTTGCCGGGCTGTTCACTCTATCGGCGAGTCTTGGCGCTCTGGCAGAGCCCTTTACAGCAGTTCACTTCTGGCAAGCATTCATCGCTGCGAGCGTCGGTCTGGCCCTCTTCGTACTGGCGCGCGGATTCCTTGGTCACAAGCGCGCCTAAACGCGAGTACCACCGCATCCATTTGCTGCATCCTGGTGGCTTGCCGTAAACTCTGGGTTCACGAGCTCGGCCGGGGAGCCCTCCATGCTTGTCGTCATGAATTCGCACGCCACCGAGGAGCAAATCCATGCCGTTTGTAAGCACATCGAAAGCCTCGGCTTGAAGCCTCACCCCATGCCGGGGTCCCTCCGCACCGCCATTGGCATCACCGGCAATAAGGGCGCCATCGACCTGGGCATCCTCGAATCCCTACCCGGCGTCGTCGAGTGTATCCCGGTCAGTAAGCCGTACAAACTCGTGAGCCGCGACACCAAGCAAGAAGACAGTATCCTGCGAATTCCCACACCCTCCGGCGACGTCATTGTCGGCGGCGATCACATCGCCCTCGTCGCCGGGCCGTGCGCCGTTGAAACCGAAGAGCAATGCCTGGCTATCGCCGAGCGCCTCAAAAAATCCGGAGTGCGGCTTTTCCGCGGCGGCGCCTACAAGCCCCGCACTTCTCCCTACAGTTTCCAGGGCCTCGGCGAAGAAGGGCTCAAGATTCTCTCGAAAGTTCGCGCCACCCACGGCTTCGGTATCGTCACCGAAGCCATCGACAGCGAAAGCCTCGACCTCGTCGAAGAGTACGCCGATGTCATCCAGATCGGCGCGCGCAACATGCAGAATTTTTCTCTACTCAAACGCGCCGGGCGCGCCAGAAAGCCCGTCCTCCTCAAGCGCGGCATGTCAGCCACGCTCGACGAGTTCCTCATGGCCGCCGAGTACGTGCTCTCCGAGGGCAATTACAACGTTGTGTTGTGCGAGCGCGGCGTGCGCACTTTCTCCGATTTTTCACGCAACACCCTCGACCTGGCCGTCGTTCCGGCCGTAAAAAAGCGTAGCCATCTTCCCATCTTTGTGGATCCCAGCCACGGTACCGGCAAGCGCCACAAAGTCTTGCCACTCTCCCGCGCCGCTGTCGCTGTAGGAGCCGATGGTCTGCTCATCGAGGTTCATCATGAGCCGGACAAAGCCCTCTCCGACGGCATGCAATCCCTGCTCCCCGAGGAATTCATCGCCCTCGCCGGTGAAATGCGCCAAATCGCCGCCGTCCTCCACCGCACCATCAACTAACGAATGTCGACGAACTAGATGTACATCGACTTCGATGACTCTTCAAGAGGTGTGCGCCGGAGCGATAGTGCCCGTTCTTGGTAAGGGATCTGTTGTCTCAGCCAAGCGGTAGATCCGGCCGTTCAGTCCGCAACGCCGCAACCGCGCTTATTCTCCGCTGGCCGCCTTCTTCGCCAGTGCCAGGTTCCCATGCAGCTCAAAAAATCTGCTGGTAAAGCGATTCTCCGGATCAACGGCATGCTTCCTTTGGAAAAAAGCGCCAATCTCGCTGTACGCCTTTCTCAGCCAATCCATCTCCAGTTCCCGCGCATAGGTCAGATAAAACGTTCCGCCGCAATTCACAGCGAGGCGCACCAGCCGATTGATCAGTGCGTTTGCCTTCGCTCGGCCATCGGCCGAACATACTTCGTTGAAGTAAACTATCACCGCGAATGCATTTTCTTTCGGTGCATAGGAAAGAGCCGTTTCGTTGTTGGCTTTCACATACCGTAATGTCACGCCGAGGAGGTTCGTCTCCTCTTCTTGCAGGATGCCCCGCAGGCCTTCCATAAAAGTCATAAACCGCGGAATCGGAACAAAGAACTCTTGTATCACGTCGGTGTCTTTTTCCGAATTATGTTCGAACATCTTCACCGCTGACACCGGTGGCCGCATGGCGTTATTTCTCGACACCAGTGTCTTGGTTGGCGAGTCGCGGGAGAGGTATTTCTCCGCATGCCACCGAAGCGTCTTCCCCCATTTGTATTGCCGCGACAATCCAAACAGAAACCGGTCGCGCGCTACGTTACGCTCGTGGTCCAGCTGAAACACCCCTTTATGGATTCTGTCCGTTTTTCTCCACATCGTTACGATCGTGTCGCTCAGAAAGCAATGCGGTGAAATCGAGGGGCGCGCCAAAAACAGCTCCACAGCGGGATTCGCCCGGACCTCTTGCTCGAAATTCTTGACCAGCGCCGCCAAGGGAATGACCGCGGAGCACTGCTCATAGACGCAATCGTCCACCAGCGCAAAATCCACATCAAGGATGATTCCGAACAATCCGTATCCGCCGATGGCATTCCTGAACATCGCAGGATTCTCGTTCCGGCTAACGGACATTACCGATCCGTCCGCCAGCATGATCCGGAAGCCCAGCACGCTTTCCACAATGGTCGAGAACCGGGTGTCGCGTCCGTGAGCATTTGCCGCCAGCGAGCCCCCCACGGTGAAAATGTTGTCCGACTGCATGGCCTTCAGCGCCAGCCCCGCGGGATTCACGGCCTCTTGGATCTTGTCCCAAGTAATTCCGCTTTCTACCGTTATGCGCTTCTGTTCTCTATCTACGGAGCACACCCGATTGAACTGCCTCATGTCGAGAACCATCGCTCCATTCACAAAGGCGTGCCCGCCCAGGTTGTGACCGGTTCCCATCATGCAGACTGGTAAATTCTCTCGTTGCGCGCGTTGCACAACGTTTCGAATGTCCTCAACGCTTCTCGGCGTTTCAATGGTGCGCGCCACCGCCGCATAAACTCGTCGCGCGTCGGTCACCCGCAGATGAGGGGACTTGTCGAAAAGCTCAGCAATCGCCTTGCTGAGTCGCTGGCGTTCCCGCGGGGGAACCTTTGGATACACCGGCAGGTATAGTAATTTTCGATGAATCTCTCGCGTCTTGGAAGGCTCCAAAGCCTCCCGCCCGGCTGGCGGACAGATCACGGAGAGCGCTGATCCAGATGTGGTTCCATCGAATCCGCGTCGGTGAAGTTCCGCCATGAATCGTTCCCGCGCTTCAACCAGAATCGGAAACACCCAAAAGCTGTGGAACGCCGCCCGATTTCCGGGATAGGAAATCTCGCGCGGCAGCGATTTCGCAAATTCCCTTCCCACGTGGATTCGTTCAGTCAGCCGGACGGCGTCGAACGTCCGCAGCCGGTGTGCCAGCAGCGCCAAAAGTGGGAAGGAGCATTGCTTGTGGATTTCCTTCAGCCAATCTTCCTCATCCAATCCCCGCACCCTAGCGATCAGCTCTTCAAAATCCGTTCCCCAAAGCGCGCATCCGCGGTACAACAAACCGAACAACGACGGCAGAGTAAACAGTTTGAGGATCACATGCGTCAGAAGCGTGCCGGCAAATTCCTTCCGCGTCTGAGTCGGATGCGTCCTCTGGATGACGCGCATCTTCCGTCTAAGCTCCGCATCCCTTACTCGCAGCAGAGCCCCTCCCAGTGACGTCATCGTCTTGATCGAACCGAAGCTGAACATCGCCACATCCGTCTCCGGATGCCCGGTGTAATCGTGGCCGGTAAACGCCTGCGCGCAGTCCTCGATCACCAGGATTCCGTGTTTTTTCGCCAACTCGACCACCGGCCCCATCGGCGTGCGCGTGCCAAAAAGGTGCGCAATCACAATCGCCCGCGTGCGTTCCGTGATGGCCTCTTCGATCGTCGCTATTTCAGGAGCCAGTGTCCCGCCTTCGATGTCCAGGGGAATCGGAACGAGTCTGTGATGCTTCACGATATCAACCATCTCTTTGATGGTCAGCGCGGACATCAGAATCTCACTGCCCGCCGGTAACCCCAGCGCCCCCAGACACATATCGAATCCCGTCCGCACGGTAAACGCCGAAAGCACCGGGAAAGGAGACGCAAACATTCCTTCGAGTTCCGCTTCTTTAGCACGAATACTTCTGGGGAAAGCGCAATAGAACGCCGCGTACAGAAGATCCAACCATCGGATATCCAGCTGCTTCCTGGGATACATTCGGAATCGAAGTGACTTTGTCATTAGGAGAGGTCCGCGCGCAGGCTTAGGATGCCGTTGCTTGCGGGGGTAAACAATTGGCCGTACACTCCACCATTTCCTCGTCGCCTGTTGGACAGTCACCGCCCGAAGGGGCGGATTCTACACCACCCTCTACGCCTACACTACAGCCTGTTTCATGCATGGATTTCGGAGGTTGCCGCTTTTGCCTCTCTTACTTTCATAAATCATGCTCATTTTTCCGGCTCGCTCCTGCTCACCCTCTCGGTGCATTGTTCTTAATGCCTAGTTGCTCCTGAGCCGCTAGCCACGCTTCAAGATGCTCGCGCCCATTCTCGTCGAAAGTCTGCAGGACGATTCCCGCCATTCCTTCCGTGTTGATCCAGGCCACCTGCCCCTTCCCGGTAACGCTTGCTCCCGAAGACAAATCAAATGCGAAATCGATGATCGAGGAATGGCGCAACGCTTTCGCGCTGCGCACAGCCATCCCTCCTTCACTCAGGTTGGTCATCCGTGCATGTTGCTCCGCTACCCCATCCTTCAAGACCAGCGGGAGATTCACGGCATGCCGGAAGTAGCGGCGCCGCTCGCGCTCCAGCAACTCTTTTGCAATCGTGATATGTAACGCCACGCTATCCTGGTGCAAAGGCTTGCGCAGAAGAAAGTTCGCCCCGGCACTTAACGTGTCCGTGTATTCTTTCGCGTCCGTGACGCAGGCAAAGATCACCGCCTTACTGTTTGACGTTCCTTTGCGGATGGCTTCCATCACCCCCAGCGCCCCCGGCACCTCCAGGTCCACAAAGACGCCGTCGATCCTCCGCCGGCTCAGGCAATCGCGCGCGGCTTCCGCCGTGGGGACCAACAGGAATTTCGCCCCATATTTCTTTACCCCTCCGGATACCGCGTTCATCATCGCATAGTCGCTGGACACGAGCACGAACTCGAGCTCTAACGGTATGGACATGGTGATGGAGGGGTTCTCCGTTACTCTGCGAAGGTCTGCTTCTGCGGTCTTACAACTGCCGACAATAATGCGAGAGCCGCTCTTCTGTCGAGTGTTTTCCGCTACCAGCTGTAAAATCAATCCAACAACGCTCCTCGATTCTTTGGGCGAATCATCGCTGGCCCGGCTCGCTCGTCCCGTGATTTCCATCTTCCAGTTCCCGACGAGTGTACCCACCAGGCGTTCTCGGCACGTCGGATCACCGGTTCCCGGTCATGCCCAGAGAACACGCACACAAGTTGTAAGCGGTCTGGTCTCAACGTGTTCGAGGTGAAGACATGAGACGACGGTTGGTTTTCCCCCTTGCTTTGGGATTACTCGTGGCGTTCCCGGTTCTCGCGCAACGCGGTGAGGAGCGCGGGCAGAATCGGCCGCGCGCCAACCAGGGCCGCGTTCCGCCACCGCCTCCTAGGAGAGATAATCCGCGCTCCCAGCCCGAACCCGAACGTCATGACTCTCGCCGCGTGAACAGCACCCCGCATGTCAACAAGGACCACTGGTTCGGCCACGACCGGCCGGACGACAAGCGTTATCACTTCGACCGTCCTTTCGAGCACGGTCGCTTCGAGCATTTTGGCCCGTCCTACCGCTACCGCATCGAACGCTTCGATCGCGATCATCACCGCTTGTGGCTACCCGGCGGGTTCTTCTTTGAAGTCGCGGCCTGGGATTGGCCGATTTGCACCGATTGGTGCTGGGACTGCGCCGACGATTTCGTCATTTATGAGGATAGCGACCACGTCGGCTGGTATTTGCTCTACAACGTTCACACTGGCGTGTACGTCCACGTCAGCTACATGGGGACCTAGCCGCTTGCGCATGGCGTTTTACATCCCTCGACATCTTGTGTCGCTTTTCGATGTGGTCATCTGCGCGACGCAAGCCCTTCTGGAACCATAGGTCGCAAATTCTGTCCTGCCCAGTCTGTCGTCCAAGGCCTTCTCAAGCCCCCCAGAACCAGCCCGTTTCCCCCTGATTCGTCGGCCGAAGAATGGCCCTAGTACTAAGGGATTTGTGCAGGCCGTTATAAGGTTTTCACCCGATTGCCGGGGAAAGGGCCCAATGCTAAGTAATCGTTAGCGGAAGATCAGCGCAGCTCAATCGTCAAGGCCGACAAGAGCCGAGCACAGCTGAGGTCCGCCACGCGCTGTGGCCAAGGCCAACGCGCCCCGTATGAAAATATTGAGCCTATTGAACGGACGTATGGACAAGCGTCTCCCCATCGCCATGGTCGTGCGGCTCGCCCAAGTGCAGGAGCAGCCCATCAACGGATCAGAAATGACCTACACAGACAACATCAGCGTCAACGGCGCTCGCGTAGTCTCGACCCGCTCTTGGCAAGCCGGCGAAATCGTTCAACTAACCTCCTTGAAGGATGAAACCACCATCCGCGGAAAAGTCGTCTATTGCCAGAGACTCGTGGACGACCGCTACTGCATCGGATTGAATTTCAGCGGACGCCCCGTCACATGGTCGACTTTTCGGGCCTACAGTCGCACCTGACACCGGCCCGGATAGCAAGCCCACTCCCGGCGCAGCTCGACAGACTCTGGCCAATCAAAAGGGAGAAAGCCAGCCATGGCAAATGTATTCCCTCCGATCCGCACTGAAAGCCGCATTCCCGAGAAGCTGTTGGTCGAACTCTATAGCGTTGAGAATGCCACCCATGAGATTACCTCTACCATCAACGTTAGCCTTCACGGCGCCCGCGTTTTGACGAAGGCTCCCTGGGCGCCCGATCAGGATGTCTCCGTTCGATCGGTCCCCGGTAATCTCTATTCCCGCGCACACATCGTTTATTGCAAACCCCTTCCCGACCAGTCCTATTCCATCGGACTGCAGCTGCTTCGACCAACCGAAAACTGGCCCGCCTTCAGCTAATCATCCACGGTGCCCCTCACCCTGATTAGTTTGTACCGCATGTTCACCCCGAACGAATGAGGTTCTCCGAAGAGAAATGCCCCGTGTTTTAGCGGGGTTTGCGACGTTCTGGCAGTTTTTTGCGCGTGTCTACACGCACCTTCACGCTGGGCAGGACGTCTGGCAAACGGATATCCAAGGCCTGCAGCAAATCACGGCAGGCCGGATTCGGCATGGGGATGCGCAGGCAAGTACCGCCCTCTTTGATTTTCATTTCCGTCGAACTCAGCGCCTTCAACTGTTGTAGTCCCTCTTCGACGGTCACGTCCAAGGCCGCCCAAGCCTGGCTCAAGACCCGCCGGATGAGATAAGCCAGCATCACCACCAGAACATGAGCGCGCGTGTGCGCTGCGGTGCGTACATGGATCGGGCGAGTTTCCAGATGGGTGGTCTTGCAGGTGCGGAAGGCTTGTTCGACTTGCGTCAGATCCTTGTAGCGGTCATGCACTTCTTGCTTGGAAACAGCGCTCACCGGGAGATCCGTCTTGATCACGTAGCAGCCATCCAGTCGAGCGGCCTGTTCGTGAGCGGCGGAGTCCACCCGCAACGCCAGGGTTCGCCCCTGTACTTCGACCTGCAGCCAGTCATCGATTTTCAGTCGCTGGATCCTGGCCTGCACCGCCTTCTCCGCCGTGGCCACCGCAGCGCGCGGATGCTCACCGAGATAGCCATTTCGCTCGGCAATAAAGTGTTCCACTCGTGCTTGTTTGTCGGCTCGAGAAGCGGCCAGTTCTTCTGCACGCACAGGATTGCGCCGCAGCACGTAACGCACCCCGTCCTGCG
>Ga0209267_1000348_pt1 | contig 33696 bp, 25 predicted proteins | sample GraSoiAngelo_137_FD_185894 | JGI IMG/M metagenome (GOLD analysis project Ga0209267, IMG submission 185894) | Grasslands soil microbial communities from the Angelo Coastal Reserve, California, USA - 14_0929_09_30cm (SPAdes) (version 2) | ecosystem: Environmental > Terrestrial > Soil > Grasslands ... | reverse complement strand
GATGTGCACGCGCTCGGCGCGCTGATGGGCGAGATCCTGCTCGAGCAGGGCGGTGAGGAGCTGTTCGAGCTGGTCGAGCTCGATCGCACCGCGGCCATCCGCGCCCGGGCCGGCGAGAGCGAGGCGCGGCGCGAGCTCGCCGCCCGCATGCGCGATCGGCCGCCGGCGCTCGCGCGCGAGCTGCTGCGCGCCTTCTCCACCTGGTTCATGGCCGTGAACCTCGCGGAGCGGGTGCACCGGATCCGCCGCCGCCGCCAGTATCTGCGCGGCAGCGAGGAGCCGCAGCCGGGGGGCGTCGAGGCTGCGATCGCGGAGCTGAAGGCCCGTGGGCTCGCGGCCGCCGAGGTGCTCGAGCTCGTGCGCACGCTGTCGATCGAGCCGGTGTTCGCCCCTCACTCGACCGAAGCCAGCCGCCGGACGCTGCTGCGCCAGCAGCAGCGGATCGCCCACCGGCTGCTGGAAAGGCTCGACCCTTCGCTGACGCCGAACGAGGTGCGCACCATCTGGAGCAGCATCCGCATGGAGCTCACCATCGCCTGGCAGACCGAGGAGCTGCCGCGCGAGCGGCTCACGGTCGCCGACGAGCGCGAGCAGATCCTGTTCTACCTGGTGGAGATCCTCTATCGGATGGTCCCGGCCTTCTACGAGGAGATTGCGCTGGCGCTCGAGAAAGTCTACGGCGCGAAGGCCGGCACCGTGCACGTGCCGGCGATCCTGCGCTTCGGCTCCTGGGCGGGCGGCGACATGGACGGCAATCCCGACGTGCACGCCAAGAGCATCCGCGAGGCGCTGGCACGGCAGCAGCAGGTGATCCTCGGCAGCTATGTCGACGAATGCCAGAGCCTCGCGCAGCGGCTGTCGCAGAGCGCCAGCCGGGTGGCGGCCGCCGCGGAGCTCACCGCCCGCATCGAGCAGTACATGCGGCTGCTGCCGGGGGCGCGCGCCATCACTCCGGCGCGGCACGACCGCATGCCCTACCGCGTGTTTCTTGCGCAGGTCGGCGAGCGCTTGCGCAGCGCCTACGAGGGGCGCGCCAACGGCTACGAGAACCCGCGGCAGTTCCGCGACGATGTGGCGCTGATCGCGGCGAGCCTCCGGGCCAACAAGGGCGTGAACGCCGGGCTGTTCTACGTCGAGCGGCTGCTGCGCCGGATCGACACCTTCGGCTTCCACCTGGCGACGCTCGACGTGCGCCAGCGCGCCCGCGTGATGCACGAGGTGGTGGCCGACGGCTTCGACGATCCGGGCTGGCTGTCACGCAGCAGCCGCGAGCGGCGCGACCGGCTCGCCGAGGCGCTCGAGAAGGATCGCGGCCCGGTCACCGAGCTCGATGCGCTCGGCAAGCGCACCCTCGCGGTGTTCGACGCCATCATGCAGGGCCGCCACCGCTACGGCCCGGAGGCCGTCGGCTACTTCATCGTGAGCGACGCCCGGGGCGCGGACGATGTGCTCGCGGCGCTGCTGCTGGCGCGCTGGGCCGAGGCCTACGACAAGCGCACCGGGGAAGTGGCGCTCGACATCGCGCCGCAGTTCGAGTCCGCGCAGGCGCTGAGCGAGTGCGGGCGCACGCTCCAGGAGCTGCTCGCGGACCCGCTCTACCGGCGCCATCTGGACGCCCGCGGCCGCCGCCAGTGCGTGCTGATCGGCTACTCCGACAGCAACAAGGAAACCGGCGCCTGCGCATCGCGCGTCATCATTCACCAGGCACAGCACGAGCTGGCACAGGTGCTCACCGAGGCCGGCGAGCATGCGCTGCTCTTCCATGCGCGCGGCGGCAGCATCGCGCGCGGCGGCGGGCGCGTCGAGTCGCTGGTGCGCGCCGCTCCCGCCGGGGCGGTGGACGGGACGCTGCGCATCCGCGAGCAGGGCGCGACCGTAAAACAGGGCTATGGACTGCGCCCCATTGCGATGCGCACGCTCGAGCGCGCCTTCAACGCGCTCGCGCTCACGACCGCCGCGCGGCGCCGTGGCGAGCTGCCGCCCGATTCGGCCGCGCACCTCGAGCTCGCCGCGGTGCTTGCGCACTCGAGTCGCGCCGCCTACCGGCGCCTGGTCTACGAGCAGCCGCAGTTCTACCAGTACTTTCAGGCGGTGACCCCGATCGACGTGATCGAGAGAATGCAGATCGGCTCGCGTCCCGTGCACCGCCTCGAGGGGGCGGGTCTCGAGACGCTCTTGCCGGTGCCGTGGGTGTTCGCCTGGTCGCAGACCCGCTACATGCTGCCCGGCTGGTACGGCGCGGGGACGGGCCTGCGCGCCGCGACGACGAAGTTCGGACTGCCGCGGCTGCGCGAGGCCTACGGCAGCTGGTACTTTCTGAAGAGCCTCATCGACGATGTCGAGACCATGCTCGCGCGGGCGGATCCCGACATCGCGCGCCACTACGATGCGCTCGTGCCCGAGCCTCTGCGGCGCTTCTCGGGCGAGATCCGCGGCGAGTTCCAGAGCGCCTGCGAGCAGGTGCTCGCCGTCAAGGACAGCCGGGCGCTGCTCGACTCCGACCCGACCATGCAGCGCTCGGTTGCGCTGCGCAACCCGTACATCGATCCGATGAACCTGATGCAGGTCGACCTGCTCGGGCGCTGGCGCGCCCGGGGACGCGCCGACCGCGAGCTCTTCGAGGCGCTGCTCGCGAGCGTCGGGGGCATCGCCCAGGGCCTGCAGAGCACGGGCTGAGCCGTGTCGGGCGAGGTCACCATCCGTCCCGCAACGCGCAGCGACCTGCCGCGCATCCTGGGATTCATCCGCGAGCTCGCGGTGTACGAGCGTCTCGAGCGCGAGGTGGTGGCGAGCGAGGCGGACCTCGACGCCGCGCTCTTCGGCGCGCGCCGCGGCGCCGAAGTCGTCTTCGCCTGCCTCGACGGCGCGCCGGTCGGCTTTGCGCTCTTCTTTCATAACTTCTCGACCTTCATCGGCAAGCCCGGCATCTACCTCGAGGACCTCTACGTGCGACCCGAAGCGCGCGGGCTCGGCATCGGCAAGCGCCTGCTCGCATGGCTGGCGCGCACGGCTCTCGAGCGCGGATGCGCGCGGCTCGAGTGGGCGGTGCTCGACTGGAACGAGCCCTCGCTCGGGTTCTACAGGAGCCTGGGAGCCGTCGCGCTCGATGAGTGGACCACGTACCGGCTCGCCGGGGATGCCCTCGAGCGGCTCGCGGGCCGCTGAAGCCGCAAGCCGGGGGCGCGGTGGCAGCGCCGCTCGAGGCTTGCCCGTGCGAGTCAGCGAGTTAGACTCGCGCGACCTTTGGCGGGCGTTTCGAAGGGAGGCGTCATGGGTCGATTGGGTTTGAGGCCATGGCTGGCACTGCTGGTCACGCTGGCCTCGGGTGCCGCTCTGGCGGCCGTGCCCGATGCGCCGCGGCCGCAGGACAGCAGGCAGGAGCGCAAGCCGGAAGGCGACTCGCAGAAGGATGGCCGCAAGTTCGAGCCCTTCAAGGTCGAGTCAGTCACGAGCAACGGTACGGTCATCATCGGTGGCCATCCAATCGCCTACCAGGCGATCGCCGGCACGCTCATCGTCCATCCGCAGGGGTGGGACGACGTTCCACGCGACTCCAACGCCGAGAAGCCCGGTTCCGCAGGCGGCGACGACGGCGCCGAGGGGCGCAATCCGACCGCGGAAGCCTCGATGTTCTACGTCGCCTACTTCAGGAGCGGCGGCGGGCCGCGCCCGGTGACCTTCTTTTACAACGGCGGCCCCGGCTCCTCGACCATGTGGCTGCACATGGGGGCTTTCGGGCCGCGCCGCATCGTGACGGCGACCGACGTGCACACTCCGGCCGCGCCCTATCCGCGCGTGAACAACTCTTTCAGCCTCCTCGATGCCACCGATCTCGTCTTCATCGACGCTCCCGGCACGGGCTTCAGCCGCATCGCCGGCAAGGACAAGGAGAAGGCCTTCTTCGGCGTCGACGGCGACGCGTATGCGTTCGCCGAGTTCATCTCGGAGTTCCTGTCGAAGTACGCGCGCTGGAACTCGCCCAAGTACCTCTTTGGCGAGAGCTACGGCACGCCACGCTCCGCGGTGGTGGTGAACCAGCTCGAGGCGGACCGCTCGATCGACCTGAACGGCGTGATCCTGCTGTCGCAGATTCTCAACTTTGACCTGAGCCCGGACCGTCCGACCGGCAATCCCGGCATCGACCTGCCCTACCAGACGGTGCTGCCGAGCTACGCGGCCGCCGCCTGGTATCACCGCAAGCTCCCCGCCGAGCACCCGAGTCTCGACGCCCTGCTCAAGGAGGTGGAGCAGTTCGCCATGGGCGAGTACGCACGGGCGCTCGCGGCAGGGTCGGAGCTGCCCGCGAGCGAGCGCGCCGCGATCGCCGAGAAGCTCCATCAGTACACGGGACTTCCGGTCGATTACATCCTCAAGGCGGACCTGCGCATCGACGGCGGGGAGTTCCGCCAGAACCTGCAGAGTGACGGCGGCATGACCACCGGGCGCCTCGACAGTCGCTTCTCCGGCCCGGACATCGACCCCTTGAGCCAGCGCGCCGATTACGATCCGCAGTCCACCGCTCTCAGCTCGGCCTACGTCTCCGCGCTCAACGATTACGTGCGCCGGGAACTGCACTACGGCGATGACAGGATCTTCAAGCCCCGGATCCAGACCTTCCGCACCTGGAACTTCGCCCATCAGCAGCCGGGACATAGCGAGCCGCCGCTCTCCGCGCGCCAGGGCACCAACGTCATGCCGGACCTGGCGAATGCGATGAAGCTCAATCCGAACCTCAAGGTGCAGCTGAACGCCGGGTACTTCGACCTCGCCACGCCCTTCTACCAGGGCGTCTACGAGATGCATCACCTGCCGATTCCGCACAGACTGCAGGCCAACATCGAGTACTGCTTCTACGAGTCAGGGCACATGGTGTACGCGAAGGATGCCTCGCTCAGGCAGCTGCACGACAACGTCGCGGACTTCATCCGCCGGACGAGCAACGGGACCGAGCAGGCCCGTTAGGCGCGAGCCGTGCGCGCACCCGTGTCAGCCCGTCATGGACTGCGGTACACGACGCCGTCCTTCATGACGAACATCACGTGCTCCACCGCCTCGATATCGCGGGTCGGATCGCCGCTCACCGCGACCAGGTCCGCCAGCATCCCGGCGCGCACCCGCCCGAGGTCCTCCCCACGGCGCAGGATCTGCGCGTCGGTGGCGGTCGCGGCGGTGAGCGCCTGGAGCGCCGTCATGCCGTCACGCACCATCCACTCGAGCTCCCGATAGTTCGTGCCGTGGGCGAAGACGCCCACGTCGCTCCCGCAGCCGATGACGACTCCCGCCCTGAGCGCCGTCCTGAAGGCCTCGGCGGCCTGCTGCATGCCGGCGGTGGGCGCACTTCTGCCGGCGACGTAGTGCTCGAAGTACTCGCCATAGGCTTCCTGTGCGGTGAGCGTCGGCAGGTAGGCGACGCCCCGTGCGGCCATGAGCCGGAACACCTCGGGCGTGCCGCCGAAGCCGTGCTCGATCGTGTCGACGCCCGCGAGAATCGCGCGGCGCATGCCTTCGGCGGTCGTCGCATGCGCGGCCACCGGCCGGCCGGATGAGTGCGCGGTCTCGACCAGCGCCTTGAGCTCCTCCTCCGTGAAGGTCGGCTGCTGGCTGCCGCCCGGTCCCCAGCGGTAATCCGCGTAGACCTTGATCCAGTCGGCGCCCCGTCCAGCCTGCTCGCGCACCGCGCGGATCACTTCCGGGACACCGCTCGCCTCCTCGGCGCCCTGCGGCGTGCAGCACACATCCGGCCGCAGGCTCCTGGGGGCAGGGCCGTAGGAGCCGGTGGCGACGATGGCGCGAGTCACGACGAAGAGACGCGGACCCTCGATGAGGCCGTCCTCGATCGCGCGCTTCAGCGACACGTCGGCGAAGTCGGCGCCCTCGGTGCCGAGATCGCGCAGCGTCGTGAAACCGGCGAGCAGCGTCGCGCGGGCCTGCCGCGCCGCGCGGAGCGTTCGGTACGGCACCGGCTCCTTCAGCACCTGATCGTCCCAGCGCGTCTCGTCGTAGGGATGAAGGAAGAGGTGCGAGTGCGCGTCCATGAGGCCCGGGAGGAGCGTCGCACCGGGCAGGTCGATCACCCGCGCGCCCGCTTCCGCGCGCGCCGTGCCCGCAGCACCCACCGCAACGATCCGTGAGCCCCGGATGAGCACCACCCAGCCCTCGTGAACGGGCTCGCCCGCGGTCCAAACCCGCGCCGGGCGCAGCAGCGTCACGCTCGGAAGCGCAGCGCGATTGGTAACGGGGCTATCGGCGGCAGCGCCAAGCGCGGGCGCGGTGACGGTGAGAGGGGCGATGGCGAGCGCGGGCACCAGCCAGCTTCGCACTGCGTCGGTCATTCTATAATTCTTAACGCGCGCCGACGGTGGGTGCAATCCGAGACCCCGCAGCCGAGTGACGGGCCGTGCTCGGTCCGGACACAACTCAGGCGGGCGTCAGCCCCCGCCCATCAGCACGGTCGTATCGTAGCTCTCGAATCCCTGGATGGCGCGCGCGTAGGCGTTGAACACCAGCCGCTCCGCCACCTTGTCGGCCCGGGGCGCGAGCAGCATGCGCAACACCACATCGTCGGGCGGGCGCGTCGCCTCATCCGCCAGCAGCTGCTCGACGATGCGCGTCAGGCGATGGTTGAGCTCGTTGATGAATCGCAGGTGCGCGCCGTCGTGCACCTGGTCGGCGCCGGCGCCGTAGGTGCCGCGCGCCTCCTGGGCGAGCTCGTGCATGAACAGGTTCAGCAGGCGCGCCTTGTCGAGCAGTCGCAGCTCCGAGTAGAACTCGATTTCCGAGACGAGGTTCATCGTGCGCTCATGTCGGCCACCGTGCGGCTACGCCGGGAAGAAGTCGATGGGCTTGGTGGTCGTGACGGCATCGACGTCCTTCGGATCGAAGCGGAACAATCGTACCAGCGCGATGATCTTCTTCTCGAGCTCCGGGTCCTTGAGCTCGCTCGAGATCAGGCGGCACATGGTCACCTCGCCGCTCGGGGCGATGGTGAACTCGAGCACGAGCTTCCCCTGCAGCTCCGCGTTGTCGCGCAGCGCGCGGGCGTAGAGGCTGTAGATGCGTCCCTTGTTGCGGTCGAAGACCAGCTCGATCTCCTCGCGCGAGCGCGCCGCCTTGCCGCCACCGCCGGGGCGCGCGGGTCCCCGGGCGTTCAGGCCCGATCGCACGATGCCCGAGTTGACCGCGGTGGTGTCGTGGCCGGTGAGCGAGCCCGCGCCGGTGCCGAAGCCGCGGCTCATGTTCGCGGACGTGATGCCGCCTGAGCCGACGCCGACCTTGGAGGTGATGAGCGAGCGCTCGGCGTGCGAGTCGGCGCTGACCGAGCCGGAGAGATTCTTGGTCTCGAGCGGGGTGAGATCCATGACCTCGCGCAGGTCAGCGAGCTCGTCCTTCACCTGGTTCAGCTGCTTCTGGGCCTTCCTGCGCGCCAGCTCCTTCAGATCGACCGGCGGCGGCTTCACCATCGCCACCTTCGGCTCGATCTTGGGCTTCTCCTGCTCCTTGGGCACCGGGGGCGGAGGCGGCGGCTTGGGCTTGTTCTCGAGCATGACGCGCGCCAGGCGCTCCGGAACTTCCTCGACCTCGGCGCGCTTCGACACCGGCAGCAGCGGGAAGGCGATGCTGAGCACGACCAGGATGACCAGCAGCACCCGCAGGATCTTGCGAAAGCGCCGGCTCGATTCCGGATCGCCCTCCCAGGGCAGATCGAATTCGCGGTAAAAGGGGGCGAGTATCATGGCTTCCCTACACCGGCTTGAGCTGCTCCGCGGCCACCGGCTTCTCCTTCTGGATGACCGCGAGCGAGATGCGCCCGTAGTCGGCATCCGTGCAGGTCGCCATCACGCGCTTGAGCACCTCGTAGGGAAGCGACTTGTCCGCCAGGATGGTGATCTCGCGCTGGGCGATATCGCGCTCGCTCATCTCCTTGCCGACCAGCATCGGCCGCTTGAGCGCTGCGCGCAGCGGCTCGACGAGTCTGGTGGTGCCGGTGCGGATCTGGTCGACGGTCGCGATGAACTCTCCCTGCACGAAGAGATCGGTCTTCGTGATCATCACCACCACCGACTGCTTGGGCGCCGTCTCCGCGATCGACTGCGGAATCTCGATGCCCTTGGCGTTCTGGATGACCTCGACCTCGGTCGAGTAGACCAGCAGGAACGCCACCATCACCGACAGGATGTCGATGAGGGGAATGAGGTTGAGCTGCGCATCCGCGCGGTGCCTCAGGTGATGCAGCGCCATGCGCCGGGCGCGATTCGACATGCTCATGGGCGTGCTCCGCTCGCATTGGCGGCCGGGGCGCGAATCAGCGCCGCGACCGGGTTCGTGGGAGCGGCGACCGGAGCTGCGGCCACGGGAGCCGCAGCCGCTCCGGGCGGCAGCTCCGGCGCATCGCCGATCGAGATGTCCGGGAAGAGCTCCGCCTGCACCGAGGCGAGTCCCTGGCTCACTTCGAACACGCGCACCCGGTCCATGACCTGCACCAGCGTGTCGTAGGGCGTGTCGGGCTCGAGCAGGATGCTGGCTTCGGTCTTCTCCGGAAACTTCGCCTTGACGCGCTTCAGGTAGTCCGTCAGCCCGTCGAAGTTGTAGCCGCCCGGCGTGTTGGGGAGCGTGGCGAGCGGCCCGGTGTTGCGATCCGCCACCTGGATCAGGTCCTTGCGCACCATCACCTCGAGCTGCAGCCCCGGCGGCGGCTCCTTGAACTCGGTCTGCGGGGGCGGCAGGTTCAGCTGCAGGATCACGGTGCGCGAGAACACGGCGGTCATCAGCAGGAAGGTCACGAGCACCGTGAAGATGTCGATCATCGGCACGAGCAGCAGCTCCGCGGGCTTGCGCGAGTGGCGCTCCAGCTTGCGGGTCTGGTACGAGCGGCGCATGCGGGACTCTCAGCTCTCGGGGGCGGAGAGGCGGCTCAGGCCGGCGCCGCCGCGCTCTGGCGCTCGGTGATCGCGTTCAGGAACTTCACCGAGGCCATCTCCAGGCTGTCGATGAGCTCGGTCGTCCGGGTCTGCAGCCACGCGTGGATGAACAGCAGCGGCACGGCGGTCATCAGGCCGAACGCGGTGCAGTTCATCGCCACCGAGATGCTCGCCGACAGCAGGTTCGCCTTCTCGGCGGGGTTGACGGTCGCGACCGCGGCGAAGGCACGGATCAGTCCCATCACCGTGCCGAGCAGTCCCAGCAGCGTCGCGAGATTGGCGAAGGTCGCGAGGTAGTGCGTGCGCTTCTCGAGCCGCGGCACCACTTCCATGAGGCTCTCCTCCATCGCCTTCTCGATGTCGTCGCGGCGCCGCGCCGACTGAATGCGCGCCAGGCCGTAGTTGAGGATGTGCCCGATGGCCGACGGCGACTTGGCCGTCGCCTGCGCCACCTGGCGAAAATTGCCCTGCGACAGCAGCGGCACGATCTCGTTCCACAGTCCGCGGTTACGCACGGCCGCGTGGACCAGGTAAACGTAGCGTTCGAGGGCGATCGCCAGCCCGACCACGAACACGAGCGCGATCGGGAACATGAACTCCCCGCCGCCCTGAAAGAATCGCACGATGTTATCCCAGATGTTCATCTGACACTCCCGCTCCTGTAGACCGCCACGCAAGCCTCAGCCTGCGAAACCTGAATGACATAAGCCCAAAAAGCTGCGACCCAGCTCTCATCCTGACGCCGCTGCATCCCCATTTTTCAGGGCTTATCGCCCGAACCCTGACCTGCGCCCTTCCGGGTGGCCGTCTGCCCCGGCTTGAGCGCGTCGTAATAGCGGTTTTCCCGCTGAAAGACGTCCCGGTCGAGCGGCTGCAGCACCTCATCGAGAAGACTGTTCACCGGCCGGCCCGCGAGATCTCCGAGATCGGAGCGTTTCCACGGCACGATGTAGAGCACCTTCGGAAGCTCGCGGTTGCCCGTGATGTCCGTCGTATCGAGCTCGAGCCGATCGGGTCCCTTGCGCGCGGCGGTCTTCGTGGTGGCGGCGGCACCCTTCGCGCCGGCGGCGGCGCCGGCCTCGCGTGGAGGCCCGCCCGCGCTCGCCGTCTCGTCGCGGGACGTCGCTCCCGCGCGCGGCGCGCGCGCAGAGGGAGCCGCAGGAGCGGCCGGAGCGCCAGGCGCAGCGGCAGCCGGCGCTGCCGGAGCGGCCGGCGCGGTGGCCGCCGGCGTTGGCGCGCCCGTGCCCCTGGTCGTGTCCACTGCGGGCTCGAGTTCGTCGGGCGGCGGAATCGCGCGCTCGCGCGGCGCGGGTCGGGGGTCCTGCGCGCTCGCGGGCGGTGTCTGGGCGAGCGCCGTGCCGAGCGTCATCGCGCCGAGCAGCAGCCCGACACTCATCATCGCGATGCTCATCAACGGGTGTGGCGTGAATCGGTGTGCACACGCGTGGTGCATGCTCAACCTCCTGCCCTCGGGGCGTTGCTCTCCGTCGGAGCTCCCGTGGCGTTTGCCGGGGAGGGCTCCGTCTGCGGGTCGCCGGGTCCTTGTGGCGTGGGCTCAGGTGTTCCGCGGGGTGTCGCTCCCGGGTTACCGGCCGGCGGCGTCCCGGGGCTCGCCGGAGGCGGCGGGGAACTCTCGGGCTTCCCCTCCCCCGGCGCCTCCGCGGCGGGGCGCTTCGCCGGCCCCAGGCCCAAGCGCTGGCGCAGCTCCGCTATCCAGCCGCTCACCGGCTTCTCCTCGCCGGTGAGCTGGCGATACTGCTCGAATGCCGTGAGCGCCCGGCGCGGGTCTCCCAGATAGAGATCCGCGAGCACGCCAAGGTTCCGCCAGGCCGGGGCGTATCGAGGGTCGGCCGCGATCGCCTGCTCGTACGAGGAGACCGCGTCCTTGAATTCTCCGCGCAACCGCTGGGTCGCGCCGAGCTCGGTCCAGGCGACCGCGCTCCCGGCCTCACGGGCGACGGCGCTCTTCAGGATCTCCTCGGCCACATCGAGGCGGCCATCCTTGCGCTCGAGGATCGCGAGGTTGACGAGCGGGGCTGCGAACTGCGGGTACTGAAGCGCCGCCTGCTTGAAGCCGAGCTCGGCCTCGAGCTTGTTTCCGGCACGCATGAAATTCACCGCGCGATCGAAGTCATTGCGCGCCGCCGGCGGAACCTCGGGATGCACGGGGACAGTGGGCACCGCACCGGCGCCGGGCGCGCCGCCGGGGACCGACGCCGTGCCGCCCGTCGCGGCGCCCGCCGGGCGAGCTGGCGTCGGGGCAGCAGGCGGGGGCGGGGAGGCGGGTGTGGCCCGTGCGGGTGCGGGAGGCGGCGGCGCGGCCGGCTGGGGACGCGTGCGGGGCGAGCCGCAGGCCGCCAGCGCAGCGAGCGCGGCGACGAGCGCAACGAGCGCGGGCGCAACGGGCGCCAGGCTCCACCCCGGCCGCTTATTCCAGGCTCGTGACGACATCCTGCGTCAGCTCCGTCTTGCCGTAACGCGCCGGCTTCAGGCGCGCCAGCGCCTCGAAGCTCTTACGCACCCACTCGTCGTAGACCCCATCCTTGGCGCGCGCGGCGTTCAGCTCGTGCGCCTTGATCGCTTCCTCCTCGAACGGAAACACCTGCTCCTCGAGGAGCGAATTGTATTCCTCGAGCGCATCGCCCTTGAGCTTCGCCGGCCGCTCCGAGGCCATGATGTCCTTGGCGAGCGTGCCGTAGAGCTCCGCCATCTCGTAGTTCGCGGCGGTGGTCACCTCGGCGACCTGATATCCGGCGGCGCGCTTGTAGCCGTCCATCGCTCGCTCGAGCGCATCGCGCTTGACGACGAGACTCTTCTTCAGCGGCGCGGTCAGCCTCACCGCCCGAAACGCATCACGCGCCGGCTGCGCGAGCGCCAGCTGCGACTTCGCGGCGAGATAGTGGGTGCGCTCGGTGCGCTGCGATCCCGCCTCGCCGTCGGCGCGGATAATCTCCTGGTACCAGCGATCGCGCCCGGTGGCATCGCCGCGCTGGGCGGCGTAGTCCGCGAGACGCTGGCGCGCTTCCTCGGCGTCGCCGAGCGGCATCGGGTTCGCGTCGACGAACTTCTCGAGCATGCTCATCGCGCGGCCGCTGTTGCCGGCCTTGGCGTAGAGGTCGGCGGATTGCATCAGCGCCTCGCGCTGCACGGCGTGAGTCTCGGCGGGGTTTGCGGCGATGCGCTCGAACTCCGCGGCGGCCTCGCCCGGCCGGTTGGCTTCCGTGTAGGCCACCGCGAGCTTGCGGGTGACCTCCGGCTGCAGCTGGTGCTGCGGGAACTGGCGGCGGAAATCTTCGAGCACGCCGATGGCGCGATCCCATTGCTTGAGGGTGAGAAGCCCCGTGGCGGCGTCGTACTGGGCGTTGACGCGGGCCTTCGACTCGGGCGCCACTCGCGCGACGCGCAGGAAATCCTCCACCGCGCCGCCGGCATCGCCCGCCTTCTGCTTCGCTTCGCCCTCCTTGTATACGCTGGCGGCGAGCCGCTCGGTGAGATCCGTGCGGAGCTTGTCGTCCTTGCCGGCGAGACCGCGCGCCTGCAGGAATGCCGGCTCCGCCTTGTCGTACTCGCCCTGATCGAAGTGCGACTGCGCAATGATCGTCCAGGCGATGCGCTGCTTGGCGAGATCGACCGGCGGCTGCCGCGCCAGGATCGACTCGGACACGCTGATGGCGCGCGGCCGGTCGCCCGCGGCGAATATCTCCTCGGCCGCGCGGGTGAGGACACCGGCGCTGTCGGGATGCTCGGGGAAGGTCTGCGCGAACTTGACCCCCGAGTCGGTGGCGCGCTTGTGCCACGCCTCCTTCTCCGCGCCGGAGAGCCCCTCCTCTCCCTTCTGGTAGGACGCGAGCGCCGCGTAGGCGGCGGTCGCCGACTTGTCGTTGCGCGGATAGCCGTAGGCGGTGCGCTCGTACTCGGCCGCGGCATCCCCGAACTGGTGGCTCTCGAACAGCGCCTCCGCCAGCAGGTAGTTGGTCGCGGCGGAGTCCGGATCCTCCGGGAACGACTTCAGATAGTCGCGGTACCAGCGCGCCGCCTCCTGAAAGTCCGGGATGCGCTTGGACTTCTGGGCGCTCGCGTGAAAGTAGGTGGCGACGTCCTTCAGGTTCGTCTTGAGCTCCTGCACCTCGCGCGGGTGGTCGGCGCGGCCGCGGGTCTTCCAGTAAGGCGAGTCGAAGTTGTAGCGCTCGACGAACTCGTGCTTGCCGTCGAGCACCAGCTGACTGAATCCGCCCTTGGTGTACGCCTCGATCGCCGCCATCGCGAGGTCCGGCGCCTGATCGCTGTAGGGATCGCGCGCAACATAAGCGCGGTAGACGCTCGCGGCGTCCTGGTAGCGCTGCTTGTCGACGTACAGGTCGCCGAGCCGCGAATAGAGCATCCAGCTGTAGGGGCGCTCGCCGACCTTCTGCACATACTGTTCGAGCGAGGCGGCGCCGTCGTTGTAGGAAAAAGTGATGCTCATCACCCGGAGCGTGTCCTCGACCAGCTCGCGATCGGCGCGCTTGAGCGACTCGAGTGGCTTCGCTTTGGCGCGCGCGCCGGTGCCGAGCTCCTGATCGAGCACGCCGCCGAAGGACGGCAGGCTCTCCGCCGTGAGCGACTGCTTGAACAGCGACCAGCCGTGCTTGTAGAGACTCTGCTGGTAGAACAGCGAGCTCGCGCCTCGCCCGATGACGGCGGCGTAGGCGTGCGCGGCGTCCGCGTAGCGCTTGTCGGAGAACAGCAGCTCGCCGCGCCGGAACTGCACCTCGTCGAGCTGCGGACTCTGCGGATAGCGCTGCACGATCCGGTCGAGCGTGCCGAGCGCCTGGGCGGGCTGGCCGGTGGTCTCGTAGGCGCGTGCCAGCTGATAGAGCACCTGGTCGTTGCGCGGATAGTCGGGGTACGCCTTGAGCAGCGTCGAATAGAGCTTGATCGCCTCGGCTCCCTGCAGGTCCACCGCAGTCACTTCCTTCTCGAGCCGCTCCATCTCCCCGGCATCGAGGTTGAGATCGCCGAGACGGCGCAGCGCCTCCGCACGGAGCTTGGGATCGGTGTTCTGCAGCTCGAGGAAGTGGCGGTAGTTCTCCATCGCCTTCGAAGCGTTGGCGCTCGCGGCGGTGTCGCGGTGCACCGTGACCTTGCGCCGCGAGAGGTCGCCGATGGTGGACTGCGAGGAGCTGCCGCTCGCGCTCTGCGACCAGGCCGACTGCGGCGCCGGGGCGAGCAGCGCACCGAGCAGTCCGAGCGCGGCGGCCCGCGGGAGGAGCGTGCTCATCGCGGCAGCTCCTGGGCCTTGGGCGCCGGTGCCTCCACGTGCGCGGGTGGCGGCTCGTGCGCGGGTGGCGGCTCGGTCGCGGGTGGCGCCTCGGGTTCCGGCACCGCCTCGGGCGCGGGCGGCGTCTCGCCGGCCGGCGACACCGGAGCCGGCGTGCGCGCGCCTTGCGCGTTCGCGGCGCGGTCGTACATGGTGGCGAGCGCAAAGCGCGCCTGCACCTGGTAGGTCGCCAGCCGGTCTTTCTGCTCCTCGAGCTGGTGGGCCGCGACGCGCGCGAGGAACTCGCCCTGCTTGTGCTCGGCCCCGGCGAGACGCGTCTGCAGGGCGTCGATGCGCTGCTTGAGCGAGGTGACGCGCGCGGCGAACTCTCCGGTGTTGGTCGGTACGTTGCGGCGATCGCGCTCCACGCGGATCCAGCGGCTCTGCGCCTCGTGCAGCGCGAGGTTGAGGTCTTTCAGCGCGCGGTGCTCCTGCCAGAGCCGCGCCTTGAAGGCGTCGTTGAGGCCGAACTGCAGCACGCCCTTCACCAGCGCCAGCCGCGCGCGGAGGTCGGCGTACTCGGGCGTCTCCGGCGCGCCGGCGAGAGCGGCCTCCACGCGCCTGACGCGCGCCCACTGCTCGCGCTCGGCGGCGGGGCCGAGCGCCGACATGTCGCCCCCGGCCTCGATGCCGCGCAGTTCGTTCGCGAGAGCGGTGTTGCGCTGCTGCAGCTTCTGCACGGCGCCCGAGGTGAGCAGCGCGTCCGCACGCGGCAGCCGCTCGGCGTAGGCGCGCTCGCGCGTCGCGATCATGTCCTCGAAGGCAGCCATGCTCTCGTCCCAGCGTCCGAGCGCGCCGTTCAGGAACAGCAGGTCGCGGTAGTTCTTCAGTCCCTCCTGGAAGTCGTGTCCGGCCAGCACCGCGTACAGGTAGCGGGACTCGGGCGCATCGGGGAGGTTCTTCAGCTGCCAGAACCAGCCATAGCGCGCGCCCTGCTCGCTCGTCAGCACGCGCTGGAGCATGTCGCCGTTGCGGATGCGCGCAATGGCCGCGTCGATGCGCCCGCTCTCGGCATCGAACGAATTGACGGCGCTCTCGTAGTACTCGGCGGATTGCGCGTTGGCGTTGAGCTTGGCGAAGGCGTAAGGGATGGCGAGGTAGGACTCCTGCACCGCCGCATCCAGCAGGTCGCGGCTGCGCAGCTCCATCCACGGCGTGAGCGCCCCCTGGTAGTCCCCGAGCGAGGCAAGAGCCCAGCCGGTGCCGAGCAGCGCCTTGTTCGAGTACGGCCCGTTGAGGCGCACCCGCGCCAGCGCCGACCGCGCGCGCGCCGGCTGATTCGCCTGCAGGTACGCGAAGCCGAGCGCGAGACTGGCGCGGTCCTTGAGCGCCAGGAGCTCCGGAGTGGTGGCGATCATCGAGCCGACGGCGGTGAGGAACGGGTCGGCATCGGCGAGCCGGCCGTTGCGCACCAGCGCGACGCCGAGGTTGAAGCGCGCGTAGCCGGACCAGATCCGCCGCCCGCCCTCGGGCTCGCGCCACAGCGACAGCATCCGGATCGCCTCGTCATAGCGACCCTCGTGCATCAGCACGTTGCCGAACAACAGCTCTTTCTGCGCCTCGAGCTCCGGCGACATCCGCCCGTTCACCTTGCGCAGCGCCGCGTCGGCCTTCTCGAGATAGCCCCGCGCGTACCACACCTGCGCCACGTAGAACCAGGCGCGGTTGCGCACCCCGGTGGGCACCTCGTCGGTCAGCAGCCGCGCGAAGCGCTCGCCCGCCTCGTTGTGCATGCCGAGCGAGAGGTACAGCCCGCCCTCGAGGAGCTGCGCCTCATCCAGGTGATGCGGCACGCGGTTCCAGTGCTCGTAGGCGAGGAGCCGCGTGAGGGCCTCGAACTCCTCGTCCTGGTAGAAATAGAAGAGCGCATCGCCGTAGTGCAGGTCGCGGATGCGGGTGACCGGCAGCTTCTCGGCGTCGTGGCGGGCCGCTGGCGCCTGCGCCGCGGCCAGGACGGCGAGCACGGCGGCGAGAAGCGGCGTACGCATGCGGTAGGGCCGGCTCAAGAGCTATTCCCAGTCCTTGATCTCGAACTCCGGCTGCAGCTTCCTCTGCCGGTCATTGATCTTCAGCTCCAGGTACTTGGCGCCGACCCCCTTCTCGAACCGCAGTGAGGCGCCGCGCTTGTAGGCGCGCTCGTTCGGTCCCTTGCCGTTGAAGAACGCGACCAGCTCGTGCGGACCGACCTTGAGGTTGCCCAGGTACAGCCGCTGCACGCCGCCCTTGAGCAGCGCCTCGAGTTCGCGCGGGGTGTACAGGTAGTTGATGACTTCCCTCTGATCGAGCTTGAGCGTCACCGAGTCGAGCGCGAAGAACGTCCCGATGTCCATCGACAGGAATACCGCCACCTGGGTGTTGGCCGGAAACAGCAGCTCCTCCTCCAGGATGAACAGGTCCTTGTTGAGATCGACGACGTCCTTCTTGAGGTCCTGGATCTCCTGATCGAGACCGCGGGTATCGGCGGCGCCCTCGGTCGCCGGGGTTGCGCCTTCCGCGGCCGGCGCCGCGGCCGATGCGGCGGGCGCCGGCTCGGCGGGCGTCGAGCTCGCGGAGCCGGTCTCGCCGGGGGCCCCGGGGACGGCGGCCGGCACCGCCGGGGTGGGGGTGTCGCGCGCGGCGGGCGGCGCGGCGCGGGCTGCGGGAGTCGCGGACGCCAGCAGCACGGCCAGCAAAACGACGCGTGTCATCTGCAGCATGGGTTCGCTCCGGTCACTCATTCAGCAGAGCCCGCAGCTGTCGCAGGTAGAGCTGTTCGCTATCGGCGCTGTAGTCGCGCAGCACGTGACGCACCGTGCCGCTGCGGTCGATCAGCACGGTCATCGGCAGATTGTCGACCTGGTAGCTGCGGCTCACGCTCTTGGCGGGATCGAGCAGCAGCGCGAAGCTCACCTGGGCGGAGCGCGCGAAATCGTGCGCCTGAACGGCATCGTCATCGACACCGATACCGAACATCGTGAGTCCCGCCGAGCGGTAGGTCGCGAGACTGCGGTTGAGAGCGGCGAGCTGCGTGCGGCAGGGCGTGCAGCGGCTGCTCCAGAAGCTCAACACCACGACGTCGCCACGGTGCTCGGAGAGGCGGGCGTTGCCGCCGATGGCCGCGTGCAGCGCGAAATCCGGGGCGCTCTGGCCGATCAGGGCATAGGTGGGCTCGGCCCACGAGACGAAGCTGCCGCCGAGCGACGTCAGGGCGACGCACAGCCCCTTCAACAGCCGCTGCATGAGGCGCGCCCGCGGCCGGAGCGCCGCCGGGCGGCGGGCCCGCGGCGGCCTCGAGAAGGGTTCCCTGGCCAAAGGGTCGTGCGTCGTCAATGAGATGCGCTCACGCTGAAAGCGCTCAAAATTGCACAGCGCACTTAACACTGTCAACGAAGGCGCGGGCGAGAAAACCCGGCGTCCGTCGTCGGCAGGCGACAGCGCCGTGCGGACGTGGCGCGGCGCGGGTCTGTTGCAGCGCGCTCGGGCGGCGCGCCGACCGCGCTCACACGATGCGCGCGAAGGCGGTGAGCCCTGCCAGGGCGCTCGCGGAGCCGAGGCTCTGTGTGGAGAACAGCGTCGGAAACTGCAGGTCGGTGCCGAGCAGCCCCATGTAGTTGAGGATCACGACCTGCACCAGCTGGTTCACCGCGTTGGCGGCCGGGCTCGAGGTGCTCACCACCGAGCCGTCGGAGCCGAAGTAGCCGATCTGCTGCCCCGCGGTCCCGTTGCGCAGCTGCGGCCGGCCCTTGGGGCTGTAGGCGAGGAAGAAGGTGGAGGCCACGGAGGAGTTGTCGCCCTGCCAGCCGAGCTTGCCGCGGCCGCCGGTGCTGCTGTCGACCATGCCGGTGGAGGTGAGCGAGCCGTCGCTGAACACGTAGATCATCACCGGCTTGCCGACGCGCTGGGCGTATTCCAGCACCGCGCCGATCATCTGGCCGGCCTTGAAGTTACGGCCCTCGCCGGTGGCGCGCGTGCCGTCGTGATAGTCGTAGCCGCCGAGGGTGATGGTGCCGGCGCCCGCGAAGCCATCCAGCACCAGCTTCATGACGCTGGCGGTCTTCTGGACGTCGTTGTCCATGAAGTCGCTGGCGGTGAAGATCGGCGTCGTGCCGCCGACGATGTTCGGATCCTGGGTCGGATCGAGCGCCGCCGGGTTGCCGAACACGGCGGCGGTGTTGGCGGACTTGACGTACGCGCAGCGCACCTGGTTCTTCAGCGCGCTGTCCGTCACCGGGTCCGAATACAGCTGCACGCCCGGGGTCGAGCCGTTGGGCGCACTCAGTGCGCCGCCGAAGGAGCCGGTGTTGCCCGACTGGTACGGGGTGGTGCCGCCGCTGATGCGCGCCTGCGACTCGAGCACCGCCACCGCCACGGGGTCGGCGGTCGCGCCGCCGGTGTTCACCAGCGCGGTCGCATCCGAGGGCTGGCTGATGGTGGTGGGCTGGAGAGCCGGGTCGACGAGCGCCATGGGCGCCTGCGAGTTGCCGCCGGAGACCGTCGACTCGGTGCCGGCGAGCGTCAGGAGCAATCCCTGCGCCCCCGCCTTGGCGATGCCGTACATGGGGTTGTGGGGATTGTTCTGGGTGTCGTTCTGCGACATGGCGCAGATCACCGCGCCGTTGGTGCCGGCGGCGGTCGCCGGCGTCGTCGCCTTGCTCAGGATGCCGCGCTTGATCGCGCCGTCGGCGTGCCACAGGAGCCCGAGCGAGGCGTCGATGTTGGCGCTCGAGGTGGGCACCATGTTGCCCGGCACGCCGAGCTTGCCGTAGCCGGCAGTCGACAGGAAGTTGGTCTGTCCGCCCTGCACGCCCACCAGCACCTCGGAGCCGACCAGATTCGCCCCGCCCGCGAGGTCGAAGCAGATGAACGGCAACCCGCCGGCGGCGGTCGGCACGTTGCACTGCCCGGAGCCGAGGAGCGCCTGAATGTCCGGCGACAACGGCACTCCGGCCTCGGCGCGGCTCGCCTTGAGGAGCGCGCCGAGCCACGCCGGCCCGATCACCATCGCGGGGCCGGAGAGAAAGCCGGCGGCGACGAAGTCGCGCCGGGTCACCGGCAGCGGGTGATTCTCGTGCAGCAGCGGCTCGCCGAGTGCGTGCGATCGCGGGGGTTTCTTGCGGATCAGCATCTGGTGAGTCTCCCGAAATCCTCTGGCTTCACTCAAGGCTCACCACCGCGCTCCCGAGCACGGCGGCGCAGGCGGCGGTGGTGGCATCGGCGACGGTGGCCGCGGGCTTCAGCGCCGGCATGCGCGTGATGAGCGCATCGACCTCGCTCCGCACCGCGCCGGCTGCGGCGGGGGAGACGTTGGTCCCGACCGCGTTGCTGACCAGCGCGTTGATGACGATGCTGCGGCTGGCGCTGGGGCTCGAGCCGAAGAAGCCCGAGGCGCTGCTGTTGATGCTCGCGTCGAGCCCGGTGCCGAAGAAGGCATCGCGCAGCGACTGGGTCTGGGTGAGCTGGCCGCAGTAGGCGTTCGCAAGCTGCGCGATCGCCGTCTGGTGCGAGGGCAGGAACGCCGAGACGAGCGGCTGCGACGGGAGCGACTGCTGCGCGCTGTGGTAGAGAGCGGACACGACGGTGTTGGTGATCGGCACCCCGGTGATGCGCGCGAGCGAGTGGTTGATGCGCTCGAAGGTCGCGATGCCGAAGTCCGGCTGCGGGCTGTTGTCGGGCGCGGGCGGCGGGACCACCACGGTCGGCTCGACGTAGGCGTGCACGTGCGAGCCGAGCTGATCGAAGGACAGGAAGAAGAGATCGTTCGCGGGCCCCAGCGTCGCGGGCACCACCGTGCCGAGCGTCGAGAGCAGCTGTCCGTTGGCGGCGGTGTAGGCGCTGCCGCCCACACTGACGCTCAGGGTCGAGTACGCCTGGCCGGCCGGCGCCAGTACGCCGTTCACGCCGAGGCGTATGCCGCTGATCTGCAGGTTCGACGGCGCCGCCGCCTGGGGATCCAGGCTGATGAACTTCGGCTGCGAGAAGAGGTAACCGTAGGTGTCGTACTGGGTCGCCTGGAACAGGATGTACGACTGCGACACGCCCGTGAGCGCGCTGACGCCGAACAGCAGGTAGTACTTCTCGCCCACCCCGGCGGCGAAGTTCTGCTGGATCTGCGCCTGCGTGAGCGCGCGATTGTGGATCGCGACGAACTTGATGACGCCCTGCCACTGGCGCTGACCGGTGGTCTCGTTGCCGAGCACCAGCGCGAAGGTGCTGTCCCAGTTGGCGAGCGAGCCGCCCTTGGCCGGATCGGCATCGCCGGTCCAGACGCCGTTCACGTAGATCCTCTGGCCGTTGACCGGATCGTAGGTCAGCACCACGTGCTGGAGCGCCGCCTGCGCCGCCCCGGTCGTGGTGGTGGTGATGAGGGGCGGCGTGCCGTTGGTATCGCTGGTGCTGCTGCGCGCGCGTCCCTCGTACTGCATGGCGTCCTGGCCCAAGGTCGCGTCGCGCGTGGCATTGCTGCCCGAGTAGCTGACGATGTAGGCGCTGGTCTGAGTCACGTTGGCCGGCGCCACCCACGCCTCGATCGAGTACTCGCCCGAGGACTGGATCATCGCGGCGAGCTTGCTGCTGGTGCTGGTGGAGGCCTGCGCCTTGCCGCCCATGCCGATGTCGATGCCCCAGCCGCCCACCCAGGTGACGTTCCCCGAGAGCGACAGGTCCGCCGCCGGGGTGACGCCGCTCGTGTCGTAGGCGGTGCTGCCGCTGCCGGTCTGGAACATGTACTTGGCGACCAGGTTCGCCTCATAGCGGCTGCCGCCGGAGGCGACGGTGCCCTGCTTGAGCGTGACCGCGTTCGAGACCACGAGCGCCGGATCGATCGGCGTCACCGGGATCCCGTTGGCGAAGGCGGTGATCGCGGCCAGCATCGCCGCCGAGCTCCCGGGGCAATCCGGGGCGCCGCCCGAGCTCGGCGTGACCCAGCAATGGTGGAACTCCTGCGACAGGCGGATGTAGAACCGCGACTGATCGGGACTCGCGAGATTCATCTTCGGCTGCGCCGCGGCGTAAGCCTCGTTGATGTTGGAGCTGGCAAAGTACGGCTGCTGCGCGGTGGAGGAGCTCGAGGTGTGGCAGCCCGAGCAGAACGTGGTCAGGAGCGGATACACCGTGGACTGGAAGCTCGGGTTGCCCGCGGTCGGATCGGCCGGGAACTGCTTGCCGCCACCGGCCGCCTGCACCGGTGGCGCGACCAGCTGCACGCTGGTGGTGGAGGCGGAGCCCGCTCCGATCCACGCCTGGATCCACACCAGCATGGTGGCGGCGCAGGCGGAAGGGTCCGCGACCCAGCAGTTGTGACCGCTCCCGACCTTCAGGACCAGCGTCGACTGGTTCGGCTGCACCAGGTTCACGAGCGCAAGCGCAGCCTGGTAGGCGAGGTTGACGTCGTCCGAGCGCGCGAACATCGGCGACTGACCGCCCTCGTGGTGGCAGCCGCCGCAGCGGTTCGCCGCGCGGATGTTCTCCCACAGGTTGATCTTGAAGGCCTGCACGTCGGCGTTCCCGGGCGCAGGTCCCGTGTAGGCGTTGGCGGTGCTGTTGGGAGGGGTGGTCACCGGGTTGACCGTCGTGGCCGCGCCCCCGCCGCTGCAGCCGCCGAGGACGGCGAGCAGCACGAGCGCCGCGCCGCAGCCGAGCGCGGGCGCGGCGTGTGACATCGGCCCCGCGGGCGACATCGGCTCCCGGGGCGCAGCTGAGCCGGCAACAGACTTACGCGTCATGGCAGCGCTCCCTTACTGGCCCGGACAGGCGGCAGCGGACAGCTGGAACACCTGCTTCAAGCGGTAGCCGCCGGACTTGAAGCTCGCCTTGACGGTGGCGACGGTCGCCTGATCGGCGGCGCTCGCGGGTGCGCGGAAACACACCGCCTGGAAGATCTTGGTCACCTGGCATTGCGCGAACGCGTCGCTCGATGCCAGCTCCTGTCCGAGCGACTTCGCGCCGTTGCCGCTGCCGGGCAGGGTCGGATCCCACCCGAGGAACGCGTTCGAGCCCGCGCGCCAGCGGTTCGCCCAGCTGTCGTCGGGGGTCACGAAGCCGAAGGGAAAATTGGCCGCGTTGATCAGGTACTTCGGCTGCACCTGGTTCGGGGTGTACACGAGCTGACCCGCCGTGGCGTCGAAGTTGTAGTAGGCGAAGGCCTGCGCCATGGGATCCATGCCGCTGTGGCAGCCGACGCAGGTGTTGAGAAACACGCGGCTGTCCCCGCCCGGGGAGCGCGCCACGTCCTGGCGGATGCGATCCGCGGGGCGCGTGATGTCCATCACCGTCTCCATGTCGTGGCAGAGGTGATCGATCATGGTGAAGCGGAACATGGCGCGGTTGGTGCCGTTGATGAAGAACGCGGAGGCCGCGCCCCGCGTGGTGATCAGTCCTGCGGTCGCCTGCGCCGGCGTGCCGTACGCGCCCGACTGCGTGGTGCGCTTGAGCGCCGCGCTCAGGTCCACGCCGTTCGCCTCGGCCGTGGCGTAGTGATCGTTGTTGGCGCTTGATGGCGCCGGGAGCCCCGGCGCGTTCACGGTGTAGAGAATGTCGTCCGACAGCGCGGTGTTGAACGCCACATCGTCGCGTGCCATGCCGATGACGGTCGCGGCGTAATCGTTGAGCGGAGCGAACACCGTCTGGTCGCGATTGGTCCAGGGGACCACCAGGTTCTTCACCGTCACGTTGTAGAAGGACGGGGCGCTGGTGGCGATCGCCGCGGCGTTGAGCAGTCCCTGCTGGCCGGGTGTGGCGGTGATCGCGGCCGACATCTGGGTGAGCGCGCTCGCCGGCGGCGGCTCCCCGGCGATGCGCTCGTAGATGCGCTTGGCCTGCTCGTTGGGGCCGGCGTGGGCGCTCAGGGTGAGCTGCGCGAGCAGCCACAGAGCAACCGTCGCCGCGCGGCGAGGGGCGCCCGAGGGGACCTGTGCCTGGTTCAATCTAACATTCATGGCGCTCGTCAACTCCCTGAAGCGCCCGAAGCGCGTGCGGACTATAAGCCGCGCCAATCCACTCCCCGAATGTCTCACCCGGCTGACGTCGCGGATCGACGACAGTTCCGGCCCGTAGGGCTCCGCGGAGATCATTACGCGGCGAACTGCGAGAGCCGTCACGGCGGGCCGGCGACCGTACGCCTACCTAGTGGCGCGAGCGCGCGGCGCGATGCGGACTCCATGAGAACCGGAGTGCGACCGGTGCGCCGTGATGGGATCGCGGATTTGGGCGGCGGCGGCGCGATTAAGTCGTCAGCACCGGCGCGAATTACGTTACATTTCACGCGGTGGACAGTCCGCGTAGCTGGGAGGACACATGAACGCGGCGCGCGGCCGGCACATTCTGATGCAACGCACAGCGCGGGCGGCGCCGCTGCCGCGGCGCGCCGCCTTCATGCTCACCGCAGCGCTCGTGACTGCGCTCGCCGCCTGCAGCGGCGGCGGCAGCGTCAACATTGCCAACAGCCAGCGCGGCGATCCGGCGACCGTCGACTTCCCCATCTTCTACGTGAAGCACACGGTGCCGAAGAACGCGGCCGGCGTGGTGCAGCAGGACGATCTGCGCGTGCTGCGCGATGCGGTGCCGTCCGCCGACCTTTTCATGCGCGCCACCGCCTCCCCGAGCGCGACCGAGACCAACATCACGGCGCGCCTCACCGCCGGCGCCAGCTGGGACGTGAAGGACGTCGATACCTCCGCCGACGGCACCAAGGTGGCGTTCGCCATGCGCGGCCCGCTCGCCATGAACCAGGATCCGAAGATGCCGCCCTCCTGGCGCATCTACGAGTACGTGATCGCGACCAACAATCTGCACGCCGTCATCAACCCGGCGACCGATCCCGACCCGCTCACCGTCAACGACGTCTCGCCGCATTACCTCCCGGACGGACGCATCCTGTTCTCATCCACGCGCCAGACGCAGTCGAAGGGGATCCTGCTCGATGAGGGCAAGCCCCAATTCGAGGCTCAGGACGAGGATCGGAACGAATCGGCCTTCGTGCTCGAGGTCATGAACGCCGACGGCACCGGCGTGCACCAGATCTCCTTCAACCAGAGCCACGACCGCGACGCCACCGTGCTCGCGAACGGCCGCGTGCTGTGGAGCCGCTGGGATCACGCGCCCGGCAAGGACGCGATGCACCTGTACTCGGCCAATCCCGACGGCACCGATCTCGAGCTCTACTACGGCGCCAACAGCCACATGACGGGCACCAACAACACCGTAGTCGAGTTCGTGCAGCCGCGTCAGATGCAGGATGGGCGCACGCTGGCCCTCATCCGCCAGTACACCGGCGTCGACTTCGGCGGCAACCTCGTCATCATCGACGGCGTGCACTACGCCGAGAACACCCAGCCGCTGGCCGCCAACTCCTCGCTCACGGGACCTGCGCAGACACCCGCCACCACCAACCCCGTGCGGACCATCCCCGGGCCCTCCCCGGGCGGGCGCTTCAATTCGGGCTACCCGCTCCAGGACGGCACCAGCCGCATCCTGGTCAGCTGGAGCCAGTGCCGGCTGATCGACAACACCCAGACCCCGCCGGCGATCGTGCCGTGCACCTCGAACGCGCTCGCCCAGCCGAACGTGCAGGCGGCGCCGCCGCTCTACAGCGTGTGGATGTTCGACCCGGTGCAGAACACCCTGATGCCGCTGATGTCGCCGGTCGAGGGCATCATGGTCACGGACGTGGCCGTGGCGCAGCCGCACCCGCTTCCCGCCGTCATTCTCGACAAGGTGCCGGGGGTGGACCTCGATCAGAACCTGGTGAACGCCGGGGTAGGCGTCATCGATATAAGAAGTGTCTACGACATCGACGGGGTGGACACCGCCAACCCCAACATCCCGACCGTCGCCGATTCCGCCAAGACGCCGCCGGGCACGCGCACGGCGCGCTTCATCCGCCTGGAGAAGGCGGTTTCGATCCCCGACCGGACCATCGTGAATCTCTCCGCGGCCGCCTTCGGCGCGAGCGACTACATGCTCGAGATCATGGGCTATGCGCCCATCGAGCCCGACGGCTCGGTGCATATCGAGGTGCCGGCCAACGTCGCCTTTCGCGTGAGCGTGCTGGATGCCAACGCGCGCCGCATCGGATCCCCGCAGGGCGTGTGGCTGCAGGTGAAGCCCGGCGAGGTGCTGAAGTGCAACGGCTGCCACACCCCGGCGAGCGCCCAGCGCCCGATCTCGCACGGCCGCGCGGGCCTGTTCGCCTCCGCCTGGGCGGGAGCCGCGGTGGCCGGCGTGCCCTTCCCGCACACCATCGCCGCAGGTCCCGGCGCCTTCATCCCGCAGGCCGGCGAGACCATGGGCGAGGCGCGCATGCGCGTCAGCTGCGCGAACGACAACCCGCCCTGCAAGCAGATGGTCCCGGGCGTCAACGTGACGTACACCGATGTCTGGACCGACCCCGCGCAGGCCACGCCCGGGGCGCCGATCAACTACCGCTACGACGACGCCACGCAGTTCATGACAGCGATTCCGACCAGCGCGGTCTGCGTCACCGCCTGGGCCGCCAACTGCCGCATCGTGATCAACTACCCGCGCCACATTCAGGCGTTGTGGGATCTGTCTCGTCCCGCCGTGGTCGGCGGGATGGTGGTCGATCACACCTGCTCGCAGGCCGGTTGTCACAATCCGACGAATGCTGCAGGTGCAGCGCAGACTCCGGCCGGCAATCTCGATCTGACCAATTCCGCCTCCACCGACGTGCCGCAGGAATTCACCTCCTACCGCCAGCTGCTGTTCCCCCATAACACAGTTATCATGGGCGCCCCGGGACCGTCCGTGGGTCCATACCTGAATGCGGGGAGCGCGAATGGCGGGCTGTCGGCCCAGTTCCTGAACCGCTTCGCAACGGGTTCCGGAAGCACGCATGCGGGCTGGTTGAGCCCCGCGGAGCTTCGCTTGTTGTCGGAGTGGGTGGATATTGGCGCACAGTACTTCAACAACCCATTCGATCCCGCCGTCCCGGTCAACTGAGTGCAGGGCGGATTGCATCGCGCGGCTGCGCCAGGTCGCGCTCGCGAGCCTCGTCCTGCCGGCCCTGCTGCTCGCGCCCGCCGTCGCCCGCGCGCGCGAGTACCTGCAGGTGTTCGTGGCTCAGCCGTACCTCGAGCTGCACACCGGCCCCGGCCGCGGCTATCCGGTGTTTCATGCCGTGCCGCGCGATGCGAGCGTCGACGTGCTGTTCCGGCGCACCGAATGGTTCAAGGTGCGCACCGAGCGGGGCGTCGAGGGCTGGGCCTCCCAGGCCGAGATGCTGAAGACCGTGCTGGCCGACGGGTCGCCGTTCGTGTTCAGTCTCGGCGACCGTGCCGGCTTCACCTCCCACCGCGGCGAGATGGGCCTGTTCGCCGGCGCCTGGGGCGGCGCCAACTACGTGTCGGGCTACGCCTCGCTGTCCTTCAACCCGCAGCTGGCGCTCGAGGGCGCGGTCGGACAGTTCCTCGGCCGCTTCTCCAACGGCGTCACGGGCGATCTCGGCCTCACGCACGTGATCGTGCCCGAGGCCCGCGCCTCCCCGTTCCTCATGCTCGGTGTCGGCGAGGTCCACACCGAGCCCAAGGCCACGCTGGTGCAGGCGAGCAACCGCACCGAGTCGATGGCCTACGTCGGTGGCGGTGTACGCATCTACCTCGCGCGGCGCTTTTTCGTGAGGGGCGAATTCAAGGCACACTGGATCCTGACCAAGCGCAACCGGAATGAGGAAGCAGACGAATGGAAACTGGGATTCGCATTCTTCTTCTGACGGCGCTGCTGGCCGCGCTCCCCGGCTGCGCCTCGGTGCGCGACTGGTTTCACCAGCGCGCCGAGCGCCGCGCCGAGCGGCGCGCCGCCGAGGCGCAGCGCACGGAGCCCCGCGAGAGCGAGCCCCCCCAGGATGAGAGCGCGCCACCGCGCGTCATCGAGCCTGAGGTCTCGCGGCGCAAGATCACCGTGCCGCGCATCAGGAGCTCGAACGTCGAGCTGGGGCTCAACTACGGGGCGCTCTCGATCGAGGACTTCGGCACTAACCCGGTGTACGGCATCACCGCCGGTTATCACATAACGGAGGACTTCTTCTTTCAGGCCGAAGCCGGGCGCTCGCGCGGCGGGCGCACCAGTTTCGAGACGCTCGGCGGCAACATTCAGCTGCTTACCGAGTCTGAGAGGCGCTTCACGTACTACGACCTCTCACTCGGATACAACTTTCTGCCGGGCGAGGCCTTCATCGGTCGCGGCATCGCCATGACGAACGCCTTCTATCTCCTCGGCGGCATCGGCGGCACCGATTTCGCCGGGGATACGAAGTTCACGGTGAACTTTGGCGCCGGCTACCGCATCGTGCCGGCCGACTGGCTGGCGGTGCACGTGACCGTGCAGGACCGCGTGTTCCAGTCGAGCCTGCTCGGCAACACCAAGCTCACCAACAACCTCGAGGCGCGCATCGGTACGACCGTCTTCTTCTAGAGGGACATCCGATGAAGAACCGTATCGCAACGCTCGCCGCCGCCCTCGCCCTCGCCGTGCCGGCGCCGGCGCCGGCGGACTCCGTCGGCGGCCGGGCCCCCGCCCCGCAGTTCACCCTCACCGGCCGCGGCGGTCGGGACGTGAGTCTCGCGCAGTACCGCGGACAGGTGGTGATGATCAATTTCTGGGCCAGCTGGTGCGGCCCCTGCCGCCAGGAGATGCCCTTGCTCGAGAGCATCTACAAGAGGTACAAGAAACTCGGCTTCACGCTCCTCGGGGTGAACGTGGAGCCGGACTCCAACGCGGCGGATGAGTGGCTGAAGGACACCCCGGTGAGCTTTCCGATCCTCTACGATAAGGACAGCAAGGTGAGTAAGCTGTACGAGGTCGCCGGGATGCCCTGCACCGTGATCATCGACCGCAGCGGCAAACTGCGGATACTCCATCGGGGCTACAAGCCCGGCGATGAGAACGAGTATCTCGACAGCATCCGGAGCCTGATCCGGGAGTAGCGACGGCGCACGCCTCAAAGGGGATGAGCGTGAGGGTGGCGGTGAGGCTGGCATCGAGAATCCTGCTCGCGGCACTGTCGCTGGCGCTGCTCGCCTGCGCGGCGCCCACTCCCTGGGTCAAGCCCTACGAGCGCGAGCACTTCGCCGATCCCATCATGTCCTTCAATCGCGACCCGGTCTCGAGCATCTACCTCGATCACGTGTTCGAGTCGCGCGAGGGTGCGCGCGGGGCCACGGGTTCCGTCGGCGGCGGCTGCGGATGCAACTGAGGGCCGGCGGAAGCGGCGTGCACGGCGGCTCCGCCCGGGCCCTGAGTCCCTTCACGCGCACGCTGCTGGCGCTCGGAATCGCCGTCGCCCCGGCGCTCGCCGGGGTGCTGCCCGAGGACCGCGCGGATGTGATGTGGCACCTCTACAAGGGCGGCGACATCACCATCCAGGGTCCCTCGGTGCTGGTGCGCAAGAAGGTGGGCGACAACCTGTCGCTTTCGGCGAACTACTACGAGGACATGATCTCGAGCGCTTCCATCGACGTGAAGCTCTCGGCGAGCCCGTATCACGAGACCCGCCGTCAGGAGAGCGTCGCCGCGGACTATCTGCACGGCAAGTCCACCTACAGCGCCGGCTTCATCACCAGCAAAGAACCCGACTACAAGGCCAACACCGAGTATTTCGCCGTCAGCCAGGACATGTTCGGCGACCTGACGACGCTGACCCTAGGCTACCGCCGTGGCTGGGATCGGGTGTACCGCGACATCAAGGCCCCGCAGGGTTTCATCGAGAACGATCCCACGTTCCACGAGCGCGCCGATCATCGCGGCTATTCGCTCTCGCTCACCCAGATCCTGACGCGCAATGCCATTCTCGGCTTCAACTACGAGCTGCTCACCGATCAGGGCTATCTCGCCAATCCCTACCGCAAGATCCGCTTTCTCTCGCCGGGCCAGGGCGCCGGATTCACGCTCACCGACCAAGTGTACCCGACCACCCGTACCAGCAGTTCCGCCTCCCTGCAGCTCAAGTACTACCTGCCGTACCGCGCCGCGCTCACCGGGCAGTACCGCTTCTTCCACGACACCTGGGGCATCACGGCGCGCACCGCGGAGGTCGATTACACCCACCCGGTGCGCAAGCACTTGATCCTCGACGGGAGCTTTCGCTACTACCACCAGGGCCCCGCCGACTTCTACAGCGACTTGTTCCCGCGCGCCAACTACCAGAACTTCATGGGACGTGACCGCGAGCTGGCCGCTTTCAACAGCTACACGGTAGGCGCCGGCGCGTCCTGGCTGTTCGCTATGCCCTTCGTGCCCGCGCTGGGCAAGAACAGCATCAACCTGCGCGTCGATCACCTGATGATCGACTACAGCGATTTCCGCAACGCGCTGCTTGCCGGCACCTACGGCGCCGGCAACGAGCCGCTCTACAAGCTCAACGCGAACATCTTCCAGGTGTTCGTGTCGATCTGGTTCTGACGCGGTTGGTTTGCGAAGCGCACCGCGCGCGCGGCCGAGGGTTGCTGAACCGGCGCTGAACGCGACCTGCGCGTGTCAGAATCACAACAGGGCTGCGCGGCGATGGGCGAAGTGGGTTAAGCTTCGCACCCGTCGTTAGCGGTTCGTTCGCCGCCTGTCGGCCAACGGCGACAGTCAGGCGAACAAAGGGGATATCCACCATGCGTATCCGCTCTTCTCTCTCCGCGCTGCTCGCAGCGGTGCTGCTCGCCGGCGTCGCCAACGCGGCCCACGCGCAGGCACGCGAACAGGGGCGCCTGCTCATCGCGAGCGAAGTGCTCGAGGAGATTCGCAACTCCCGTGACCAGTCGATTCCCGAGCGGCTGCTCCAGCGCGCCTATGCCATCGCGGTCATTCCCGACCTGACCAAGGTCGCCTTCTTCGCCGGCGGGCGGCGGGGCCACGGCGTGCTGGTCGTGCGCGACAAGCAGGGGCGCTTCAGCAACCCGGTGCTCATCACGCTGACGGGCGGCAGCTTCGGCTGGCAATGGGGCGTGCAGTCCACCGATATCGTGCTGGTCTTCACCACAGCGAAGGGTGTGGAGGGGATCACCGGCGGCAAGGTGACCCTCGGCGCCGATGCCTCGGTCGCCGCGGGCCCGGTCGGACGCCAGGCGGAAGCAGCCACCGACGCCACCTTCAGGTCGGAGGTCTACTCCTACTCGCGCAGCCGCGGCGTGTTCGCCGGGATCGCGCTGGATGGCAGCGCGCTGACCATCGACGACAAGGCGGACGCCGCCTTCTACAAGCGACCCGGAATCATGGCCAGCGACATCCTCGCCGGCAACGTGACGACGAGCGACGAGTCCGCACGGCGCTTCCTCGCCGCGGTGACCTCGAGCGTCGGTGCACAGCGCACCACGCTCCAGCGCTCGGCGTCCGCGGCCCCTGCCCCGGCCGCGCCGAAGCCGCAGGCCAAGCCGGCGCCGGCCAGCGCGAAGTCGTTCCCGCTCTCCGACGCGAAGCCGGGCGAGGAGCCGAAGTAGCGGCGACGGGCTCAGCCCTCGGGGCTCGAGGTCACCGGCACCGCTGCGGAAGCGGCGGCGCCGGGTGGCTTCGGCGACGCTACGAGTCTGCGCCGGAACTCGCGCCGCAGCAGCGCGAGGCTGGTCAGGGCCTGCAGCGTTACCGAGGCGACCGACAGGTACCACACCTGCATGAGCGTGAAGTGCGGCAGCGTGGACAAGAGCACCGCGGGCAGCACGAAGGTGAGCAGGCGGGCCCCCGAGCTCGCGAGTGACGGCCAGGTGTTGCCGAGCGCCTGGAACATTCCCGAGCAGCTGAAGATGAGTCCGGTGGCGAGAAAGTTCCAGGCGATGACGCGCAGGTAGGTGGCGCCGACCTCCACCGCGTCCGGCTGGCGCGTGAACAGCTCGATGAACCACTCCGAACGCCACTGACAGAGGAGCGTGAGCGCGAGCATCAGCGCGCTGCTGAGCGCCGTCGCCTGGCGGAACGTCTCGCGCACGCGCTCGTACCGGCGTGCGCCGAAATTCTGTCCGGCGACCGGCGTTATGGCGAAGGCGAGCGCCATCACGGGCAGGAACAGCCCCTGCATCACGCGCCCCCCGACGCCGAACCCCGCCTGCGCCGCCGGCCCGAAGCCACGGATCACCCAGTAGATGACGGCCAGGATCACGAACAGCATGAAGAACTCGCCCCCCGCGGGCAGTCCGACGTTGAGAATGCGCCGGATGAGCGCCGGGTGCGGCCGCCACTGCTGCGGCTCGAGCCCGACGTAGTGCTCGAGGCGCGCGAAGTAGACCCACAGGAACACCACGCCGACCGCGATCGACACGCTGCTCGCCAGCCCCGCGCCCGCGGCGCCGAGCGGATGATGCGTGCCCCAGCCGCTGATCAGCACCGGCGCGAGCAGCGTGTTCAGGATCACCGTCAGCATCTGCACCATCATGGTCGGGCGCACGATGCCCGTGCCACGCAGCGCCGAGCCCATCGCCACCAGCGCGAACTGCAGCGCCAGCCCCGGGGTGTACCAGTAGAGATAGGCGGTGCCGGCCGCGACCACGTCCGGGTCGGCCGCGATCGAGCGCACGTAGGCGCCGCCCGCCACGAAGCCCGCGACCAGCGTGAGCACACCGCAGATCGCCGACAGCAGTACCGACTGGTTGAACACCAGGTTCGCTTCCGCCTGGTCCTTGCGGCCGACCGCGTGCGAGACCAGCGCCACCGTACCGACGCCGAGCATCTGCGTCAGCGCGAGGATCACGAAGCCTGCGGTTCCCGCGCTGCTGACGCCGGCGATCGCCGCATCCCCGAGCCGCGCCACGAAGTACAGGTCCACCAGCAGGTACAGGGTCTGGAACAGCATGCCGATCGCGATCGGCAGCGCCATCGCCACCAGCGCGCGCGTGATGGAGCCTTGCGTCAGATCTTTCATCGCGTCCCCCGAGTCACCCGCACCGGTCACGGCCCAGCGCTTCGCCCAGGCTTTGCCGGTGCTGATTCCCCCGGTGCATGTTGGCATGCCTGCCGCCCCTCATCCACAGAAGCCGGCTCTCGCTGCGGCGGCGCGAGGCCAGGAGGGTGCATGGGCAGGCCCCGATCGGTCGTGCTAGATTTGTCGCATGAAGGCAGGGGGCGGCGCAGCGCAGCCGGTGGGATCGCTTGATTCCGCGCTCGCCCACGCGCTGGACCTGATCGAGGGGCAGCCAGCGCTCGCGCTCGAGCAGGCCACCGAGATCCTGAAGACCGTTCCCGGGCACCCGATCGCCACGCTGCTCGTCGGCATGGCGCAACGGCGGCTCGGAGATCCCGCCGCCGCGCTCGACACTCTCGAGCCGCTGGTGCGCTCGCAGCCGCAGGCGGGAGCGGTCCATTTCGAGTGCGGACTCGCGCTCGCCGACGCCGGCCAGGGCGAGGCGGCGGTCGGTTTGTTGCGCCGTGCCGTCGAGCTGAGTCCCGCGCTGCCCGGAGCCTGGCAAGCGCTCGCCGACCACCTCACGGCCATCGGCGACACGGCGGGCGCGGATGCCGCCTACGCCCGGCACATCAAGGCCGCCACGCGCGATCCGCGGTTACTGCGACCGGCGGCGGCATTGTGCGAGAACGATATACCGCTCGCCGAAACACTGCTGCGCGAGCACCTGTGCGAGCGTCCGACCGACGTGGCAGCGATCCGCATGTTCGCCGAGGTCGCCGCACGGCTCGGCCGCTATCAGGACGCGGAGAACCTGCTCACCCGCTGCCTGGAGCTCGCGCCGGGCTTTCACGGCGCGCGTCACAACTACGCGGTCGCGCTGTTCCGGCAGGGCAAGCATGCCGCGGCGCTTCCCGAGATCGAACGGCTGCTGGCCATCGAGCCGCGCAACCCCAATTATCGAAGCCTGCACGCCGCGGTACTGGCCGGGGTCGCCGAATATGCCCGCGCCATCGACATCTATGTGCAGGCGCTCAAGGAGTATCCGCGCCAGGCCAAGATCTGGCTGAGCTACGGCCACGTGCTGAAGACCTCCGGCGCGGCAGGCGAAGGCATCGGCGCCTATCGCCGCGCGCTCGAGCTCGAGCCGCGCCTGGGGGAGGCATGGTGGAGCCTCGCCAACCTCAAGACCTATCGCTTCGATGCCGCCGATATGGCGCGGATGCGCCAGCAGCTGGCCCGTGGGGACCTCGCCGCCGAGGACCGCTACCACTTTCACTTCGCACTCGGCAAGGCGCTGGAAGATGAGCAGCGCTACGCCGACTCCTTCGAGCACTACCGGCAAGGCAACGCGCTGCGGCGCGCGCAGCTGCACTACGACCCCGAGCGAATCGACGGGCACGTCAAACGCTCGAAGTCGCTCTTCACCCGCGAGTTCCTGGCGCGCGCCTCCGGTCAGGGCGCCCCGGCGGCCGACCCGATCTTCATCGTCGGACTGCCGCGGGCAGGCTCGACGCTGATCGAGCAGATCCTCTCGAGCCACCCGCGGGTGGAGGGCACCATGGAGCTGCCCGACGTGCCGGTGCTCGCGCACGGCATCGGGACGCAGGCGACCGACGGCGGCCCCCGCTACCCGCAGGTGCTCGCGACACTGTCCCCCGGACAGCTGCGCG